>ERZ1673704.610-NODE-610-length-22298-cov-8.895653_pt1 | contig 22298 bp, 20 predicted proteins | sample MGYA00580234_ERZ1673704 | MGnify/ENA primary metagenome ERZ1673704 (study PRJEB41218, sample SAMN15661757) | gut metagenome | host: Homo sapiens | place: Canada: London | collected 2015-08-20/2019-03-30 | study: EMG produced TPA metagenomics assembly of...
AACCCCGTCTGTCGCTCTGAAGCACTTAGATCTTTAAAGATTTAAGTGCTTTTTTCATATCTAAAACGTTCCCCTCTTGCCATTTTATTTTTTATCAACTATACTAAGTAACAGATTATGTTTTAGAAACCAGGAGGAATTATGAAATGAAATTTATATATCCAGCCGTATTCCGTAAGAAGGAAGATGGAGGCTATGACGCACATTTCCCGGATCTCGAATGCTGCGAGGCATCCGGAGAAACTTTGGACGACGCGATCGACAATGCAAACGAAGCTGCAAGAACATGGATCACTGTTGAATTAGAAGAAGAGGATCCAATCTTCCCACATGTATCTGATCTGGAAGATATTGAACTTGCTGAAGATGAGATTGTAAGGAATATTTCCGTAAATATCCGATTCTACGAAGGATGGGACGAATAAAAAGCTTTAAAAAAGGATTGACAGTTGTCTAAATGACAGCTATCAATCCTTTCTTTGTATTTTTGAGTATTTAATTTCCACACTCTATACTGATCTCATTGAACTTGCTCAAGATATCTTCTACCTGAAGTTCTTCTTTTTCTTTTCCTTTGAGATCCATCACAACTCCACCCTGATGCATCATCAGCAGGCGGTTTCCGTATTCCACTGCATAGCGAAGATTATGTGTGACCATGATCGTTGTAAGCTTTTTCTCTTCTACGATCTTTCCTGTCAATTTCATAATCAGCTCTGCTGTTTTCGGATCCAGCGCCGCTGTATGCTCATCAAGGATCAGGAAATCAATCGGCGTCATCGTAGACATCAGAAGGGCGATTGCCTGACGCTGTCCGCCGGAAAGAGATCCTACTTTCACATCCATTTTATTTTCTAATCCAAGTCCGAGCTGACTCAAGATCTCACGATAGTACTCTTTACGCGCCTTATTGATTCCGGAACTGAGGCCAAAGAATTTTCCTTTATTATCCGCAAGGGACATATTTTCAAGAATCGTCATTGTCGGGCAGGTTCCCATTGCCGGATTCTGATAGACACGGCCAATCTTCTGGTTTCTCTTGAATTCTTTCTTCGTTGTGATATCTTCACCGTTCATCAGGATCTGTCCACCGTCTACCGGAATACTTCCACAGAGGATGTTCAGCATAGAAGTCTTACCCGAACCATTACTTCCGACTACGGAGACGAATTCTCCTTTGTCTACGGTCAAATTGAATTTGTCGAACAGGCACATCTCATTGATAGTCCCCGGATTGTAGTATTTTTCAATATTTCTAAGCTCGAGCATTCTTCTTCACCTTCTTTCTGCGTTCTCCACCGATCACCAGGATCGCAAGGAATAATACCGCTGTGATCAGTTTCATGTCCTGTGGTTCAAAGAACTTCAACGCTGCTGCGACACAGGCTTTATAGATCACAGATCCGATCAGCACTGCTGTTGTTGCTTTCATAAAGGATACATTTTTAAATAAGCTTGTTCCGATAATAACACTTGCCAAACCGATTACGATTGCACCGGTTCCGCTTGAAATTTCAAATACGCGCTGCTCCTGACAGAAGATACTTCCTGAGAGAGCGACAAGTCCGTTTGCAATTGCAAGTCCTAAGATTTTCACATTTCCCTGATCTTTTGCAAGAGATGTGACCAATACATCATTATCTCCTACCGCACGAAGCAGGAAACCTGATTTTGTCTTCATGTAAAGGTCTAATAATACTTTGCTGATCACTGCTATGACTAACACGATCACAAGTACCTTATAATTAGAAAGGCTATCATGGAAGATTCCATTTACAGATGCATTATCAAAGATACTGTCATCTCCAAAGATCGGGACATTTGCTGTTCCTGCCAGTCTTAAGTTGATCGTCCACAGTGCTGTCATCATGATAATTCCGGATAAGAGATCTCTTACCTTGAATTTTACATGAATCAGACCTGTGCAGACTCCGGCAAGCACACCGATCAGGAATGATGCCGGCAGTGTCAGGATTGGATGAACGCCTCTTGTGATCATCGTCGCTGTCAGTGCGGCTCCAAGTGGAAAGCTTCCATCTACTGTCAGATCCGGAAAATCCAGGATCTTATAAGTGATGTATACCCCAAGCGCCAGGATTCCGTAGATCAGTCCCTGTTCTAAAATCGTAATATAAATCCCCATAATGTGTTAACCTCTCTGTTTCAATACTATTTTGTAATCTCTGTAAAGCTCTCTACTGCTTCATCTGCAAGATCCTGTGCAACTGTAACCCCAAGGTTTTCAGCAACTTTTTCATTTACATAGAAACCTGGTTCTGTGATTGTCTCAAAGTTCATATCAGATGCTTTCTTCTCACCTTTCAGAATCTCTGCTGCCATCTTACCTGTCTGTTTTCCAAGAGCTACATAGTCAAGTCCTTCGGCTGCCAGACATCCTATCTTTACCTGCTCGATCTCACTTCCGAACACCGGAATGTTCTGCTTATTTGCTTTATCAAGGATTGTTGCAAGGGAAGCAACTACTGTGTTATCTGTAAGATTTGTCAGGCAGTCAACCTCTGCCAGAAGTTCATCTGTTGCAAGAGAGATATCGGCTGTCTGTGCGATTCCTTTGTCAACGATCGTGAATCCATAGTCTCCGGCAAGCTCTTTATATTTTGCAAGAGCGGATACAGAGTTTGCTTCGCTTGTTGTGTAAAGGATTCCAATATTCTTTGCATCCGGAAGCATCTCACGGATCATCTCAAGCTGTGCTTTGATCGGAAGTTCATCACTTGTTCCTGTTACATTTCCTGCAGGTGTTCCATCCTCTTTCGCAAGCTTTGCTGCAACCGGGTCTGTAACTGCTGTGTATACAGCCGGAATGTCGGAGTTCATTGCTGAATTATAAGCAGCCTGCGCACTCGGTGTTGCGATTGCACATACAAGATCCACTTTGTCTGAAACAAATCCATCACTGATCTGTTTTGCTGTTCCCTGATCTGCAGCTGCATTCTTCACTTCTACTGTCAGGTTCTTACCTTCCTCGATTCCTTCTTCTTTCAATCCTTCTAAAAATCCCTCACGGCAATTATCAAGAGAACCATGCTCTGCGAACTGGGAAATACCGATTGTGTAGCTCTTCTCTCCATCATTGGAAGATGTCTTTCCTGCATCAGATGATCCGCATGCTGCAAGGCTCATTGTCATTACTGCTCCTAAAATAACTGCTAATACTCTCTTTTTCATAATTGTTGTCTCCTTTTTTCTTTTTTAATATTTCTGCAAAAGCAAAGGAGCCGATTTGGGATTCTTGTCAATAAACTGTGGATTTCTTTTTATAAATCAACTTTCCTGATATACAAAAAACCGCCTCAAGCTTATTGCTTGAGACGGTAATAAAATTCATTATTATCGCGATACCACTCAAATTGACGTTCGTCCACTTTCTCACGTACTAACATACGCTCCTGATTGATAACGGGTTCGGTTCCCGGCGGTTCCTACTCTTTTCATTTCAGGCCGCCCTCGAAAGTCCATTCAGAATCAGAATCCATACAGCAATCCCACCACCTGCTGCTCTCTGTGATCTCTTCTAAAACCTACTTCTCTTTCTCATCGGTTTTTGCTTTTGATGTGTCTTATTTTAGTTGTCCTCTTTCTATTTGTCAAGAGAATTTTTATTATATTTCAAATTTCTTGCAATATTGTCTGAAAAATCAAATCAAAACACACCTAAAAACAGCAGGAAAAGCTGTGCTTATAGCTTTTCCTGCTGAAATATCACCATCTATTCTTCGGTTGTTTCTTCCTGTGCCTCCACAGCAAGGCTAAGCTCTTCCAGCTGCTTCTCGGAAGCCGGTGTCGGTGCTTCTGTCATCAGACAGGATGCATCTTTGATCTTCGGGAATGCGATTACGTCACGGATGCTGTCCTGTTTTGCCATAAGCATAACAAGACGGTCAAGACCGTAAGCAAGTCCTGCGTGCGGCGGAACTCCGTATTTAAACGCATCTAGAAGGAATCCGAACTGGCTGTAAGCCTGCTCTTTTGTAAAGCCAAGTGCCTTGAACATCATTTCCTGGATATCATCCTGGAAGATTCTGACACTACCGCCACCAATCTCATTTCCGTTCAAAACGATATCGTATGCTTTCGCACGAACTCTTCCCGGATCAGACTCGATATACTGGATATCTTCTTCCATCGGCATTGTAAATGGGTGGTGCATTGCAACGAAACGATTCTGCTCCTCGCTCCACTCAAGCAGCGGGAACTCTGTGATCCATACAAAACGATACTCATTCTTATCGAGAAGTTCAAGCTGTTTTGCAAGCTCAACACGGAGTGCTCCAAGAGAATCCCATACCACTTTGTTCTTGTCAGCTGCAAAGAGAAGCAGGTCTCCCGGCTCTCCATCCATAGCTTTTACAAGCGCATCCATCTGCTCGTCTGTCATGAATTTTGCAAATGAAGATTTCACTGTTCCATCTTCCTGGAGTGCAACATAAGCCAGTCCCTTAGCGCCGTAATCTTTAACAAATGCTGTCAGCTTGTCGATCTTCTTTCTCGGCATGCTTCCCTGTCCTTTGGCATTGATACCACGAACACTTCCGCCATTCTCAAGTGCGCCTGTAAATACTGCGAATCCGCAGTCTTTTACTACATCAGATACATCTTTCAGTTCCATTCCGAAACGAAGATCCGGCTTATCAGAACCATAACGGTCCATTGCTTCCTGCCATGTCATTCTCTGGATTGGAAGCTGTACATCTACATCAAGAACCTCTTTGAAAAGTTTCTTAAGATACTTTTCATTTACTTCGATCACATCATCTACGTCAACGAAAGAAAGCTCCATATCGATCTGTGTGAATTCCGGCTGTCTGTCCGCACGAAGATCCTCATCACGGAAACATCTTGCGATCTGGATGTAACGGTCTACACCTGAACACATCAGAAGCTGTTTGTAAAGCTGCGGAGACTGTGGAAGTCCGTAGAAAGATCCCGGGTGCACGCGGCTTGGTACAAGGTAATCTCTTGCACCTTCCGGAGTTGTCTTTCCAAGCATTGGTGTCTCCACCTCAAGGAATCCCTCGTCTGAGAAGAACTGACGTGTCAGTGTCATAACCTGACTCTTCATACGAAGATTTCTCTGCAGATCCGGTCTTCTAAGGTCAAGATAACGGTATTTCAGACGGATATCTTCCTTTGTCTTTGAGTTTTCTTCAATCGGGAACGGAGGTGTCTGTGACTCGGAAAGAACACGAAGTTCACTCGGAATCACCTCAATCTCACCTGTCGCGATCTTATCATTCACTGCACCGGAACGTTTCTCAACTTTTCCAACAACAGCAACTACATACTCTGCACGTAAAGATGCTGCTTTCTCAATGATCGCTGCATCTGTAGTTCCTTCTTCACATACAACCTGTATAATTCCAGAACGATCTCTTACGTCTGTAAATACAAGTCCTCCTTTATTTCTGTTCTTCTGTACCCATCCCATGATAGTTACAGTTTCCCCAACATTGGCTGCTGAGAGTTCACCACAACGGTGTGTTCTCTTAAGCCCCTGCATTGATTCAGCCATGGTTATTTACTTCCTTTCCTTTTTTTTCTATAAGTTATCAACAGAATCTCTGTAGCACTCTGTAATATCTGTGTATCCCTGTTCTGCAAGCTGCTCCTTCTGGAACTTCTTGTTCTTCTTCATGTTCATGATCATTACCTGACGGCCTGCTGCACGCTCCTTCTTCGCAAGATCAAGAACCTTGAGCATACCTTCCTTCGGCATATTCTTCTCGATCAAAAATGCCTTCTTCTCTTTGCTTGTCGGAACTTTGTATCCACGCTCCATCAGAAGCATGACAATACGTTCAAATCCGATAGAGAATCCAACTGCCGGTGTATCCTGTCCTGTGAACTTACCGATCATCTTGTCGTAGCGTCCGCCACCACCTACAGATCCACCGAACTCATCCATAGAAATCTCAAAAATAGTTCCTGTATAATAAGACATTCCACGTACCAGTGTCGGATCAAACAGCATACGGAAATCAGCTTCCTTCGCACTTTCTACGCTTGTGATGATCATTTCAAGAGAGTCTGCCGCATCTTCCGGAAGGAATCCCTGAAGTTTTTCCTTGCATGCACGAACACCTTCTACATCTCCTGTAATCTCCTTGAAGAGCTGAAGATATTTCTCAACAGATTCCTCTGCATATCCATTTTCCTTCATCTCTGCTGCAACACCATCAAGACCGATCTTGTCCATCTTATCCAGTGTGATAAATACGCTGTCATAATCTTTCTCTTCAAATCCACTGTAAGCTGCCATTGCCTTCAGGAAACGGCGGTCATTGATACGGATTGTAAAGTTATTGAAATCCAGTTTTCCAAGCAGAGATGTTGTAGCAAGGATCAGCTCGATCTCAGCAAGGTTAGACGGCTCGCCAAGAATATCGATATCACACTGCATAAACTGACGGTAACGTCCTCTCTGCGGACGGTCGGCACGCCATACACTTCCCATCTGAAGTGCTTTGAACGGTGCCGGAAGTTCATTTGAATGATTTGCATAATATCTGGACAGCGGAAGTGTCAGGTCATAGCGGAGTCCTCCGTCTACAAGATCAGCTTCTTCCTTCGCCTCTGCAAGTCTCAGCTTCTCTCCACGCTTTAAGATCTTGAAGATCAGCTTCTCATTATCTCCACCCTGCTTACTGCACAGGTTCTCGATATGCTCTACACATGGAGTCTCAATGGATGAGAATCCAAAGCTTCTATATGTCTCTTTGATCAGACCGATCACATAATCTCTGATCTCCATCTCTGCAGGAAGAATATCTTTCATTCCTGTTACCGGTTTTTTCTTTAATGCCATAGCACTTCTCCTTTTCGTTCTATCATTTCACTACTATAATCTCTTGATTTCGTAATGTTCTTCATAAAAAATGCACCTTAATCACGAGTCTTATATAATAAGTCAACTCCCTCTTTAAGGGTTTCCGTTATCGTCTGTTGATGCTTCTCAGAATAGTCCCTAAGTTTCTGGTGTTCCTCCGCAGACATTCGGATTGTCACAATTTTATCTTTGATCACGTCTGACTTCGGACGTCCCATCTTAGCCATAGGTAATCTCCTTTCTCTCACCTATTCTATTATACTTTCGTAATACGAAATGTCAACTATTAATGTAAGGGAATTGCTATTTAAAAAGAATACCACCCCGACAATCTAAAAGAGGCCAGTCGCTCACGACTGACCTTCGAATTAGTTTTGCGAAATCACTTCCACTACGCTGTCTACATATTTCTCGCAGATCTCATCAGAAGTTGCTTCTACCATAACACGGATTACCGGCTCTGTTCCAAGCTCTTCTGCTGTCTTCTCTACTGTTGCCTACGATGGCGTTGAGTAGGAAAAAGCATGGGAAGTTAGCAATCTTTTTTCAGAAGTTAAAGTGCTTATGGTCAACTCCCATTATGTCTTATTTTTTTATTAATTTTACCAAATATCATATTCCATATTTCTACAATTAATTCTTCTTTTCTCAATAATAGATATAATCCGTAAATTCCAAAAAATAATATTGCTGAAATTACTAATCTTAGGAAGTAACTCAATTCCAATCCTTTTGTCCATAAAGATGCACCTGTTCCCAATCCTAAGGCAATTAAAATTCTCAAATAATGAATTTGTTTAAATGTATCACTAACTTCATTTCTAAGAGCAAGGTATTGAACAATTAAAACAGCGAATTCTGCAACTAGCGTTCCTACTGCTGCACCTGATGAAGCATATTTAGGAATTAATATTGCATTAAGAATTATATCTACAATACCTCCTATTATCTCAGAATAAAGAACTATTTTTTCTTTACCTAGTGGTACGAGAATCTGAATTCCTAAAATATTGGTAATTCCAATAAAAAGTAATGTTGGCATTATTATCTGCATTGGCAAAATAGAATTCGTATAGGCCGTACCCGATAAAAAATAAATTCCTTCTTTTGCAAACAAGATGAAATATAGAAGCATCGGTGTAGAAATAAGAAAAACAAAAGAAAGAGCTTTCTTTGAAATTCTCTTAAATTTCTCAATCATACCCTTTTCAACATAATACGAAGCTCGTGGAAGCAACACTGTTCCTAATGAAGTCACAATTGAAACTAAAATTTTCTTAATTTTAACCGCCGCATTATAATACCCAACATCCGCATCTGTTGCCATAAAACCAAGCATAACATTATCAAGATTAGTATAAATTGTTGTAGCACAAGCCATTGCAAAGAAAGTTGCAACCGGCTTTAAATGTCTTCTGAAATTGTAATCTCCTACGGGCTTTAAATCAATATATTTATGTACATTGATTAAATTGAAAATATTAGATGCTGATGCAGCTAATATTGTAATCCCCCCATATATAACATAGTCTTGCTGTTCATGAATCAATAAAAACATGGCAATTAAAGCAATAAATTTAAATATTACCGATCGGACTGTAATATACATATATTGTTCCAATGCTTTATACAACCACTCCATTCCAATAGAGGTAAGAATTATTGTAAAACTCATTATAATATAGAGTGGCTTATCTGCCTGTAATCTTGGTACAAATGTCAAAACAATAAAAAGAGCTATATATGACAAAACACTCATCACCAAATTTATGGTTAATAATTCCTGAACCGTCCTTGTCAATTCTTCTCTATTATCTCTAACCTTTGCACAAACACGTATACCATAAGTTGGAATACCTAATTGTGCAAACATCGAAAAATATGATATCAATGATGTTGCAAACGAAACTTTTCCTGTGCCAACTGGCAAAAGAATTCTTGACACATACGGAAAAGTAATAAGAGGAAATATAAAAGATGACATCGTTAATATCATATTCATTATAAAATTAATCTTTATTGACTTTTGCTTCATTCTAGCTCCTTCTTAGATTTCTCAAGTACTGAAGCTACAGTTGCATCCATATCATAATATTTATATTCCCCAAGTCGTCCACCAAAAATTACATTTTCTTTTTTTTCTGCCAATTCCTTGTATTGTGCATAAAGCTTTCCATTCTTTTCATCATTCACTGGATAATAAGGCTCATCTCCCTGTTTCCATTCTGAACTATATTCACGAGAAATAATCGTCTTTGGCAAATCATTCCCATCTTCGTCTTTACCGAATTCAAACCATTTATGTTCGATAATACGAGTCCACGGAGTATCGCTATCCGTATAATTTACTGCTGCATTGCCTTGGAAGTTCGATTTATCAAGTATTTCATTTTCAAACCTGATAGACCGATATTCAAGAGTACCAAGAGCATAATCAAAGAATGCATCGATTGGACCTGTATAAACTATTTTTTTTGCAATGCTATCCCACTTGTTTCTGTCTTCTAAATAATCCACTCCCAATTTAACTTCTATACCTTCAAGAATGTTTTCAATCATTCGAGTATAACCACCTATAGGTATTCCCTGATAAAGAGCATTAAAATAATTATTATCAAATGTCAAACGAACCGGAAGACGTTTAATAATAAATGTTGGAAGTTCTTTACATTCTCTTCCCCATTGTTTCTCCGTATAACCTTTAATCAACTTTTCATAAATATCACGCCCTACAAGAGAAATTGCTTGTTCTTCTAAATTTTGAGGTTCGCTTTTTATTTCTTTTCTTTGTTCTTCAATTTTTGCAGCTGCTTCTTCTGGCGTTACAACTCCCCACATTTTATTAAATGTATACATATTAAAAGGAAGTGAATATAACTCTCCTTTATAATTTGCTACTGGACTGTTTGTAAAACGGTTAAATACTGCATACCGTTGAAGATATTCCCATACTTCTTTATTATTAGTATGAAAAATATGTGCACCGTACTGATGAAAATTAATTCCTTCAACTTTCTTTGTATATATATTTCCAGCAACATGGTTCCTACGATCTATGACCAATACTTTTTTTCCTTTTTCCTTTGCCTGCTGAGCAAAAATAGCACCGTATAATCCGGCACCTACAACTAAATAATCATACATAATACATCACCTCGTATGTTACAATAATTAAACTCTAATGCTAAACTTTACTTTAGTTCCTTTAATTTCAATATGATTCAACAAAAAAGTTGCCACAATCCAAATAAACATTCGTTTAAAGAATCCAAGACTCAATATCCCTTCATAAAATTTATTTGAAAAAAATGAAAAAAATAAAAGATAGAACATATATCCATATAATATTAATGATAAATTAACTAATTTTTGTTTTTTAGTTATATTTCTTTTCACCCTAGTAAATACAAACATTGAAATAGCTCCCATTATTAATGGCAAAATAACTACTCCAATATATCCAAAATCATATATATATGCATAAAAAGTAGTGTATATATTTCCTGAGTTATGACCATTAGCAGATAAATATGGAAGATCTAAAGGATAAATCAATTTTTCATTATGAAACTTATTTCCTATATAGTTATTTAAATAAATAAAGCTCATTTTCCCAAAAACATCTGCCTTAGTACTAAATCCTTTAAGATATTCATTTAAATTTCTAATGCCTCCCGCAAAATATACCGCTAAATACTGATTAAAATCTGCTTGTACTGTTCTTCCTAATATTGAACCTAATACTTGAAATGAAGCTAGTCCACCCATACCTATCAATATATATTTTATAAGTTTTTTAATTGGTATTTTTTTTACTTTACGGCTTTCTAGATATAACATTAAATACATAACAAAACATGCTAAAATCATTTGTATAGCACTTTGCCTACCACCTTTTATTAGACATGTTATCAATGAAATAATAATATTCAACAATAGCAGAATGTCTATTTTGTTATTGTATAAGATTTTTTTAACAAAAATATTCCCCCAAACATATCCTATTGAAGTTGCAAATGAATAAAATAAATCTCCAAGGGAACCCAGACTTATATTTTCAGTGGTATATATATTTAAATTTCTATATTTGTATATCAAATATGAAAGATTTCCATAATGTCCATATCTATGTACTACAGATATAATCGCTTTTAAACAATACAATAAACAAAAAAGTTCTACTCCCAGTCCAATTATGAGAATTACTTTTGAAATATTGATATTATTATCATTTTGATAGTTAGTTTTTTCTATATATTCTTTTCTATTCCCTTTATTAATTCCACATACTAATGAAACAAATAAATTTCCTAATAAGAAACACAGACTTCCTCCAACTATAACTAGTAAAGTATCAAGTTCTAATACAACATTCCATCTACTAGTATTAATCAAAAGATACAGCGTTGCAAATGAAAAAGGAGCCATGAATGCAATTGCTGGCGAAAGAATGCTCTGCTTACATCCGTAATACAAAAAAAGTGTTATTATCATCATTATGATTACAAGTGTCAATAACATATCTTTTTCCTCGCACTTAATATCTATAAACAGTTCAAACTTTTCTCTAATGCTTTTTTTGTATAATATCCATTAGATAATTTTTCAGATAACTGTTTCGCATTGTTTTTCATCTTTTCATAACGATTCTCTGATATTCCACTTATTATTTTATCTAAATTACAAAGATCACTCACAATAATTCCCACATCATTATCTTTCACAAAATCAGCTATTGCTGCTTTTTCCCACACAATAATTGGCATACCTGCTGAAAGATATAAAGATGTTTTATGTGGGTTATTATATTTTAAATATTCTCCTGTGTTTCCTTCACATGTTATTTCTGATCTACCATCCCACACAAGTCCAAAATCACCTTCTAATTCACCTACTAACTCTTCTGGTTTAAACGAACCATGATAAATCATATTTTTGTTTGATTTTTCTTTTTGAAAATTAATTCCGTAAAGGTTAACTTTTAAATTGCTATTATTTCCATTTTCAAATAACTTATAAATATATGAACATTTCCCTATGGCAAGATTTCCTGCAATTGCAATAGAGGGAATATTTTCTTTTGGAGGTTGAACCCTTTTAACATTGCTTAAATAATCAAAAATTTCTAAACAAATCAATTTATCTTTATCAAATCCTTTTTCAATCATATATTGTTTCATCTTTTTATTATGGCAGATAACTATATCAAACTCTTTTAATAAAACATTATCACCAATTTTATTTGTCTTTTCATTAGAAGCAATTACTCCTTCTATTCCTCCTCTTAATGATTCTAAATCATGAACAATCGAAATAAATTGACATTTCTTTTTTTTCTTTATTTTCCGAATTTTTTTTAATGCTACACGTTTTCCATACATCGGATGTTGAAAAATAATCACATCATCAGGCTTTATTATTTGATTTAATTTATTCCACCATTTTGTACACACAACATAAACCCATATCTTTTTTATTAATTTTGACTTACTCTCAATCAAACTTGGAACAACAAATCTACTAAATCCTAATTCATTACATATATGTGCAATATCTCCAGGTGCCTTAGCTCCTGCTGTATTTCTTTTTTTTCTTTCACAATCTATATAATATACATTTTTGACCATTTCTTTTTCCTCTAATCGAATTTTTGACCATAATACGCATTGGGTCCATGTTTTCTCATATAATGTTTATCCAATATATATTGTTTCATCTCTGCATTTTGATTAAGTAACAAAGTCTTTAAATTCATTTCTGCAATTCTCTCCAAAATCACTGCATTGCGCACTGCATTGTCTGGACTTTCCCCCCAAGTAAAGGGGCCATGATTTTTTACCACAATTCCTGGTATCGCCATTGGATTAATTTTTCTATTCTCAATCGTTTCAATAATTACTTTTCCTGTATTTATTTCATAATCTTTTTCTACTTCACTTTTTGTAAGTTCTCTTGCACAAGGGATATTTCCATAAAAATAATCTGCATGTGTTGTTCCAAGTGCTGTTATATCCATACCAGCTTGAGCAAAAGCAACTGCATTCATCGAATGTGTATGAACCACTCCTTTAATTGAAGAATATTTTTTATATAATTCTAAATGAGTCTTTGTATCAGATGAAGGATTCCATTTTCCTTCAACCTTTTTACCTGATGCAATATCAACAACAACCATATCATCTGCCGACATTTTCTCATAATCAATACCTGAAGGCTTAATTACCATATATTTTCTATCTTCCGAGATACCCGAAACATTTCCCCAAGTATAAAAAACCACACCATTAATAAGTAATTCCAAGTTTGAATTACATACTATTTCTTTTAATTTATTTAACACAACTATTCTCCTCTTAATATCTTAATTGTATGTGACGTCCCCATCTTTGAGTCAAATAATCCTTTCCAGCCAATCATCCTCAGTTTTGTGTTATCAAGACTCGAGTTTTCCATTGGATTAAATGCACTTTTCTCCTGTTTTGATGGTAAATTAAATATAACATTAACCGCTCCTTCCTCAGCATATAAGCTTGCAATATCTTTAATTGACATAATCGAATTTTCATTAGATATATTATACACTTCTGAAGGTTTTCCTTTTAACAAAACTGTAATAATAGCTGATGCACAATCAAGCACATAACAATAACTACGAATTTGTTTTCCTTCGCTTTTTATTTCAAGATCTTTTCCTTCCGCAGCTGCATAAGCAAAAAACGAACTCACTCTAGAATCTGCCATAGAAGCTGTTGGACCATAAATATGTCCTGGCCTCACAATATTAGATTTCACACCATATTGTTTATAGTAACTCACACACAATGTTTCACTAGCTCTCTTAGAAGAAGCATAGGCATTTCTTGGATTGGTAATATCTAAATATCCATATTCATTTTCCTTAAATGGACTTTTCTTAACCGTCTGTCCATATACCTCACTTGAAGATATATATAATACATTCTTTATATTTTTCTTTCGAGAGAAATCAAGAAGTTCTTTAATACCATAAAAATTACTAATCATAGTATCTACTGGATATTCCACAAATGCTTTCGGATGTGCATTACTTGCACCATGAATAATGTAATCAACATCAACATCTATAGAATTATTACATGTCGCATCATATTTTATAAATGACAAGTATTCTTTCATACCACTATCTGCAAAATCAAAAAAACGTTTTTTCGCTCGTTCTTCGTCTCTTACACCTAAATAAACATGTATTCGCGACTTTTTAATCAAATTAGACATGAGCAGCAAATCAACAATCCCTGAACAAATCAATCCTGTTCCACCTGTTATAAAAACGCTTTTATCTTTTAATAAATCAAAAACATCATTCTCCTTGATAACATATTTTAAATCATTTAAATACGTTTTACTTTGTAAAATTGACATAACGACTCCTTCTATTTTAACCAATCCGAACGTTTAGCCAATAGCAGTGCTTTAAAAATATCAATATCTTCAACTGTTGTAAGTTTTATATTTTTTTCAGAACCCATTGAAAAATGAACTTGTTCACCTAGTTCTATCATTAATGTACATGATGCTACAGAATTTGTAATTCCTTCCTCTAATGCTCGTTTATGTAAATCACAAATTTTTCCAAGGTAAAATCCTTGTGGTGTTTGAGTTCTTTTCAATTTATTTCTATCATAACTTCCTATAGAACTTTCTCCATCTTCTGTTTGCATCATAGCTTCAGCACAAGGGATTACTGAAATAGCACATCCATTTTCTTTAGTAACTCTAATACAATCTGATATAATTTCAGCTGATGTCATAGGTCTAATAGCATCATGAATAAGTACAATATCATCATCTTTATGATTTTTTTTCAATTCATAAACTCCATTACGTATTGAATCCTGCCCATTTAATCCTCCCGGAATAATATATTTAAGTTTGGTAATATTAAATTGATTTGCATATGCCTGAAGAACTGACTGCCACCCTTCAATACATACTACTGCAATTTCATCAATCTCAGGATGTTTTTGAAATGCTTCTAATGTATAGATAATTACTGGTCTTTCATTTACAGTTAAAAACTGTTTTGGTATATTTTGCCCCATTCTATTCCCTGAACCTCCGGCAATTAATAGTGCTATATTAGACATATTTTATTCCTCTTTTCTTTTAAATACTTTAATACCATGTAATGACACTTGTTTTTCTTTTGGTGGTAATTTCATATAATCCCCGTATAGTTGCGATAGATATGTGTCATAATTACCCGGTGCATGATACTGATTTCCTTCAAATTCAACTTCAACTGGCTTTATATAATCTTGTTTCTTCACACACTCTCCAAATATATAATGTACCACTGTTGTTACACCAACCCATTCAGATTGATTGAAGTTATACTTACTTGCATATTTCTGATACCATCTCACCAATCTTTCTCTTCCCATTAGTTTTACGGGTAAGTATAGAAACATATGTAATAGATATGTAAACTTGTTTTTTCCAATTATTTTTTTATAAGATGCAATACCAACTAATTTCCGTAAAACAATTAGCTTTCTACAAAAAATAGCATTTTTTATTTTCCCTTTTGGGAAACCGTCTATTGGAAATATATCAATATTTAATGGGTAATAGAGATAATTGTTTTTTAATGCTCCTCCCCTTGTATCTTGCAATAAATACATTGGGTTATATAATTTATAAAATTGACAATCTCTTCCAAAAGACAAATCGTTTGGCTGTGTTAAAATTAAATTTTCTATTTTCCCATTTGAAATGAAAAATAACTTTTCTAAATCTGGTCGAGGAATATTTATATCCACATCATCATCCCATGGAATGAACCCCTTATGACGTATTGCACCAAGAAGTGTTCCTCCTGATAAATAATATCTCACCCCATGTTTATCGCAATACTTTGTTAATACATTTAACATTTCAATTAACTGTTTCTTATTTTCTACTTCTGATATTTGTTCTGCACAATCAAATTCACTATATATCATTATTTAATCCTCATCACTACTCCTGGCTTTTCAAACAACTCCATTATCCTCGATATAGCAATAGATGTTTCTTTTGGAATAATCATATTCTTATCTTTCATCCCTATACTCTTTGTAAAATCAGCCAGCTCATATCTTATCCCTTCTCCATCTAATTGATAAAAATATTTTTTATTTTCTGCCGGATTCTCAAATCTTATTTCAAAATAATCTGTTTTCCACCAAGGTGCTGGTACATAAATATACCCTTTTGTACCTGAAATTATTAATTCGCCTTCTGATTTCACGCCCGTCCCCACTTTAATAGATGCAACTGCATTAGAATAATATAAATCAATTTTCGAAAACACATCAAACGTAGAATTATCATCTAGATATAAAGAAGATATTTTTATGTCATCATATTCTACCCCTAACAGCATAAAGACTGGTAATAACGCAGTTGGCCCCCATCCTGTTATACTATTCCATATCCTGTTTTCTTCATAATCACTTTCATTTTGTACTTCTCGCAAACTTGTACACGTTGCCTCAATGGATACTAATTTTCCTATTTTTCCCGATTTCAATAACAAAATCAATCTATTAAATGCTGTAGCATATGCTGTTTTTACAGCCTCTATCAAAACACAATCATTAGCACGCGCTATCTCAAATAACTCCTCACACTGATCTGCCTTAAGAGCCAATGGTGATTCACAAAGTACATGTTTTCTTTCCTTTAATGCTTTTCTAATCAATCTATAGTGTTCTCCTGGTGTTGCATGTATATATATCGCATCTGAAAGGTTTAATATTTTTTCATATGAATCCGTCAATATAGGAAGATTTTTTGCTTCTTTTGAAAAAGATTCTGTAGTTGTACAACATATGCCTGAAATATGGATTCCATTAACCTCTCTTGCTTCTGTAACAATTTTATTCAAAAATGATGAGTTACCAATCAATCCTAGTGCAATATGTCTTTTGCTTTCTCTTACAGCTGAACTAGATACTCCTTTTGTTCTATCTAGATATACAACTTTACAATACTGATTCAAATAATCAAACTTTCCTATCCAGTCAGATCCAACAGTAAAAATATCTACATCGTATCGGTAAATATCATCTATTTTCTGCCCTTCGTACTCTTCAACAATAATTTCATCTGCAATTCCTGTTTCTCGAACTGCATTAATACGTTCACTTAATGATTGTTGAACATTAATTTTTCCTCGGATTTTATCAAAATCATCTGCTGTAACACCTACAATCAGATAATCACCTAACGCTTTTGCTCTCTCTAGTAATCTAATATGTCCGTAATGCAGAAGATCAAATGTTCCATATGTTATTACTTTTACCATTACTTGCTGCAACTCCTTCCACTTATTACTGATCTATTTCCAACAATGTATTCATAAAAATCTCCATATATTGTTTTTCACCAATAGAAACTCTCAAACAATCTCCAAATTCCCCCACATTAGGATATCTTTTAATTAAAATATTCTTTTCTTCTTTCATTCTATCTACAATAGTTTGAGCATCTGTTTTTGGCTCAATAAAAATAAAATTTCCTGCTTCCCCTTTATGTCTATACATATTTTTATCAAGCTCTTTAATAAGATATCTTCTTCCTTCGTTAAATTTTTCAATCAGACTATCTAATATTCCTGGTGTTGTTATTATTTTTTCTGCAAACAGCATTGCAAATGCATTCGTGTTATGAGGCGTACAATATTTTTGTACGTATTTAACATCTTCAGGATGACCACACACATACCCCAATCTACATCCTGCCATTGAAAAAAGTTTTGAAAAAGTTCTTGTAACTAATACTCTTCTATTATTTAACGCATATTTAATAAATGTCTTTGGGTAAAAATAATGATATGCCTCATCCACTAATAATGTTATTTCCTTTTCCTGACAAATTTTAAACAATTTCTCAAACTCTTCATCTGAATACACGTTTCCCATAGGATTATTAGGATTCAATAAAATAAGCATTTGAGTATCCTTTGTCAACTCTTTTACAATATTATTAATACTAATTGTTAAATCTTCATTATATGGAATCTTTACAAAATTCCGCCCATACATTTCTGAATAAACTTGAAACATAAAATATGATGGTACAACCCCCACAATTCTCCCCTTAGGAGATGTAAAAGCTTGAATCACATAACGAATTGCCTCTGCTGATCCATTTGTAATACACAAATGTGAAATATCTGTTCCTATATGATCAGCAATCACCTGTGTAAAATGCAATGTTTCTGGGTATTGTGCCACAAATTGTGGTGTTACATCCTTTAAAACTTCTGTAATAAACTCCTGCGGAAGACCACCTGGATTCTCATTTAAATCTAATCTCAAATAATCTTTCCTTTCATTTTGGTCAAAAATCCTAACTAAATCTTTAATATTTTCATCTAAATAATACATTTCTATTTTCCCCTCTTATAAAACTTTATAAATTCTTCTATTGTCTTCAATCCATTAACTGTCGGAGCTCCGGTTTGACTTAATGACTCTTTTTTATTTATAAAATCATATTTTATTCCTGATATATTCTTATAAAAATCTAATAATAAATCTATCGTTGGTGTTTTAAGATTAAAAAGCATTGCAATATCTTTATAGACAACCACACCATATGGGAAATCTTCTACAAACATTCTGTTTTCTAAATCAATAATTCGAAAACTTCCATTTTCTTTCACTGGTACCTTAACTGCTTTAAATGCTTCAATGCTTTTCAATTTCTTTGTTAATTTTTCTGGAGTATCAGATTCATAGTACTCTGGAAGTGATACTACACTTTTCAAATCAAAATTATCTAATTTTTTACAAATCTCTTGAACTTCATTATCATATCTAAATAATAATTCTGATGTAGTATCATCCCATTGATCATAAAATCCTATTTTTCCTTTATACCCTTCTTTTGGATTATAATTTTTAAATGCGCCCCACAGACCTGCTATATGAATAATTGGATTAGTCGGTGTAAGTGTTATAGCCAAATAATCTTTTATTTGAATTGATGGTATATCCAACATTTTTTCAACATCTGATACAATTTCCGTTAAATATAATGAAGGTAATGACGAAACATATAACAACTTTTTTTTAGAAAGAATTCGAGCATTTCCTTGGGATGCTCTTGCAACATATGGAACTCTTTGAAATCCAAAAACAATCACACCCCTATCGATAAGTTCTTTACAAATATATTCTGCCCCACCGTAACCAGGAACAAATCCTAATTTTGCACCTTTTCTAATACAATCCCCATATTCATTTATAAATTTTTTCCTTAGAAATGCTGGATATGTGCAAAAAATATAATCAGATTGTTCAATTATTTTTTTATTTTTCCCTACTTGAAAACCATCTACTTCAAATATTTTTTCTTCATTAATCAAAGTAATTCTGTCTAATTTTTTATCTGTAAATAATGTAATTTTACCTTTTTTATAGAGTGTCATATATGCTGTCATTGTAAGCCCCATATTTCCCGCTCCAACAATGGTAATATTCATTTATAATATTCCTCCATTTCTTTTTACATTTGTTCCTTTTTATATGGCCCCAAATCAAGCTTTGTAAAAACTGACATTACCTGTTCCTCTACTGGAGGTATTTTCATATAATCTCCATACCGATTTGTTAAATAATAATCAATTTTTTTCATTATCATTAACTTTTTCCCTTCAAATTGTGCATCATTTACTTCACACATTATATTCCTTGGAAATATCTCTCCAAAAAAATGTCTTCTATCTGTTGGCACACTAACATATTTACTTTTATCATTTTTACAAAATGAATATACATTTTCTGTCAAATGAGCACATTTATCCAAAGAAATAAAACTGATAATTTTACCTATAAATAATTTAATTTTAAAATCCTTTTCCTTATAAACTTCACAAAAAGTTTCCTTATATTCAGCTATCCGACGACACGCTAACAAATATCCCATTATAAGACAAAGAACTCCATGAATCCCCTTTACTATCTTAAGTTCATCCACATTTTCAATAATAAAAATATCCGTTGTTATTTCCTTATCCAAAGGATTAACTTTTAGCAAAGTGCTGTACTCTGTTTGTTTTAGTCTTAATTTGGGAATATTTTTTCCATAATTGTTTTCTCTTCTTGCATCTGTAAGAGAATATTTTTCACTACATTTATTATTAATTACTACTCTAAAAATCTCATAGTCTTTTCTTGTCATGGCAATATCCACATCATCATCCCACGGAATAAAACCTTTATGCCTCATACACCCAATTGCTGTTCCCCCAATCAAAGAATATTTCAAACCATATTCTCGACATATTGCATCTATATCCTCTAAGACCATTAAGAGTACCCTTTGAATTTCTTTTATTTGTTCTTGTGAAAGGACTTTTCCATTCTCTCGATCCACTATGCTTCCTTTTACTGCATTTCCTAATATCGCCATAATATTCCCTCTTATAACATTTATGATTTTATAAATTTAGCTGCATGACAATTTCTTTTATCTTCTGGTGGTAATGTCATGTAATCACCATACACATGACTCAAGTAATATTCTGCATCTTCGGGACCACGAAATTCTGTATCTTCAAATTTATAAAATTTTCCATCACCATACTGTTCAATCCTACATGTTTCACGGAATGGTATTGAACTCCCCATAAATTCCATATAATAATCAGAATCATTAATCGATGCTTTTTTTAATAATCTATCTATTTTATCAAGAATATCTTTATATCCCTTTTTTACTTTAAATGGCCAAACTTCATATCCTTTTATAATCACTCTCTGATAAAAGGGTCTATTCGGTCGCATTAAATTAACTTTATCAAATGTTGCAAAATGATATAGTACTTTCAACGTTAATAATCTAGTTTTATGAATTACTCTTTTCACTGTATTTCGCGGTAATCCATCTAATGGGAATAAATCAATCCATAACTCTTCCTCTCGTTCTTTCACACTCCCCATCCTCAAAATTTTGTATCTTGTATCAACAATTCGAGCAAAATAATAATGATGATAACTTTCATCATCATATGTTCTCAATGTAAGTGAATTTGGCAAAATATCATTAGCAATTTCAAGAAATCTGTCATAATCATCTCTTGGAATTGCCAAATCAATGTCATCATCCCATGGAATATATCCTTTGTGCCTAATTGCCCCAAGAAGAGTTCCGCCAATCATATAATATTTAATATCATGTTCATCAAAAATTGACACTAATTCTTTTAATATGTTAAGCATATATTTTTGCACTTCGCTCATTTTTTCAACCTTATTAATTTTATCTATTTCATTTCTATTTTCATCCCTCTTCACCATTCCCAACACCTCTTTCTTCTTAATTTTATATTTTCACCCGGATTTCTCCATCCTCTTTCTTCACATCAAAAACAAGCGGATGCTCTTCCCCCCACTTCGGATCTTCCTTTTCCTTCTCCTTCCATTCCTTCCATTTCTGAATAAAAGCATTGTGGATCAAGTTCTCCGCCGCAAGTCTTGCCTGCACCGCTTCGTCATAATTGTCAAAAAGTCCAACATAATAGCGCTTTCCCTTGAACCCGATATCCACACGATACCGATTACAATTCTTCAACTGGAAAACGCCCCGGAAACCACTCATGTTGTCTTTTCTGCTTTTTCTCTTTTCTAGTACTTCAACACAGGTTCCGTCTACGAGATGTCTTCTCTGTGCAATTTCATGACGATTTTTCTTCTGTAAACAACCGCAGCTCTGATAATTCCCATGCACAAGACCTGCTGCCGTTACGTCAACTTCATTTCCACAATCGCAAACACAATGCCAATAAACAGAACCTCGTTTATCTCTTTTCTCTGTCGCATACTGGGCTGTCAGCATACCAAACTTCTGCCCTGACAAATCTTTTGCTTTTCTTCCCATAGATCTTCATCCTTTGCAAAAAAGTTCGTAGAGTACATTACTCTACGAACTTTTTGAAAAAGTCTTATAAATCAAGGGATGTCAGAATGTTGACCATCATTTTGACGGTAAATAAATGCTGTAAAATTTATAATTATGATTGATTTTTAAATACGTGTGTTTATAAAGGTGCGAAATGGATTAGATAAAATGAAATAAATATTTTTGATTTTCAGATCTGATAGCTTGTAAATTGACTGACAATTGACCATGAATTTGACGGCGAATAGATAAAAAACCATTCAAAAAAGGAGATTAAAATGACGAAAGAGTCTATTTTTCGACTTTTTTTGCTAAGAGATTGTATAAATATATAAAATGAACGTATACACATTGACAGAAATATTCGAAAAGAGTAAACTATATATGATAATTATACTAAGATTTGAAACAATTTAAAGAAAAAGAGTAGTTCGTAAAGTAATGTACTCTACGAACTTTGTTCTGAGACGGTGTGAAATTTTTTCTGTAAATTGAGATCTTCTATGATAATTAAGCGGCT
>ERZ1673704.613-NODE-613-length-22191-cov-8.365829_pt1 | contig 22191 bp, 32 predicted proteins | sample MGYA00580234_ERZ1673704 | MGnify/ENA primary metagenome ERZ1673704 (study PRJEB41218, sample SAMN15661757) | gut metagenome | host: Homo sapiens | place: Canada: London | collected 2015-08-20/2019-03-30 | study: EMG produced TPA metagenomics assembly of...
TGGTAGCGCGCGTGGTTTGGGACCACGAGGCCGCAGGTTCGAGTCCTGTCACCTCGACCACAACAAATGCCGTAGATTCGTTTAAATCTACGGCATTTTCCTTTTCAAGTACACGTTTTAGTACACACTTACCTATTTTCTCTGCAAACTGTGTACCAAATCATTATACACATCCGGCCTCACTTCTTTCAGCGCATCCATAAACTCATCCAGCACACGCCACACTCGCCCGGTATCGGTCTTTTTTACAATTTCCAAAAATTCACTCATCCTGTAAACGCTCCAATTTCCGCATTACGCCATTATAAACTTTAGGGTTCGCCACATATAAAGCCGACATAAGCTCATCCAGCACGCTCATCGCATCCGTAAGGTTTACATTTGACACAGCCCGTAAAAAGTCACTGCTGCCAATAGCACCCCTTGTAGACGGCTCTGCCGCTTCGTAGTAGCGCACAGGCTCTCGCAGTTCTGCTTTCTGCGGAGAATGGGACGCATCTGCAAGACGCTGATTTTTCACAACATAAAGCGCAGCCAAATTTTTAACTCTGGTCATGGTGAGTTCGCTGTTTTCGATTTCGGCTATAGCGCCGTCAATCTCTCGCACGTCAACCATAGCCCTTACACCTCACTTTAACCGTTTCGCATCGTGTCAATGCAGCGCTGGATGACTTCCCTGTCTTTGCTGTCAGCCCCGCGCATAATATCTTCCATGCGGGAAATCAGAGAATCGCGCCCATCGTCCATGCTGTAGTGCCCGCGCACATAATGCGAACCGCGCCGCGCATAGCTGCTGCCGCGTCCATAATTGCCGCGCATGTTGGCGCTCCAATCACCATCGCGGCTGTAATCTTCATCGCGGCTGTAACCGTCATCTTCCAGCATGACAATTTTGTCGATGTTTTTGATAGTGTCAGTCAGCTTGTGAACAGTTTCCAAGTCACCGGCAGACATTTCACCCTTCTTTCCGATTTCGTCCAGTTCTGCGCACAGCATGTCTTTCAAGTCATACAAAACTCTTTTACTCATGGTTTACTCCTTTCAGCTCACTCTCTCGACCACAAAGTTTGCGTTTGCAAACAAAACGGTTTGTGTGCTTGTATTTTCGGCGGCAACGGTCAGGCAGCAGCCGCGCGGAACTTCGACAAAAGCCGTGACGTAAATATTAAAATAGTTTTCTACTGCTGCCGGTGTCACGATTGCAGTCGCACTGTTCAGCGGTTCACCGTTGATGGCAAGCGCAGCCGTAATAGCTCCCACTGTGCCGCCGGTAGGGATAGCAATGTTTGCACCAAATCCCACTTTGAAACGGGCTTTGCACTGGTTTGTAATGCCGCGCAGCGTAACAATACCGGCGCCCTCTCTGTGTACGACACAGCCCTTACCCGCTACTGCCGTTTCCGTCAGAGGCACGTTCTGGCCTGCTGCTACGCTCACGGTATTGGCGTTTGTAAATTCAGCCATAAAATCATTCCTTTCAAAAAAAGATAGTGGCGGGACGATTGCCCCGCCACATTTTGCACTATCGGCACGGGGCCGAACATGTCAGATGTTCCGACAAGTTGCCGTATTCATTTTTAGCATCCGCAGCCGTTGCAGGTGCCGCAATTCCCATACTGATACGGAGCAGGGACGGGGAAAGCCGGAACAGGGCGGGGGTTGTAGTAAGCAAGCTGCCCGCTCATATAGGCTTTCAGCGTTTCATTCTGCGCAGCCTGACTTGCGGCAAGCTGTGCGGCAAAAAGCTGCTGGTTCTGCTCGGCAATCTTGGCATCTTTAGCCTCAATGCGCTGCGCCGTCAGTGCGTCAAGCACAGCGCGGGCGTTCGCGTTCTGGTTTTCGATGATGTCCCGAGTGCCGTTCTGGATAGTCTGGCGCGTGTCGCAAGCCTGCGTAGCAAGGTTGTAGTTTACGCCCTGGATAGCCTCGCGGGTCTCGCAGCAGCAATTCGCCTGCTGCATCTGCATGGCATTTAGCTGCTGCATAAATGCGGCCTGCTGGTTTGCGCGGCTGATTTCAGCCGACATAAAGCCCTGCTGCATAGCGTTCTGCACGCCGTTTACAAGCTGCGCCTGTGCATAGAAACCATCGCAAAGGCCGTTGTTTACGTTGTCAATCTTGCGTTCGATGTTGGCAAAGTCGCTTGTAAGGACGTATCCATCCATAACGCCAGCACCATTGCTGTTGTTGCCGCCCCAACCGTTGCGGCCCCAGCCAAACAGGAACAGGACGATAATCCAAATCCAGTCCTGCCCCCACATGCCCATGCCGCCATTGTAATTATTGGCGGGTTGTACCGGCATTGTCATAACAGTGCCGTCCGAAGATAAGCTCATATTGTTACTCCCTTCAAATAAATTTTATTGTCTAACCGTGCGCACGGATTAAACCTTTCACATCAACGACCTAAACTGCTGCGCCATCGCTTGCAGCTGGTTCAGCTGTGCTTGGCTCATCTGCCCGGATTGCAACAGCTTTTCTACTTCTTTTTTGGGGTCTCCCTGAAAATTTGCCCGGAACTGCTGAAACTGCTGCATCATCTGCTGAAATTGTCCCATCGGTGCAGGCAGTCTGTTACCGCCTAAAGCATTAAACAGTGGATTTGGCATTTTCGCTCTCCTTTTTCTTTGTCAGCGGTTTATCTGCCGCCAGCGCGTCAAATCGGGCCGCAAGCGCTTCAAACTCTGCACGGGTGACAAACTCTCCGGCTTGTGCTTGCACGGTCTGTGTGGGCTGTTTCTGTGCCGCTGTGCGCTCTGCATAATCGAAGATGCGCAACGGCTGCGGCATCCCGCTTGCGTCCACTGTTTTGATATAAAACGAGCTTTTCTCGCTATCCATCAAAAGTACGCTGTTCCCTGGCGCACAAAGGTAACTTTTTGCCGCTTCTTCTCCCTGCACCCAAATAATAGGCGCAGTCTGCTGTGCAGTCTGTTGCTGCTGCGGATACGCTGCCTGTCGAAGCTGTGCAAGCTGGTCAGGCATTGCAGTGGGCTGCCCCATCGGGTAATATCCCGGCGCAAATCCGGGCTGATACGGTACGCCAAACGCCATAGTCAATCATCCTTTCTGCCAATAATACAGTGGCGTCTCGTCGCCGCTGTCCCATGTATCCAGCCAGTTCCCATTTTGCACGCACACAACATGCGTAGCCATTGCCAAAATATACGTGCCGTCCGGGTGGTCTTTTGCAAACTGCGCCACTGTGTAACAATCCGGGCAGCTGTTCGGAATTGCCGAACGGTTCCACCCGCACCGCCGCAGATAGCTGCCCCAGACATAGTTTGCAGACGGCATATCATGCAGTTCAAATCCTGCCAACACCAGCGCCGCATATGCAGCCTCCCACTCTTGATGCGTTGCGGCTGCAATGGCTCTGACGGTGCAATCGCCGACGCGCTTTTTTTCTGGATTCAGGTTTAATTCTCTGTACATGGCTTTATCCTCTATATTTATTGTAATATTTTACACAATTTCGCGTGCGCCACATATACGCCGACTTTACGCCATCTTTTGCAGAAAATTCTAAAAAATCTTTGCAAAAACGCTTGACATTACATCGCTAGAGATGTATAATATAGACACAGTAAGAGATAAGCAACCACACACAACAGGAGGAAAATAAAATGGCCACTATTTCTAATGCCATCTACGCCGCCACCAATACTTCCGTCAACAGCAACGATGTTATCGATGAAATCCGCGAGGCAATTTCCAGCGCCGCCATGGACAACGGAAAGCAGTGGGTCACTGGCCAGGATGACGCCCTGTGTCGCTGGGAGTACTACGTCGACTACAACCGAGAGGATGAGCTTGACGAGGACGGCGAACTGATCCAGTCTGATGAGACCATAACGCTCCTTAGCATCCACATCCTGCCCCGCTCCGCCAGCTCTGCCTTTGTAAAGGCCGGCAACCCGGTAGGCGTAGAAATCACCGTGGACGTCAACATCGAACTTTAATTAAGGAGGCCCCCATGGAAATCACAATTACCGAATACGCCGCCCGCCACAACCGCAGCCCAGTCACCGTCCGCCAAAAGGCCCTGCGCGGCGGCTTCAAAACAGCCCGCCGCGTCGGTCGTGACTGGCTCATTGACGAAGACGAACCCTACACGGACAACCGCCTTGCAGCACCCCCGCCGCCGGACCTGTGGCAGCTGACCAGCGGCCGCCGCTGCGACACCATCAGCGACGCGGGCGCGGTCAAAATCGCAAATGATTCCTTCTCCGTTCTGATTCCCACCGGCGCAGGCGACGGTGACTCCGCGTTCTGCATCTATAACGATGGCGAGATAGACACCGCACCCCTCACCTACTTCACGTTGATTTCCGGTAGATTCAACATCTACGACTACGATTGCGGCAGCACCGTCGCCGAAACGGTTGAGGGTTCCTTCCAGGTCTACTACTCCTCCGGCATCGTATTTTTTATAAAAACAGAATAAAAAAAACAGCGGTCGCACCGGGCAAACGCCCAGCACGACCGCTGTTTTATATCTTCCTGATTTTATCCACGACCGCCCGCACCAACCGATTGACCGTGCGTTCGCTGCAGTTCATTTCCGCAGCGATCTCCGCGTTGCCCAGGCCGCGCCGCCTGTAATCCAGCACCGCCCGCTCATCGTCGGTCAGCATAAAGCAAATTCTGTTATACGTCGCCAAGTCAACACAAAAGTCAAACCGGCGCACGCAGTGGATTATTTATCTTTTGCGCTCTGCTTCACGCACTGGTTGGCATAGACCGCCCCCGCCGCGCACAGCACGCCTTGAATGATAGCGGTGAAAACCGCCATGGTCGCGTCCTGCCCGCCGCCGATGGGCGACGTCGCCAAAACGTACAGCGCGGCCAGCACAATGCCCACCGCGGCCAGCACCGCCGGGATGAGCTTGTCCGCCACCGCCGTGCTGGTTTTCAGGCAGTACCCAACGAAAATCAGCGCCGGAATCAGTACCAGCAGTTCAGGCTTGATGTAGTTCATGTAGTCGATGTTCATAATAGAACCCCTTTCTTAATGAATCGGCAGCACCCGCGCCCGGTTGTACAGTTCTGTGCCTGTTCCGTTACCGCCCAGCGCATGGTAGCTCTTGTACAGATATTCCAGATTTTTAAGGCCCGCCGTATCAATCCAGCCCTGCGCGATATAAACCGTGCAGACCTGGTACAGGCGGTCGTGCAGGATAGCCAGCATCCCCGCCTTGATGGCAGCCCTCTCTTCTGCGTCGTCCTTGATTTTTTTCGCCAGCTGCCTATAAACGACCAGCAATCCAGCGGCGAGCACGCCAAAAGCCCACTCGACCCAGTATTTTATAATCCACTCCGGCACGTCAAACCTCCGCCCATTCAGATTTGTACAGCCCGGCATCGGTTAGGCCGCGCTGTTTGCACAGCAGATAAACCGCATCTGCGTCCCCCTGCGATACAGGCCCAATGGTAATCACTTGCAGCTTCCTTTCAGGCTTGTCCGCTGCGGGCAGCGCCTTTACCAGATGATTCAAATCAACCACGCTAGTGATGCCCGGCACGCTGCCCTGACCGTATTGGTGGATGTGGCGCGGCAGCGTCTTGTCGTAGTTCGTGCGCGTGTCGGCAAGCCAGCCGATGTAATCCTCGCACAGGTAGGCGTAGTCAATGTTTGCGCTTGCGAACGCCGTGAAGGTGTAAATGCCCGCCGTGAATCCGTGCGCTTTGGCTCTCTCACAGAACGCCATTGCGATTGCCGTGCGCTGGTCTCTCGTCAGGTTGTCGGCGCGGCCATCGTGCGTCTCGTGGCTCCACTCAGCATCGAAAAACAGCGGGTATCCAGACGGGGCAAGGCTTGCGCAGAAGTCTGCCTCCTCGCGGGCTTCTTCCACCGTGATGGCCTGCGAGAAGAAATAAAAGCCGAACAGCTTTCCACTTGCTTTAGCCCCGGCAAGGTTGGCATCGTACTGCTCGTCTTTCATCAACTTCCCGCTGCCGTAGCCGCGATATCCGATGCGAATAATGGCGCGGTAGGGAACCTTTGCCCAGTCGATAGTGCCCTGATGGTGGGACACATCAATCAGCACTTCCTCGCCGCTTGTCTGCACAGGCTGGCCACCGTATGTGCCCGCCTTGTTGGGTATGCCTGCATACGCAGTCGGGTCAAGGCCCTTGCTCGTGGCAGTTGCTCGCACTTCAAAGTGGCAGTGCGTCCATGTGCCTGCGGCGTTGCCGGTCTGCCCGACAACCGCCAGCACATCGCCAGTCTTTACTTTCTGCCCTACGCTTGCAAGCAACTTGGAGCAGTGGCAAAAATACAGGTAATTCACTGCATCCGGGGTCTGGTTTGCGTCCAGCTTCACGCAGACATAATAGCCCCATTCCCACGTTTTATCGGCGCGGTTAGTCACGATGCGTGCCCGCGTGACCGTGCCGGTGATTTTCTTGCCGTCGTAGTACGGCATTCGGATTTTATCGCTGTCCAGGCCGACGATATCAATGCCGCCGTGCCAGGTCTTTCCTCCGCCGCGCGTGTAACCGTAGCAGCTGTACGGGTACTTCACAAGATTTCTTCCGCTAAAAATCATGGTATCACTTCCTATCATTCGTCGGTGGTATTTTCAGCGCCGTCAACCTCCGGCACATCCGGCGTCTCCGCAACCTCGTCTGCGCTCTCTCTCGCGTCCACCGCATCATAATACGCCTGCGCCAGCGCATCCACCTCGGCAATGTCCGCCTCATCCAGCAGGCCGTTGTCGTAGTGGTTGTACGCCTTGTCCAACCAAAACGCAACATCCCGCCCCGCGCCGATTTCCCGCTTGATACTGCGCAACGTCAAATCGTGCCGCGCTTTACTCTTGATAGCCATTTTATTACTCCTTTCAGTTGATAGAAGCAACCGCTGCTTCCAAATCAATGATTCTCTTTATGGGGTCTGCGCGTCCCGTCACAGTCGCGCTGTCGGCATCGGTCAGCACGGTGTTCACTCCTGCAAGTGCGGACAACGGCTGTGCGCCTGTCGCGGTGAAGGGGATGGGCTCTGCCAGCTTGTAAACAATTTGTACTGGCGTGCCAGCGTCGTTCTGAGCGGCAAGGTAGGCACACCATGTATCCACGGTATATTTATCAGATAACGCATGTGCTAAGTATACAGTGCCTACGTCTGAGATGACTAAACAATCACCACTATAATTTCTTCTAACGTCGAAATGCGTACATATTGCTTTCCCGCTATCTGTCGGCGATAGTAAGTTGTATACACCGATATATGTATCTCTAATTGCCCAACCTTCTGTCCCATCAAGGGATTTGACTTGCCAAGTCCCTTTTGCATCTCCCGTCACCGCGTCCACCTCACCGCCATACACGGTTTCAGGCAGGGTCAGGGTGTTGGTCTGCCCGATGTATGGTGTGTATGGTGCGTTTTGGATAAGGGAGACACAGAAGTTATTCACATTCCCACTCCATTTACAGTACCCATTTTCTATTATCACTGTTTCAACAGTCTTAAATGCGACACCGTGGAAAACAGCAGTCTTTCTCCCGTTTGGAATCTTCCCTGCCGTGCTAATCCCAAAATCTTGAACAGTTATTGCTTTCCATTTACCATCTGCTTTGTTCAAGAAAAATGCAGTACCAACGTTCTCAATTTCGGCGTTTAACGTATCGAACGAAATTTCAATATCAGCTACTATCTCGGTTGGAAGTTCGACGGGTGTCAACGTTTTGTTCGGCGTAGAGATATCTGATATTTTGCTTAAATTCGCCCCGCACCGTTCAACCGTCACGCTGTCCCTGCCCTTGATGGGGCGAATGTTTTCGGGGCTTGGCGTTCCCGTGCCCTCTTGCGCTGGTTCCCAGCTGGCCTTTACCCCCAGCGCATATCCCGCCACAGGGTAGCACACAACAGGGTTGCCGCTTTCTTCCAGCGGTGGGCAGAGCATATCAATGATGTGCTTGCCGCTCCACGGCGCGTCCTCGCTCACCGCCGCATCATCAATCTGTACGCCGTCCTTTCCGGCAGGCCCCTCCGGGCCAATCTCTCCCTGCGGCCCCTGCTCACCGCGCTCACCCTGCGGGCCAGTATCACCCTTGGGGCCAACCGGGCCAGTTTCGCCAACAGGCCCCTGCGCGCCGGTATCGCCCTTCTCGCCTTGTACACCCTGAACGCCCTGCTCACCTTGGGGGCCGCGCTCTCCGGTGTCGCCCTTCTCGCCCTGGATACCCTGCGCGCCTTGCGGCCCAACAGGCCCCTGCGGGCCGACTGGGCCGATAAACTTCCCGTTGTCGGCGTCCTCCCTCACGCTGTTGGCGATGTCCTCCGCGTTCGTGGCGCGCTGATCGGCGTCCTTTGCCGCGTCCCGGGCATCCTGCACCGCCTGCAGCACCTGCGCCGCCAGCTCGGGCGTCGGCTCTGCATCCGCGCCGCCGTATACGCCCGCTTGCTCAAGGATAAGATACTCCACGTTACAACTCGCCCGCTGCACGCTGGAGGCCAACCCGGCCAGCACAAGCACGCCATCCTTGGCCTCCTTCGTCACCTCGGGCGGCACGTCCATGGCATCCCCATCCAGCAGAGCCACGCGCAGCGGCTCTTCCCGCCCGGGGATGTGCCACGTTGCGGTGAGATTCAGCCCGTCCCACCCGGCCCCGCGCTCAATCTTGATACTCTCCGTGCCAAAGCTGGAATTAGTCCCCAGCACCAGCTTTCGCGGGGTGGGGGAGTAGTTGTCAAGCCTCAAAGTATGTACCATGCCCTACCTCCTTAACATTACAACAGTTTCTCGGCGTTGATTACGATTGACTCTCTCATTGTCTTGCCTCTCCTCTAGTAGTAAATCAATGTAATCTGGCGGTTGATCACTCCGTTGTAGCTCCATGTAACGCGCACGGTGTTACCCAAAATTGTTAGACTTGCTATTTCGGGACTATCTCCAGAAGCGGCTATGTTAGAAACGCCGACCAATGTGCCGCTGGGCAACGTGTATGTCCAGTCACCATATGAAGTGTACATGGTGATTGTCACCGTTTTCAGACTCACAGCGGTGACTTGCCCGCTCCCATCGTGGAATCCGGAGGGGATGGTTGCCACACCTCCGGGGGAGAGCGTTGCCCCCCAGCTGCCTCGGTTCGGCATTTTTCCTTCTTTGATGGTTTTACCGCCTGCGTAGTATTTCTTTCCGGTCAGCACATCAGTATCTGCGGCGGTGGCCTGTGCCAGCTTGGATGCGCTTAATCCACCGCCGCCGTTAAAATCCAGTCGGCTCCCGTCAAAGGTAAACAGCACCCACCGCCCGGCAACAACGCTGTCACCGTCCGCCGCATCCGCGCCGCAATACGCAGGCACGGCCACACCGTTGACTGTCCACGTATCGCCCGCACTCCACGCGGCGGGGACTTTAAACCGCCCCACCGCGCCTTCTCCCGTCAGCGCATACACGCTGCCGCTCTTGCTGCACTCATATTCCTGCACGCAGACATTTAACCCGCCACCAGACGGGTCATACTGTGCCTTGGTCATCATTGCTGTGCCACCGTGCAGTTGAGCCAGCTCGGTCTTTACCTTTTCAAGCAATGCGGAAAACTGCGCCTGAATGGTAGTAGTATCAACGCTAACCCAGTCCGTAACAAGCCCACACACATCGGGGTCAAGCCGTTCGTCCGTGATGCTATCCGCAGAAATGCTGCTTACAGCTGCTGCAACGTAAATACGCGCAAGAGAAATTTGCCGTTTTAAAGTGTTGTTTGTAAGTTCCGTGGCGGTAGGTGCATTATTCGGCGTTCCTTTTAGCACTTCAATACGCGGCTTTTCCGCATAATCCACAGTGTCCCAGCTAACAACAATCCTGTCAATACGTGGCAAAATGGCATCTGGCAACGGGATTGTCAGCTGCAACTCGCTTCCAGTCTGTTCTTTTGTATCATTCCAAAAAACTGTGCCGTCCGCTTTGTCGTTCGCCAGCCAGCCCACACCATCTGAAACGCTTACCGTCATATCGCCGTTTGCGGTAACACTTAAATTGCCATCTGCGCCAAAAACGCCGCTGGAACGCCCATGCAGCCATTTCATAACATTTTCGGCTCCGATGTATTCATCCACGTTATTCGGAAAATTTTTGATTTCTGCCACTTTATCACCTCAAAACTGTTAAAATCGGGTCGCCAATAACCAGCTTGACGCTTGATCCGTTTGCATCCTGTGAATACTTTGCCGCCGCGATTCTTGCCTTGTACTTTACACCAAGCCGCAAAGAAACGCACCAGACCAAATCGCCAACATTGTATGCCGTGCCAAGCTCGTCACCGTCAGCGTCAATCGAAAATCCGTTGCGGTTCAGGTGACTGCCCAACTGTAAAGCGGCGTACTGTTTTACGCGTCTCTCAAAATCTGCGTTGCTCTCCTCATCCTGCTGGCTGTCTCCGCTGAAACTTGCCCACAGTTCGCGCCGTTCCGCATCGCTGGCAGTTCCAGCCTGCACTACAAATTTCGTACCGTCTTTGTACTGTGCTTCACAGTAGCACACGTTTTTGTATTCAGAAATGTCCTTGTCAACTACCAGCCCGGGCGCTGTTCCGCGTTCCTGCACAAACAGCACGGCGTCTAATCCCTCTGTGCGGTCAACACCCTTATACAATTCAAACGTTTCTGTTTTGGCTCTGTAGTCCAAAACCATCCTGTTCCCAATCCCGGCATCTGTCAAAATCGGTTGTATGCAGTTTAACAGTTCATCCCCGTACACCTCTGTTGCCGTCACGGTTTCTGTCAAGCCTTTTTTCTCTGCCAGCAGTATAGGAAGCCCGCGCAGGTTGGCAGTAATAACGCTGTATACATCCGTTTCCACGTTGGCAATACTGGCAGTTTCCGCAACAACACGCCGGTTCAGTTTGTTGTTCAGGCTGTACCCGTTCAACGTGATTTCGCTGTTATCGCAATCGAACTGTATTTCTTCCACCGTATACGCAAGTCTCTGCTCTACAATGTACAAAACAGCATCCAGCTCCACTATCCCAATGTTGTACTCATCCATCGGCAAAACAACCGTAAATTTTCCCACATCGTTATAGTAGTCGCTGAACTCGCTGCTGATAGCGTGCGTGATTTCGTGTCGGTTACTAAGGTCATGGGAGAACAGCTCTAATCTCATATTGCCGTTACACCCGCACTTTCTTCCGCAAACGAAACGCTCATTTCAACGTTTTCAAGCCCACTGTCCGCAGTAGGCTTCCACGCATTATCGCCCGTATGAATTCTGTACAGTGTGCTTTCAAGCGTAAGCGCGCCCCGGCAGTCGCCGTCCTTAGAGCTTGTGACCGTTGTCTTTCCGTGCGATGTCTTAATAACGACACGCTCATCTTCCACAAGCGTTTTTTCCAGCCGCAGAACTTCACCTGTCAGCATGTTTTCAATGCCTACGTTTGTTGCCGTCTCGCCAATGCAATTGATTTCCAGCCTAAACGGCACATCAAACTGCCCAAAATTCTGCAAAACAATGTATTTCAGCACAATGACTTTGCCGAAATAATACGTTTTGCTGATATTCCATGGAAATTTAAAACCTTTTTGCACGCCGCGCAGCTGCATTGCCTTTCGTTCGCCGCTTTCCCAATACGGGTAGGGGGCAAGCAAGCCAAGCTGAAACGGCGCACCGCGTTTTGATGCGCCAATGGTAGGCGATGCCGTTACAATAACGTCTATGTGCCAGTCTCCGGCATATAACACCCCGGTCAGGTCAGGTCGTACAACAGTCATAAGCGCATCTTTCAGCGCTTGTGCATTGTCGCCGATAACTTTACCATTGATGGTAATAGGCCGCGTCTGAATGGCCTTAGATTGCACAGTAGCACCTACTTGACCGATGCCCTGCGCCGTGTTGGCAGTGACAGAAATTGTATCAATGCCATCCGGCTTGCTGATAAGATAACCATGCGCGTAGTCAAACACGATAGACTGCCCCAGCAAGTTGACGTACTTGAAAGTCTTGCTTAAAAAACTCATAACGCCCACCTCGCCCGCTGGAAATACGCCGCTGTGCTTGCTGCCAGTTCAACCGGTGTCTGCTTTGCTGCGTAAATTGTCTGATTAACTGTAAAGCCGCCCCCGCCGCTCTTACCGCGTCTGTAGCTGTCCGCTTCATCAGCTGTCAGCACCATCTCGCCGCGATGCAGGGCGGCAACATAGTTGTTATACGGGACATAATCAAGGCCGCCTGCACGGCCACCGGTTGTGCCACTACTGTTGACATCCACATTAACAGAGCGGTTCCCAAACAGGCTGTCCCACAAACCATTGAACCAGCTGACAAGGCCGTCCCAAGCTGCCGAGATGCCGTCAATAATGCCATCAATGACCGCGTTGCCCATCTGCATTGCGCCTTCTACAATGTCAGGCAAATGCTCTATAAAGTAAGTCAGCAGGGTCTCCACGATAGATGCAGCAGCAAGCATAATGTCCGGCAAGTGTTCCGAAACGCCCTCTACAAACGCAATCAGCATTTGTCCGGCAGTGTCAAGCATCTGCGGCAAGTTCTCATTCAGCTTTGAAACCAGCGTCAAGATGATTTGCAAGGCAGATTGTGCAACGGTTGGCAGCATCTGATAGATTCCGTTTCCCAGCACAGTTATAATCTGAATTGCAGAATCAATAAGTTGCGCCGCGTTTGCGCTGATTCCCGTAACAAGCGTCTGCACGATGTTCACGGCAGATTGTGCCAGCTGCGGCAGGACAGTTTCAATCAAGCTGGGCAACTCTGCCATGATAGGCGGGACAAGGCTCTCTATCAGCTTAGCAGCGCCGTTCAGGGCGACTTCTATGCGGGGGATGATGTTGCTTGCCGCTGTAGTTGCGCTATCCACAAAGTTGCTGATAAGCTGCTCAAAATTGGCATTATCGTCCGCAACACCTGTGACAAGGTTTGCCCATGCGGCTTTTGCGGCGCTCAAGCTTCCAGAAATCGTAGTAGACGCTTCTTTTGCCGTTGTGCTTGTGATGTCGTACTCCGTCTGAATATCATGGATTGCAAGGATAATGTCCGAAAAGCTGTCAATGCTGTAATCTGTGTATTTACCCTGTGCCGCATTGAGCTTGTTTGCATCATCAAGCAAGCGCTCCATTTCTTCTTTAGTTCCGCCATAACCCAATTTCAGGTTATCCAATAACTGGAATTGTCCCTTTGCAAAGCCATTGTATGCGTCTTGTACGCTATCGGCGGAGCTGCCGAATTTGTTCCAGTTGTCGGCCATGTCAGATACAGCCATATTAGACAATTCCGCTGCCCGTTCCGTATCGCCTCCCAGACTGGACACAAGCGCAGCTGCATAAGATGTTGCTGTCGTCATGTACTCATTGGCCGTCATGCCGGACGTTTTATAGGCATCGGCCGCATACTGCTGCACTTTGGCTGCGCTGTCTTTGTACAGCGTTTCCACGCCGCCTACAAGCTGCTCATAGTCCGCATAGCTGTTTATTGCAAGCGTTGTCAGCGCCGATACCGCCGCCGCGCCTGCCGTAGTAGCGGCAACGGATACTTTCGCAACGTTCGTAGCAACGGTAAAAATTCCCTTGCCAACTGTTGAAGCGGCCAAACCAACCTTTCCGAACAGTCCCGTTAATCCGCTTGCGCTGCTCTTCGCATTTTTCAAGCCTTTCTCGTATTCGCTGGAATCTAGCGAGATTTTTGCAAAAAGGTCAAATACGTCCACTTACTCGCTCACCTCCTGCCGTTCTTTTGTTTTCAATCCATGCCGCGCCGCAAAGCCTTTGAAATCTGCCTGCACCTGTTCTGGTGTCCGCGTATCCACTTTTGGCGGGTGGATAATGTCAATATATCTCGCTGGCCTGTCCGTTACGCCTGTCACAGCTACCACAAGGCTCCACGCACTGTCTGTCATGTACACCTTGTACATTTGTTCTTCAAAATCAGCTTTTAAAGCGTAAGGAAGCGCCGACACAAGCGCCTTTGCGCCCAGTTTCGGCATTTTCAGCAGTACAGGGATTACTTGTTCTGCTCGCCACCGAGATGCGATTTGAAAAAATCAACAAAACCCTTATCGTTCAACAGGTCGTAAACTTGCTTGCAAGTGATAAGGAAATTCTGTTTGCCGATTTCTTCCACCGTCAATCCGTTAAACGGGGCAAGGATTGCGTATACGTCCTCGCGGTGCTGCTTCAACGCAATGTTTAGCAGCTTAACAATTTTCGCAAGGCCGAAACGCTGCATTGCAATGCGGGTCGTTTCGCCCTTCGGCATAGCTTTCTGCATCTCTTTCACAAGCGCTTCATCATCGATCAGGTTTGTGATGGGCTGCGCGATTTGCAAAACGACTTCCAGCGCTTCGTCAGTGCTAAGTTCAGAAAAAATCCGCATTATGCCTCATCCTCTCCGGCCTTGATATACACCTCACACGGCACAGTGTCCTGTGCGGTAATGGAGTAGTGCGCCGTGTATTCAAAGCTCATCTGGCCTTTTTCCTTGTCGCCCGTCTGCAAGCTGAAACCGCCGGTAGACAGCGTATTCAGCATGTGGATGGCGCAGAAACCGCCATTCGTAGTGCCGTGCTTGTCGGAATAATCGCACAGCAGCCACAAATCGGTAAAATCGCTGTCTTTCAGGTCGTTGCGCGGCGTGATTTTGGAAACCTTGGAAGTGGTTGTTTCCTCTGCTGCGCCAAGCATACTTTTTACATTGGCAGGGGATGCCGAAACATAAGTGCCACTGCACTTGACTTCCCAAGATTCAATCTGCTTCAGCTCTTTCATGTTCTTGGGGCAGTTGTCGATGTCCTCGCCGAAGTCGGTAAAGCTTGGCACAGCCGTAAAGTTTATGCCGCCGGTCGTAGCGCCCAGCAGCGCACTTTCTTCCGGCGCAGTACCGGCAGCCGGGTCAAACGTAGTTGCAAGATAGCCCGCGTTCAGGACAAGTTCCTTAAACGCAGATTCAGGAATACGAGTAAATTTCATGCTTTCACCTCAATTTAGGCATAAAAATTCGGCGGTCACGTTGATGTACCGCCGTTTTAGGTTTTTGTCTGTGTCATCTGCCAGTGCCTGGCAGAACGGGGAGCCGCGTTTTAACCAAATCAAGCCGCCATCTACCGGCAGCGTCACGCCACCAATGCCCAGCGCGTCCGAAATCTCAAGCGCCTTTGCATTGGGAACCGCTTCGCTCGTGGTATGGAACCACATGTTGACTGTCAGCGATACCGCACCGCCGCCCCATGCGTCAAACACGGCATCATATGTCAGGTATGGAAGTACAGCGTCATCCGGCACGGCGTTGCTAGGGTATGCGGTCATAAACCGTCCGAAAAACTGCTGTAGTGCAGCGCCCTTTGTCATTTCGGCAGCCCTCCCATGCGTTCAGCCGTAAAGCTCATTAAGTTGCGCAGCATAGAGGAAGCCGTTTTCGGGGCTTGCTTTTCTTCCGGGCGGCTTGTTACGCGATAATACGCGCCTGTTTCAACGTCCTTGTAGACGCTGCCATACTCAATCGGCACATCTCGGTTGACAACGCCGGTATATACGCTGGTCACGCCCTGCGCTTCGGCCTGCCGTGCTTCAAGGCTGCTGTCGAGTGCAACGTAATTCGCAAACTCTGCGCCCTCTCTCCACTCGGTAGCATAGCCGCCCTCACCGTCAGGCTTTGTCCGCTTGTCCATAATGATGCAGCTGTGCGAAAAATCATCTAAAAGGCTCATAGCTTTCTCCATTTGTTCAGCCGGGACGCAAACACACCCTGCCAGCCCGCCACAGAGCCGCCAGAATTGCCGTTTGCGCTCGATTTGGTGTAACTATACCCCGCAAAGCTCTCACTCTGGAATGGGCTGTTTGCGGCGTTCTCGTACTGCGTGCGCCACGCCTTGATTTCTTCTTCAAGGCGCAGAAATTCGGCAGGAACGGCCATGGCCCAGACAGCGCCATCAAACGTTTCATCCCTCAACGAGCAATTGCCGTATTGATACACACCATCGTTCAGAACGCTGCCCATAATGCGGAAATACTGTCCGGCACGCAAAAAAGGGAGCGCAATGCTCCCGCCCTTGATGCTGAACTCGCCCAGATGGACGCCATTCGGTGTGACAAACCAGTTCCGGCACTCCCTCATCAATTCCTCAAGCATTGCACTCCCTCTTTTTTACTGTGCTGCCTTGACAGTTTTTGCGCTCCGGGTTTCTGCGGGCGTAATGGTGGCAACGGCGATACCGTCCAGGTACTCTGCCCAAAGCTTCATGCCCATAAGAGCGTACATATCGCCAGTTGCGCGGCTGTAGTCGCCGTCAACATGCACTCCAATCAGGTTTGTTTCGCCCTCGACGGTATAGTTCAGGCCCAGCTTGGCGAAATCGCTGTCTGCGGGGTCGATGTAATACAGGTCGATATTCTCAACAGGCACGGCGATAACCTTGTTCTTTGCAATGTACTTTTCGGGCAGCAGGAACAGGGTGGAATAACCCATGAAATTCTGAACATAGGTCAGGCCGAAGGCGGTCTGCGTGGTGATTTCCTTGTCGCCCAGATAGCCGTAGAAGTCCAAAATGTTGGCAAAGCCGACAACCTCGGTAACATCACGGTCCATGCTGGCGAACTTGTCCAGCACGTTGCCCTTTGCCAGAGCAAGACCCTGCTGCCAAGTGGTAGCAGCTACAGCCAGAGAGCCAGTGTTCAGGAAGGTGTAGAAGTCGCCCAGAACCTTGTTCTGCAGGGCGACAAGGAACGCCTCGTCGGTCTTTTCAACGGCAACGTCTGCGCCGTACTTGGCGACTGCCTCAACGGACACGCTCTTAGCATACTTGGCAATCTCAATGTCTCCGTAGGTTTTGGGCTCGACCTTCATCTTGGTCAGCGGAATCTCATCGCCCTCGGCAACGGACGTACCGCCAGCCAGAGTGCCGTCAACAGCGGCCTCATAGGAGACCAGCTTCGTGCCGGGGGCCTTGCGGATGGGGCGCATAATGCCCATGATGGTGCGCAGCGCGTCCCAGTTCTTGCCAAAGCGGGTGACGAAGTCAACCTCGCGGGCGTTGACAGTAATCTGGGCGGCGGTAGTCAGGTTAGTTTTTGCAGCCATATATTGGCTCCTTTCTGTTAATCGTCAGATTCGTTTTGCATGAGGTTCACAAGCGCCGCCTGCCGCTCGGAGGTGGACAGTACATAACGGCCCTTGTCGTCCGTCTTGTAGATGTCCTCCCGCGTCATGGCCTTGCCGCCATTGTTGGCAGGGGGAGTAGACGTGTCTGCGCCTTTGGTGCTGCTCTTGGTGATGTACTCTCCATAATCGGTCTTGAGGCTCTTTTCAAGCGCAGCTGCGTCTTTGATAGCGCCCTTGTCATCCAATTCCAGTTTGTCAAGCAGGCCGTCTCCCTTTGCAAGGCGTGCGACAGAGGAAATCCGTTTTTCAGAAATGCCGATTTTCAGCAGGACGTCGGACAGTGCCTTTTCTTTGGCAGCCGTTGTTTTTTCAGCGTCTACGTTGGCCTTGTAGTCACAAAAAGCCTTGTGCTCTGCTTCATACTTAGCCTTGTAGCCGCCGTCGCCCTGCGCTTTCAGGTCGTCCAACTCCTTCTGAACGCCCGGCAGCTTTTCTGCATCGGCTTTATACCGCGTGACGTCGTCCTTCAGCGGGTCAACAACGCCCAGATGGAGCGCCACCAGCTGATTTTCAATTTCGTCAGTGCAGCTTTCGCCAATAATTTTACGGATTTCAGCGCGTGTAAATTTTGCCATGGGGGTTCTCTCCTTTTCTTCGGTGGCGGTTCTTCGCCATTTGAGTTTTATTTATTCAAAACAGCAGTGCTTCGCTGTTTTTGCGTATAAAAATAGCAACCGCCGAGAAAGTCTCGGTAGTTGCTAGGTAAACTTGCCTTTTACGGTTTCACTTCAACGCTGGGCAGCACATTTGTGTGGAAATACAGCTTGTAATGGTACGGGTCTGTGTGTGTTCCTGTAATGTCTTCGACAACATACATAGTGTAGCTGTTTAGGTAGATGTAATTTTTCCTGTAAGTATCGGGGCCAACCTTTACAGTGCAGACAAGCTCGTTGCTGGAATTGTTGGAGATAGACATATATCCCTCGGCTTCCATAATGACCTTGTCTGTTCTGGCGTTGTATACTGTGATTTTTCGTTCGCTCTCAAAGTAATCGGCCTGTTTAGAAATATTGGAGTTTGCTCTATCGGCTTCGGAGCAGCCACATAAAAGCAAAACTGAGGCCATAACTGCGATTGCGATATAAATAATCTTTTTCATGTGTTTTCCTCCCAATAAAAAGAGCCGAGAGGCTTATTTGCCTTTCAGCTCGGATTCAATTATTTTCTTGTACTGGTCTACATGGTCTGCGACAGCGGGCTTGATGTACGGTTTAGCGCGTTGTCCGTGGGTCAGATGCCAATCGCCGTTTTCGTCTTGATACGTCCACGGTGTTTGTCTGCCGCCGGGGTAATAAACGCCCGTGCCGCACTCCACATAAACTGCATACTCGCTGTTTGTGCCGATATACGCAGCTTTTTCGCCGTCGTTTACCATATGTGTAATGCTGTTGCGTAGGTTTCCTGTATCAACAGGGCATAGCTTTTTAGCGTATCCCTCTGCTACAAGGCCGCATTTTTCGAGCGCCCGCTGGCAAGCGGATTCCAGCGCTTCCAATACCTCGGCGCTGTGGTCTTCAAGTGTGATTTTCATTGCTCAAACTTTCTGCAATAGCCTTTAACGGTTCCAAAATATCATATATGATGTATTCATTATTTCCCATTTTTCAGCCTTTCAAACAAGTCAAACAGTTTGGGGTCAATTATATCTTTTTCGCCTTTCCAATACGCTGCAAAACTTTCTGCAACGTATTCTTGCCTACTGCTTGTCGCATATGCAGAAATTTTTCCAGAATAATTGTTAAAGCTTTCTGTAATATCCAGCCCGGATTCTTTTGCGGCCTTCGTAAAAATTTGGTCATCAAGGTAATGGCCAAGCTCATGAATCGTTGTACCGTAGGCATCCGGCTCAAATACATTTGTCCTGCCAGTGTTTTTTAGGGCTTTTAGATAACGCAGCTGCAATGTTGCCGTAGCGTTGCTTTTCCCATCATTGATCTCTATTGCTTTGTCAATGTTTGGCAATACTTTTTCAAGTAAATCTGCATATTCTTTTTTGTGCGCAGCCATTGTCTTTGCCGACTTTAAATACTTTTTGTTGTAATAGAAATCAGAAAGACCCCATTGATATGCAGCTTCTGCTGTTGTATCTTTGAAGCGCTTTTCTCTCATGTTGAAAGGCACGATATTTCGCAACTTATTTGGCACAGCATATTGTTCAAGCACTTCGGTAAATGCGCGGTTCATTTTATTCGCATATTCAATATCAATGCCGCTGTAATCAACCTTTCCGCTATACTTGGTCTTATAACTTTCAACAAATTTGTCGGCGTATTTCTGTGCTTCTTCTATTGTTGTGGCGGGTGTGAATCTTGGCATTTTCGGTTGGTTCTGTTTTTTCCACCCCGCCCACTCTGCATAGGTCATATCTCCCACAAGAACAGATTCCCCCGTTTTGGGGTTTCTGGCGCGTCTGCCGCCGCTGCTTGTATCCTCGCCGTCAACCTCTGCAATTTGGGTGCATCGGCAGTTATACACAAGATAGCCCGGGGCAGAAGTATCACCGGGATACATAAGCTCGTAACCGTCAACCTTAAATGGCTTGTCAACGTCTACTGTCTGGCCGTCAAGCATTGCATGGGCGTGGCGTGTGCGGTTGTCCAGCGTTGCCAGCCAGCGCTTTTTGAGCTTTATGCCCATGTCTTGTGCGGCGCGGTAAGTATCTAGCCGTCCCGCGTTCTGCGCCGCTGTGACTGCCGTTCTGGCCGTTCGTATAGCGCTTGCGCGGCTCATGTCCCGCATACGGCTTTGCAAGTCATCCGCAATCTTGCCAATTCCCTTGCCTTGCAGAATGGAGCTTGTGACACTAGCTGTAATTTGCTGCTTTCCGTATTTCAGGTCAATGCCGCGCTGCAATGCACGCTTTGGCGGGTAGTACGGCATCAAGTCAGGCTGCTCCACAATCAGACGTTTCACTGTCTGCTCATCCCACAGCGTAAAATCTGCTTTGTCGGAAACCTGCTCGATTTTGTAAGCAGAGTAATTGCGGTTCAAGCTGTAAATGCCAGGCGTGGCGTCATTGACATAGGCCACAGCCGTTTCGTTGGCGTTGGTGTATCTTTCTGCCACCTTGTCCCGCAGCGCCGCAAAACGCTTCCCGCGCCCAATCTGCGCAAGCCGCCACTGCTTATATTGCTGCTCCGTGATTTCGCCTGCATCGAGCTTTTCTTTCATGGCTGCATCACGCTTGGCGAACTGCTCAAAATAGGATTTCACCGTGTCGGTCAATTCGTCAGCAGCTTTTTTGTACAGCTTTGCGATGCGCTGTTCCAGCTTTGCAAGCTCGGCATCTGTCATTTTGTGGGCGTAATCAGGTTTCATTTACGTCTACTTCCACGTCGACTTGCTGTTGCCTTTCTCTGAGCCCGTTTGTTTCCACCCATCTGCGCATCCATTGTATTTAAGAAGTTGCTTGTTGCTTTTCTATCAGCTCTATAGGCCTCTTGTTTTTTTTCATATTGCTTTTTATTATATGTTTTTACGCCATATCCCAGATTTTGCGCGTTTCGCATGATTTGTGATGCTGATAAATTGATAGAATCACCATTTTCGCTATAAACTTTGCCGTTTTTGACAACATACCCAGCGCGTGCCCCATCCATATCAATATCAAACGCAACAACGCCGCGCGGTGTTCCACTGCCGCCCCTGCCGCTTCCAGAACCTCTACCACCCATTCTTACATCTCCTTTTTACTTGCTTATAATATGGCTGAATCCTCGTGACATTCCAGTCAAATTCTTCATGGCATTTGCCATACCACAAAATCTCACTGGGTTCAAGCCTTGCCAATGCCGCCCGAACGCCTTTTTCAAACAGCGCTTGATTCTGCTTGCTTTTCTGCGTTCCCACGCTAGAAATCGCCACAATCGAATGTTGTGGCTCGCCGTCAAAACACCACTCGTAGCTTTGTTCATTGCTCCAACACAGGGTTGGCACAACGTGAATCCCGCATTGCTGCCAGTATGCCGCCAGCCAGTGCTTGCGATAGTGATTGTATATCTGCATAGCAAGCGGCATATCTGTATACATTGAGAAATCAGGCGCACACACAGCGCCAAATTTTTGAAGCAACGGAATGTACTTGTCCGGCTGATTCCACACCCTTTGGAATTGATAATCATCCACGAAAAAGTGAACGCCTTTTGTTGCGCAGTCCGTACAGGTTTTAGCAAAGTTGAACGGAATCCATTCCAGATGCCGCACATCAATGTGTTCCGGCTGGATAATCGGCGTATCGTATTTTCCAACTCCTAAAAAGTTGGCTTTGTCGAGGTTTTCAAAATTCAACATCTTGTCACTCCTCGCCGTTTGTCGTGCGGTCTAACTCCTCTGCCGCCTTTCGATTCATCAATTCATCGTACTGGTCTGCGTCGCCAAGGATGGTCAGCAGCTTTTTGGTGATGTATTCATCATCGTAGTATTCTGCACCCAGCAAGACCGTCTGCGCCTCTTCCTGCTTGTTGATGATTTGGTTGCGCGTATATGTCGGCTCGTCATCAAGCCCGGCAACCGCCAAAATACCCTTGATGCAGCGCGTCACGCAGCTTTCAAACTTGTCCGTTTTCAGGTCGAGTGGCACATAACTGGCCTTGATAGCCGTTGCAGTTTGGTTGCCAGCGCTGACAGCCGCAGAATCAAAGGCCTGAAAGTCCTCGTATAGCTTTTTGGTGAGCATATCAATAGTCGCCTGCGTGCCTTGGAACGGAGCTTCGATGCTCTGTGGCGTGGCCTTTGCGCCCTCGTCACCGTCAGCGTGAGCGACATGGGTCGTTTTAAGACGCTCGATGAACTTTGCATCGTCCTGCTCGTCCATGCCTCCGCAGTTGGTCAGCACCCAGAAAATCAGGTTGCCCTCGTCAACGTTGTTTACCATGTTGCTGCTGGCAAGGTCGAGCGCGTCAATGGTATTCTGTCGCCCCTGTAGTTCGCTGTGGGCCTGCTCGCCGTTTTTCAGCGGGACAATGGGAAATCCGGGATAATTCTCACCGTCATAAATTTCTGTGCCGTCTGCCTCGCTGGTGCGCAGCTTCAACTTGTAAGCGCGTTTCGGCTTGAGAATCGCCATATCATCGCTTTTGGGCTT
>ERZ1673704.614-NODE-614-length-22117-cov-8.941936_pt1 | contig 22117 bp, 19 predicted proteins | sample MGYA00580234_ERZ1673704 | MGnify/ENA primary metagenome ERZ1673704 (study PRJEB41218, sample SAMN15661757) | gut metagenome | host: Homo sapiens | place: Canada: London | collected 2015-08-20/2019-03-30 | study: EMG produced TPA metagenomics assembly of...
GGGGAAGGTGGCCCGCAAGGGCCGGATGAGGGCAGAGCTGCCGGAATTGCCCGGTAACGGGCTGCCGCGGGAGAGTCCGCCCTCATCAGTCACCTGCGGTGACAGCTTCCCCCGAGGGGGAAGCCTTTTGGCTCAGCAAAAAACGCACACGCGGGAAATTTCCGCGTGTGCGTTTTTTGTACTTTTATACTTCTCTCACCGGCCAGCCGAGCAGGTCGGCGGCGGTGCGGTCATGGGTGACGAGGATCGTGGGGCGCTCCCCCGCCAGCCGTTTTGTGGCGGCGACGGCGTCCTCGACAAGCTCGGCGTCCATGCCGGTGAAGGGCTCGTCCAGCAAGAGCGTTTTCGCATCGCGGCAGAGCAGCGCGCGCAGCAGAGCGGCACGGCGCTTCTGCCCGCCGGAGAGCCGCGCCGCGGGCAGCGCCAGCTCGGCATCCGTAAAGCCAAGGGTGCGCAGCTCACGCTCGGCATCCTGCGGCGTCAGGCCGTGGCCGGTCAGCGTCAGGTTGGCGGCGGCGGTCAGCTGCGGGCAGAGGCGATCCTCCTGAAAAACGGCGGCGGGCGTTTCGACACCGGTCACTGTGCCGGAGTCCGCGGACTCCAGTCCCAGCAGGATGCGCAGCAGCGTGGTCTTGCCGCAGCCGGAGCGGCCCATCAGCACCATGGGGCGGTCCACCGTCCAGGTAAAGCGCTGCAAAACCGGCGTACTGCCGAAGCTTTTGCAGAGATCGGTTATCACAATGCTCACACGCGCACCTCCCCGCAAAGACGTGTCTTGGCCGCGCGCAGCAGGGCCGCCGCTGCCGTGGACAGCGCCGCCGATAGCAGCACAATTACGAGCGTCCACGCGAACACATCCGGCGTGGACAGGGTGATCTTCGCGCGGTAGAGCGCGTCGCCCACGCTGTGGTCCGGCAGACCGATGACCTCGGCGGAGACGCCGCTCTTCCAGCACATGCCCATGGCGGCGATGCAGCTCTCGCAGAAAGACGGGAAGATGCCGGGCAGCCAGATGTACCGCAGCCGCGCGGTGAGCGGCAGGCGGTAGACCTTCGCCATTTCCAGCAGCTTCGGGTCGGTGTCTGCAATGCCGCCCAGCACGCCCGCATAGACGACGGGCAGTACATGGGTAAAGCTGACGATGACCGACAGGTTCGCACTGCGCACCCAGAGCAGCGCCAGAATGACAAAGCTGGCGACGGGCATGGCGCGGATCAGCTGCATGGCAGGGTCCATGAACACCCGTACCCAGTGCCAACGTGCGCCCGCTGCGCCAAGCAGCAGGCCCCCTGCTGCTGCCAGCAGGAAGCCCGCCATTATGCGCAGCGCACTGAACACGATGCGCTGCCAGAATGCAGCTGTGGGAGCCAGCTGTGCCAGCGCCCCCAGTGTCTGCAGGGGCGTGGCCAGAAACAGCCCGCCGTGTCCCAGCCCCATGGCGGCAAGCTGCCAAATCAGAACCCACACAAGGATGGCGGCAGCCTTTTGCCACAGCGGCGTTTGCTGGGGCGGATGCTTGCATCCGCTCACAGCAGCAGCGGCGGGTCGATGCGAGCATCGGCCTCTGCGGGGGGATTTAGCCTGCATAGTAGAAGTCGTCGGCAGGCAGGGCGCCGCCCACGCTGGCGGGGTCGGCGGCGTACAGAACCTTGAAGTAGGTCTCGAGGTCGGTCTTCATCTGGTCGCCGGTCTCAAAAACAATGTTGCACTGCGGCAGGGCCTTCTGGGCCAGCGCAGCCTTGGCGACAACGCCGTACTGCTCGCAGAGGGCTGCAGTGCCCTCGAGGTCAGAGTTTGCGGCCTCGACGCTGGCGGCATAGCCATCCATGAAGGCGGCAAAAGCCTCAGGGTCGTTCTCAACGGCATCCTTGCGGACGACCAGAACGCCGGTGACCAGCTTGGAGCCGGCGACCTTCTGCCATTCCTCGTTCATGTCAAGCGCAACGCGCAGGCCCTCGACCTGGGACATGGCGCTGGTGACGAAGGGCTGAGGCAGCATGGCGATGGTGGCTTCGCCCGCCTGGACCTTGCTCAGGGCCTCGGTGGCCTCGCTGCAATACTCGATGGTAACGTCGCTGTCGGGGTCAACGCCGTTCTCGGTCAGGACGTAGCGCAGAACGTATTCGGGGGTAGCGCCCTTGCCGGTGGTGACGATGGTCTGGCCCTTCAGATCCCCGACAGAGTTGACGGTCTCTCCGTTCTCGACGATGTAGAGCACGCCCAGCGTGTTGATGCAGGCAACTTCCACTGCACCGTTCGTCTTGTTGTAGAGCGTGGCGGCGAGGTTGGCGGGCACAGCGGCGGCGTCCAAGTCTCCCTTGACCAGCAGCGGCACGATTTCATCGGCAGCGCCGTACATCGTGAAGTTGTAGTTGGAGGCGACCTCGTCACTCATCAGGTTGACAAGGCCCATCGTCGTGGGGCCCTTCAGGCCCGCGATGCGCAGGGCGGCCTCGGATGCGTCGGCGGTTTCTTCAGTAGCGGGGGCCTCGGTGACGGCGGGGGCTGCCTCGACGGCGGATTCAGCGGCAGATTCTGCGGCAGACTCGCTCGCAGTCGCAGCCGCGCCGCAGCCTGCCAGAGAGGCGCACAAAGCAAACGCCGTTACAGCGGCGAAAATACGTTTCAGTTTCATAAAAATCTTATCCTCCTTGTTGCTTTTGCGGCCCTACTATACTATAATAAATGTGAATTGTCTGTTGCCCGTGCAACAGATACCCTTTTCAACCGTTTGCAAGGAGCTGTATGGACTACACACCCTACTACGAAACGATGCGCCGCACAAGCCTTTTGCGCGGCATGACGGACGCCGAGCTGGACACGCTGATGGCCTGCTTTGCGCCGCGGGTGCGCCGCTACGCCAAAGGCGAGCTGCTGCTGATGGCGGGCTACGAGACCCACGAAGTCGGCCTTGTGCTGGAAGGTGCTATCACGGCAAGCAAGCCGCTGGCCGACGGCTCTACCGTCATCATGGCCCGTATGGGGCCGGGCGGCGTCTTTGCCGACGTGCTGGCGGGCGGGCGCAGCCGCAGCCCCGTCAACGTCTCCGCTGCCGAGTCCTGTCTGGCACTGTATCTTCCCTGCGAGGCACTGCTGCGCCCCTGCGCCGCGCTGCACAGCGCACACCTGAAGCTGCTGCAGAACTGGCTGGAGACCATCAGCGACAAATATTTTGCGCTGGACCGCCGTTTGGAGCTGATTTGCTGCAAGAGCCTGCGCGGGCGCATCTGCATGTGGCTGCTGGAACAGCGTGAGCGGTGCGGCGCGGATACGTTTTCCACCGCCATGACCCGCACTGAGCTGGCCGCGTTTTTGAACTGTGACCGCAGCGCGCTCTCCCGCGAGCTGAGCCGGATGCAGGAGGAAGGGCTGATCGAACTGTTCCGGGGCAGCTTTAAGCTGCCCGACCCCGAGCGCCTGCATGCCGCCTGCCCGCAATTTTAACATATTGAGGTTATTTGTATGAACAACCGTACCGACCCGATTTTGTACATCGTCATCCCCTGCTACAATGAGCAGGAGGTTTTGCCCATCACAGCACCGATGTTTTTACAGAAGCTCGCCGACCTGACCGCCGCGGGCAAGATCAGCCCGGACAGCCGTGTGCTGTTTGTGAACGACGGTTCAAAGGACCGCACCTGGGAAATTATCAACGAATTGGCCGCCAGTGACGAGCATTACGTCGGCATCTGCCAGAGCCGCAACCGCGGCCACCAGAATGCCGTGCTGGCGGGCCTGATGGAGGCCAAAAGCCGCTGCGACATTACGATTTCTATCGACTGTGACGGGCAGGACGACATCAACGCGATGGACGCCATGGTGGACGCCTACCGCGACGGCTGCGACGTCGTGTACGGCGTGCGCAGCAAGCGCGAGACAGACACGTTTTTTAAGCGCTTCACCGCGGAGAGCTTCTATAAAATCCTCAACGCCATGGGCGCGGAGGTCGTCTTTAACCACGCGGACTACCGCCTGATGAGCGCCCGCGTGCTGGAGGAGTTTGCCCGGTTCAGGGAGGTCAACCTGTTTCTGCGCGGCATGGTGCCGCTGGTCGGCTTCAAGTCCACCTGCGTGACCTACGAGCGGCATGAGCGCATGGCGGGCGAGAGCCACTATCCCCTGTCCAAAATGCTGGCGCTGGCGTTTGACGGCATCACGAGCCTGTCCATCAAACCCATCCGATTCATCACAGGCTTCGGCGTGTTTGTGGCGCTCGTCAGCTTTATCGGCGTGTTGTGGGCCGTCATCGAGGCCGCGCTCGGCCTGACCGTGTCCGGTTGGGCGTCGATGACGAGCATCATCTGCTTTGTGTCGGGCGTGCAGCTGATTTGTCTGGGCGTTATCGGGGAGTACATCGGCAAAATTTATCTGGAATCCAAGCACCGCCCGCGGTATATTATCAGCGATGCAACGCCAAACTTTGGTGAGATCAAGGAGGATGCGCAATGAGCCGACAGGTATGGAAGGGGTCTACCCTGCTGAACCCGGAGCCGCCCGTACTGGTCAGCTGCGGGGCCCCGGAGAAGCCGAACCTTATCACGGTGGGCTGGACCGGCACGATCTGCACCCAGCCGCCGATGCTGTCCATCAGCGTGCGGCCCGAGCGGTACAGCCACCATCTAATTAAGGAAAGCGGCGAGTTCGTCGTGAACCTGCCCACCGAGAGCCTGGTCCGCGCCATCGACTGGTGCGGTGTCAAGAGCGGGCGCGACGTGGACAAGTTCGCTGCCATGCACCTGACCGCTGTCCCTGCGGCCAAGGTCGGCACGGTGTTGGTGGAGGAAAGCCCCGTGAATCTGGAGTGCAAGGTCACGCAGGTAATTCCGCTGGGTTCGCATGATTTGTTTCTGGCCGAGTGCGTCGCCGTGGATGTGGACGAGCGGCTGCTGGACGAGAGCGGCAAGCTGTGCCTGAACAAGGCGAAGCTGATCGTCTACAGCCACGGGGATTATCTGGCGCTGGGAAGAAAACTGGGCAGCTTTGGGTACAGCGTGCGGAAGAAGAAAAAAATCGTTAAAAAGTGATGCCTGCTTCCGGGCCGGTTTGTAGGGGAGGGATGAATCCCTCCCCTGCGGTTTTTCCGGGAGCGGCTTTCTTCCGCAAGGCCGCGGGCCGGGCGTGCCCGGCCCCTACAGAGTGATAAGCGGTAAAATAAAAGACGTGCCTCCCACAGAGCGTTTCTGTGGGAGGCACGCTTTTTACAATATTCCCTTGCTTTTCAGTATCCCGACCAGCACAACGATGACCAGTGCTGCAACACAGACACCGATAAAGACATCAATGTATTTCAGCGGCACTTTGCGGAACTTCTCATAGAAATTCTCAAAGGCGTTCAGTTGGCTGTGATCCGGGCGGGAATCGGACTTTTGCGTTTCAGAGGTGGTTTTTTCTTCTTCCATATTACTTCTTGGCCAGGTACTTGCGCAGGTCAAGGGCAACGGCGATGACGATGACAAGGCCCTGTGCAATGTAGGTGTAAGCGGGGTCGACGCCGAGGAACTGCAGGCAAATCTTCAGGACTTCAAAGACCAGAACGCCGACCAGAACGCCGGAGACCTTGCCGACGCCGCCGTTGGTGGAAACGCCGCCGATGGTGCAGGCTGCGATAGCTTCCAGCTCATAGCCGTTGCCGGTGTTGGTGGAAGCGCCGCCGGCCTTTGCGCCGACGAGGAAGCCGCCGAGAGCATACATGCAGGAGGCCAGGATGTAGATGCGGATCAGGGACGCGGTGACGTTGACACCGGCAACCTGAGCGGCGTTCTCGTTGCCGCCGATGGCGTACATGTACTTGCCGTGACGGGTCTTATTGTACAGGAACCAGAAGAAGATGCCGACGATCAGCGCAAAGATGGCCAGGAACGGGATGGGGCCCAGCGTGCCGCTGGCAACGGTCAGGTAGCTCTGCTTGTAACCGCCCATGGGCTGGTTGTTGGTGATGACGGAGCACAGGCCGTAAACGATGGTCTGCATGCCCAGCGTAGCGATGAAAGGAGGAACCTTCAGGAATGCGATAATGCAGCCGTTGATGGCACCGAAGCAGGCCATGATCGCCATGACGATCAGCAGGGCCACGGGCCACGGAATATCGGGCAGCCAGGGCAGCATGCGGGCAGAGTAGTCAACGCTCTGCAGCAGCATGGCGGAGAAGCAGGCGGCCAGGCCGACCTGGCGGCCGGCGGACAGGTCAGTGCCCTTGGTAATCAGGCATCCCGAAACGCCGCAGGCGATGATGAAACGCGGGGCGACGTTCAGCAGCAGGTTTTTGCCGTTTGTCTCGGTAAAGAAGTTCTGGGTCGTGCAGCCGACGAAGAGGGCCAGCAAAATGATCAGAATAATGATCGCGTTATTGGACAGGAATTTTTTAAAGTCGAATTTTTTCTCCATTTTCGGATCTCCTCCTTATTCAAACTGGGTAGCCAGCGTCATGATGTTCTCCTGGTTCGCCTTATCACCGTCGATAAAGCCGGTGCAGCGGCCATCGCACATGACCATGATGCGGTCAGACATGCCGATCAGCTCGCTCATTTCGGAGGAGATCATGATGATGCTCTTGCCCTGTTTGGCCATCTCGGCGATGATGCAGTAAATTTCATACTTTGCACCGACGTCGATGCCACGGGTCGGCTCGTCCATGATGAAAACATCGGGGTCGTTGGCCAGCCAGCGGGCAATCAGCACCTTCTGCTGGTTACCGCCGGACAGCGATTGAATCTGCGTTTTGGAGGACGGCGTCTTGATGGACAGCTTGGCGACATTATCCTGCACGAGCTTTTCGATTTTGTTGTCGTCCAGCATGATGCCGCCGATCAGATACTTGTTCAGCGATGCAATGGAGACGTTATCCGCAATGGAAAGCACACCCAGAATACCGGTGGCGCGGCGGTCCTCGGTCAGCATGGCGATGCCGTTTTTGATGGCGTCCTGCGGCTGGTTGATTGTCAGTTCCTTGCCCTTATAGGTGATGGTGCCCGACGTGTGGCAGCGCAGACCGAACAGGCCCTCCATCAGCTCGGTGCGCTGGGCACCGACCAGACCCGCAACGCCGAGGATCTCGCCTTTGCGGACGTTGAAGTTGACGTGACGGAAGCTCTTGGGGTTGATGGACGTGAAGTCCTTGACCTCAAACACGACCTCACCGGGCGTATTCGAGCGCGGCGGGTAGAGGTTCGACAGCTCACGTCCGACCATCTTGGTGATGATCATATCGGTGGTCAGCTCCTTGGCCTCCCAGGTGCCGATGTACTGGCCGTCGCGCATGATCGTGACTTCGTCGCTGATGCGAAGAATTTCGTCCATCTTGTGGCTGATGTAGACGATGGAGACGCCCTTGGCGCGCAGCTCGTTCACGATGGTGAACAGTGCCTCGACCTCAGCTGCCGTCAGCGAGGAGGTCGGCTCGTCGAGGATCAGCACCTTGCAGTCTGCGGAGACCGCCTTGGCGATCTCAACCAGCTGCATCTGGGAAACGCTCAAGGTTCCGAGCTTGGCGTGCGGATCATAATTCAGATGGACTTCCTTCAGGACCTTGGCCGCATCCTCATACATTTTGTCATGGTCGATAACGGTGACGGGTCCGTATTTCTTGGTGGGATAGCGCCCAACGTAGATATTCTCGCCTATGGAGCGTTCCGGGATGGGCTGCAGCTCCTGGTGCACCATCGCAATGCCGCGGTTCAGTGCATCCAGAGGGCCCTTGATCTGGACCTCCTGCCCCTCATAAATGACCTTGCCTTCGTCCATGTGGTAGATACCAAACATGCACTTCATCAAGGTAGACTTGCCCGCGCCGTTCTCTCCCATCAGCGCATGGACGGTGCCGGGTTTCAATTTCAGCTGTGCGTGATTCAGTGCCTTGACGCCGGGGAACGTCTTGACGACATCACACATCTCCAAGCGGTACTCTGACAATTCGCTGGCCCCCTTTAATCTTTTGTAACCTTTTCACGAAAAAAGGGTGCGTGCGCCTGCGCACACGCACCCCGATTGTTCTGGTTTAAGCTGTGGCTTTTGTCAAATTACTGGAAGTCCTTGACGTTGTCAGGGGTAACCTTGACGTAGTCAACATAGACGCTCTGGTGGCCGGCCTCGAAGGTCTTGCCGCCCAGCAGCTCCTCCATGGAAGCAACAGCCTGCGTAGCCTGACCCTTAGCGTCGTTCAGAACGGTACCGGTCATGTTGCCGTTGGCAACTTCGTTCTTGGCAGCGTCCAGAGCGTCAACACCGACGAGGTAGATGTCCTTGTTGACGGTGCGGCCGGCAGCCTGAATGGCCTGCAGAGCGCCGATAGCCATGTCATCGTTGTTGCAGAAGACAACCTCGATCTGATCGCCGTACTTGGCAAGGTCGTTCTGGCAGATTTCCTGACCCTTGTTACGGTCCCAGTCACCGCGCTGCAGGTCAAGCTGCTCAACCTCAACGCCGGCATCGGTCAGAGCCTTGACGGAGTACTCGGTACGCAGCTGGGCATCGATATTCTCGGGGTCGCCCTGAATCATGATGTAGGAAACCTTGCCGTCGCCGTTGATGTCGCCCTTGTTCTCGGTGTCGAGGATCAGCTCGCCCTGGAAGGTGCCGGACTGAGCAGCGTCGCAGCCGACGTAGACCAGCTTGTCATAAGCGGACATCTGATCGGCGGTGGGCTCACGGTTGATCAGGACGGTGGGAACATCGGCACCCTTGACGGTGGAGATGATCTGGTCGGCAGCGGAGGTCATAACGGGGTTGATGATCAGTGCGTCAACGCCCTGCGTGATGAAGGTGTTGATCTGCTCGTTCTGCTTGGCCTGGTCGTTGTTGCCGTCGACGATGGTAACCTCGTAGCCCTTGCCCTCGAGGATCTCCTGCAGCGCATTACGGTACGTGGTCATGAAGGCATCGTCGAACTTGTAAATGCAGACGCCGACCTTACCGCCCTGAGTGGCCTCGGTAACGCTCTCGGCTGCGGACTCAGCAGCAGACTCTGCAGCAGAGGTGGACTCTGCGGGAGCCGTGGACTCCGAAGCAGCGGTGGAAGTGGAGGCAGAACCGCCGCAGGCGGCGAGAGAGACGGCCATGCAACCTGCAAGGGCCAGAGCAGCAAACTTTTTCATAATGAGTTTCTCCTTCTTTTTTAGATATGCAGTAGATTTTCGGGCGGGTCGCTTGTAGAGGAGCGAACCCTGTTGACAGTTATTATAATACTCGGGGACGGGTGAAAAAACAAGGTGAAATTTCACCGACCATGGGGTGGAAATTTTCACCGTTTAGGGCAGTTTCGCCAGTCGAAAGCGTTTGTTTTTGTGCAGAATGCGCAGCAAAAGTAACAAAAGGGTGTTTGTTGTTTTCATTTTGTAAGATTTTTGCGGGTGATGGAAAAATAAAAAAGCCCCTTCTCCGGCGTGGGAGAAGGGCTTTGGCGGTAGGCTCGTAGGGGCCGGGCTTCGGGGGTCATCCAAACGGGAACAGGGCCTTTTGCTTATCCATGGCAAACATATTTTCCCGGGTGATGGTGCGGGTGGCGGTGATGTTCGATTTTTCGACGCTGCTCCCCTGCCCGGCCAGCAGCTTATAGGCGCTTTCGACGCCGAAATAGCCCATGCCGTAGGTGTTCTGCACGATCAGCGCGTCCACCGTACCGGTCTGCAGGGCATCAATCGTCTCGATGTTCGAGTCGAACGCCGCGAGCCAGAGGTCGTCGGCGCGCTGCATCTGCTGGACAGCCTGCGCCGCGCCGACGGCAGTCGTCTCGCTGAGGGCGATCAGCACGTTGATTTCCGGGTGGGTGCGCAGCATGGCCAGCGTGTCCGCGCGGGCACTGGCGGCGTTGGGGTGTGTTGACACGGCGGCAGTGATCCTGGCGCGTCCGCTTTCCGCAAAAGCATCGCGCGCCCCCTGCTCCCGGTCCCGCCCGTTGGCACCGTTGACCTCATAGTTGATAAGCCCGACGCAGAGCGCCCCTTCCATGCCGTCCAGTGCGCTCTGGGCCACCATCCGGCCTGCGCCGTAGTTGTCCGCGCCGATGTAGGCCGCAACGTTGTCAGAGTTCACCGCGGAATCCACGCTGATGACCGTCACGCCCGCCGCGGCGGCGGCATCAATGGCGGCGGCGTTGGCCTCATAATCAATGGCGGAGAAAACGATAGCCTGTGCGCCGTCCTCAACGGCATCGGCAATCAGCTGGTTCTGCGCCGCATAGTCCTCCTCATCGTCGGGGGCCGTTATGGTCAATTGCAGGTTATATTCCGTGGCGGCGGCCTCTGCCCCGATAAAGACGGCGTCCCAGAACTCGGAATTCCGGTTGTTTTTGGCTATGAGCGCGACCCTGTAGCGGGCCGTTGTGCTGTCCACGGGCTGCATGGCACAGCCTGCCAGCAGCACGGCCAGGGCCGCGGGCAGCAGACGTTTAATGGTTTTTGTCATAGTCGCCCTCCCTGTCCTCCGGCACGCGCGGGGTGCGGATTGTCACCGTAGTGCCCTCGTAGGGGGCGCTTTCAATGGAGATACCGTAGTCCGCGCCAAAGTAGATGCGCAGACGGTCATTGACATTCTTGACGCCGATGCCGGTGCGGTCACTCGGTTCATTCTGCAAGAGGGCCGCGACCTGCTCCGGCTCCATGCCGATGCCGTCGTCCGCGACGATGAGCAGAATATCATCCCCGTCGGGCTTTACGGTGATTTCAATGTGGCCGGAATCGACCATCAGATCCAGCCCGTGAACAATGGCGTTCTCGATGATGGGCTGCAGCGTGATCTTGTTGCACAGGCAGTGCAGGCAGCTCTCGTCCACCGTAAAGTGGTAGGTAAACTGGTTTTTGTAGCGGTATTTTTGAATTTGCAGATACGCCTCGGCGTGCTGCAACTCCTTTTCGATTGGGATCAGCTCATGCCCGCGGCTGATGCTGATGCGGAACAGCCGCGCCAGTGCATGGACCATCTGGACGGCATCGGCGTTTTTGCCGCGCTCACACATCCAGGCGATGGAATCCAGCGTATTGTAGAGAAAATGCGGGTTGATCTGTGCCTGCAGCGCCTTCAGCTCGGTCTTACGCAGGACGATTTCCTCTTCGCGCACGGTGGTCATAAGCTGCTGGATGCGGCCTACCATGTGGCCGAAGGAGTCCGAAAGGTTCTGCACCTCCCGCGTGCCGCGCACGGCCTGAAAGGCGAAGTGGTCGGCGTCCTGCTCAAACTGCTCCATGGCTGTTTCGAGCTGCTGCAACGGGCGGGACAGCAGACGGGACAGCACCCAGCCCGCCACCAGCGCGGCCAGAAAAACAAGCCCCGCCGTGATAACCGTGATGCGCACCATCTGCCGGAAGCTCTCATTGACGGTTTCGTCAATGTAGCTGACGCCGACGACGCGCCATGTGCTGCCCGGCACACGCTGTACGCTGTAGATGACCGTTTCCTCCACGTAGGTGCCGTCGCCGAGGCAGGCCAGACGCCCGGCCTCCTCCTTCTTTAACCCGGCATACAAAAGCTGCTGCTGCGGGTGGTAGACCATGTTGCCGCGCTCATCCATCAGGTAACAGTAGCCGTGCTGACCGATGCTGACGTTGTTGATCGTTGCGGCCAGCTCCTTGAAGCTCAAATCTACCGCAAGCCAACGGCTGCTGCCGCCGTTCTCCGGCACAGCGCGGATGACCGAGACGACCCACGGGTAGTAGCTGTCAAAGATCGACTCTACATGCGGCGTGCTGATGTAGCCATGCCCCAGGCGCCGGGCCGTGGTCAGGTCAAAGGAGAGGTTGCGCAGTATGTCAGATTTCGGCGTGCGGCCCGCCTGGGCCCAGCAGTCCAACAGACTGCCGCTTTCGTCGTAAGTCGTGATGGCCGCGACCTCGGGCCGGGCTGTCAGAAAGGCATTCAGAAATGCGTCCCGCATCGCAGGTTCACTGTCAAGCTGTTCCAGCACGATGCCGACGGCGCTGTCCATCGTGTTGACGTAGTTATCCACCGCGCCTGCGACCTGGCTGACGACCTGGGCACTGTTCGTGCGCGCGCCCTCCACAACAGCACTGCGGTAGCTGCGCAGAAACAGCGTGGTGCAGAGGATCAGCGCCACCACGGCCACGCCGGAGATCAGCGATGCCGCCAGGACTACGGTCCGGGGCGGGCGCTTCACGGCCGGGCCTCCCCCGCGGCGCGGGCGCGGCGCAGCGCCACAGGCGACGTACCGCTGTACTTTTTAAAGCAATAGCTGAAATAATGCTGGTCGGTGTAGCCGCAGCGCCGGGCGATCTCCTGAATTTGCAGGTCGGTGGTCAGCAGCAGGGTCTGGGCAGTCTCCATGCGGCGGCGCACCAGAATGTTGATGAAGGTCTCCCCCTCCGATTTTTTGATACAGGCGCTCAGATGGTTGGGGCTGACGTCCAGCATGGCAGAGAGCGATGCAAGGGACAGATCCTCGTCCATGTAGTGCTGCTCAATGATCTCCAGTGCGCGTTCGCACAGGCTGCCGGTCTTGCGGGCGTCCGCCGTAAAGCTGACGCCGCCCTCGCCGTCCGCCGCCGCGCGCAGGGCCTCGATCGCCTGTTTGTAGGCATCGTTCAGGTCGCTGAATCGGGCAAATTCACGGCTGACGCCGACGCTGGCACTGCGTCCCAGGGCACGGTCCGCCAGCTGGCAGATCTCATCGGCCAGAATGTGCAGGTATTCTTCAAAGTCAGAGGGGTTGCCCAGCAGCAAAGCCACGGCACGCCCGCAGCCATAAAATACGAAATGCCGCAGATATTTGTTGGCGCTCTGCTCCACCAGCTGGGTAAACCCGGCCTCATAGTCCACCGGGCCGTCCAGCGCCGCGGCCATCACCACCAGCGTGCTGCGGTCATCGGTGCCGCGCAGCAGACCGCAATCTACCGCTGCCTGGCGCAGGCGCGTCTCCAGATTCTCGGGGGCATTTTCATAACGGGCCAGTACCAGCGGAATGATGAGCGCTGCGCGATCCGCATGGGCCGAGTCAGCCCGGCGCAGCCCGGCATAGCGGGCGTCGATCTTCTCGTGGATGGCCTTCAGCTCGGCGGCCAGGCCGTCCATCGTCAGCGGCTTGAGCATGTAGCTGATGATGTTGTACTGGATGGCCTGCTTGGCATACTCGAAATCGTCGAAGCCGCTCAAAAAGGCAATGTGCATCGCCGGGCGGATCTCGCGCACCTGCCGCGCCAGCTCGATGCCCGAGATGAACGGCATACGGATGTCGGTCAGCAGCAGGTCCGGCTCAAGCCGCTCGACAAGCTCGAGCGCGTCCAGCCCGTTGCTGGCATTGCCCACAAGGTGGAAGCCGAGCACCTCCCAGGGGATCATTGTGCAGACGGCCTCGCGCAGTTCGTCCTCATCGTCAGCCACGACGACGGTGTAGATGTTTTTGTCAGCCATACGTCCTTTTCCTTTTTAGGGTGCGCCGTCACAGCCAGAACTGGACCAGGCGGCTCACATTTTCATACAGGGCAGGGTTCTGCCCCATCAGCTGCGGCTCCGCCGCAAAGTAAACACAGAAATTGTAGCAGACGCCCGCCAGCACGGCCAGCGGCAGCGCCGTGCGCAGAGCTTTGGTCAGCGCGGGGATGGGGCGGGCCTGCAGGACACTTTCCGCAAAGAGCCACGCCAGCGCCGCCGCCAGCAGCAGCGGGCCGAGCCAGTCGCTCTGGTAGCGGTAGAGCATTCCGGCCATCTGGCAGTCTACGACGGCCAGCGCTGCCGTGCAGACGAGCACAAGCCGGATGACGGCACGCAGGTCGCGGCGGCTGCCCAACCGGCGGCGGGCCAGCGGCAGCGCAGCCAGTCCCCACAGCAGCGGCAGGCAGGCGAATGCGCCGCCGTAGTACAGCTCTGTAATGGTCAGACCCATGTAGTTTGTCTGCATCCGCGTGGCAGTCAGGTACGGGAACACCGTCTGCACACCGGGAATGCCCGCGAGGAAGGTCACGGCTGCCGGGGCGATGCGCCCGACGGCAAAGCCGCGGCGGGTCATATCGTTGCTGGTCAGGTTGTAGTTGGCACCAAAGTCAAACGGCGAGCCGAACCGCGCGGCGTTGTACCACATAAGGCCGACGGCCACAAGCACAACGGGCAGGATAAACGCAGCGGCTTCCCCTGCACCCCGGCGGGTGCACAGGCGCTTTTCCGTGATATAGCGCGGCCAGAGGATGGGCAGGGCCAGCGCAGCAAAAAGCACCATCTGAGGGCGGCAGCCCGCGACAAACGCCATGCAGAGAGAGCCGAACGCGAGGTGGAAAGCCAACGCTTTTCGGCGGTTTACCGGCGTGTTTGCGGCGCACAGCCACTGCCACAGTGCCCACAAAACGAACGTGGCACCGCAGAGGATCGCGTACTCATACACCGACGGGCGGTGGAGCAGATAGTAGATCTGTGTGCCCGAGGCCGCGCCCGCGGCGGTGAGCAGGTAGGCTGCGGCGCTTGCCTGCGGGAACCAGCGGCGCACAGCCTGCTTCACAAAGCCAAAGACGGCAAGTATGTACAGCCAGGCAAGCAAAATCATCGGCAGTGCGGGCGGCAGGTCCCGGATGCCGGTCAATGCCTCAAACGGAAGCTGGAACAGAAGGCAGGGCACGATGCCGAAATAGACGTAATAGCGTCCGTTATAGTAGGCCACATCCCACAGGGCATCGGGCGCGGCGGCCTGCCGGGCGGCGGTGTCGTAGGGGTTTTCCAGTTCAGCCATGGCGGCGGGCGGGTCCTTTTCAAGGTCAAGGCGGCCATTCAGCAGACTGTGCGCCAGCGCACCGTACTGGGCACCGGCGTTGGACGCCCAGTCGTTGATGTGCATGGTGAAGTCGATGCGGCTCGTACCCGACCAGTCGGGAGTGTTATAAAAGCTCGTGGCGACGCCCGCGTTGAAGCGGTCCCCGAAGGGTGCCAGGAACGCCGCCGCGCAGAGCGCCAGCCCCACGGCCAGCACTGCCGGACGGTATTTTTTCTCATGGGTCAGGTAGGCGTCCTGCCATGCGGCACTGGCCGGGCGCAGGGCGAACGCCGCCAGCGCCAGTGCGAAGATGACCGCAAAGCGCAGGACGGAGAAATCCAGCGGGCGGCGGGCGTTGGCGTAAACCGTGGTCAGCTGAGCATTGAGCGGGTAGCTGCGGTACTCGCCAGTATAGCCCGACGCCGTCAGCGTCAGGGTGGACGCCTTACCGGAGAGGTCAAGGCTGTGGGTCTGGCTGCGGGCGGACGCGGGGGCGGCCTCCCAGTTCCAGCTCTGGCGGGAGACCGAGCTGGCCTCATCGGTGGCGGCAACGTTGAGGGTCAGCAGAACGTTCTTCTGCTCCGGCGTGTCGCCGTCGGCCAGCGAGGTCAGGCCGTCGAGCTGCAAGTTGTATATTGCAAAGTCGAGGCCCGCAAATTCCAGCGTTGTCTGCTCATCGTTCAGCGTCAGCGGCGCGGCGGGGTCTGCGTCATTGACCAGATACGGGCGCAGGTCAACCGGCGTGTAGCTGTGGGTCGCCAGCCAGTTCAGGTTGCCGACGAATAATTCTATCCCAAGGCTTGCGGCCAGCAGCAGTCCGACAGCCGCCGGGGTCCGGAGCTTTCGCGGCAGTGTGCCGCGCAGCCGGAAGCCGCAGACCACACCGCAGGCGATTGCCTGCATGATTAAAATCGCAGCCAGCCGGAAGGCGTCAAAGCCGACGGACAGCCCGGGCTTGGACCAGACGCAGACCGCCCACAGCCAGACCAGTGCCGACACCCCCGCCCCGGCGTACAGGTCCGCGCGGGCGGGGCGGCGGTGATGGATACCGGCGGGCAGCAGCGTGAAGGCCGCAGCCAGGGCGAGGGAGAGGAGGATGGTTAGAATCAGCATAAGGATAAATCCATTTTGAATTGTTGTTGCGCTGTAGGGGCCGCACATGTGCGGCCCGCGGCCTTACCGGAAATACCGTTTTCCCTTACAGTTGAGGGCCGGGCATGCCCGGCCCCTACAGCGCGGCGATTGTATTTTCATTATATACCATTCCGCAGCGCGTTGTACAGCATTTCCGCTTTGGCGTGGCTGATGCCCTTGACTTCCTCGAGATCGGAGATGGAGGCAGCCTTGACCGCGGTGACGGTCTTGAAGTGCGCCAGCAGCGCAGCGCTGGTCTTTTCACCGACGCCTGGAATGGCGGTCAGGGTGGCGGCGTAGGACTTTTTCTTCATCGCGCGCTTGCGGTAGTCGTTGGCGTAGCGGTGGGTCTCGTCCTGAATGTTCGTGACAAACGTAAAGATGTTGCGGTTGCGGTTGATGGCGATCTCGCCGCCCTCGTCGTCCACAATGGCGCGGGTGCGGTGGTGGTCATCCTTGACCATGCCGAAGGTCGGCACATGTTCCAGCGCTGTGCCGCGCAGGGCCTGCCTGACCGCGCCGACCTGTCCCCTGCCGCCGTCGATGAGCAGCAGGTCGGGCAGCGTCGCAAACTGGTTCTGCGGGCCGTCCGGCTTCTCGCCGCGGCGGGCCATCTCGTACTCCGCCGCGCGGCGGGAGAGCGTCTCTGCCAGCGAGGCGTAGTCATCGGTGCCCGCGACGGTTTTCATCTTAAAGCGGCGGTAGCCCGCGCGGTGGGGCTTGCCGTCCTGAAAGACGACCATGCCGCAGACGCTCGACCCGTCGCCCCAGTTGGAAATATCGTAGCTTTCAATCACGCGGGGCGGCTTTTTCAGGCCCAGCACCTGCGCAGCCTCCTCAAGCAGCTTTTCCTCGCGGGTATAGCGCCCGCTCTCGCGGCCCAGACGCTCGACAGCGTTTGTATAGGCCATCGTGACGAGCTTCGCGACGTCGCCGCGCTGGGGCACGTACAACTCCACCTTCGTGCCGCGCGCCTGGTTCAGAGCCTCATTCAATGCCTCCGCGTCGGGCGGCAGGGCGTCCACGGCAATCGTTTTAGGGATCGTCTCGCCGTCAAGGTAATACTGCGGCAGAAATTCCTCCCGCACGGCGTCGATGTCCGTCGTGTCGCGGAACAGGAACTCCCGCTTGTCGGTCAGGCGTCCGTCGCGGTAGCGCAGCACGGCGGCGCAGACCGCGTGGGTCGTGCCCGCCAGTGCGATGACGTCCATCTCGGTGTCGCTCTCCATGACGACCTTCTGCCCGGCTGCCACGCGGTCAATGGCCATGATCTGGTCGCGCAGCAGCGCCGCCGTCTCAAAGTCAAGCCGCTCCGACGCAGCCTCCATCTTCTCCCGCAGCTGCCTGACGATGTCCTTTTTGCCGTAGCGGATCATCCGCAGTGCGCCCTGCACAGCGTCGTTGTAAGCAGCACAGGTGATTTTGCCGCTGCACACGGCCATGCACTTGCCGATGTGGGCGTTGAGGCAGGGGCGGCCCTTGCCGAAGTCCTGCGGAAAGTTCTTATTGCACCGCGGCAGCAGGAAGCAGTCCTGCGCCGTTTCCACCATCTCCCGCACGGCAAACGACGAGGTGAACGGGCCGATGTAGTCGGCGTCGTCGTCATCCTTCTGCAGCGCGGCGGAGATGCGCGGCCAGGCCCCGCGCGTGACCTTGACATAGCTGTAGCCCTTGTCGTCTTTCAGCAGAATATTGTACTTCGGCGTATGGGCCTTGATCTGGCTGGCCTCGAGGACGAGCGCCTCAAATTCCGACTGGCAGACAATGACGTCAAACGTGAAGGCGTGGGCGATCATCTGGCTGACCTTGGCGTCGTGGGGCACGCCCTCCCGGAAATACTGCGACACGCGGGTTTTCAGGCGCTTGGCCTTGCCGATATAGATGATCGTGTCCGACTTGTCCCGGATGATGTAGACGCCGGGCAGCAGCGGCAGCATACAGGCTTTTTTATAAAGTTCAGCTTTTGTCATGGGGTGTTGCCTTTCCTATACAAAAAAAGCGGCGGGTCGCCCCACCGCTGATTGTTCTGGAATAGATTACTCGGCAAAGCCGGAGCTGACCAGCTTGACCAAGCCGTCAACTGCAGCCTGCTCATCGGCGCCATCAGCAATGATGCGGATGGTGGTGCCGCCGACGATGCCCAGGCTCAGGACGCCGAGCAGAGACTTCGCGTTGACGCGGCGCTCCTCCTTCTCGACCCAGATGGAAGACTTATACTCGTTCGCCTTCTGGATGAAGAAGGTAGCCGGACGTGCGTGCAGACCAACCTGATTCTCAACGGTAACTTCTTTAACGTACATAGTTATTCTCTCCTACTTTTGAAAATAATATGCCCCTGCGTATCTACCGTGGGCGACTTCCAGGCGGTCTATTGCGTGTTAATACGCCGCCTTGATTGCCTCTATTTTATCCTATTTAGTCGATTTTGTACAGTGGAAAATTGCAATTTTGGCAGGATTCTGTAATTCCGCCAAATCTTCGTTCTCTCGTTTGTGCAATATTGCCAGTTTATTTTCAACAGCATTGTGGATTGACGACAAAAACAACGGTCAGCCCCGATACTGCATCTCCAATTCCTCACAATATACCGCTGCAAAGGTGCCTTCTTCGGCGGGGTCGTAGCGGTGCAGCACTGTGCCCGTCAGCCGCCAGCCCATCCGCTTGTACAGCGCGATGGCGCGGGTGTTCGTGTTTATGACCCCCATCGTCGGGTGGTCGTGCTCCGACAGCTTTTTGCGGGCAAAGTCCAGCATTTTCGCACCGTACCCCTTGCCGCGGGCAGCCTCGGTCACAAACAGATGGCCGATCTCGCCCGTTTTGTGGCAGACGCCGACCATACCGTCGGCAGCGTCCTTCGTGTAGTGCAGGTAGAACGCCCAGCCGTTCTTTTTCTCGTCTGTCAGGTCCGGCAGCCAGAAGTCCGGCGTCATTTTTTCGAGATATTCCTCGTCGCAGACCGGCGCACAGACCGTGCGGCGGCCCTCGGCCACGAGGGCCGCGCAGAGGGCGAGCTGTTCGTCATTTTTCACAAGGCGCATATTTTCGCCGCGCTTCCACTTGGGCAGCTCGGTCAGCGGGTGGCTCTCGCACCAGGCGTCGTACAAATCGGGGCGGCGCTCGCGGGTGCGCTCCCGGCTTTGGGCCCCGCGCCACTCGTCAATTTTTTTGTGGTCGCCGGTCAGCAGCACGGGCGGCACGGCGCGGCCCTCCCAGACCTCGGGGCGGGTAAACTGGGGGTATTCCAGCAGGCCGTCCCAATAGCTCTCGTCCTGATAGCCCTTTTCCTCGGCCAGGACGCCGGGCTGCAGGCGCAGGACGCTGTCGGCCACGACCAGGCTTGCCAGCTCACCGCCGGTCAGCACATAGTCTCCGATGGAAATTTCCTCGTCGCCGAACGCATCGATGACGCGCTGGTCGATGCCCTCATAGTGGCCGCAGACCAGCGTCACCGCGTCATAGCCGGCCAGCTCGCGGGCCTTTTCCTCATTGTAGGGGCGGCCTGCGGCGGTCAGAAAGACGACGTGCGGCCTGGCCCTGCCCTGCGCGGCACACTGGGCCTGCACGGCGCGCAGGCAGTCGGCAATCGGCTGGGCGTAGAGCACCATGCCGCAGCCGCCGCCGTAGGGGTAGTCGTCGGTCTGCTTCTGCTTGTTTTTCGTATAGCCGCGGATCTGGTGGCAGTGCGCCTCAAACAGATTTTTGGCGCGGGCGCGGCCCAGGATGCTGGCCGAGAGAAAGCTGTCGCACAGCTCCGGAAAAAGCGTTACAATGTCAATGCGCATCGGTTCAGTCCTCGTCGCCGTTGACGGCCTCGGTGAACATGCCCTCGATGGGAGTCACCAGAATTTTGCGCGCCTCGATGTCGATATTTTTGACAAATTCCGGCACGGCGGGCAGCATGTGCTCCCCGCCAGCGGTGTCGGTGACGGTATAGATGTCCTGCGCGGCGGGGCGGTCCACGTTCGTCAGTCTGCCGTACACGCGGCCGGTTTCGGCATCGACGACCTCGCAGTCCAGCAGGTCGTCAATGAAGAAGCGGCCCTTGGGCAGGCGTGCGTCCGCCTTAGCCAGATAGTACACCCGGCCCACCTGGGTGCGGGCGGCGTCCATATCGTTGACGCCGTCGAGGCGCAGTAAAATCACATTGCCCTGAGCGCGCACGCCCAGCACGCGGGTCTCCCCTGCGCCGTCGGCGGTGGTGAACAGGCGCTTGAATTTTGCCAGAAACGCCGCGCCGTCGCAGAGCGGCAGGGCTTTCATTTCGCCGCGCACACCGTGGGTGGACACGATCTTGCAGGCGGGAAGATAGTTTTGCATAGTTCCTCCTGATGTGTTGTAGAGGTCTGTTTGCGGCAGTGGAAACGCCCCGGGCGGATATAGAATCCGCCCCTACGGTGTAGGAGTCGATGCTCGGCATCTACCCGCGGAAGTCTCCGCTGCCGCAAGGCTGCAGCGGGCGAACAATGTTCGCCCCTACATTGAAAAAAGCACTTTACCCTGCGGCAAAGTGCTTTGTAACGGGTCTTAGTCGATCTCAACGATGACTTTCTCGCCCTGACGGACGGCAGCGGCACGCACGACAACGCGGATCGCCTTGGCGATACGGCCCTGCTTGCCGATGACGCGGCCCATATCGGCCTCGGCCACCTTGAGGTGGTACACAACAGTGCCGTCCTCACGCATGGGATCAACAGTCACCTGCACGGCCTCCTTGTCTTCGACAAGGCCGCGGGCAACGGCTAATAAGAGTTCCTGCATGTGGCGTTCCCTCCCTGAAAAGCGAACAAATTACAGAACAGCGGCCTTCTTCAGGATCTCACGGACGGTGTCAGTGGGCTGAGCGCCGTTGTCCAGCCACTGCTTAGCCTTCTCAGCGTCGATCTTGACGACAGAGGGCTCCTTGGTCGGATCGTAGTAGCCGATCTCCTCGATGAAGCGGCCATCACGAGCGAAGCGGCTGTCAGCGACAACAACGCGGTAGAAAGGAGCTTTCTTGGCGCCCATGCGGCGCAGACGAATCTTAACCATAGTAATATTCCTCCAAAAATTGTTTACGGCCCTTGCGGGGCATCTGATTTATATTGTACATCCCGTGGGCCGTAAAGCCGAGCGGGTCATACCGAAATTATGTCAGCGGCCAAAGCCGCGGAAGCCGCCGCCCCTGCCGCCTAAGCTGCCCAAGCTGCGCATAAAGCCCTTGGGGTTGCGCTTTACCTTTTTCATCATCTTCTGCATCATCTCAAACTGGCGCAGCAGCTTGTTGACGTCCTCCACCGTGGTGCCGGAGCCTGCTGCAATGCGGCGCTTGCGCTTGGGGTTGATGATGTCGGGCTTGGCGCGCTCTGCCGGGGTCATCGAGTAGATGATGGCCTCGATGCGGGGCAGTGCCTTTTCGTCGAGGGAATCGGCATCGATCTGGCCGCCGCCGGGCATCATGGCCAGCAGCGCCGACGCGCCGCCCATCTTTTTGACCTGCTGGAACTGGGCGAGCAAATCGTTCATGTCGAACTTGTTCTCCATCAGGCGCTTGGCGGCGGCCTCGGCCTCCTTGTCGTTCTGGAGCGTCTGCGCCTTCTCGATTAGGGAAAGTACATCGCCCATGCCAAGGATGCGGTTCGCCATCCGCGCCGGGTAGAACGGCTCCAGATCCTCGAGCTTCTCGCCCGTGCCCTGGAAGTAGATCGGCATGCCGGTAACGGCCAGCACCGAGAGTGCCGCACCGCCGCGGGTGTCGCCGTCGGTCTTGGTCAGGATGACGCCGCTGATGCCGACCTTTTCATTAAAGGTCTTGGCCACGTTGACGGCTTCCTGACCGGCCATGGCGTCCACGACCAGCAGCGTTTCATCGACCTCGACAGCCTGCTTGATGCGCACCAGCTCATCCATGAGCTGGTCATCGATCTGCAGACGGCCTGCGGTATCGAGAATAACAATGTCATTGCCGTGATCCTTCGCGTAGGCAAGTGCCTTCTGCGCGATGATCTCGGGCTTTTCGGTGCCCAGCGTAAAGACCGGGACACCGGCCTGCTCACCGACGACCTTCAACTGCTCAATGGCGGCGGGGCGGTAAATATCGCAGGCGACCAGCAGCGGGCGGCGGCCCTGGCTGCGGTAATATTTGCCGAGCTTGGCGGCGTGGGTGGTCTTGCCGTTGCCCTGCAGGCCGCACATCATCAGCACGGTCTGGCCCTTGTTTTTCAGGCGCAGGTACTTCGGCTCGTTGCCGCCCATGAGGTTGGTCAGCTCTTCGTTGACGATCTTGACGACCTGCTGGGCGGGGGTCAGGCTCTCCATGACCTCCTG
>ERZ1673704.648-NODE-648-length-20929-cov-8.063045_pt1 | contig 20929 bp, 17 predicted proteins | sample MGYA00580234_ERZ1673704 | MGnify/ENA primary metagenome ERZ1673704 (study PRJEB41218, sample SAMN15661757) | gut metagenome | host: Homo sapiens | place: Canada: London | collected 2015-08-20/2019-03-30 | study: EMG produced TPA metagenomics assembly of...
TGGAAGGCGAAGAGCTGACCAAGGAAGAAATCAAGGCGGCTCTGCGTAAGGCTACCATCTCTAACGAGATCGTTCCCGTTGTCTGCGGCTCCTCCTACAAGAACCGCGGCGTTCAGAAGCTGCTGGATGCCATTGTTGACTACATGCCGGCTCCTACCGACGTTGCAGCCATCAAGGGCACCAACCCCGAGACCGGCGAGGAGGAGGATCGTATCTCCTCCGACGACCAGCCGTTCGCAGCTCTGGCCTTCAAGATCATGACTGATCCGTATGTCGGTAAGCTCTGCTTCTTCCGTGTGTACTCCGGTACGCTGGACGCAGGCACCACCGTCTACAACTCTGTCAAGGATAACAACGAGCGTATCGGCCGTATCCTGCAGATGCACGCCAACAACCGTAAGGACATCGACACCGTTTACGCGGGCGATATTGCGGCTGCTGTCGGTCTGAAGAATACCACCACCGGTGACACGCTGTGCGACGAGAAGCACCCCATTATTCTGGAGTCCATGAACTTCCCGGAGCCCGTTATCCGCGTTGCCATCGAGCCCAAGACCAAGGCCGGCTCTGAGAAGATGGGCATTGCGCTGGCAAAGCTCGCTGAAGAAGACCCGACCTTCCGCACTTGGACCGATGAGGAGACCGGCCAGACGATCATCGCCGGCATGGGCGAGCTCCATCTGGAGATCATCGTTGACCGTCTGCTCCGTGAGTTCAAGGTCGAGGCCAACGTTGGCGCTCCCCAGGTTGCTTACCGCGAGACCATTCGCAAGGAAGCCAACCAGGAGACCAAGTACGCCCGCCAGTCCGGCGGTAAGGGCCAGTATGGTCACGTTAAGATCAAGCTGGAGCCCAACCCCGGCAAGGGTTATGAGTTCGTCAACGGTGTCGTTGGCGGCGCTATCCCGAAGGAATATATCCCCGCTGTTGACAATGGTATCCAGGGCGCGATGAAGTCCGGTGTTCTCGCCGGCTATCCCGTCGTTGATGTCAAGGTCACCCTGTGGGATGGTTCTTATCATGAGGTCGACTCCTCTGAAATGGCGTTCTCCATCGCTGGTTCTATGGCATTCAAGGATGCCATGAAGAAGTGCGATCCCGTCATCATGGAGCCCATCATGAAGGTCAATGTTATCGTGCCCGATGAGTACATGGGCAACGTTATCGGCGACCTGAACAGCCGCCGCGGCCAGATCACCAACCAGGAGTCTCAGGACGGTACCGCCCGCGTGACTGCTATGGTTCCTCTGTCCGAGATGTTCGGCTACGCCACCGACCTGCGTTCCAAGACCCAGGGCCGTGGCCAGTACTCCATGGAGCCTGATGAGTATCAGCAGGTTCCCAAGAGCGTTGCCGACAAGATCATGGCCGAGCGCGCTCACAAAGTCTGATTTTTTAAGTCATACTTCATAAAATAGACTTGCAATTTCTCTTTAAATTTTGTATGATAGTCTTACGCAAGACTACCAATATGTTTTAATTAAAGGAGGACACTTCCAATGGCTGAAAAGGAAAAATTTGACCGCTCTTTGGAGCACGTCAACATTGGCACCATCGGTCACGTTGACCACGGCAAGACCACTCTGACCGCTGCCATCACCAAGACTCTGGCTCTGAAGGGCGACGCCGACTTCATGGATTACTCCAGCATCGACAAGGCTCCCGAGGAGAAGGCTCGTGGTATCACGATCAACACCGCTCACGTTGAGTACCACACCGAGAAGCGTCACTACGCCCACGTTGACTGCCCGGGCCATGCTGACTACATCAAGAACATGATCACCGGTGCTGCTCAGATGGACGGCGCTATCCTGGTTGTCGCTGCTACCGATGGTCCCATGCCCCAGACCCGTGAGCACATCCTGCTCGCCCGTCAGGTCGGCGTGCCCAAGATCGTTGTCTTCATGAACAAGTGCGACATGGTCGACGACGAGGAGCTGCTGGATCTGGTCGAGATGGAGATCCGTGAGCTGCTGAACGAGTACGACTTCGATGGCGACAACACCCCCATCATCCGTGGTTCTGCTCTGAAGGCTCTGGAGTCCACCAGCACCGATCCCAACGCCCCCGAGTACAAGTGCATTTGGGAGCTGATGGACGCTGTTGACAGCTACATCCCCACTCCTGATCGTGCTGCTGACAAGCCCTTCCTGATGCCCGTTGAAGACGTCATGACCATTTCTGGCCGTGGCACCGTCGCCACCGGTCGTGTCGAGCGTGGTACTGCCCACGTCGGCGACCAGATGGAGATCGTCGGTATCAAGGAAGAGAAGATGACCACCACCATCACCGGCCTCGAGATGTTCCGCAAGAGCTTGGAGTTCGCTCAGGCTGGCGATAACATCGGCGCCCTGCTGCGTGGCGTTGACCGTGACCAGATCGAGCGTGGCCAGTGCCTCTGCCAGCCCGGCTCTGTTCATCCCCACACCACCTTCGACGGCCACGTTTACGTCCTGAAGAAGGAAGAGGGCGGCCGTCATACCCCGTTCTTCAACAACTATCGTCCTCAGTTCTACTTCCGCACCACCGACGTTACCGGCATCATCACCCTGCCTGAGGGCACTGAGATGTGCATGCCCGGCGACAACGTCGATATGCATGTTGAGCTGATCACCCCCGTTGCCATGGAAGAGGGCCTGCGTTTCGCTATCCGCGAGGGCGGCCACACTGTTGGTTCCGGCGTTGTTTCCAAGATCGAGAAGTAATTTCTTGCTCTGAAAAGCAATACAAAGGGCGCTGTCCGCAAGGGCAGCGCCCTTTTTTGGTGCGCCCCTACGTTATAAAACACATTGCGCCGCGTTTGTGCACTCTACACAAACGCGGCGCAATTATTTTGCGGGAAAAGTCAAATAAAAAGCCTAAAACCTATTGACATTCTAGGTAGATGGGTATATTATACTGGCATCGGGTTTGAACAAAGCAAACCAAAAACAGGAAAGGGGAATACCGCTATGTCCGCTATGTGTTGTTGTCGTATGCGCTGTCACCGGGCATGGTCTGTGGGGCCTACCAGAACCCCTATGTGTTGAACCTGACCTTTGTCCGGGAACCTTCGCAGAGAAGGCCCGGATTTTTTTGTACCTAAATTTGTTCGTGACCCGATAGGGAAGGGGAGACTTTTGTGGATTGGAATGTGGTCGCACAGTACCTGCCGCTGTTTGAAAAAGCGGCGTGGCTGACCCTGCGTCTGGGGCTGGCAGGTATCGCGCTGGCTATTGTCATCGGGCTGGTCTGCGCACTGGTCCAGTATTATAAGGTGCCGGTGCTGCGCCGCATCGTCGGCTTTTACATCCAGCTCAGCCGCAACACGCCGCTCCTGGTCCAGTTGTTTTTCCTCTATTATGGTTTGCCGAAGATCGGCATCAGGACTGACGCTGCGGTCTGCGGTATTGCAGGTCTGGCGTTTCTGGGCGGCAGCTACATGGCGGAGGCGTTCCGCAGCGGGCTGGAATCCATCGAGCCAATCCAGACCGAGAGCGCCTACAGCCTCGGCATGGACCGGATGCAGACGATGCGCTACGTCATCCTGCCGCAGGCCATGTCCACCAGCGTCCCGGCGTTCGTCGCCAATGTCATTTTCCTTTTAAAGGAAACCAGCGTGTTCAGCGCTATCAGCCTGATGGACCTGATGTTCACGGCGAAGGATCTCATCGGTCTGTACTACAAAACCACCGAGAGCCTGTTCCTTCTTGTGGTCTTTTACCTGCTGATCCTGCTCCCAGTTTCGCTGCTGGGGTCTCTGCTGGAAAGGAGGCTGCGCTATGCCGGATTTGGGGCTTAACGTACTGCTCAAGGGCAAAAACATGGCCCGCCTGCTGGGCGGCCTGTGGGTGGCCCTGCGCATCAGCCTGCTTTCCGTCGCCATCAGCATCCCGCTGGGTATCCTGCTGGGCGTGCTGATGAGCGGCAAAAATCCCGTTGTAAAAGCCATCCTGCGGGTTTATCTCGAAATCATCCGCATTATGCCGCAGATGGTGCTGTTGTTCCTTGTGTTTTTCGGCACGACACGCGCGTGGGGCTGGGACCTCTCGGGCGAGACGGCATCCGTCATCGTGTTTGTGCTGTGGGGCACGGCAGAGATGAGTGACCTTGTGAGAGGCGCGCTGATCTCCATCCCGAAGCACCAGTATGAGAGCAGCGAGGCGCTGGGCCTGACGAAGGCGCAGACCTATTGGTACATCATCATTCCGCAGACGGTGCGCCGCCTGATCCCGTTGAGCATCAACCTGATCACCCGCATGATCAAGACCACCAGCCTTGTGCTGATGATCGGCGTCGTCGAGGTGCTGAAGGTCGCGCAGCAGATCATTGAGGCCAACCGCATGGCCAGCCCGAACGCTGCATTCGGCATCTATCTGGTCGTGTTCCTGCTGTATTTCCTCGCCTGCTGGCCCATCAGCCTGCTGGCATCGTACTTAGAGAAAAAATGGAGGTAAGGAACCATGGCAGAACCGATTTTGACCGTAGAGCATCTTGTCAAGGGCTATGGGGAAAATACCGTGCTGGATGACATCAGCCTTTCCGTCCGCCCCGGCGAGGTCGTCGTGGTGGTAGGCCCCAGCGGCTGCGGCAAGAGCACGCTGCTGCGCTGCATCAACGCGCTGGAGCCCACCCAGAGCGGGCGCGTCCGCCTGGGCAATGAGACTGTCGCCTACGGCGGCAAGGGGCTGACGAGTCTGCGCCAGCGCATCGGCATGGTATTCCAGAGCTATGAGCTGTTCCCGCATTTGACCGTGCTGGACAACGTTATGCTGGCTCCGCTCAAGGTGGCCAAGCGTCCCAAAGACGAGGTACAGAAGGAAGCCGAGGCCCTGCTGGACCGCGTGAACCTGCTGAACAAGGACAGGAGCTACCCGCGGGAGCTGTCCGGCGGCCAGAAGCAGCGCGTTGCCATCGTCCGCGCACTGGCGATGCACCCTGAAATTTTGTTGTTCGATGAAGTGACTGCAGCCCTTGACCCCGAAATGGTCCGCGAGGTGCTGGACGTTATGCTCGATCTGGCGAAGCAGGGCCGCACGATGATCATTGTCACCCACGAGATGCAGTTCGCCCGCGCGATTGCGGATCGTGTCATCTTCCTGGACGGCGGCAAAATCGTCGAGGAGAGCACGCCGGAGGCGTTCTTCGACCACCCCAAGACAGAGCGCGCACAGAAGTTCCTGCGCACCTTCATCTTTGACAGTGTGAAGTGATGGACTTGGCCCCCTCTGCGAGGGGGCTCCCGCGAAGCGGGTGGGGGAGAGAACCTCGCCATTACCCGAAACATTTAGATCTGTGGCAAAGTTCAACCCTTCCGGCTCTTCGAGCCACTTCCCCTGCTAGGGGAGGCAAGCGCCCGCTTCGCGGGGCATACCATAGATTCCCTTTTGTGGAAAGAAATACATAGAGGAAAACGAAAGACGAAAAAAGGAGGATATCACCATGAAAAAAGCAACCAAATTGACCGCCGCGGCCCTGGCCGCAACCCTGAGCCTGTCTCTGGCCGCCTGCGGCAGCAGCGCCTCCACGGGCACTGCCTCGACCTCGGCATCCGCCGGCGGTGTTGTTTACCGCACGCTGGACGAGATCAAGGCGGACGGCACGATCAACATCGGCGTTTTCTCTGACAAGAACCCGTTCGGCTACGTCGATGAAAACGGCGAGTATCAGGGCTATGACATCTACTTTGCCAACCGCCTGGCCGAGGATCTGGGCGTCAAGGTGAACTACGTCTCCACCGAGGCCGCCAACCGCATCGAGTACCTGCAGACCGGCAAGGTCGATGTCATTCTGGCCAACTTCACGGTCACGCCGGAGCGCGCCGAGGAGGTCGATTTTGCGCTGCCCTACATGAACGTTGCATTGGGCGTCGTTTCCCCGGACTCCAACGTCATCACGTCGCTGGACAGCTGGAATGCCGATGACCAGATGATCGTCATCTCCGGCACTACCGCAGAAACCTACCTGACCCAGAACTACCCTGACATCCCGCTGCAGAAGTATGACTCCTACGCCACGGCCAAGAGCGCGATGGAGAACGGCGGCGTGGCCTGGGCCAACGACAACACCGAGGTCATCGCGTTTGCCAGCCAGAACCCCGGCTACACGGTCGGCATCCCGTCCCTGGGCAGCCAGGACACGATTGCCCCCGCCGTCAGCAAGGGCAATGAGACGCTGCTGAATGCCATCAACGACGAGATCAAGGCTCTGGGCAAGGAAAATTTCTTCCACGCCGACTATGAGGCCACTCTCGTTGACACCTACGGCACTGACTATGAGGACAGCCTCGTGGTCGAGGGCGGCGAGACGAGCGCACAGTAAAAGGGGAAAGGCTTAGGAAAGCAAAAGCGGCAGACCACAAACGGTCTGCCGCCTTTTCTATGCCTTATTCCACGCCAAATTCCGCTTTTACCCGCGCGTACATCTCCCGCTGGGCGTTCGCTTCGCTATCGTCATCCACGCTGCCAAAGGCACGCTTGGCGGCGCTGCCGGGGCCGGTGGAGCCGTGCTCACCAAAGCGGGCGGTCTTTTCGTTCTCGGGGTCACGCCAATTGTCCCAGCCGTCGGCGCAGACCTCGTCGCTCAACGCACAGTCCAGCCAGTAGCAGGCCGCGTCCGCGCGCCAGGGGCGGCCCAGATAGACGCTGCCGGGCGCACAGCTGCCCTGCACGGTGCAGTTCACAAACAGGTAGCCGGGCTTGCCTGCGGGCGTGCTGGGAGCCGTGATATAACAGGTGCCGCTGATGTGGTGCCACGGCTCAAGGCGGCAGGTGTCGAACACAGCGTTTGCACCGCCAAAGATAAAGTCGATGTTGCCGCGGATCGTGCAGTTTTTGTAGTACTGCACGGTGTCCAGCCGGGGCGTGTTCTCCCGCGGGCCGCGGAAGCCGTTCTTCTCGCGCTCCTGCAGGGGCAGGGGAGCGGTGAACAGCGTGTCCTGGTTGCCGTAGAGGTTCACATTCTCCATCAGCACGCGGCTTGCGTCGGCGTAGACGGCCAGCGCCTGACCGGCCTTTGCGCCGTCCCCGGCGTTGTTCTGCACGGTCAGGTTGCGCACAACGGCCCTGCCGCCGCCCAGAAACAGCGTTGCGCTGCGGAAGGTGCCGGTCTTGACCTCGCCCGGCCACGGGTCACGCCCGCCCACAGACGCCGTGATGACTGTCGCGTTGCGGTACTCGCCCTCGATGACATAGTCCGCCAGCTCAATGAAGGGCCGTTCCTCGTAGATGCCGTGCCTGATGTAGAACCGCACCGGCTCGTCCGGCGTGGCCGCACAGGCAGCAACGGCCTCGGTCAGCGTGCGGTAGTCGCCCGCGCCGCTCTCGTCAACGACCAATGTTTTGCGTTCCGTTTCGATCATGCAAAAAATCCTCTCATAAATGCAATATCGCTGCCAGCGCGGGCTGGCACAGCCTCCTCACGCAGCACGGGCAGAGCGTCCTGCGGCAGCTGCCGCAGCATGGCGAACGCGCCCGCGTAGTCGGTCAGGCTGTCCTCCAGGCTCGTGTGGAGCAGCCCGCCGTCCGGCGCAAAGGCCTGCCCCTTGAAGTGGACGGCCACGATCTGGTCGCCCAGCAGCTCGCCCACGTCGTTCCAGATGCGGTCCTGCGCGCCGACGTTCCCGGCATCCACCAGATTGCTCATGTCAAAGATGACCTTCAGGTTCGGGCTGCGCATCGTGTCCAAAATGTGCCGCGTCGCGGCGGCGGAGTTCATGCTGTGGTAGGTCACAGGCTCTACGGCGACGGTCACGCCCAGTGCCTCGGCGGCGGGCAGAATGTCCGCCAGACTGCGGCAGAGCAGCTCTTGTGCTTCCTCGCGGGTCGTACCGGCAGGCTGCTTTTCCATGCTGGTCGTCTCGGTGCCGATGCACCCGGCACCCAGCGCCTTGCAGACGGCCAGCTGGCTCTTGAAGTCCGCCGCATTCTTCAAACGGCTCTCATTGTTGATGGCCAGCTCCACGTAGGTTCCCAGCACGGCCACCTGAATGCTGTGCGCCTTTTCGGCGGCGACGGTCTCGGCGACCAGCGCGTCGGTCACGTCCGCATAGCTCCTGACGGACGGCACACACTTTTTATAGGCCAGCTGCACAGCGGCAAAGCCGTCGGCGGCAACGCGCCCGAACAGCTCGTCCGGGCTGCCCTTGCCGTAGTCGTGCAGGCGGGCACCGACGATAAATTTCGGCATAGTGTGCCCTCCTTACAGCTTTTGTGCGGCCAGAATTTCCGTGTAGGCCAGCAGCAGCGGGCCTACGCCCTTGGCGTCGTTCTCGACGATGGGTTCGCTGAAATAGTACGCCAGACTGCCATCGCGGCGGGTCGCGCCGCCGAGACCGGCCACCAGACAGATGCCGCCCAGCTGCAAAGCACCGTCCGCGCCCACGCCCAGATGGCGGTCACAGGTGCCGTAGAACGCCTTCTCACCGTAGGCCGTGTAGCGCTTGGGCAGGTAGCCCAGACGCACGCCCTTGAGCACGGCGTAGGCGAACAGTGCGCTGCCGGAGGTCTCAAGGTAGTTGCCTTCGACCCCGGCCTTGTCTACGACCTGCCAGAACATGCCGCTCTCGGCATCCTGGAAGGCGATCATCGCGTCCACCGCGTCCTTCAGCATTGCCATGATGGCGCGGTACTCGTAGTAAAGCTGGTTGTCCATCCGCTCCAACGTGTCTACCATGGCCACCAGGAACCAGCCCATGGCGCGCAGCCAGAAGTTGGCGCTGCAGCCGGTCTCGGAGTTCGCCCAGTACATCTCGCGGCTCTCGTCGTAGCCGTGGTAGTACAGGCCGGTCTTGGCGTCCTTCATGTGCTTCCGGATGTTCATGAACTGCTTGTAGCTGTCAATGCAGCCGTGCATCCCGTTGCAGCGTGTCTCATACTCCATGTAGAAGGGCTGGGCCATGTAGGTGCCGTCCAGCCAGACCTGGTTGGGATAGATCTTCTTGTGCCAGAAGTTGCCCTCCTTCGTGCGGGGCTGGGTCTCCAGCTGGCCGCGGATCGTCTCAATGGCGTCGCGGTAGCGCTGGTCGCCGGTCAGGTCGTACAGCGTAAACAGGTTTTTGCCCTGGTTGACGTTGTCCAGATTGTACTCGGCGGGGTCGTAGGTCTCAATGACGCCGTTGTCCTTGACAAAGTAGTCCAGAAACTTCTTGGAAAAGTCCAAAAACTTCTCGTCGCCGGTGGTCTTGTACAGGCTCAGGCAGGCGGTGATCATGCAGCCGTCGATGTAATTCCACTTGTTGGGCTTGCCGCTGCGGACCTTTTCGATGTTCCAGAGCGGTGCCTCGGCGGTGGAGCCTGCGATCAGGTAGTCCACGTAATGGCCCAGCGTGGTCAGAATCTCTTCATGGGTCATGGTTCAGTCCTCCTCAAGGCTATCTACGTTTGTCAGCTGCAGGCGCTCCCCCTCGTAGCCGGTGATCGCAACGTTGTGCAGCTCAATTTTATGCACGTTCTCGGCATGGACGCCCACCTTGCAGGAGGCATTCGCGCCGCACATCATGGCGGCCTGACCGGCTTTAGCGTCCGGCGCAAAGCTGATTTTTACGTTGTGCATCTTAACACCCTCGATCGGGTGCTCGGGCAGGCCGCTGAACCAGCAGCCTGCGTACTGGGCGTCGGTGGCCGTGATGTTTTCCATCTCCAGCGTGCCCAGTGTCGGGGTCATCTCGTCGACAGGCAGGGCCTCGTGGGTCTGCACATAGTCGCTGCGGCCATCGGGGTCGCAGAAATAGAACATGTTGATGACAAACGGCGCCAGCACGCCATCCATAACGACGTCACGGAATACCAGCCCGTCGATGATGGCGTACTTGCCGCGCCCGCGGCGGGTCTTGACACGCAGACCCCGGTCCGTATGGTCCATCAGGCACTGGGTCACGGTGACGTTCTTGACGCCGCCGCTCATCTCGCTGCCGATGACAAGGCCGCCATGGCCGCGGCTCAGGCAGCAGTTGCGGATGATAACGTTCTCACAGGGGACATGCAGCTTCATGCCTAAGAACAGCTTACCGGATTTCAGCGCGATGCAGTCGTCACCGACGTGTACATGGTTGCCGATGATGTTGACATTCTTGCAGCTCTCGGGGTCGATGCCGTCGGTGTTGGGGCTTGTGGAGCTGTTGCGGATGCGTATGTTCAGGATGTCCACATTCTCGGAGTAGGTCGGGTGGATGGTCCAGGAATAGCTGTTGCAGACCAGAACGCCGTGCAGCACGACGTTTTTGGCGCCGCTGGTGAAGAAAAGGCGCGGACGCCAGGCAATATTATTTTTCTTCGGGTTCTGGTACCAGTCGCCGTTCTGGGCGTTGGCGTCAATCATACCCTCGCCGGTGATCGTCACGTTCTCGGCGTTGATGACGTTGATAAGACCCGCAAAGCTGTCCAGCGGGTTGCCCTCCCACAGACCGAGGTAGTGCTCGTCCTTCTCGTTATGGCAGGGGAGAACACCGGGCAGAATGGGGTAGTCAGTGCGGTTGGTGCCGCCCAGCAGCGTGCAGCCCTTTTCGAGATACAGCGTCGTGCTGCTCTGCAAAAACAGGCTTTGGGTGCGGTAGGTGCCGGCGGGCACGTAGACCGTGCCGCCCGCGGGGCAGGTGGACAGCGCCGCCTGCAGCTTGGCCGTGTTGTCGGTCACGCCGTCGGCGACGAGGCCGTAGCGGGAGGCATCCACGAAGAAGCTCTCCTCCGCGGTGGTAAAGTCCAGCGTATCGGTCACGCCGTCAAGGGTGACGGCCAGCGTGTAGCTGCGGCCCGGTTCCAGCGAATAGAGTGAGAACACATTCGTATCGCCCTCACAGACTGTGGCGCCGTCCAATGAGACTGTATAAGGAGCCGGGGCGCGGTAGCAGCCGGAGTTGACCAGCTCAAACACTGCGCTGCGCGCCATAGAACGTACAAGCGTGATTTTCATGTGTGAACCCCCAAGTGTTCAAAAATAGTATAAAAATAGTTTGAAAAACAGCAAAAAATGTGCTATTCTAAAAAAGACAACAATAACCAATCGCCGGGTGCCCCGCACCACGGCAGTGAGGAGCAGTGTTATGGTTTCGGAATATGTCTACTCGCCCCACGTTGACTTTTTTATTGACCGTGTGGACCGTGACTCCGGGTATGAGATGGCCAGCTTCCATATCCATCATAAATACGAGGTCTATTATGAGATAGAGGGCAGCCGCCGCTATTTTATTGAGGATGCCGTCTATATCGTCAACGCGGGATGTGTGGTGCTGATCGGTGAAAACCAGATCCACAAGACTGCCTCGCTCGGCGACACAGCCTCGAGCCGTATCGTGATGAATTTCAGCCGCGAGTACCTCGACAAAATTATGGACATCTTCCCGGAGGTGGACTTCTTCTCCTTCTTGAGTGAGGAGCATAACCACCTGCTGTCAAATATCACAGTCAAGCAGCAGAACCACATCCACGGCCTGCTGCAGCAGCTGCTGGCCCTGCAGGAGGAAACATCCCCGGAATCCGATGCACTGCGCAAGATGCTGCTGGCCACGCTTTTGCTGGAGCTCAAGGACCTCTGCCGCCGGCAGCAGGAGCAGGGCGGCGAGAATGGCCGCGTCAGCAACCACATTGTGGATCAGATCCAGGCCTATATCGCCGAGCACTACGCCGAGAAGCTGACCCTGACCGGCATCGCCAGTCAGTTCTATATCAGCCCGTATTATCTGAGCCGCCTTTTCAAGAAGTCCATCAACCTCTCACTCATCGAGTATATCAACGGCGTGCGCATCAAGGCCGCGCAGAACCTCATTGAAAAGTCGAACGAGAGCATCTCGGACATTGCGGAAAAGACCGGCTTTATGACGACGGCACATTTCCGCCGCGTCTTTAAAGATGCCACGGGCCTTTCGCCCCAGCAGTACCGGCAGTATTATAAGAGAGTGAATAAGTAAAGCCAGAACTATCCGCCGCCCTGTCTTGGGGCGGCTTTTCTTTTTAGGGAACGCCGTAGGGGCGGATTCTATATCCGCCCGTGCCCGTTTGCGGCGGCGCAGACTTACGCGGGCGCATATAGAATGCGCCCCTACGGAGAACCGCATCCCGGCGGGACAAGCAGCGTTGTAGGGGGCGGCGTCCCCGACGCCCCGGCAAGCTTCTATATAGGAACAACTCCCGGCAGGGGAGTCCGGTTTTCAAAATAAAGGCTGCCCCGTACCCCATTCCTGTGGTACGGGGCAGCCGTGTGTTACAATAGATTTTGGACTGCCAAAGCGGCGTTTAGCCCTTCACGGCGCCGGCGGAAATGCCGTCGATGAAGGCATCCTGTGCGCAGAAGAAAACGACCAACTGCGGGATGATGGAGATCAGGGACAGTGCCAGGATACGGTTCCAGTTGAAACCGCTGTCAGCGTCCATGGACAGCTTGACGAAGATGGACATCGGGTACTTGCTGGGAGTCTGGACGTAAAGCAGGGGACCCATGTAGTCGTTGCAGCTCCACATGAACTGGAACAGACCGCAGGCCACCAGAGAGGGGCTCAGCATCGGGGCGATGATCTTGTACAGGATCTTGACCGGGCCGCAGCCGTCGATGGCAGCAGCCTCGTCCAGATCGTGGGGGATGCTGCGCATGAACTGGACCAGCTGATAGACGAAGTAAGTCTCGGTCGCAAACAGGGTGGGCACCCACAGGGGCAGGTAGAACGGGCTGTTGATCCAGCCGAAGGAGTTGTACATCAGGTACTGGGGAACGTTCAGAACGACCTGCGGCAGGAACAGGGTGGAGATCATGATGCCGAACAGCATATCGCGGCCCTTGAACTTAAAGCGGCTGAAACCGTAAGCGGCAATGACCGAGCTGATAACGGTGAAGATGACCTTGGGGATAACGAAGCTGTAGGTGTTGATGAAGGCACGCCAGATGCTGATGTCGCCGCCGTAGTTCTGGGTGACGGCGTCAATGTAGCCCTGCAGCGTGGGGTTCGCGGTCAGGAAGCCGATGCCGGCGAAGATCTCGGCGTTGGACTTGAAGGTGGCACCCACCATCCAGACCAGCGGGTAGATCATGATGACGCCGACAAGGATCAGCACAAAGTACTGGAAGAAACGACCGATTTTATGGGCGGTAGAAAGTTTCATTTTTCATTCCTCCTTAATCAGCGTAGTAGACCCAGTGCTTCTGGCTGGTGAAGGCAATCACAGTCAGCAGGGCAACGGCAATAAACATGACCCAGGCCAGCGCACACGCCATGCCCATCTCGTTGGACTTGAAGGCGTAGTTGTAGACCAGCAGGGAGACAAGCGTCGTAGCATTGCGCGGGCCACCCTGGGTGATGATGTAGGGGCCGTTGAATTCCTGGAACGCCTGTGCGATCTGGGTAACGAGGTTGTAGAAGATAACGGGGGTGATCATCGGCACGGTGATCGAGAAGAACTGCTTGGTCTTGGAGGCACCGTCAATGGTGGCGGCCTCGTACAGGTCGGCAGGCACACCCTTCAGGGCAGCCAGGAACAAAACCATGGCAGAACCGAACTGCCACACACGCAGCAGGCAGATGACGAACAGCGCCCAGGTCTTGTCAGCCAGCCAGTCGGGACCGGCAATGCCGAAGAAGCCGAGGATCGTGTTGACAACGCCGGTGTCCTTGAACAGGGCACGCCACAGAACGGCAATGGCCACAGAACCGCCCAGGATGGACGGGATGTAGTAGACGGTACGGAACAGGTTGACGAACTTGATTTTGAAGTTCAGAATGTAGGCGATGAACAACGCAAAGACCAGCTTGAGGGGCACCGTGATGAAAGCATACTTTACGGTGGTCAGCAGGACGGAGACCGTCTTGCGGCTGGTAAAGATCTCGACGTAGTTCATGAGGCCGTACTGGCTGATGCCCTTGAAGAAGTTCAGGTCAGTAAAGCTGTACACCAGAGAGCTGGCGAACGGATAAGCCTTGAAAATCAGGAAACCGAGGATCCAGGGAATCAGGAAGAAAAGACCGGTGTTTTCGTCGCACCAGCGCTTGAACGGGGTGCGCTGAACCGTTTTGGGGGCTGCAGAGCTCATCCAAAAACCTCCTATCGACAAATTGCTGTATTGCGTTTTAACATAAATAGCCGGCCCCGCCATGCGTGATAACGGGGCAGGAGCCGGCTAAACTTTACTTTTTAAAGGATTTCGATTGCTCTTAGGCGTTGGCGCTCAGCACACCGGAAACGCCGTCCAGCAGGATTTCGGCAGCCTCCTGCGGGTCGTACTCGTCGTAGCTCAGACCATCAAAGACATCGGTGTAAATGCCGTCGGTGGTGTCCTTCAGCTTGCTGGACTCGTAGTACGGATCGAGCGGCATGTCAACGAAGGCCAGAACCTTGGTGTTGGCCTCGAGAACCAGAGGCTTCACGGCGTCTGCAGCCTGAGCAGAAGCCAGACCGGCGGTGGAGGCGGGGATGCCGCACTCGGAGCCCATGATGGCAGCGCCTTCGCCGTTCCACAGGAAGTCGATCAGGGCAGCAGCCTCAACGGGATGCTGGCAGGACTTGGTGATGGCCATGCCCATGGAGACCTTGGAGAAGCCGCCGTTGGCCTTGTCGCCGAACTTGATCTCCTCACCGACGGTGAAGCCGGAGTTGTCAGCCAGAGCAGACTGGTACTTGGAGGGGGCAGAATCCCACTCGAAGATGCCGGCGTACTTGCCGTCGATCCACTCCTGAGACTTATCGATGGAGTCGAAGCCGGCAGCGATCATGGTCGGACGGGTGGGGATAACGTGGTTGTCCTCGAGGGAGTCGATGAAGTTCAGACCGTCAACGATCTCTTCCTCGCTGTACTGGCACTCGTTGTTCTCGACCCAGGCCTTGCCGTACTTGGACTCGAGGTAGAAGGTCATCAGGATCATGCGGTCATACTGACCGATGGCCAGAGGATAGTAATCATCGCCCAGCTTCTCCTGGAAGGCCTTGCCGGCGGCAATCAGATCATCATAGGAGGCGGGAACCTGCTCAATACCGGCCTGCTTGAAGGTGTTCATGTTCCAGTAGAAGATACGGCCGGTCATCGAGATGGGCACTGCCTGCAGGCTGTCAGCAACGGTGCAGGCGTTCTTGGCGGTATCGCTCCACTGGCTCAGGTCGATGACGTCGCTGTACTCGCGCAGATCGACGAACTTCTCGCCCGTGGGGCTGTACTGGTACAGCCAGTTCCAGTTGACCTGCATGACGTCAGAACCCTGATCGGCAGCCAGCGCGGTGGACTGCTTCTCCTCCCAGCCGGACCATGCGCCGTAGGTGGGGGAAACGGTGATGTTGGGGTACTTCTCATGGAAAGCTTCCAGAGCCTTCTGGTAAACCTCATGGCGGGAGTCGCCGCCCCACCAGCTGATGGTCAGCTCAATGGGATCGGTGGTGTTGATCTCGTGGGCCTCGCTGGGAGCGGCCTCGGAAGTAGCAGTAGACTCGGCAGTGGTGCTGTCTGCAGTGCTTGCGGCCTCGCTGGAAGCAGCGGCGCTGCTGGCTGCCGTGCCGCAGCCAGCCAGCAGAGTGGCGGCCATGGCGGCGGCAACACCGAGAGAGATTGCCTTTTTCATGTTTTTGTCCTCCTAAAATTGCTGTGCGATTTATTCTTGCAGACTGTTGTGTGCGGGATACCGTACCACACCATCTGCTGTTCGCTTGCCTATATGATAACAAATCGTTCACAGAAAATAAACAGCTTTTTTGGTTCGTTACGGCAGGGAAACGTGCAATTCTTGCTATGTTGGTTGTAACCAATTTGACATCACCGTCAAAACTTACGAATACTGTAAATGGCGTTTGTGCATATTGCTAGGTACACCCCTGCGCCGCCGCGCGGGCACCGCAGAAAACGCAACTATCTTTACCTTGCAAAATACGCTGGAATACGCCGGAAACCGCAAAATATGCAGTATCGTTGCAAAAAACATGCGTTTTTGCAAATATTATTGCATCTGAATCCGTGCGGTGCAAGATAAGTGCGCTATTTGCAGAAAAATGATGCGAATCACACAAAAAAATCCCACCGGGCAGCACCCGGCGGGAAAATCAGCGCAAAATATTTACTTTTTGGGATGCCGTGCCAGAAATGCGCGGTACTCGCGGTACCAGCACTGGGGGCAGAGGCTCTGGTATTCCACATCGTCCACCGTGTCGATGGCGACCTGCGCACCTTCAAAGACAAACTCGCCGTTGACCTTGCGCCCGTTGCAGATGGCCTTGCGTCCGCAGGCACAAATCGTTTTGAGTTCCTCAATCGTGTGCGCAATTTCCAGAAGCCGCGTCGAGCCGGGAAAGCCGCGCATCATGAAATCAGCCCGCAGACCGTAGCAGATAACGGGAATACCCAGGTCCACCGTGACCAGAAACAGCTGGTCGGCCTGCTCGGGCGTGAAGAACTGGCTCTCGTCGCAGAGCACACAGGCAATTTTGCCATGGGCGGCCTCGTTGGCCCTGACCAGCTCAACAACGTCCATCTCGGGGGTGACCAGCTGATCGACCTTGCAGCTGATGCCCAGGCGGGAGATGATGGAGTCCTGCCCCTTGGTGTCAATGGCAGGCTTCAGGATCAGCACGCGCATGCCGCGCTCTTTATAATTGTAGGCAACCTGCATGAGTGCGGTAGTCTTGCCACTGTTCATTGCGCCGTATCGGAAATATAGCTTTGCCATGATGACTCCTTATCGGTTTATTGATAACCGTAGGGGCCGGGCATGCCCGGCCCTCAACCTTCCCGCAATCGCGCGTCAACCAGTAGGCTGAGGGCCGCACATGTGCGGCCCCTACAAGGCGGTCTTTTTATAGAGATATCACTTTTCCTGATTTCTCAGCCGGTACCCCAGGCTCATCAGACTGTCGCCAAGGTGGACGTTCTCCACTGTGACGTCGGGATACTCCACGGACAGATCGTAGTGGCTGAAATTCCAGAAGCCCTTGATGCCCTGGTTCACCAGTTCCCCGGCCAGATCCATGGCGCTCTGGCGCGGCACGCAGAGCACGGCCACCTCGGGGTGATGCTCCGCACAGAATTTGTCCAGGTCACTCAGCGGCAGAATAGGCACGCCGCACATTTCTTTCCCGATCAGGTCGGGGTTGACGTCAAAGACGCCCAGCAGCTTGTAGCCGTTGGCGTCGCGGCTGATGAAGCTGGACACCGCAGAACCCAGACGGCCGGCACCGACCAAAATGGTAGGCAGCTTTTCGCCGTCGCCAAACAGCAGATTGCCGATCTCGGCGCGCAGCACATCGACCTTGTAGCCGATGCCCTGCTGGCCGAACCCGCCAAAGCAGTTGAAATCCTGCCGCACCTGGCTGGCGGTGGTGCCCATCATGTGGGCCAGCTCGCTGGACGAAATCTTGTCCTTGCCGTCGGCAGAAAGATTGGTCAGATAACGATAATATTTCGGAAGCCGCTTAATGACCGGAAGCGACACCTTGTTCTGAACAGCCATGCTCGATTACCTCACATCTGCAATACTCATTTATGACTATTATAAAATGCGCCGCACCAATTGTCAATTTTTTGTCTAAGTTTTTGGCTGATTTCCCAAATATTAGACGGCTGTACAAAAATAACCTGAAACTTTTTGGCAACATAGACAAACACCATTGACCCGTCACCCGAAACCGCGCATATTTTGCATTGCCGCTGCGCAGACTTAGTCTGTGCAGCTACTTTTGTTATAAGGAGAGCAGGAATGGAAGCGAACGCAAAAAAGCCCAAAGCCAAGGCCCGCCCCAAGCTAAACCCCACCGAAAACGCCGCGCTGAAGCGTCTGGAGCACGATTTGATCACCGAGGATGGAATTGTGCCTGCGACGAAGGGCCGCCACGCCATCCACTGCCTGACGGTCATCGGCACGATCGAGGGGCACACCCTTTCGCCTGATGCGCAAAAGACGACAAAATATGAGCACGTCATCCCGCAGCTGGTGGACATTGAGGAGGACCCCGAGATCGAGGGACTGCTGGTCATCTTGAACACTGTCGGCGGTGACGTGGAGGCCGGGCTGGCGCTGGCAGAGCTGATCGCGGGAGTCAGCAAGCCGAGCGCCACGCTGGTGCTGGGCGGCGGGCACTCCATCGGCATCCCGCTGGCCGTCGCGGCGCGGCACAGCTTTATTGTGCCCACCGCGACAATGACGGTCCATCCGGTGCGCCACTCCGGCATGGTGCTGGGCGTGCCGCAGACGCTGCGCTATTTTGAGCAGATGCAGGAACGCATTGTCAGCTTTGTGACGGAGCACTCCAAAATAACGGCCCGGCGGTTCACCCAGCTCATGCACAATACGGGGGAACTGGTCATGGACATGGGCACGGTCCTGGATGGCCGGCAGGCCGTGGAGGAGGGACTCATAGACGAGCTGGGCGGCCTGAGAGACGCGCTGGGGTATTTATATAAGGAAATAGAGAAGTGAAGGCGGACGGGCAAATCTTGTTTGTCTGCCAACTCTGCGGTAACCGCGCGATTCCGGGCGTGCAGCCCTGTAGGGGCCGGGCATGCCCGGCCCGCGGCCTTCCCGTAAACGCGGCTATACCTTATAGCGCCAGGGCCGGACATGTCCGGCCCCTACTATGCGGCGGCGCGGAAGCGTATGTACTGCCACACGAGACCGGGGGTGAACCATGTCCGCCCCTACATAATTTTGTTGCGGCAGCCTATTGCAATCTACAATATTATATGCTATATAATATATAACCCTATACACCATACACCCGGAAAGGGGGCACCCTATGGCCATCAACACCACGGCGGGGCTGCTGGATGCCATTGTGCTGGCTGTCGTCGGGCGGGAGAAAACGGGCACCTACGGCTATAAGATCACGCAGGAGGTCCGCACGGTGCTGGACCTGTCGGAATCCACGCTGTACCCGGTGCTGCGCCGCCTGCAAAAGGACGGCTGCCTGACCGTCCATGACGAAGCCTTCAATGGCCGCAACCGCCGCTACTATCAAATCACGCCCGCAGGCCGCGCCCAGCTGGCGGGGTATCGCGCCGAATGGGACGCCTACACAGCCAAAATCGACCGACTATTTGAGGGGGAGACACAATGAACAAACAAACTTATTTAGCCAAGTTGGCGCAGCTGCTCGCCCCTCTGCCCGAGCAGGAGCGCCAGGATGCGCTGAACTACTACGAGGAATACTTTGACGCCGCAGGCCCGGAAGCTGAGGACGCCACCGCCGCCGAGCTGGGCGACCCCGCCGATGCCGCCCGCAAAATTTTGGAGGGCGAGGGCCTGATGCTGGACTCCGCCCAAGCCGCAGCAGGGGAGAGCAGCGACGCTGCCGACACCGCGCAGGATGCTGCCCCCGAACCAACTGGAGAAAATCCCCCCACTACCAAGCCTGAGCTCCACGGCCCGGCCGCCATCCCGCCGGTTATGGGCGTGTTGTTGGCTCTTGCCGCCGTGCTGGTCGTGGTCTGCGTCTTACTGATTGGCTTTTTCGGCGTGCGCCGCAGTTCTATTGCCGACACCGCCGAAACTTTCGTTGTCTCGGCTGTCGAGCAGTCTCAAGACGCTGACCCCACCACCGAGACCCCCGACAGTGAAAACGTTGAGGAAAGCGGCACCGCCGCCGAGGGTTCCTCCGATCCTGTGGATGATAACAACCCTCACACAATGGGCATGTCCTTTGGCAGCATCACCCCGCAGGATGCCGTGCTGGACATTGATTACGGCCGCCTGACCATCGTGATTGATCCTGGTGCCACCAGCGTCGCCTTGCACTGTGAAAACATATACAGCAAGCGGTTCGACTTCACCTACACCGAGAATGAGCCGTTGACCATCCGCTACAAAGTGCCTGCCAACTGCGATTTGAGCAGCGAGCCGGAACCGGAGTTTGTTTTGTCCGTGCCGGATGCAGAGACCTTCCACTTTAAAAAGCTCTCCATCACTTCCGCTATGGGCGATGTAGAATTTGACAACAGCGATACCATCGCCGCCGACAGCATCGACTTAGACCTGGCGATGGGCAACTTTACCGGTAGCACCGTGCAGGCAGAGCAGTTTACGGCGAATATCTCAATGGGCGATTTTGATTTGGGGCTGCTGGCGGGCGTTGAAACCGCTAAAGTCGAAGCTGCCATGGGCGATATTGGCCTGACGGTGGACGGCAGGCCCGACGATTACGCGCTTGACCTGCAAACGTCTATGGGGAATGTGGTGTTCAACGGCAGGACGATGAGCAGCATCTACACCCAAACAGCCGCCGCGCCCCGCAGCGTGACCCTTACCGCGCCGATGGGCGATGTAGTGCTGACGACGACGCAGTAATCCCGTATTGCAGGGGCCGATGCCCGCATCGGCCCGCCCGGCCACCCCAAAGTCATACTACACACCCAATCCATTGTTCAAAATCCACAACTTTCGTTTTGACAGTGCAAGAAAGATTTCCGCAGAAAACTTTGTATTTTGTCCGCGGTTGTGGTACAATCTCTATAATAAGCAAATAACATCGAAACAGGAAAGTCAGGAGCGTGTATTATGGCATATTATTTTTCCGAGCCGTCCCGTACCTTTGGTGAATATCTGCTGGTCCCCGGCTACTCCTCCTCGGAGTGCGTGCCTACGGCTGTCAGCCTGAAAACCCCGCTGGTCAAGTACCGCAAGGGCGAGGAAGCCTGCCCGCTGGAAATGAACATCCCGATGGTCTCCGCCATCATGCAGTCCGTCTCCGGTGAGAAGCTGGCGATTGCCCTGGCCAAGCAGGGCGGCGTCTCCTTCATCTACGGCTCCCAGACCATTGAGCAGGAGGCCGATATGGTCCGCCGCGTCAAGGCCTACAAGAAGGGCTTTGTCACCTCCGACTCCAACCTGCCCCCGGAGGCTACCTTGGGCGATGTGCTCGACCTCAAGACCCGCACCGGTCACTCCACCGTCGCTATCACCGACGACGGCACCGCCCACGGCAAGCTGCTGGGCATCGTGGCCAGCCGCGACTACCGCCTGTCCCGCATGACGATGGACCTCAAGGTCACCGAGTTCATG
>ERZ1673704.697-NODE-697-length-19668-cov-9.659053_pt1 | contig 19668 bp, 9 predicted proteins | sample MGYA00580234_ERZ1673704 | MGnify/ENA primary metagenome ERZ1673704 (study PRJEB41218, sample SAMN15661757) | gut metagenome | host: Homo sapiens | place: Canada: London | collected 2015-08-20/2019-03-30 | study: EMG produced TPA metagenomics assembly of PRJNA649273...
CGTGCATGTTGTGGGTGATCATCAGGCAGGTCAGGTGGTTTTCGGCCACGATTTTTTTTGTCAGCTCCAGCACCTTGTCCGCCGTGCCGGGGTCCAGCGCCGCCGTGTGCTCGTCAAGCAGCAGCAGCTTCGGCGTGACGAGGGTCGCCATCAGCAGGGTCAGCGCCTGGCGCTGGCCGCCGGACAGCAGACCCACGGGCTGCTTCATGCGGTCCTCAAGCCCCAGACCCAGCGCGGAGAGCTTTTCGGCAAACAGCTCCCGGTCCTTTTTGTTGATGCGGGAGAACGCCGAGGTGTGCCCCGACGCGCGCAGGAAGGCCAGCGCCAGATTTTCCTCAATCGTCATGTGCGGGGCCGTGCCGCGCAGCGGGTCCTGAAACATGCGGCCAATCGCCTTGGAGCGCTTGAAGTCCGGCAGGAAGGTGATGTCCCTGCCGTCCAGCGTGATCGTGCCGGTGTCGGCGATGAACTCGCCCGCAATGGCGTTGAACAGCGTGGACTTGCCCGCGCCGTTGGAGCCGACAATCGTCGCAAAGTCGCCGTCGTCCAGATGCAGGTTCACGTTTTCGAGGGCGACCTTCTCATTGACAGTGCCCGGATTGAACGTTTTGCTGATGTTTTTCAGATCAAGCATGGCGGGCACCTCCTTTCTGGGCGTTGGCGCGGCGGCGGCGGAAATCTGCCTTGGCCTTGAGGGCCGGGGCTGCAATGGCCAGCGCGACGATGACGGCGGAGATCAACTTCAGGCACTCCGACGGGACGTTGGCACGCAGAGCCAGCGCAATAATGAAGCGGTAGATGACACTGCCCGTAACGGCGGCCACAGCCTTGACCCACATGCCGCCGCGGCCAAAGAGCGTCTCGCCGATGATGAGCGAGGCCAGGCCGATGACGACCATGCCGGTGCCGAGGTTGATGTCCGCCGAGCGCTGGTACTGGGCCAGCACCGCGCCGGACAGCGCGGTCATGGCGTTGGCGATGCAGAGGCCCACCGTGATGGTGAAGGCGGTGTTGATGGACGACGCACGGACCATGTCCGGGTTATCGCCGGTAGCGCGGATGGACAGGCCCAATCGGGTGCCGAGGAACGCGATGAGCAGCGCGCAGACCACAACGGTGACAAGCGCCGCCACGATGAGCTTATAGGGTGCGCTCTCGCCAAAAACGCCCTGTGCAGCGGTAAAGACCGTTTTGGTTTTCAGCATGGGTACGTTGGAGGAGAAGCCCATGACCGCAAGGTTGACCGTGTACAGCCCCGTGTTGGTGATGATGCCCGCCAGAATCGACGGCACAGCGAGCTTTGTCTGCAAAAACGCGGTGATAAAGCCCGCCGCCGCACCGGCCAGCATGGCCAGCGGCAGCCCCAGGAACGGGTGGCCCGCCACGGCGGCGGTGGCCGACACTGCGCAGCCCAGCGTGAACGCACCGTCGGTGGTCATATCGGCGATATTCAGCACGCGGAAGCTCAAAAACAGCGCCATAGCGACCAGCGCGTAGATAAAGCCCAGCTCCAGTGCATTCAGCACGGTGGCAACGGTAAACATAGGGTGACTTCCTCTCTGATTAAACTTGTCCCCCTCTGCGAGGGGGATGTCCGCAGGACAGGGGGAGAGAACCTTGCCACTGCCCGAAATATTTCGGGTGATGGCCAGGCTCTCTCCCCCACCGCCTGCGGGCGGAGCCCCCTCCCAGAGGGGGCCGGGATTTTTTTATTCCGCCGTGGTGACCTCGACGACCTGGCCGGCCAGATCGTTGAAGGCGCTGTAGTCGATGCCCAAGGCGGCGGCGGTCTCGGTGTTGACGGTGATGATGCCGCCGTCCATGACGTGGTACGCGGGGACAACGCCGGTCTCGAGGATGTCGAGCGCCATGTCGGCGGTGTAGGTGCCCAGCTCGGTGTAGTTGACGCCGCAGGTTGCAAACGCACCTGCCGTGACGAAGCTGTCCGCGCCGGTGTAGAACGGGATGCCGCCCTTGGTCAGCGTCTCGGAGACAGCGGCGGCAGCGGCCATGACCACGTTGTCCGTCGGGGTAAAGACGGCATCGACCTGGCCGACCATGCTGGACGCGGCGGTCATGATCTCGTCGTTGGTGTTGCCGGTCTTTTCGACGTAGGCAATGCCCTTGGCATCCAGATACGCCTTGGCCTCGGCAATCGGGGTCGTGGAGTTGGCCTCGGAGTTGGAGTAAAGCAGGCCGACGGTCTGGATGTCGGGCTGAACAGCGAACATCATATCCATGATGGACTGGGTGTTCAGCGCGTCGGACGTGCCGGTGACATAGTCAATGTCGGTCAGGTCTGCGGCGGCGGGGTCGGAGATGGCCGCGTAGATGACCGGGGTCTTGGTGGACTCGGCGGCGGTGGTCATGCACTGGGCGGCCAGCGTCGCGATGGGAATGATGGCGTCATAGCCGTCGGCGACGACCTGTGTGCCGATCTGGTTCAGCGTTGTGGCGTCGTTCTGGCCGTTGAAGTCCTTGTACTCGATCGTGATGCCCTTCTCGGCAGCCTTGGCGTCCAGCTCTTTCTCAATAGCCACGCGGATCTCGTCGAGGCTGGCGTGGTCGAGCTGCTGGACAATGGCGACCTTGTAGCTGTCAGCGGCGGCGGTGTCCGCGGTGCTCTCGGCAGCGGACGCGGTGGTCTCGGCGGAAGATGCGGCAGTGTTGGCGGTATCGGCGGTGTAGCCGCAGGCGGCCAGGCTGGTCATCATGGCGGCGGCGGACAGAACAGCAACAAACTTTTTCATGGTAAATTCTCCTTACTTTGTAAATTGTAGTGAATGTCAGGTTTGTAGGGGCGGTCATTGCCCCTATAGTGCCCGGTGCGTTCCCGGGCCATCCAGATTCACAAATTCAGGCTTGCCATCGCTCTTTCATCAGGTTCATGTTCCCTCTCCCCCATTGTTAAAAACAAAACTGCCCTTGCACAGAACTTCTCCTGTGCAAGGGCAGATAAAACAAATCTGTGGTGCCACCTTGCTTGCCGTGCTTACTATACAATCACGGCCACTCTGTAGGGAACCAACATTCCCCTGCTCTGTAACGGGAGCTGCCCGTCAGCGGATACTGCGGACCATGCCCGTTTCCCCGTGCCCTCCGCGAACCATTATGCAGACCCGCTCTGTATCCCCTTCCCAGCATCGGGGACTCTCTGTAACTGCGCTGTGTGCTTTACTTTCGCTTCATTGGTTTAAAGCATTTATACCACACATGGGTGTGTTTGTCAACACCCAATTTCAAATTTTATTCAGATTCTGCGGATTCCGGCGACGCCATGTTGTTTTTATCCAGCACAAACAGTTTTTGCACCTGCTCGGCCACGGGGGTGTCGGTGTCCTTCAGCAGGCAGTTCTCCGTCAGGTAGGGGCTGTCCTCGCCGTCCAGCGCCAGCAGCATATCTTTTCCGCGCAGGGCGTCGCTGCCTAAGGCTTCGGTCAGGCTGTCAGCGTCCCATGCGGTCTCGGTATCGTCGGGCGTGAAGCTGCCGGCGTTGCTCCAGGTGCCGTAGACTGCGCCAATGGCGCAGACGCGCTGCGGGTCCTCGTCCTCGCCGTATTTCTGCTTATCCAGCTGCGCCTGCAGCTCGGACGCCATGCTGCCCTCGGTCATCAGGGCGCTGGCCTCGTCGGTAAAGATCAAGATGCCGTCCTTCTTATAGGTTTTCAGCAGCTGCTTCGCGTCGTAGGTCGGCAGCTCACTGTCGTCCGCGACGTTCAGCGTGCCCTGCATGGCGTAGTACAGGCGGGACACGGCGGCGTAACTGCTGCCGAAGAACCGCTCCATCTGGCGCGGATATTTGGCCATCGCCGTCTTGAACCAGTAGACGGCATTGCTGGTCGTGCCGCTGCGCATGACCTGCACAGCCTCGGCGATCTCTGTCTCGGGCGTGTTGTGGCTCGCATTGGCCAGCACGGTCAGCGCTTTGCCCACTGTCGCACTGCGGGCATCTGCCCCCAGACCCGCGGCGTGGAAAACACCGGGGTAGCGCGTGCGGACGTGCTCCCACAGGGTGCGGGCGCTGTCGCGCCGGTCGGCGGGCAACACGGACAGGTAGCTGTCCAGGCTCCCGGTATTGCCGGTCTGCAGATAGTTGTCCAGCAGCACGCCCGCGGCGGCACCGTCCGGCACGGCCACGACCCGCACGCCCGCGCTGTACAGCTTGTCGATCAGCGCACCGCGCAGCTCATTGCCGCGCAGGTTGTCGGTGTCGGCCACAAAGACGCGGTAGTCGTCGCTGCCGAAGTCCGACGCATCGAGCGCGTAAGTCATATCAATGCGGTGCAGATACTTACTGTTGTACTCCTCCACGGGGTTGGTCACGTCGGCGCTCTCGCGGGTCGCAATGACAAGCTCGCCCGCGGCCTCGGCGGCAGCGGTCTCCGGCGTGGCGGCAATAACCTCCTCGGCGGTCTTATCATCGTACAAAAAGTCCTGCAATGCCTTAATATTCACGACCCAGTCGGGGTCGTACATCAGGCGGTCATCCATGCCCGTGCGGATGCCGTAGGTGCCCTGCAGCGGCATGGACATCTGCTGCACATCGCAGCCCAAAAAGCCCGGCAGCTGCACGAGCAGCGCGGCGATCTCGGACTTGGTAAAGTTCGTCTGGATCAGCGGCAGAATGGTGTTGAGCAGGTTGTCCAGCTCCATGACGCTGGCGTTCTGCACCTGATCCAGCACGGCCTTAACGACGGTGCGCTGGCGCTCGACGCGCTTCCAGTCATTGTCGATCTTGCGCAGACGGGCGTATTGCAGCGCCGTGTAGCCGTCAAAATGGTTGGGGCCCGGGTCAACGTGGTTGACGATCAGCATCGAGTTGGAGGGAACCTCCCAGTTCAGGGCCTTGGCCTCCATCTCGGTAATATCAAGGTCTACGCCGCCGACGGCATCCACGATCTGGACGAAGGAGTTGAAGTTGACGCGGACGTAGTGGTCTACCTGCACGTTGAAGCAGTCCTCGATGGTTTTCATTGTCAGCTTTGCGCCGCCGTAGCGGAAAGTGTGGGTGATCCAGTCGTACTGGCCCTCATAGCCGTCCAGCAGGATCGGCACGCCGGTGCCGCGCTCGATGGAGACCAGCCGGATGACGTGATCCTTGATGTCGAGCGAGACCAGGATCATGCTGTCGGAGCGCGCGTCGTCGCTGAATTCGGTGGTGTCCTCCGTGCCGTCGAGCTGGTTCAGGTGGGTGAAGGCATCGGCGTCGTTGACGGCCTCGGTGCGCTCGTCGGTGCCGATGAGCAGGATGTTCAGCACGTTGTCGTCAGAGAACGGGCTGCCCTCGGGCATTGTCATCTCGCTTTCGGTGTGGGTCAGGCCGGTTCCGTCCAGGTCCTGGTCCTCGTCCGCGCCGATCTCCCCCATCTCGCTGACGCTGCCGTCATCATAGCGCAGCAGGTCGAGCTTGCCGTTGACGTAAAGGGCCGCCAGCACAGCCAGCACGGCAAGAATGCCGACAACAATGACCGCGATCTTGCCGCCCTTGGACAGGCGCCGCCACGGGTTCCTTTTTGGCGCTCCATCGGCTGTTTTTTCGGTTTTCGTTTTCAGTTCGTTCATATTTTTACTTTCCCCTGTTGTTGCCTTACCTATAATCCTGTTGTGTAGGGGCGAGCATTGCTCGCCCGTGCCCGCTTGCCATGTGCACAGCTTTCCCGGAAAGAACTGCCGCGGCAAGGTCGGCGGGCGGCCAATGGCTGCTCCTACACGTATTACGTGCGTTTTAAACGTTTGGCGATTTGCCGCACATCACAGCAATAATACAAAAACGCCAGCCCTGCAAAGACGGTCAGTCCCAGTGCGCGCCAGGTGAACCAGCCGTGCTGGATGCTGTGGGTGCGCAGCACGATGAACCACGCCGGGGTCATCAGCGCGCAGAGCCCCAGCGGCAGTGCGCGCGCGAGCTGCTGCCTGTCCCGGATGCTGGCCGCAAACAGCGCCAGAAGCAGAACGACCGCCAGCACCAGCGGCCAGAACAGGTGTTTGCCCGCCAGTGTCGTGTATACAAAATGTAAAATATTACCCCAAGTCAATTCCATGCCGTGCCAGCTGTCGGCGGCAGTGCGCACGCCCACCTGATGCAGCGCATCGGCAATGACGTTCTGCCCGGTGACAAGCCCGGCCAGCACCCATTTGGATGCCCAGCAGAGCAGGTAGCCGACGCCCCACGTCAGGCTGCCGCCCGCAACGATGCCGCACTGCCTTGTGCCGGCCCGCAGACGCTGCTGCGGCTCAAGCAGCCAGCAGACAAGCGGCAGGCCAAGGGTCAGGACCGGCGTGACGAGCAGGTCACAGAACGACGTCACAACGCCAAGAACCAGCAGTGCCAGGCAGACATCATCGCTGCGGCGGGGCTTGGCCAGCACCCAGACGCAGCCCGCGTAGGCAACGGCAAAGCAGGTGAAAAACTGTACCTGATGCGGTGCCCAGAACGCCGTGACCAGCAGCTGACTGACCGCGAACCACACCGCGGCCCGCAGCCCGCAGCGGCGGCGCAGCAGCACCGCCACCGCGGCAAACAGCGCCGCCAGCACCAGATACTGCACCACGCGCACGCCGGTGATGTCGGTGACCAGCAGCAGCGGGCGCAGCCAGATCAGGTAGCCGTGCCAGTACCGCGCGTAGGAGAACGGCACAAGCGCGGGCGCGTCGGTGCGCTGTGCGCCCGCGGCCCAGTCCCTTTCTATGTACCATTGCAGGTCGTCGGCCAGCGTCTCAAAGTTATCGACGTTGTAGGCCGTATTCGTCATCATGGCGGTCAGCGGCGGGGCCTCGTCGGCGGACGCGGCCTCGGTCAGCATGATCGTGTCGGTGTAGTTGTCCATCTGGAACAGCTTGAAGTTCAGATATTCCGGGTACAGCCCCTCACCGGCGATTTTCACCGCTGAGTCGTAGACATGGTCCCGCACCGGCTCCCCGGGCAGGGCGTAGGCCGCCAGAAGCAGCACGAAAAGCGCCGCCAGCGTCACGGCGAACGCCGCCAGCGCCCGCAGGGCAAAGGGTGGTTTTTGGTTTTTTGGTTTTGCCATGCGGCACCCCTTTCACACAAAAATACAGTTTAATTATAAAACAAAACTCCCGCCGTTGCAACGGTGGGAGTGTGAAAAAAGGTTGAACAAATGTTGGGACGTCCTTGCCTCCCTCGCAGAGGGGGCCAGGGGAATATTCCCTACACCATATCCGTCTGCCTGGACACCGACAGCACGATGCCCATCTCCCCCAGCAGCATCAATAAGCTGGTGCCGCCCGACGAGAAAAACGGCAGGCTGATGCCGGTGTTCGGGATCGTGTTCGTCACAACGGCCATGTTCAGAATCGCCTGCAGCGTGACCTGCACGACGAACCCGACGACGAGCAGTGCGCCGAACTTATCCCGCGCGCGCACCGCAATCGACATACCGCGCAAGAGCAGCAGCAAAAACAGCGCCACGACCAGCGCCGCCCCGATAAAACCAAGCTCCTCACACAAAATCGAAAAAATAAAGTCGTTCTGCGGCTCCGGCACGTACAGATATTTCTGTCGGCTGTTGCCCAGCCCCAGCCCGGCCAGCCCGCCCGACGCGATGGCGTAGAGGCTCTGGATCGTCTGGTGACCTTCGCCCAGCGGGTCGGCAAAGGGGTCGCGCCACGACGCGAGCCGGTCCGTGGCGTAGGGCACCAGCTCCGGCAGCGCAATGACCGCCGCCGCAATGGCCGCCGCGCCCAGCCCCCCGGCCAGCCCGAACCAGTGCAGCCCCGTGCCGCCCACAAACATCAGCACCGCGCCGATGGACAGGATCAGCAGTGTGCCGGACAGGTGCGGCTCCAGCAGCATGAGCACCGTGACGACCCCCAGAATCAACGCGAACGGCACAACGCCTGTGGAAAACGACTTCATCCTGTCGTGATTCAGTGAGATGATATGCGAGAACACCAGCACAATCGAGAATTTTGCGATTTCACTGGGCTGCAGCGTGCCCAGCCCCGGCAGCACGATCCACCGCTTGCAGCCGTTGTATTCCGGCATGAAAAGCACGATAGTAAGCAAAAGCAGCGAGATCCCCAGCATCGGCCAGGCCAGCCTGTGCCAGACGTGGTAGTCCACCAGGCTGGCCGCGTACATAGCCAGCACGCCCAGCGCCGCAAACAGCAGCTGCGGACGGATGTAGGTGTAGGCGTCGCCGCGGCGGTAGAGCGCCACCGCGTACCCCGCGGAGAACAGCATGATGAGCCCGTAGCTCAACAACAGCAGCAAGATCAGCAGAAACGGTATGTCGAATGTCGGCAGCGATGCCGCCCGCGCCCGAATCCTTTGTACAAGTGCAGCCATAACAAAGCCCCCTGCGCAGAGTGTACGCAGGGGGCGGCAGGTTTATGCTTTTGTCAGCGGTTCAAATCAAGGCTCAGCATCGTGTAGCCGTTGGCGCCGTTCTGGATGCTCTGGGCGCTGGCCTCATAGCAGGCCTGCAGGACCTCCATGTTGGGCTGGGGCGCGTCCGGGTCGGTGATGGTCCCGGTGGCAAGGGCCTCGTTATAATTCTCAATAACCTGGGCACAGATGCGGCGGCGATCCCTCAGCGGTGTCAGCAGGTTGGCCATCCACTGCTGGTACATGCCGTGGTAGTCGCTGCCGTGGTCAGCATACAGAAAGTAATATTCCTGCTCGACCTCCATGGGCGACGCCTGGCAGCGGTAGAAATCCCCCAGTGCCGCGCGCTTTTTATCGGTGGAGTATTGCAGGATGTCCGACAGTCCATTGGGGAAAAGCTCTGGGTGCCGAATCCATTTGGAGTACGGCTCCACCTGCACTTTTAGCGCATCAAAGACGGCCAGAAAATCCTCAAGCGCGATCTTCATCTCGCCCTTTTCCCATTTCTGGATCGTGCGCTTATCCCGGCCCAGGCGGTCTGCCAGTTCCCGCTGTGAAACACCCGCTGCCTCCCTCGCAGCGGTCATTGCTTCTGCCACACGGTATCGATATGCGGACATAACATCTTCTCTCCCCTCAAAACGCGATTCACCGCCGGAAAAACAGCAAATCGGCGGTGCAAAATGCGCCGTCAAAATTTCCGGCACTGGTTGTGTACTTTGCACACCGGGATATGCTATATTGTGAAGGGCGGCATCTATAAGTACACTAACACTACCACAATTTTACTCTAGTTACCATTTTTTGTCAATATATTTTGTTATGTAGCATAGCAGGAGTGGGTGAAAATCGTGTATACCTATCGCGTTGTCTGTCAAAAGCTCTCCGCGCCCGAGCTCGGGCCCTACATTACCTACGGCATTCTGGCCGCGCGGGACCTCTGCGGCTGCCAGCAGGTCGTACAGTTTATCTCCGACGTATCGTTGGACCGCGCCTTCGTCGAGGCCCTCGCACGCCGTTGCACCGCCGCCCAGCTCGACCCCTGCCACCTGCTGGACGTGGTCGAGGATGCCATCAGCGGGTAAAGCCTTCCGCCCCCAAAGGCTCCGACCAGGGGCGAGGTGCGCCCTTTTGCCGGGTGTCCTATAGCGCAAGGGACACCTCTCACATGCTGTTCCCGGCAAGCGCAGTCCTTGCCCGGGTGTGTTTGCCGTGCACCTTTTTATGCGGCCACCGTAACTTGCTTGTCAGCTCCTGCTCATACTCCGGCGTGTCACATTTATGGCCTATTGAATATCTAGGGGCGACCATTGGTCGCCCCTACAAGAGTTTTTTGACAGTCTGCATACTCAGGGAAGTTATAAGATTCCATCTTCAGCTTGAACATTGGTGTGCCGCATAAGCTGACAGTCTACCACGGCGTGGGGATGGGCAAGGGTCTTGCCTGTGAGGGCTGGCCGGATGAAGCCGTCCGCTTTTGGACAAGCCAACAAAGCTGACCCCTGCCCTTTTCGGCTCCGGATAAGGATAAAACCGCAAGCACACACACGACCAAATTCACGGACATTCCCGTTGAATTTGTGTTGTGTTTACGCTTTTTTGTGGCGATTTTTGCGCAACAGTTGCGCAAAAGCATCAGCAAAATTTCAACAAGTGCTTGGCGGTGTGCATAATAGCTGCCGAAAGCGCTTGTCATTGTGACGAATTCGACAAGTCAAAATTTTGCAATCTGCCAAAAAATCACTTGCTTGAATGTAGCCGTATTGAAATTTTCATCCCAAAGTATTATACTGTTCCTTATAAATAAAAAGGCACACAACAAACATACCGTGTCTTACTTTTCCCGACGTAAGCGCAAATGTTTGCACATCGGATTATATTCTCAAAAAAGACTGTAAATACAGCTCAGCTTGTGGAAAAAGTCCGTTTCCGTGCCAGATGTGCGCAGCGCATAAAATCGCGCCGAATGGCGCGTTCCCCCGATATATCGTGAGAACACACATATATAGAAAAGGAATCGAAGCAAATGACGAAAGCATTTTCTATCCTGCACCGTGCGGCGGCACTGCTTGTCGCCCTGTGCCTGCTGGTCGGTATGGCTCTGCCGGTTTATGCAGCTGAGGATGAGGCTTTATTTTTTGACGCAGGTTCGGAAACGATTCCGACTATTCCTGCCGCAAACACGTCAAGCGAGGGTGTAGAGCCTGCGCAAGAGCCTATTGTATCCGAATTGGAAACGATTCCGGATGAAGGAGATACCCCGCCCACTGCAAACGAGCCGGGAACAGAAGCGGAAACCACTGTGCAAAACACGGAAACGGTTCCGAATAATGACGGCAAAACCCAGGAAGCGGCAGAAAATCAGACTTCCGCCGCCGATACGGACACCGCCCCTGCCGACCCAGCCTTGACGAACAAAACCCCTGCGGACACTTCCGATACGGCTGCCGCGCCAAACCATGCCATCAACGCGCAGGAAACCACGGCGGCAAAAACCAACACAGAGCAAGATGTTCTTTTTGCTGACGGGGACAACCCCAACGAAGAAGATACTATGCTTGAGGATGATTTGCCTGACAACGATGACGCGAACACGCCTGATACGATAGCGGACACGGGCGCATCGCAGGGCTTTATCCCCGCAACGACAACCATTTATTTTGAGGATGACGGCAGATACAATAGTACATATAGCGGAAATTGCACCATTCATTTCCTCGCGTGTACCGATAGCAAAACGAACGCCTACATAGACAAGGTCATGGCGGATACCGGAGAGACAGTAACCGACCAAGATGGGAAACAACACAAAATCTTCAGCGTTACGCTGAATTCGGCAGACTATCCGGCGGGCGGGTTTTATCGAATTATCTTCCAGTATATAGAAGGCAATAGCTGGAAAGAAGAAATCAACGCCTTTGGCAATGACAATGTTAGCAATACTGACAAGCTGACAGCGATTGACCTGCTTGCCGGCAAAAAGTTTGTTCGTGAAGGCATCACGAACGGTGGTCAAGATGGTAAACATTTCAACCAGAATCAACTCTACAACGCCGCCCAATGGACGCGCGTTGAATACTATTACAAGGACACGCCGCTTTACTTCAAAAACGAAAGCGGCACTGCACTTACCAACGTAACCGCAACATTTTACAAGCTGAAAGACGGCACAACGACAGAAGAAACCGACAGCCAAACGATCGGCACGGTGGATGCGGACAAACTTGCCGCGCAGCAGATCCGGATCCCCGACAATCAGTCGCGGTTTGTGCAGTTTACTTGGAACAATGGCCAAAGCGCTCTGTATGATTTCACCACGGACTCCACCGCAGCCCCCTACGCGGACGCCCAGAAACTGGACTTAACAGCGGCAAATTGCTATGTCTACAACGATACCACAAGCACCTGGGCAAGCGCGGGCGGTGATTTGCTTACCGCGGGCAAAAAGATTTACTTTGACGCCACGCTGTCCTCGTACGGTTACGAGGGCGAGGGTTTACAGCAACAGCCTATGCCGGGCATTGACAACAAAATGTTCTGCTTCCTGACGGATTCAGAGAACCATGTCACTTCGAAGGAGATGACGTTGGTAACAGCCGACTCCACCACTCCCGCCCGCAAGCTGTGGTCTTGCGAGATTCCCGACGGCGAAAAAACTTACACCGCGGTGCAATTCTCCGCAACGGATAACCAAAACGCCCCCGCAAAAGACAACAAGACCAGAAAGTACAGCACGGCAGAAATCCCCCCAACCCTGCAAGAACCCTGCTTCTTTGCCGACGACGGCGACCCGTCGGCCTACACGGGCGGCGAAGGTGTCAACCGTGACGGCTACTGGGGCGAGAAAGCCTCTGTCCGCGATGCCGAAAGCGGCAAAAACGCGACCGTTGTGGACATTGATAACAGCGGCATTTTTACCCAACAAAAGGATACAAAGTATATCACCAGCACCCTGTACGATTACTACACCGACTACGAGCTGAACGGCCTGAACCGCGACACGTACCCGGACAGTTACACGAGTTCCCAGCGCGGGTACGTCACTTTTGAGCAGTTCAACCGCGCACTAAGCAGCGCTTACACGGCAAACGACAATGTCAAATACCCGCTTTATACCGGGCATTTCCAACCGTCAATAAATAATTGGGGCAACCCCTTTGCAACCGTTGCCGCCGGTATGGGTCTATACGGCTGGAGCAACGATACGAACAGTCCAGCTTACAAAACTTTTATGGCCGTGAACAACTCGGCACTGGATGATAGTGGTAACGGAAGCGACGATTACAACCGCACCTTCCAGGGCCTTGTGGAAAGCAAGACCTCTGACGGTACGGCAAACGGTCTGCCGCTGTTAAGAACCAAGAATTCCACAACAAATGCGTCGGTTGACCCGCACTTTGACAAAGACTTCCTGCAAGGCAAAAACGCCTTTAACACCGTGCTGGGCAAGGTGTACGAGGATGTTTCCTTCCCACTCAAGCAAAAACCCGTTTTTGCGCAAAATCCGGACAGTCCGGACGATAACGACCCGGAGAGCAAAGCCGAATATTGGTACTATGACAGCAACGAAACCTCGCTGTACCTCAAACAGGACAGCGCCCGCCAAAGCTACTATCTGGCGGGGAATGGTACGAAAGATGATGCCTCACTTAACCGTGGTGCCGACAACAGTACAAACGGTAAGGGGTATGGTTTCTTCCCGTTTAACGAAACAGTTACCGGCAGTGCCCCCCAATACAACTACGGCTTTGTCGCCAAGCTGCAATTTGACTTTACGCTTACAGAGGACGGCAAGGTTGTTGTAGGAAAAGACACCAGCGGCAGGAACATTGAAGTTCCTATCAAGTTCTTCTTCTCCGGCGACGATGACGTGTGGGTCTACATTGACGGCAAGTTGATGCTGGATGTCGGCGGCGCGCACGGTAAAGCGTCCGGTCTGCTGGAATTTGGCGCAAACAACACCGTAACCCCCTACGTCAGCTCCAACAAGAACACCGACCAAAATGATACCATGGTCTATGGGTCCGGCGAAACAACCAAAACCGTCAACTACAACGGCCAACCGATCACGTTCAATAAGAAGGGCACCACCAAAACCCTTGAAAACCAATCCACCCACACCCTGACCATGTACTACATGGAGCGCGGCATGTGGGAGTCTAACATGGCGCTGGCGTTCAACTTCCCCGACCATAACGAATTGCAGGTCGAAAAGCAGGTCGATGTTTCGGACGTGAACCCGCTGTTCCGAGACAGTTTCAAAAACCAGAAAATTTTCACCTTCAACATCCAAAATCTGGCCACCCACTACGGAACGACAGCTACTTACACCCCGACGATTAAAACCGAGAAACTTCCGGACACTGCATACAGTTCGGCCAAGGGACTATTAAGCTATGAGTCGTCCCTGCCGGAGGGTGTAGGCAAAGGCAGCGCCGTGCTGTGGTCATCGGATAAAAGTGACCCATCCAGCCTGTACCGCGACCAGCGCCGCGGCACACTGACATGGGACACAGCCATAGATATAAGTCAGTACAGCTACCTGACCTTTGATGTCTATGTGCAGGGCAAACAGACCGATACCTGCGCCCTGAGCAACCTGTATGTGGAACTTTGGGACACAAGCGGCAAGCAAATGGGCTGCCTTGGCACCAAGGGGCTGCAAAGCAGCGATGTCTACGGCGCGGCGACCGCGCTGCACCCGGGAACGTGGTACACCGTGCGGCTGATGTTGAACTCCCTGAAACAAGTCGAGGGTTTCGACAAAACGCAGCTAAAAAGCATAACGGTGGGCGATAACTATGCGCGCAGCATTTACCTGCGCAACTTTACATTCAGCAGTGCGCCGACCCTGCCGAAACAAACAGGCTTTACCACCGCGCAGTACAACGTCCCCGACTATGGCTCTGCCACAACCGGTAAGCTGGAAAACGCGGCTTATGCGGTGTTTTCCTCCAACCTTGGCAACGGCGACGTTGTGGATGAAAACGGACGGTTCCTGCTGCAGGACGGTGAGACCGTTACCTTTAATGACCAGTTCCGCCGCGGCAGCTACATAGCCCTGCAAGAGCAGATCGACACCGAACTGTACGATACAACTTGGACGGTATACGAAAACGACGTACCTGTTACAAGTGTAAGCGGCAATAGTAAAGTTGTTACGACGGGCGAGGTTAACACGTTGCAAAACGTCAGCGGCACCGCCCCGAACGATGGCCGAACGGAAAAGGCGGTTGTTGCAACCTTTGACGGACACAACACCCAGAACGCGTACACAGAGGCCCAAAAACCGAACGCTGACATGCTGGTTTTTCGCTCTTACCGCAATTCGGCCGATGATAACGAGCTGACCAAGCTGAAAGTGGTTTTCAACAACAAGGTCAAGACCGGCAAGCTGATTATACGCAAGGTCCCCGCCGCAGGCGAGGAAAGGCAACTGGAAGGCAAGACGTTTACCTTTACCGTCCGATTCGGCGATGTCGGCGGCCAAAGCCTCGGCGGCATAATCCCGCCGATACAGCACGAATGCATGGTGGAAAAACACGGTGACGAGTACTACGGCGAGATTGTGATCGACAAAATCCCTGTCGGTACACGGTTTGTTGTGTCGGAAAATAAACAGGCGGGCACAAGCCTGCAATCGGTGTCCATCGAGGGCGTCACAGACCGCGCTGTTTCCGCGGACGGCATGGCGTACGGCACCATTGAATGTGGGAAAACTGCAACGGCAACGTTTGTCAACACCGCCCGCGAACTGATTGACATAGCGGTCAAAAAAGAGTGGAAAACGCAGGACGGTACGACGGACATTCCGCAAGCCGACCTGCCCAACGCCATTTACCTGCAACTGCAGCGCACCGAAACGCCGAACGTTGCAAACAGCTGGCTACCGGTTTCGGGGTATGAAAGCGTAGAGCTGAAAAAACCCGACGGTTACGAAGGCTGGACCAAACAGTTTACCGGGTTGGACAAGTACGATGCGAGCAAGACGGGGCAAGACCGCACACCTTACACCTACCGCGTGCTGGAAAGCGCGACGAAAACTGGGCAATTTTACGGCGGCGCGGCTGGCGATGTGATTGAGATCAACGGCAAGAAGTACAAGGTTCTCAATACCACCCGCGTCACAGGCGATTCGACCAACAAAACGCTGACCCTGACCAACCAACTGCAAGATGCCAAATATAAGCTGGTTATCACAAAGCAGGACGCACAGGATAATAGCATAAAGCTGGGCGGCGTGGAGTTCAAGCTGGAAAAGCTGAACACTGTACCGATTGAAACGCCGAAAACAGGCACGACCGCCGCGGGTACAGGCGAACTTACCTTTGCAGACCTGACCCCCGGCAACTACCGCCTGACCGAGACCAAGACCGCCGAGGGCTACACCCTGCTGGCCGAGCCCATCGAATTTACGCTGACAGCGGGCGGGCAATGCCTACGCGATGGCGCGGCGTTTGGCGCGAAAACCACAGATGCCAGCGGCGTGTACAACATTGCCCTGACTGTTTACAACCGCAAGGGCTTTACCCTGCCGCACACGGGCGCGGACGCACCCAGCCTGTGGCTGCTGATAGGTTTGCCCGCACTGGTGGCTGTGCTGCTGGTGCTGGTGTTCCGATACAATAAGAAAGGGGGCAAACATTCCTGAACCCCCTAAAAAAGCCCTCCACACAAAACAACATAGAAAGAGTTATGCAACAAGATGAAACTGAAACGTTTATTTACCGCAGTCCTCAGCACCGCCCTGGCCCTGAGCCTTTGCGCCATGCCCGCCATGGCGGCTGACAGCGCGGCGGCGGCGATGCCTAAGACAAGCACAAGCACGATTGACAAAAACCAGAAAGGCTCTATCACCATCTATAAGCGGGCACTGGATAGTAGCGGAAATGCAGGTACTGCCGGTGATGGCGAAACAATGGCGAGTCCGCAGGGGGCAGCATTGAAGGATACAGGTTTTACCCTCTATCGGGTCATGAATACAGAGACGTTGCTTGCCTACTATAATGATAACACAACTGCCGATCAGGTAGATGTTAAGGACTACTTTACTAACTATGCTGAGAATAAGACGGCAGCAGGGCTGAAAACTGCTTATGCTACTGCTTATAAGTCAGAAGTACTTACAGATGAAAACGGCAAGGCTACCTTCACCAAACTGCCTGTCGGTATGTACCTTGTAATTGAAACCAAAACCCCGCAGGCTGTTACCATGCCCGTAGAGCCTTTCTTGGTTTCGATTCCTATGACCCGCATTGGCGACAGGACTACGGGCGCTGATAACCAAAACCAAAAAGAATGGCTGTATGATGTGACTGTCTACCCCAAAAACAGCATTGCCAAAGGCACGGTAAAACTTGTCAAGCAAGGCAAACAGGGAAGTACAACAACACCGCTGGCAGGCGTCAAATTTACCCTGAACAAGAAGAATGACACAGATGATGACTATACTGCGGTAAAAACTGACGTTGCCACGGATACGGATGGCAAAATCACTTTAGATAACCTTGCCAAAGGCCGCTACTACCTGCAAGAAACAGGTTATACCGACGGAAATGACAAGGGCTATATCCTGAACACCACCGGCAAATTCTACTTTGACATTGACGAGAATGGTAAGGCTGTGAAAGTTGACGATACCATTGCCGGTAAGGTGGATGACGCAAGTTTTACCATCGACAGCACCCACGCCACTTTGACCGTTACGAACTACAAGCCCGATATTGCAAAGACCGTCACCAAGCGCGACGGCACCGCAAATACACATGAAGCCGATTACGGTGTTGGCGATGCCGTGCCGTATACCCTGACTATCAAAGTCCCTGAAAACATCACCAGCCTGAAAACCTTCAAGGTTACCGATACCACGGTTAAAGCACAGTTGATTCAGAATAAGGACAGTGTAAAAATCAGCGGCAAGAATAATGCTGGCGGCGATGTAACCCTTGCTAAGAGTGCTTACACCATTACTGTTGCACCAGATGCCAACAACTCCGTTATGACGGTTGCCTTTACGCCGAGTGCATTGACTGGCGTTGCCGGCGGCGAAATTACCATTGCCTATACCGCTACTGTTCAGAGTGGTGCAGTTGTTGCCGGAAACGGCAACGTGAACACTGCCAAGATCGTCTATTCTCGCAAAACCAACCTGACGGATGAAACCGGCGGCAACAAGCCCTACGAAATCACGGACAAGGGCGTTGTTTACACCTTTGGTCTGAACATCCACAAGACTGCCAAGGGTGGCACCAAGGACGGAGCGGGTCTTAAGGACGTTACCTTTGACCTGTACAAGAAGGTGGATACGGAAACGCTGAATGGAAATAGTAAGTATCCCTTCTGCGGCCAAGAATACGCCTCTATCAGTGGTGACGATGCCGTAAAACTGGGCTTGACCACTAACTCTGCTGAAAATTGGATCAAGGTCAAGACCCTTACAACGGGCGAAAACGGCTACGTCTCCGCAGCGGGTCTGCCTTCCGGCACCTACAAACTGGTCGAGACCAAGACCGTGGACGGCTACAACCTGCTGTCTAAGCCTGTGGATGCAAAACTGAACCTTACCTATTCTGCTGCATGGAAAACCACGACAACGTATGATGCAAATGGCAACCAGACCAAGGCTACAATAACTACACCGACCTACAAGAGAGATGGCGCAGATGTGACGGACCCCAGCGCTGAAATTGCAATCGTCAACCGTGCGGGCTTTACGCTGCCTGTCACCGGCGGTTTCGGTACGCTGCTGTTCAGCGGTATCGGTGTGCTGCTGGTTCTGGCGGGCGTCGGCGTTCTGTTCAGCCTGAAAAAGAAATCCAACCGTGCGTAATGCACATCATCCAAACACCCACAGCAAAATAAACGGGTAATCCATAGGGGAAGGGCCGGAAACGGTTCTTCCCCTATGGGCGGTTGTGGCAGTGCGTCAACCCTTTACAGAAAGGCTCTTTGCAATGGAAACCACCGTCAAATTAAAACTTGGCTTTGCTGCGCTGATGATCGTCTCCGGCATCGGCGTGGCCATGTACCCCGTTGTCAGCAACGCGGTGGCACAGCGCCACGCAAGCTCGGTCATTGAAAGCTACAACGACAATGTGCAGTCGATGGACGCCGAGAAAATCGACGCCGCCAAGGAGGCTGCGCGCCGCTACAACCAACAGCTGAACAATGCCATCGACCGCGACGCGGCGGGCGAAGCGGACGACATCGGCACAAGCTATGTGGACATGCTGGACGTGGGCGAGAGCCTTGGCTACATTACCATACCCAAAATTGACGTAAACCTGCCCATTTATGAGGGCACAAGCGACGATGTGCTGGTAAAGGGCGTCGGACATCTGGAAGGCTCCAGCTATCCGCTGGGCGGCGCGGGCACCCACAGTGTGCTGACGGGGCACCGCGGTCTGGCCGAGGCGGTACTGTTTACCGACCTGGACAAGCTGGGCGAGGGCGACCGTTTTTACCTCCACATCATGGACGAGGTGCTGGCGTATCAGGTAGACCAGGTCAAGGTCGTGGAGCCGGAAAACACCGAGGATTTGGAAATTATCCCCGGCGGGGACTACTGCACGCTGGTCACCTGCACACCCTATGCCATCAACACCCACCGTATGCTTGTGCGCGGCGCCCGTGTGCCGTATACCGGAGAGGACGAGCAGCCCGACACGCCGCAGACCGTGCAGTACCAACAGCTGAATACCGGCAACGTGGTAAAGCGCATTGTGGACGCCTGGCCGTGGATCAGCGTGACGGGCAGTGTGGTTATCGGCGGCGAGGCGCTGCTGTTGCTGCTGCTGTTGCACCGCTGCAAAAAGCGCGAGGAGGAAGACTGATGAAACGCCTGTTTCTGCAAATTTTTGCATGGCTGGCAATTTTGCTGGGCGTTGGGCTGATGCTGCAGCCCACGGTCAGCCGATATCTGACGGAGCAGAAAAGCACAAAAACCGTGCAAAAATTTGTGCAGGCCGCCGAAGCTGCCGCCCCCGCCGCGCCCGAAACCTCCGCCGCCGAACCCGCGCGCGCCTACCCCGAACTGTACGACGCGTTTCTGGCCTACAACCAACAGCTTTTTGCCCAAGGCCAAAGCGGCCTGAAAGACCCCTTTGCCTACGAGACCCCCGCCTTTGACCTGACGGGCTGCGGCTTGCCCGACGACGTTATCGCCGCGCTGTGGATACCGCGTCTGGACTTGGAACTGCCTGTTTATCTGGGGGCCAACGCGGCCAACATGGCCCGCGGCGGCGCGCTGCTGGGGCAGACCTCCATGCCGCTGGGCGGCGAAAACACCAACACCGTCATTGCCGCCCACCGCGGCTATT
>ERZ1673704.729-NODE-729-length-18836-cov-45.692082_pt1 | contig 18836 bp, 26 predicted proteins | sample MGYA00580234_ERZ1673704 | MGnify/ENA primary metagenome ERZ1673704 (study PRJEB41218, sample SAMN15661757) | gut metagenome | host: Homo sapiens | place: Canada: London | collected 2015-08-20/2019-03-30 | study: EMG produced TPA metagenomics assembly of...
AATGCCAAAACTGCTTTTTCGTTTACACCATCATCGATTCTAACCTAAAGAATTTATCTATTCAATCCTCTATAAACCCTGTATTTTCAAGGCATATCGCCTATTAAATGTTCAAACCTTATGTATTTTCCCTTGTTTTTGCCCTTATGAGCCGAAACAAGGGAAATTTTTATTCTCCGCCGATTACCTTATCCAGCAGTCTTGCGGAAGTACGCTTCGCTTCCCTTGTAGCGTGAGCGTAAATGTTCATTGTGGTACTGACATCAGCGTGTCCGAGAAGTTCCTGCACATCTTTAGGTGCTGCACCGTTTGAAAGCAGATTGCTTGTATAGGTGTGTCTGAGCATATGAAAGTGGAAATCCTCCAATCCCTCCACCTTTTTTCTCGCTGTCCTGCACATAATCCCCACCGTACTCGGTGCTTCAAATGCCCCATCAGGTCTAAGGCAGACAAAGGATAATTCCTTGTACCCCTCTGGGACTTCCTCCGACCTCGGCAGACTGTAAACCTCATAATAGGTGCGGTCTTTTTCTTTGACCTCCAAATAGTAATTAAGGCTGTACAGTTCCCCGTATCGAAAACGGTTTTTGTGCCGTTCTGTTTTCGCAGTTTTCAGGATTGCGGCAAGCGTATCGCAAAAGTCCACGGTGCGGATTTTTTTACGCTTTGTTGCCCCTATTTCTGTTTTGTGCCTTGCCCCGTTGTAACGCATACTGCGGCGTACTGTCAGATATTGTTCTTCAAGGTTAATGTCCTGCCAAGTCAGACCACAGACCTCTCCAATACGCAAACCTGTATAATAGGCTATCTGTATAGGAAGAAGTGCAGGATTGTTTTTCTTTTTCAGGAAGTCCTCTAATCTCTGATACTGTTCGTAGCTGAGCGTTGGTGTGGAGGCAGTTTCTCCGTCCTCGTCCGAGAACAGTTCGCATTCTTCTTTCTTTCCTCGCCATACCACATACTGCATCGGGTTAAAGGTTATCAGTCTTTTCGGGAATACCGCAAAACGGAACGCCCCTTGTAAAACAGCCGAAAACAATCGGAGATACCCTTTGCTGAGTGCCTTTGCGGTTGTACCGTCAGGATTTGTACCGCCAAAGCTGAGAAAGTCTATATACGCCTGTAAATGGTCGGCGGTTACGGTTTTCAGCTTTCGGTTTCCTATCGGGTGCTGTTTGATACGGTTGACCGTTCCCTGATAGGACATTACCGTACCATTGCTGAGATTGCCGGGTTTCAGTTCTTCCTCCACCCACAGATCGAGCAGCATACCAACTGTGATGTTTTCAGACTTCGCAACGAATTTCTTTTCCTCATAGTCAGCGATTGCTTTTCTGAGCAGGGCTTCTGTTTCAGACTTGCTTTCTGTTCCCACAAACTCTTTCTGTACTTTTCTGCCGCTTTCATCTTCGATATAGAAGCGTGCGTACCACTTTTTACCTTTTTTTCTTACAGAACCTTTTGCCATAGATAAATTTCTCCTTTCTATCCGTGGCAATCGGGACTGTGACATATGGTGTGCGTAAAGTAATAGTGTCACTTATGCCGATGAATGTCAATCGGCATTTTCACTTGTCAAAGTGCCACGGAATTTTTCTTTTTCAGCAACCCTTTCTTCGGCTGCTGTCACTATCCCGAACAGGTCGCCCATCTTTACAGCGGTGCGTCCCTCATCGTAGATATGTAAAATCCCATCTAAAAACTGCTTCATATTCTCGATAGGAAGTTCCATTTCTTTACGGTAAACCCTTTCCATAATCGCCCCTGACTCAATCGCATAGCGGCGTAAGGACTGCTTTAAGCCCTCGTCCTCCGCTACACGGTCAACCTCAGCCATTGCGTCTGCAAAGTGATAAGTCATAACCGTATAGAGGTCAATCATCTTTCCGAGGAATGTGGTAAGCAGTTGTTGGTGCGGTTCTCCCTTTACCACAGAAGAAACCGTATCAAGATATTTTTTGATATGTTCCTCCATATCCCTTGCACATAAAGTGCGGCTGTCATATTCCTTATCTTCGGAAAGTCCTGTCAGCCATTCGGGAGTGGTCAGGAGTGCTTCTGCCAGCCCGTTGATAATCATTGTACGCTTCGGGTCTACTCCGTCCGCTTCATATCTTTGAATGGTAGATTTGTTTACCCCGACACGCTTACCAAGTTCGGGCATTGTTAAGTTTAATTCTGTTCGGCGTTCTTTCACTCGTTCACCGACCTGTTTTGCGGTGAATGTAATTTCTTTTTTCAAGGCTTTCACCTCCTATTGCTGATAGTATAGCACAGTAAAACCTATTTTGCAACCATAAATTTAATAATAGACAAAAATATTTCTTAATAAGTTGCAAAACGAGTTGACAAGAGGTATCAAAATAAGTATAATTACAGATACATAGTTGCAAAATGCGTGTTTTGAAAGGAGGTTGATAAAATGGGCAACATCAAAATGGGTTTAACCATAGAAGAAGCAGCAGAATGTACGGGTATCGGAAGAAATACAATGCGTAAGTTGGTAGACTGGGGCAAACTTCCCGTCCTCAAGGTCGGAAGAAAAGCGATTATCCGCAGGGATACTTTAGAGCGATTTATGAGCGTCAATCAGGGAAGAAACCTGCTGAATGAAAACGATGTCCGCAAAGTAGAATAACCATTCTCCAAGCCCTCGGCGTTTGAGAGCGAAATACACCCCTCGCACAAATCTTCGATTTGTACTCTGGGTATTTCGCCCTTGCAGGGGGCACTGTACCATCGCTTCGGGCAATGCACCGCCGCTATGATACAGAAGAAAACAGCCCGCTGTTTTCTTCGCTGTCCGTCTGCTTACGCCGCCGAAACAGCGGCAACCGATTTCTCGGTTGCAAAAAGAGTATGCCCGTCACGGGAGGAAGGAGTATATGGCAAGACATTCATTTATACAGATGTCGAAGCTATCCAATGTCAAGGGAAGAATATCCTATATCACAAGCCACGCAAAGCAGGAAAACCTTTATGCCACCTACCGCACCGCCGACAATGAATTTTGGAGTAACCTTGCAAGGGAAAGCCAGCAGGAGTTTAAGCGGAGCGGCACAGAGGGCAAATGTATCGAAGCAAGGGAATTGATTATCGCCCTGCCCGAAGTTTATACAAGATACGAGCCGCAGGAAGTCCTTGAAGATTTTACGGAGGAGTTCCGCAAGAGATATGGTGTGGAGTGCGTGTCAGCCCTCCACCACAACAAACGCAAAACCAATTATCATATCCATCTTATCTTCAGCGAAAGAAAACTGCTTCCTGAGCCTGACATCAAGAGAGCCACACGCAGCGTGTTCTATGATGAAACGGGCAAAAGGGTACGCACCAAGAAAGAAATCACAGGGGAGGACGGGCAGATACGCAAAGGCTGTACCGTCATTAAAAAGGGCGAGGTTTACGAAAGCCACCTCTTTACCGTGAAAGATGATAAATTCAAAAGCGAGCCTTTTCTTCGGGAGATAAAAGAGATTTACACCGACCTTATCAATCGGCATATCTCCGATCCCGAACAGCAGTTAAAGGTATTTGATAAGAACAGCGTTTATCTTCCCACCAAGAAAATCGGCAAGAACAATCCCAAAGCCGCCGAGATTGAAGCGGACAATACCGCAAGGCAGGAATGGAACAGGACAGCGGATATGGCGTTGTTATCGGGTATTTCCGAAGCAAAGATTTTAGAAGTCAAGCAGACCGAGATACACGAAAAAGCAAGCCAGTCAATTAAAAGCAAAGGCTGGCTTCCTAATCTGTTCCGTGGGATTGTGGCAAAGGCAAAAGATTTTCTGCAAAACCTTATTCGGGAAAAGGATATGCCACCCAAGCCTACACTTGATATTGATATGGCAGAGTTCCGTCATATGCGAAATCTGATGATAAAAGTACAGGATAAGGCAAAGGAAATTAAAAACTTGCAGGACAAAGTTCTGCCGCACTTGAAACAGCAGCTTGCTGATACAAAGGGGCTTTTCAAAGGTAAAGAACGAAAAGCGTTGGAGGTAAAAATCAAAGAAACCGAAGTGGAAATTGCCGACAGGCTGGATAAAATCCCCGATACACTCAAAGCGGACGGTTATCCTGATGTGCAGGTATTTATGCGTACTTTCCGAGAAATGGAAAGCGTTGTAGAGCAGTACAACCGTGACCTTGCCGAGTGGGAATACCAAGTCAGCAGGAAGCCGACAGCTGCCACTAAAGAACAGCACAGACCGCCCGAAAGGCAGAGCGTGTTAAAACATCTGCGTGAGATACAGGAACGCAACAAGCAGCAACCACCGCAAAGACAGTATAAAAAATCCATTGACAGAGATAGCAGGTAGCATTGAAAAACCGCCGTTACGGTTTTACCCATAGCGGCGGCGTACATAACATTATCGTAGAAAAAGAAGGGATTAGTTTAATCTATCCAAATCTTCAAGATAAATAGACACTTCTCCACATTCAGGGCAAATGGCTACTTTAGGCTTTCCTATTCGACCACCAAATAACTTGTTTTCATCAGATGATAAAACAATTCCATATCCCGCCCCTTCAATTTTTACAGCACAATTTTCTTTCATTTCACATCCACATCTGATACACTTTCTCATTTCTTACTCCTAACTATATATATTTTTTTCTGAAAAACAAGTTTGACAGTACAAAAGACAACCCGCATATTGCAACAACAGAAACTCCTGCAATAGCAATGCTTACTTCAAAATTCTCTACAACAAACCACATAATTGAATTATTTGTTGCCTTAGTCCATAAGCCCAAAACAACAAGCAGTATAATTAAGATAAACATTGTCGCAAATCCAGCATTAACACCTAACGAGTAATTTGATGGCAAAACAAATGCCAAAAACAATAATGTCAGTGCAAATGAAGCACAGGACATAAAGAGATAAAAACCATATGCATATTGTGGAAACAGAATATATGAGGCAGAATTTACAATGAGTGCAACCACAAAGCCAATTAAGGACAAAATACCCGCACAAGCATATCTGCTGCATACAATCTGTTTTTTAGATACAGGAAGTGATACAGCATATTTCCCCCATTTCCATTGCTCGTCACAAGTTGTTAGGGAGATAATCATTGACATTATTTCAATAGGAATGAGTAAAAAACTGATATATATTGTTCCGCTTTTTTCCAATATGAACATTAACGCAATAATAATGGCTATATCCATAATCACACGAGGTAAGCCATATTTCTTTTTAATTGTAAGAAAATCCTTTGTTAATAGCCCTTTCATTTCATTTCCCCCTTTACATAGAAAAGCATAATTTCTTCGATTGCGGCTGGAACAACAATCGCTTTTGGATATTTTTTCTCGGCAATGTGACGGTCTTTTACAAGCACTTTGTATTGATAATCCTCTTTCCTATAAGCGATTATCTCTGATTTATCTAAGTTGTCAAAAACCATAGCACCACAACTCATTACACCGTAATTATCAACTAATTCGTCTTTTGAGTGGGTGAAAACCAATTTCCCCTTATGAATAAAAGTAATATAATCTGCCACTTTTTCTAAATCGCTTATGATATGAGAAGATACCAATACCGAATGATTTTCGTCTTGAACAAAGTCAATCAAAATATCTAAAATGTCATCTCTGATAATAGGGTCAAGACCACTTGTTGCTTCGTCCAAAATTAAAAGTTCTGCTTTGTGCGAAAGTGCCACAGCAAAAGCCAACTTAACTTTCATACCTTTAGAAAAATCCTTTACCCTTTTATCAGCAGGAAGTTCAAACTTCGAGAGATAATTGACATAAGTATTTCGTTCCCATTTTGAATATATTCCCGACATATATGTTCCAATTTCATTTGGTGTAAATATATCTGGGAAATGGTTTTCATCAAATACAACGCCTATTTTGTCTTTGATTTCAATTTCTTCAGAGAGATAATCCTTTCCGAAAATTTCAATATTTCCATCTGTCTTTGATATTTCATTAAGAATACAGTTAATAGTTGTTGATTTTCCTGCACCATTTTCTCCAATCAGTCCCATAATTACGCCTTTAGGTACAGTGAAGGTCAATTTATCAAGAACGAAATCACCGTAATCTTTTGTCAAACCTTTAACTTCTAAAATATTTTCGCTCATTTATTCGTCCTCCTGATATAAAAGTGTCAGTAAATTGATTAGTTTATCAAGTGATATTCCACTTGCCCTTGCCACTTCGATTGCGTCTGTAAAGTGTTCCTCTATCTTCTTTTGTTGTTCCTCAAGATAAAAGTCCTGATTTTGTGCCGATACATAGCACCCTTTACCAGCTGTTGACTCTATAAATCCATCTTCTTGTAATGTGGCATAAGCTTTTTGTACCGTTAAAATACTAATGTGCAAGGACTTTGCCAATGACCTTACAGACGGAATGGCTTCACCTGTTTTCAATTCACCACTCATAATTGCCGCCTTGATTTGTGTAGAAATTTGTTCGTACAAAGGTCGGCTTGCCTTATTGCTTACAACAATATCCAAAATTCCACCGCCATTCTGTTACTTGCTATTATATAGTGTATTACATCTACAAGTACAGTATATAATAGTTGTGCCTTATTGTCAAGGGCAAGAATAAAGCGACAGAGATTTCTCCCTGCCGCTCTAATCTTTTATGTGTATATAATTTCTCTATTGATTATTTCTCTTGCCCTTGCCTGTATCTCGTTCATTCTTACAACCCACAACATCGGGTTTTCCGCTTTGAGTTGCTCAGTCACACCTTCCTTGTCAGCCATTTGCTCAACCAATCGGAACATCATATCCATTGCCTGTTCGTCAATATCAGCAAGATAACCGTTCAATTTTCCGCTTGTGAGCAGCGTGGTGTAAACTGCTCGTTTATGTTCCTGTAAATAGCGTTTGTACCGCTGTCCCCATAAGCCGATAAACTTGTGTTCTTTTTCGGTTGGTAAAGTAATGCAAGGAATATAATAATCTCCCTGCAACTCATACCATAAACCGTTGCTTTCATCATAAATATACTTGTCCATTAAAAAATCCTCCGTTATAATATATTCGCACATATGTCACAGTTCTCCGATTGCCACACTCTGTTATATCTTGTTATGAGATTTTCTTGCCCTTGATTTTGCCCTTATAAGTAGGCAGGGAAAGAGTAAACTTGTGTGAAATCATATAAAAGGATAAGGTGAACACATTGCGATAAATCCTTTATTTTCAAGGCTTTTGGAGGATTTTATTGATAACCTATGGAGAGCAATAATCACTCATAATTTTATGGTTTTCAAATTCAAAATTATCACTCCAATACCGTTTGATATAATACACTATTAAAGCGTGTTCTTATCTTTTCAATGTTTTCTTTTAAAATTTCTATAAGAATACAACTTCTCTTTTTATTCAATGCAGCTACACCTACGGCTCCACTACCTGCAAACGAGTCTAATATTATTTCTCCCTCATATGTAACATATTCCAATATCTCTTCACAAAGTTGTACCGGTAACTCACTCTGATGTATTTTGTTTTTCCTGGCTACTGGTTGCACATCAAACATAGCAGGCAGCATGCCATTACATCCACTCATATAACATTTTTCCCCGGTTAAATCAGATTTTTTCTTATCAAATCTCATATTTCTAGCTTTTCCTTTGGAAAAAATCATTATATCCTGTGTATTCTTTGCCTTTCTCCCTGTATTGCTCACAAATGTTCCTTTTTTCCATGATACTTTCGAATAATAAACAAATCCGGCCGCTTTCGCATATTGCTTAATTTGATAAAGATACTCATAATTATTCTCATTCTCTGCCGGTAATACCTCAACCAAAAAGCATCCTGCTTTTAAAACTCTTGCTTTTTCCTTAAAATCATCAAGTGTATATCTAAAACAATCATATTCTGCAAAAGCCCTTGTTCCACCTTTATTTGATTTTTTATCTAGCCACGGATGATCTGTCAAAATACAATCAATGCTGTTATCTCCTAGCATAGATAAATCTCTGCCGTCTCCCTCAATTAATATACACTGTTCATCCTTATTGTCAATTGTACAATATACGCCTTTTGATATTCTTTCAAACCTAATACCTATTTTCTCATAAATACGAGCTCTAACTGTTTCCTTCGGTTTATCAGCATTTTGCTGGTATGCCTCATTTAATGAGAAGCTTTCATTATCCTTAAAACAATTAAATATCTTTTCTGCTAATGTCATTTCGCACTACCTCCTTAGATTTTGGATCTTGATCCTATCATAGGAGACGCTCAAATAAAAGTACTATTTTTATCTTTTACCTAAATATTTTATAAATATATTGCACCTATACTCTTTTCTTGCTATTATTAATTCGGTGCTACCCTATTCGGTAGGCGGTTAGTCCTTCAGCAGAGGGACTGTGACCCTCTGATTACATAGAAATCATCTCGTATGAAATCTCATAAAGGAGGGATGCCAATGTTGACTCTTGAAGGTCTCATTGCAGTTTTAAGCTTTGGCTTAACCTGCTTTGGGCTTGGATATACACTCGGTAATAAATCACAAAAAAAATAATCGCCCCCGGTCTGGTCAAACTGAGACGATTATTTTAATCAACTTATAAAACCGGGCTAACCGTCTATCGGTAGCACCTTTTATATATATATGATATCATGATATCTAATTTATGTCAAAATAATATTAATCTATTTCTCAATTTTCTTAATTGCACTGTCTTACACAAGACAGGATTTTCCGTGTTAGTTACCTGTACTATATTGGATTATCGCCCCTACTTTTTTACAGTTGCCCCACAAGAAAGCATTTTATTAGATTGTACGCATAATATCAGCATTTTTAAAATTTGTCAACTAAATTTGTGTGCTACTGTAAAAAATCGACCGATTTTCACGACTTTTTGCAAACATTCAGACATAAAGAAAACCCTTGAAAATACTGGATTTCCAAGGGTTTTGATGTTCTTTTGATATTCTTTGTAATTATCTCTTTGAGAGCGTTTTTAGAGCGTGAAAAGCCCATAAATTTGGGATTTGTGTCTGGTAGTGTTACATATCTGTTGTATGCATGGCACTACCCACAGATTCCCAGAACTACTCATCACTCTATCAAAGAAAGGACTATCATTATGAAAAAATACTTTGCTTACTACAACCAACACAAGAACGGAATTGACATTGCTTTTGACGACAATGTACTTCTGTTTATCTCATGTGCCGAAGCAGAAAAGAATCTCCATACTACGCCTAACTCTCAAAGCCTTATTGATAATCTTGCTATTGATGAGCCTCTTAAATATGCTGCACTGGCTCTTGATTGTGAGTTGCAGGACTGGGCTGATGCTATGGATACAAACTGGAATCCCTATTAAATTACTCTATAATCATTTATTTTTGAATGCAGGATTATTGGCAAGTTCCAATAATCCTTGCAATTTTTGTGGTTCCCTGATTATATCCGTCATCACACTAAACATCGCTGCATTACTTTGCTGCTTTTCATTGCTTTCAAGAGCATTTTTATGTTCAATCTGCATTATTTCAATTTTATGTTTATGCTCCTGCTCACATTTTTCAGTTTCAAGCTGATGTTTTTCTTTCAATGATTCAATATCCACTTCATGTTGCTTCATTAACTTTTCTATTTCATGCTTATTACTTTCTTGTAATGTTGCGATTTCTGCTTTGGCTTTTTTATTTGCTGTCAAATAAGAAATAATCCCTGTTATGATAGCTGGTACACATGAGACCCATAATGTATCTAATATTTCTTCCAATTCTTTTTACACCTCCAGTTCTTCAACACTCACCACATAAGTTTGTAGATTTAAACCATATCAATATTTATCTCATATCGTTAACAAATTTACTAAAGTTTATTTTATAGTTGCCTCTATTCTATTCTTCAATCGCAAAGGAATATCTTTTTCATCTTCCCACATAATTGTGTTAATCTGTGCAATATCAAAATGTAATTCAACGCCCTTTTTGCATAACTGAATTACTGTTTTTCCTAATCCCATTGCATATCCCTCTTCAAAATACGCCCCATTATTTCTATGTGTTAAGTCAACAACAACAAATCTACTCTTATTAATTCTACTTAATAACTCTGGCGTTATAAAGCCATTATGTTCAACTTCATCGATAAATATCGCATGATATCCAGCATCAAAAATCCCTTCTCGTATTGCTTCTCTTAATTTTAGAGTTTCACTTCCAAATCTCATTGCTACTAATGCATCTTTTCCATCATTATCTCTTTGTTGTAATTGATCTATCCTATCATAGCCTTTAGGGGTAATAGAAATCTCTCCATAATAACTATCCGTTCTTGAAACATCACCATTTATACAGTTTATTCCCTTAACATATCCTATTTCAAACAAATAAGATGTCATATAAAGCGCTTGCTTTACTAATTCTTTATCATCCACAGTTTCTCTATTGTCTGATTTAAACCTTCTAACAAACATACAACTTAGAAGTGATGGAATGTCCAGTTTAATTTCCTGTCCAACAAATTCTGTTAATTCATTTAATTTAAGCAAAATCATATCAACTTTTTGAGAAAAACTTTTTGGAAACCACAATGAAATAATATCCTGATCCATATGGACTGGCATTCCTGCAATATTATTACCATTTCTGAATTCCACTGTATATGTATCACACCATTCTTTTGATTTCGTAGAATAATACCTGTGTTCAACTCTCCCCTGCCGATTTCTGAATCCCTCATAAAACAAAAATGGTGCCAATTCATTATAATCTAATTCTTCATATGCATTATTCTCCATTGAATATTCATACCGTCCACAAACGGGACATTCATAAAAAACTGCAGTAGGATTATAACATACTTGCTTAAATATTCCTCTCTTACCGCATACCTGACACTGTTCCATAACATTCATAATTTCTCACCTTTAATAGATTATTAACCTATGCTTTCTTACAACTACTCAAATTATTTTATTAATTTGAATCATTCATCTGTTTCCTCAACAAGTATAATTCCAGATGATTGTTCTCTATTGTCAAAATTATTAATATAATATGCCAATATTTCCATTCTATTTTTTACTCTTTTGAATGAATGCCCACCTTTAGATATCAGCGCAAGCAATCTATACTCTTCTATTACAGTACCTGAATAACCGGAAAAAGCTTTCATTACGCTATCTGCTTTTGCTGAACTGAATGCTGACAATTTTTCATTTATCGCGTCTAATGCTTTTAATTTGTTTTTACAATCAGTTTTAAAATCAACCAATCTCAGAACTATTAAAAGCAATAAAAATTTCATTGCTCTTGCATTACATGAAATATAATTTACAGGTATAGATTCATCATCAGCTATTTCATTTAATGTCTCAATCAAATAGTTTACACTTTTTATCGTATCATCATTTAAATCCTTACAACTATCTAGGAATTTCATGACTTCCTTGTCAGTCACGCCAAAACCTATTTGACCATCTATCAATCCTACAATACTATAGAAAACGCGATCAAACTGCTTCCTTTTATTTTGAAATGCTAACTTTGATAATAAAATTTCTTTTTTTTCAATCTGATTCAAATACTTTTCAAGCTCAGTATCTGGTATCGAATTAAGTAATTCTCCTGCCCTAAGTCTTTCTTGATTCTGCAAGTAACGAAAATACTCCGTTATCTCATCATCAGAAGCATTTGTTATATTTGTAATAGATATATTATATGCTAAAATATTATCTTGTATTGCCTCAGGAAGTTGTTTAAATGAAATAGATATTTTGCCTTTATTATTCATTCTTTTTTTTAGCCTATTTAATTTTTCATCTGTATCTTCCCCCATATATTCTATAATGTATTCTATAATATCTTTAGATATATCACTTTGAATAACATACTCATTTTCAATAAATTTATATATCGTAGTTAGTCTTTGTTGTCCATCTACAACCTCTTGCATAGCTCCTTTTTCATTTTTCTCAGTACGTACTCTTAAACTCACATTTCCAATAGGATAGCTTTTAATAATACTATATAGTAATTTATCTTTAAAATCCGAACTCCATATATATCCCCTTTGATAATTAGGTTGAAGATCAATACCATCTCTTTTATTTATATTCCTAATTTGATTCAATATAGTCTGGATTGGTCTTGAATCATAGGAAAAAGCCATAACAAATGCCATAAAATACCTCCTAATATAATTCTTATAGTTAGGATAACACTATTCAAGGCTTTTTTCAATAGACTCTATTGTTTTTTTAGAATTATATTTTATTTTTACAATTATTCGTCAATGACTCTATTTGGTATCATAAATATAAGATAATAAACAAATATATATTATAAAAGCACTCCTGAAATCAATCCTGAAGTGCAATTAAACCAAATTAACATATAAATAACAATGCCACTTATAAAATTATTCTAAATCTCCAGTCCATTATACAGACCAGTTTCTCTCACAATACTATTCTCATACCACTCTTTAGGTGACCCGTCTGTTTTATAAGCTGCATCTAACATTTTATATATCTGCGGATACTTAACATCAAATCTTAGTAATGTTTTAAGCTCGGTAGTCTGTATAGGAAGAATTTTCATTCCTGTAATATACTTTGTTCCTGCATGGTTATAATACTCCATAAATCTTCTGGCTCGGAAATCTGATATTACATTATTATTTAAAAATGTTGTGATAAACACACAATATGCTTCGTCTTCATGATGTGCCAAACAATAATCTCCCAAATGTCTTGATACTGGCACCATTTCCATTCTTCTTTGATTTTGACCATCTGCCAGCGTTGCTTCTATTAACAATGTATGTTTAGGATACTCATATGTCATTTCATACTTCCATACTATATCTGCTTCACCGCCTCCAGCATGAGTCTTAGGTAACAAATCCGCTTCTAATGATAAATTCATATATTCCAGAACATCACCTTTTCGTTCGCTGATTATATACCAAGCACATATTCAAATATTGTAGGAATATCTGCATTGTCTGTAACTATGCTTCTTATTTCATCATCATTTCTGCTTTCAAAATCATCAAGCAGTCTAACAATAGTATTTTTATCAAACTTATCATCTATAAGCTTATTAAATCTTGTGTAGCGCTCATCTTTTATAACTTTCTGAGCCATCTCCTTATTTGTAACATTAGTCCCCAGAGCATATCCCAATTTTTGATATAATATATTTATGTCTATATCAAAAATGAGCCTATATCTTTTAGCATTGAATTTTTTGACAATAACTCTGTCTGTTCAAAGGCTATATTTAACAGATTTCCCGCTATAATCTCAATATAACATTGTGGAAGTACATCTAATTTTATGTTATTATCCTCAAACAAAACGACATCTGTTATTTTGAAATATCTTCTGTTCAAATCAAAGTAATCTGATAATGTTGCTCTTGCCTTAAAAATATGCACTACCTTAAAAAATTCTTCATTAAACTGTTCTTCTGTTGTTACCTGTATATTGGAACAGCATTAAGTACAGATAGCCCCTCTCTGGAGATTACACTTCGTGCACTGCTGTTGAAAAATATTTTCTCCAAGCTCCGCCAACCTTACTATTTGTTAATTTCTTTGTAGCTTCATAAAATTCTAATGCAAGATTATCTTTTGAAAATACAATCTTTTTCAATAAGGAATATAAGGTATAATATGGCTTGTCATATTTTGCACTTTTTCTATTGATTCCAATGTTACATATCAATTCTTCTGAGATAGGCTCTGTTTTCAACAAGTTCAACGCCTGCTTATAATTATCTTTTTCCATCAAAACAGATAAGATAATATCATCAAAATCCTTCTCACCGGTCTCACGATATCTCTTTATACTTCTAACTATATTTTTTGTAGTATGCTCATCCACACATAATGGTAAAAGATATGTAAACTCATCATTTGTGAGATATCGCACTTTTCTCTGGGCCATCTAACTCCACTATTGTATGCTACCGTGAAAAATCGACCGATTTTCACGACTTTTTGTAAACATTCAGACATAAAGAAAACCCTTGAAAATACTGAATTTCCAAGGGTTTTGATGTTCTTCTGATATTCGGTTGAATTATCTCTTTGAGAACTAACACTATCTTTTTGTATCATTTTTCATCATCCTCTAATCTATTGAATTATAAGGCTTTCTGCCTTTTTAGTGTATCACATCGTTTTGTAATTTTCAATATTAATAAACATCATTAAACATCAAATAAACATCATTTCAGATTGAGGGCAACTATGTCTGCCATTTTCTTTTTACTGCTCTCTAACACCTCTGAATATATGTTTGCGGTCACACTTACATCACTATGACCAAGATTTTCTGATACGAGTTTTAAGTCTACTCCTGCATTGATTAAAAGCGTTGCGTTTGCGTGTCTCAGCTTGTGAAGAGATATATTACAAAAATCTGTATCCTTTATAAATCTTTTAAATTGCAAATTTAACCTACTTCTATCCTTATAATCTCCAGTTGTTGAAGTAAAAACCATATTAGGATATTTATATGTTTTCCCAACATTCTTGATTTTTTCTTTCTGTTCTTCTCTATGATTCTCCAATATTGCTTTTAATGTATCACTCATTCCAATTGTACGAATTGAATTTTTGGTTTTGGGCGTATCAAGCCAATGTTTACCGCCTACATCAGCAAGATTATGTCTTATATGTATAAGTCCATTGTTAAAATCTAAATCATTCCATTGCAATGCAAGACACTCTCCTGCTCTCATTCCTGTATACAGTAATGTCTTAATGATAACTGCAAACTCTGAATATCCTGCTTCATCTAACATCTTTAATAGTTCTTTGGCTTGGCTATCAGAAAGAAATGGCTTTCTCTGTTCCGCATCATATTTTTGTTTTGGAAGAATCACTCCTGCACAACATGGGCTTTCTTTAATCAATCTGCTTTCTAGTGCATAACTAAAAACACTTTGAAGAATTGTATATATCTTTTTGCATGTTGATGGCTGTACTTCCATTTTTGCAAACATATCTGTTATTGTAGTAGGTGTTATAACTTTAAGCTTCATACTTCCCAAATATGGCAATATGTGAAGTTCTGATTGCTTTTTATAATTATATGCCGTAACCTCTTTTAATTTGTTAGGTGCATAGTTTTTGAAATATAATTCTGACAGTTCAGAATATTTCATATTTTCATCTAAATCTATCATCCCCTTACATTTCTTTTCAAATTCCATAGCATATTCTTTAACAAGCTTTTCTGCTTTCTTTGGAGTTGTTCCCTCTGGAATCCGATAAGTTGTAGTCTTTCTTATCTGTTTTCCTGCTTCATCATATCCAAGAGATACAATAATCTGATATGCACCCTTTCTTTTGCTTATAGTAGCCATATACATCTTCCTTTCTCACATATTATCAATAATATTTATAAACTCCTTGTATAACGCAAACGCCTTAGCATCAATCATATTTTTATCAGCATTACCTCTCTTTAACGTTCTGTATTCTTCTACACTTTCAAGCATTGCTATAAAATCATCACTAGAGAGAAGTGCATCAAGACTGTTTTTACCATTTCCAAACAATTTTTTGTGGTTATCTCTTGACTTCATAATATTTTCTATTGCCTTTACAGATAGCTGTGTCTGTTCTGAAATATCGGACTGTACACGTTGCGGAGTATCATACTCACACAACAAGTAACCCATCTCACAACCAAATAATTCACATAGTTTTGACAGGTCATCTGCTGACATTGTACTAATCTTTCCATTTTCCCAGTCTGACACAGTATTTCTGCTTCTTACCAAATGTTCACAAATAAATGATTGATTATACCCTCTCTTCTTCCTTTCAGCCTTGATTCTTTTTCCAATTTCACACCAATTATAATTCATATCGTTTCTCCTTTCATTAAATAAGATACATTTTTCTGCGTATTTATTTTATTTTGTGTATATTTGTATCTATCTTTTAACATTGTAACACATTATAATGTATCTGTAAATAAATTGTTCACGAAAGGAGATGTGTTTATATGAATGAAAAAATATTTATGACCATTCGAGAGGTTGCTAAAACTGGGATTCTTTCAGAACACACCATTAGAATGATGGTTAAAGCTGGAGAAGTCCCACACATTATGGCAGGCAATAGGGTTTTAATAAACTACCCTAAATTCATTGAACAGTTACAAATAACAGCTTAGAAAGGAAAGTAGAAAGAAAATGAAGAAAATATTTATAGCAACTATTGATTGTAGCGTTAGCGAGGCAATCCGATATGCACTTGCAGGCAACAAAATTATTGTTCCGGAGGAAAAAGACGGAAAGCAATCACTTGAACTAATCAATTTCACAAGGCGAGAGGCAAAGCAGATTTATAAGGAAATATTTAATGGTACAAATACAAAAGCCAGACTTGTATTTAACCGATAACGGAGGTTAGATATGCAAGATATATCAAAAACTGTACCAAGTTATAGCATTGAATTTGAAAGAAAAACTGACTATGACGAATTACTATTGCAGTTCAATCGTATAAGAAGAACTGCATATTATCAACACAACAAACATTACAATGAGACTGCTATTGTTATGTGTTTAAGTCACAATAAAGGGGATATGTGCAAAAAAGTGACCGTCAAAACAGAAAAAGGGGGATATAGAAAAATTTTTGTTCGTGACGAAGACAATTTGCTTTATAAATTTGCAATACCTCACGAAGTAGATTGGCATATTCATTTTCTGTCTGTTGGAAAAGGTTCAAGATCATTATGTGAAAAGATAACTCATAATGAGAACAGACGAGCAAAAAAATGTGTAGCCAAGCTATATAGCAATAAAGGTCATATCCCTTATGGCTACATTAAAGACCAAGCAAGCGTTATTCGTGAAATAGGTAATATGAGCGAATATCTTTAGGATTTGTACAAAATTTTAGTGCTAAACAGTATGCAAGCCTTGTATTTAATAGGGTTTGCAAGGATTTACAAAGCGTAATGTAATAATAATTAATAATAATTATATTATATATAACTATTATCTTATAGTTATGCAGATAAGGAGTGATATAAGTTGAAGAATTATGAAAGCAGATTAAGAGCAATACAAAAGATTGCAGACGGAAAAACAGCAAAGATTATATTTCTTGATTACAAGGACGGAAAGCATTATTTAGACGGGAAACCAGTTGATATTAATACTGTTAAAGCGAATGTCATTATCGTTGATGATATTCCTTGTGATGAAAATTTAGCGATTTCATCCGCCCCGCCCGAACCGTTGAAAGGAAGTGAATAAAATTGTCTGGAAAAAGAATATCAGATGAAAAAATGATACTTGCACTTGTTACTTGCAAGGATATAACGACTGCAAGTAATGAACTGGGAATTACAAGACAAGCCATTTATAATCGCCTGCAACAACCAGCGTTTAGACAGAAGTTGCAGAACGAACGACAAGGCAAGTTTCAAATTGCAAATAGCAAGTTGACAGATAAAATGAGCGAAGCAGTAGAAACCTTATCATCCGTTATGAATGATACAGAAGTTTCCGCAGGAACTCGAATCAAATCAGCACAGATACTTTTAGATATTTGTTTGCGGACAACTGAGCAGATGGATATTTTGGAAAGAATAGTTGCTATTGAAGAATCACTTGCGGAATGTAAATAACTTTACACTTTTATTTTAAATTTGAGGAAAGGAAGTGATTATATGAGACTAGCAACAGACGTTTTACATGAAGTCAAGAAAAAGCTACTTTTTTGGAGAGTGGCAACAGTCATTGTTTTAGCAGTTGCGGTTGTAGAATTTATAGCAATTATTTTTTAATCAAGGAAAGGAGATTATTTATTATGACAAAAACATTAGAATTATCAATCAACAGTGGAAGAATTTTTGCAGGAATGAGCAAGATTTCAAAGGCGAAGCAGGAGCTTAGAGACAAAGTACGAGAAATTTATAGCGACTCGAAACTTTCTGACGAGGGCAAAGGGGAATACGAACTGTTATGGCGTAACAAATATGAGGAAACCTGCAAAAAAGCAAGTGCAGATATGCAGGAAGCCGTCAACGAGTTACAAAATGCAGTAGTTACCGATGAATTTAGACCTAGTCAGGAAATGCGAGATGCAATCGACTTTATACAAACGATGAAAGCAGGCGGTTGCTTATCTGACAGAATACTGAATGAACAGTTATCCAAATTCAGAGGTGAGGAAATGAATTTGATTTATATGCGTGAAAAACTGAAAGACTGCGTTGGAACGGCACCATTTGATAAACTCACTTTTAGTGGATATTCAAAAGCGGATATTGACAAGCCTGCACAGTTTATTCCTCCGGACAGATATTTCAATCAGTTGCGAGAATCACTTGAAAAAGAGGATAATACAATGGTTGCTTATCTTATGGATGGGCTTGAATCAAGATTGGGCATTGAATCAGCAGACGGAAAGCGATATAAGCAAGAAAGACAAGCAGGCATTATAGGTACATCACAGCTTATCTAATTTCTAAGCTAGAAACAACAAAAATCACGTCAAATTTGCGTTTTAAGTGTTTGGCAGTACATTTATATACCTTTGCACCTAAAATTGCAAATATGCGTGAATTTTAAAGCAATTAACTATATAAAAGTTATCAACAACTTATCAACAAAGTTATCAACAATATGAAAAGTGAGAATATAATTGTTTACACATTTAAAAAAGAAAACAGGTAGATTCATTAAAAATCTACCTGTTAAACATCAAATAAACATCATTTTCAAGATGTAATTCTCTGAAACCCTTGTAAAACAAAGCTTTCCAGTGAAATAATATTATCTCTTTGAGAACTGAGGAGCTCTACGAGCTGCTTTGAGACCGTATTTCTT
>ERZ1673704.730-NODE-730-length-18802-cov-5.227716_pt1 | contig 18802 bp, 17 predicted proteins | sample MGYA00580234_ERZ1673704 | MGnify/ENA primary metagenome ERZ1673704 (study PRJEB41218, sample SAMN15661757) | gut metagenome | host: Homo sapiens | place: Canada: London | collected 2015-08-20/2019-03-30 | study: EMG produced TPA metagenomics assembly of...
CGAACCGACAAAAAGGTGTTTTGGCTTGTCCCTTTTTATGCCGGCAAGTACCATAATGTGGGGGAATTATGCAATTTTATTGCCATCTCATGTTAGGTAATTTTATCTCATATCAACGCAGTAAGGCTAAAAATAAGGCTAAATTTTAGCCGCTGTGCAGGACATATCCCACGATTCTATTGGGCCTTCTTAATATGTTTTTCAAAAATATATATTGTTGTGCTTATGACCCTTCTTCCCCACCCCAAAGGTCTTTATGGCACTTCAACGCGCAAAGAAATATTCAACAACCATCTTTTCCTCTCGCCCTTTCCGATAGCGACATTGATCGTCACTCCGCGGGTGTAGGAGACTCTGCTGCTAAGTAGAAGCGCGGCGGTATTTGCTGCCTCCGACAGTTTTCTGCTGCGTCCCATCGGTGTATTCGAAGTTTTGGCGTAGCCTACCCGCAGTTCATCAATGCTGATCCCATGAGCGGAGGTAAGCACCGTTTCGTAGCTGAGTGCACGTAGCCCTGTTGCCTCCAGAATGCCGGCACCGCACCGACTACACACCCCTTTTTCTTGCCCAACTCTTTTGCCCACAAGCGGTTCAGGGAATTGACCGCGTTCTTGCTGGCGGCATAGACGCTTTGCCCTTCACTACCTTCCAGGCCGCTTTCCGAGGCCATACTGACAATTACGCAGTTGGCTTGCTTTACCATGACTTGCGCCGCTACCTGTGCACATGGAAACACACCCTTTGAGTTGACATTCATCCACCTTTGCCGCATTCTTCACAAGATAGCGCAATATGTTATTTCTGACAGATAGTGCAATGCAGGCTGTGAATTGTCACTTGTTAAGCGGGTGAAAAAATGCTATACTCTATGTGACATCACGATGGAGAGCGGGGATAATAGTGGAGCTGAAACAGTCGCATGTTTTATCGCAGAAGCTTGCGCTGACGCAGACGATGCGCCAGTCGTTGGACTGCCTCCAGCTTTCTGCACCGGAGCTATGTGAGTATGTGCAGGATGTGGCGCTTTCTAATCCATTGTTGGATGTGTGTATGCCGACCTACTATGAAACAGAGCTGCCAAACGAAGATATGCGATCTGAATACGAACAGATTGAACTGCGCAGTGAGGAAACATGGCGTGATATGCCGAGAGGTTCTGGGAATGCACTGGATATTTCTGCCGTGCTGACACGGGAACTGACTTTCCGAGATTACCTCAACGAACAGATTGGGCAAATGCGCCTCGTAGATGATGGGATGCTGCATCTGTGCCGTTTTCTCATTGACTGCCTCGACGGGCGCGGCTATCTTGATTGTCCACTTGAAGAATTATCGAAGGAATTTGGTATTCCGTTTTTCTCCCTTGAGCAGGCACTATATGCCATACAAATGCTCGATCCGCCGGGCATCGGCGCACGCAGCCTCTCTGAGTGTCTGATTCTGCAGCTGGTGCAGAGCCGCTCATTAGACCCCCTGACAATAGGCATCGCTCGCAATGGTCTAGAACAGTTAGGCAGACGAGATTATAAGGGGCTTGCAGCAATGTTGGGTGCCGGCGTAAGCGAGATAAAGCAGGCGAGCGCTAAGATTCTTGCGCTTGAACCGATTCCATCACGTAGCTTTGCCAGCAGCGAGCCGATAGCATACATCGTACCCGATGCGGCATTTTCTGTGGAACAGAGCAGGGTGACAATTGAGCTGAACAGGCGCGTTTTGCCCCGCCTTTCGGTCAACACCGAATACTCTGCGCTGCTTGCTACTTCCGATGACCCCAACGTGCAACAATATGTGCGTGAAAAACTTACAGAGGCAAACGCCATCATCAAGGGGGTTCATATGCGGTGCAATACGATCTTACGGTTGCTTACGCTGATTGCTACGGAGCAGCACGACTTCTTTTGCTCAGGTGGAACTCTTACGCCGATCACTATGCAGCAGATGGCAGAAAAAATGGACATGAGCACATCTACGGTAAGCCGTGCAATACAGAATAAATATATTCAGTATCGGGGCAGAATTGTCCCTCTTCGCAGCTTCTTCACGACTGCTATTCGCTCGGATGCTTCCGTTTCTTCCCAGGCCGTCAGGCAACGCATCCAAGACCTGATCAAGACAGAGAATCCAGAAGCACCACTTTCGGATGAGTCAGTGCGTATAGCGCTATCAGCGCTCGGCATTGAGGTCAGTCGACGTGCTGTTGCAAAATACCGCATGGCGCTGGATATCCCGCCTTCTTCTCAGCGAAAAAAACGTTGAGGCAACAATGGGCATATGCCTCCTTGCCGACGAAGCTTTGCAGGAAGCATACTGCTGAAATGAGTTTTTTATCAAGATAATTCCGCTTATACACCGGGTAATTAACATCTGTATTGCATACGTATTGCAGCAACAATCTGTAACCTTCTCAGCGAAATAGTTAAGGCGGACACAGAGAAGCCCATAGAGGTTAATGCCATATATAGAAAACGGCAGAAGAAATGTTGTGCGAGGGGGGTCCTGTTATGTTATCAAACTACATTGAACAATTATTTAAACTTGATAATTATTATGATGGCCTAATTGTTACAGACAACAAAGGCTATATCGAGTTTTTTATGACATACCGTCCTGATATCAGCGGCGCTAAGCAGGAAGACTTAGTCGGCAAGCATGTTCTTGATATTTATCCGGGGCTGACCGAGGAAACAAGTACGATTATGCGGGTGTTGCGTAGCGGCGAGCCGATTTACAACGAATACCAGACCTTGATTACCTGCCGCGAGGAGGTATTTCAATCCGTTAATACAACTATGCCGATTCGCGCAGGAGGTACAGGCGAGATCATAGGGGCAATTGATGTATCAAGATACGCAAGTCGTTTCTACGAAAAGCAAAGCATCAATCTTCACTCTGCTCACACGAGAAAGGGGCCTTTTTACTGCGTTGATGATATTATAACCTGCTCAGAAGATATGGAGGCGATTAAACGAAAAATCCCATTGATCTCAAAAACAGATTCGACAGTGCTGATCACCGGACGGTCTGGTACAGGAAAGGAGTTGATTGCTCAGTCTATTCACACCTCAAGCAACCGGGCAGATAAGGCATTCGTATCTCAAAATTGTGCCGCAATACCTGCGACGTTGCTGGAGAGCATCCTCTTCGGTACAACCAAGGGAAGCTACACTGGAGCCGAAAACAAGCCGGGACTTTTCGAGATTGCAAATGGGGGAACGTTATTTCTTGATGAGATCAATTCTATGGATATTAGCGTTCAGCCAAAGCTGCTGCGTGCAATTGAGGAAAAGCGTGTCTGCCGTCTGGGCAGCTATAAGCCACTCGAAGTCGATGTTAAAATCGTTGCAGCAATGAATGAAGACCCGCAGGAATGCGTTCGTAAAGGAAAGCTGCGCGAGGACTTGCTCTATCGACTAAGTGTTGTTCGGGTGGATATGCCGACGTTGCAGGAGCGACGCTGCGATATCGAGCTTTTGATGAAATATTTCATAAGCAAGTTCAACAGTAGTATGAAAAAGGACATTTTCGGTGTTGATGAAGAAGTAAAAAAAATGTTTGAGGAATATCCGTGGCCCGGAAATGTCCGAGAGCTTCGCAATACGATAGAGGGCGCCTTTAATGTCGCACAAGGGAAATGTATTCATGCGAGGGATCTGACGGGCTATATTGTACAACAATGCGGGCAACATGAGAAAGATTCATTGCCATGTAGCACTGGCGCTGATGAGGGGCCTTCCGGATTAAATGACCAGATTCATTCCGTGGAAAAGAGAATCATTGAGGATGCGCTGAAAAAAACCTCTACATATGCAGAGGCTGCACGACTAATCGGTATTTCTCGACAGGCTTTTATGTACAAAATGAAGAAATATAAAATTGACGTATGAATCGTTAGTCAAAAAATTTTGACACCTATGTGTCAAAATTTTTTGCGTATATGCAAAAATTTTTGGCAATTAGGAGCTGGAAGACGAACTGGCCGACGCTCCTGCTTGGCTTAAAACGGCGGCTCAAAGAGTGGCGGTGTTGCATAAAAACTCGGAATAGCAAAGAATTCTGTAAAAATAGCAAAGGACTCTATAAAATTAGTATAATTTTATGTTTGACGCCCTCGTTCTGGCACACATTTTGCTGGTATACAAGTAGCACAACGACGTGGTCTCATTGAAGGCCGAAATCGTTGAATCTGCTTTAAAAACGAGGAGGATAATGCTAATGACAGATGTAAAACATGACATTGATGCTCTTGCTGGTGAGCGGTGGTTCCCACTCGAGACGACAATCACTGAGGATATGAGCAGTATATGGGGCGACTGGGGCGTGTGCTCAGAGGTCGATAAGCTTAAAGCGGTTTTGATGCGCCGTCCCGGAAAAGAAGTAGAGAATTTTGACTGGAAAGCCGCTCGATTCCGGGCTCCAATTGACCCCGAGAAGTTCCGTGCTCAGCATGATGCACTTGCCGATGTATACCGCGCACATGGTGTACAGGTACACTATGTCGATGAGCAGCGCAGTGACCGCCCCAACGCACTTTTCTGCCGCGATTTAGTCTTCATGACACCAGAAGGCGCAATCGTTACCCGTCCTGCAACGGAAGCTCGCAGAGGCGAGGAGCGTTATGCGGCAAAGAAATTGGCCGATCTTGGTGTACCGATTATTCGCACGATTTGTGGCGGCGCGACTTTTGAGGGTGCAATGGGAATGTGGATTGATCGCCATACAGTAATCCTTGCAAGCGGTGTACGTACAAATCGCGAGGGCTATGAAATGGTTCGCTATGAGCTTGAACGTATGGGAGTAACGCAGATTATTCATATGCAGATTCCCTATGGTCATGCGCACATTGACGGATTAGTAAATATGGCAAGTCATGATGTTGCTATGATCCACGCCTCTCAGGTCCCCTATGATGTTTGTGATGCGCTGAAGAAAAAGGGAATTAAGCTACTCGAGTGTCCCTCGAGAAATGAGGCTAAGGAGACCCTTGCAATCAATTATGTTGCTATTGAACCGGGCTTGGTTGTTATGCCAGCTGGTAATCCGCGCTCACAAGAGTTACTGGAGAAAAACGGAATCAAGGTTATTCCCATTCAGTTTGATGAAGTCCTTAAGGGCTTCGGCGCTATGCACTGCTGTACCGCATTCTTAAAACGCGGTTAATATTAGCAAATGGGATATGAAAGGAGCCTCAGCAAAATGAAGACGAAGAAATATATCAGTCTCCTGATGGCTATCATAATGATGCTCAGCCTATTTGCGGGCTGCGGCAGCGAGGGCAATACCCCATCGGTGAGCGATGATAAGGACACGCTTTACCTCCGGCTTTCCTCTGCGCTCCAAAGCACCGACTGGCAACAGACCTCTGCCATGGAAGGCAATAAAATCACTTATGTTCAACTTTTTGAAGGCCTTTATGGCATTGATGAGTCTGCAGGCGGCTACTACAACCTACTGGCAAAGGATATTCAGGTCAGTGAAGATGGTCTTACCTATACCATCGAGCTTGTGGATGCCACCTTCCAGAACGGAGATCCTCTTACGGCAGAGGACGTCGTATTCAGCTATGAGCTGGCAATGCAGAATTCTAAATTCGGTTATGTGACCTCTATGATCGACTCGATCAAGGCAGACGGTGACAAAACTGTAATCATGACGCTCAAATATCCCTATTCTGCCATCTCTCACACCTTTTTTACCATTAAAATTTACAGCAAGAGAGAATATCAGGAAATCATTGATAGCGGGGTTCCCTTTGGAACCAGGCCGCATACAGCGGGAACGGGACCTTATTATGTATCTGAGTATGATGTTTCCGCCGGCGTGAAGCTGAAGGCCTATGAAAATTATTGGCAGGGCGCACCGGCAATCAAAAATGTTGAATACCGTCTTATCACCGAGGACGCTGCGGCAGTCATCGCATATGAGAATGGTGAGCTTGACTATCTCATGGATGCGCCCTTGTCCGAGTGGGAGGACATTGAATCCTCTGCCCAAGGACGTTGCACACTGGCAAAGGCGAACGATATTCAGTTTCTCGGCATCAACTATCAATCCCCGTCTAACAATGGTATTCTTGCCAATCCCAAAGTCCGTGAAGCGATATTCTATGCTATTAATAAGGAAAGCGTTGTTAAGGCTGCGACCAGCGGCTATGGTACAGTAGCATATGAATATATGGTTCCTGACTATGTAGCAACCGCTCCGCGCGCTAGTGATGGAAGGTTTAAAACCTATGACTATAATAAGGATGCCTGCCATCAGGCGTTGCTTGATGCCGGCTTTTCCGAAGAGCAGATTGCTGCGGGTATCAATGTCGGTACCATCCTGACCTACAATGCCGATACGGCACCGAAAGCAAAGGCCGCAGTTGTCATTCAGGCGTGCTTGGCCGAGAATGGTATGATCGCCAATGTTGAAATCGGCGAAACTGGTCCTGTGACAGAGCGTCTCTATGCACTTGACTATGATATGTGCGTATATTCGGACAGTGGTAACTATGATTACAATAACATTCGCCAGCAGGTTGATTCAGAGTCTGTCGGAATGTATGTTGTCTGCTATAAAGATGATAAAAACACATTCGACTGGCAAAAGATTGAGAATCTGGTTGATCAGGGTGTTCTTGCTACCGACACCAAGGAACGATATGATATTTACACTGAGCTGTGGAGCATGATTATGGACACCAAGACAATCCTGCCCCTTTATCATGGAGCCGTTGGCATTGCATGGTCTGACCGCGTAAAGATTGACAGCATTAACCCATTCTACTACCACCTGACCGATATCAGTTGGGCTAAATAAACTCTTTCCTGTAGGATAAGTGGATCAGCTATCGTTGGTCCTTAGGCTGACGATAGCTGATCTCTCAAAAAAGGGGGCAAGTATGCAGAAATACATCGCAAAGCGTATCCTATTTTTAATTCCAACGATTATCGGCGTGACTTTGATTATCTATCTGATTATGAACATAACGCCGGGAGATCCGGGACGTGCTATTCTCGGATCTGGTGTCTCTCAGGCGGATGTGGATGCATATAACCATGCGATCGGATATGACTTGCCGTTTTTTCAGAAATTTGTGAACTATCTCAGCAATATGTTTCTCCACCAGGATTTTGGCATTTCTTATGTTACCAAGCAAAATGTATTCGATGAGATATGGCCGCGGTATATTATGACATTAAAGCTGGCGTTCATTGGAATGATTCTCTCAACAGCCATCGGAATTCCTCTGGGAATCTATGCTGCTGTGAAGCAATATTCACCCATGGATACGATTTCCTCAGTTATCTCCTTCCTGTTGGCTGCTGTACCGACCTTTGTTCTCGGCCTTGTACTACTGTTCTTCTTTGCACTCAAGCTCAAGTGGCTGCCGTCTTACGGCATTCCGAACTGGACAGGCTATATCATGCCAGCACTGGCAATCTCACTTCCCATTGCCGCACAGAATTTCCGCTTTACCAAGTCGTCTATGTTAGATGCGATTCGTCAGGACTATGTCCGAACTGCACGCGCTAAGGGTGCCAGCGAACGTACTGTAATTTGGAAGCATGTGTTGAAGAATGCGCTTCTTCCTGTTATCACACAAGTTGGCATGAGCCTCGGCCTTCTGCTGTGTGGCGCTGTGGTTGCAGAGGAGTTGTTTTCTGTGCAAGGTATCGGCAGCCTGATTGTCGAGCGTATTACTTATAAGGATGAGCCGGTCATCATTGCCGGAACGATTCTGATCTCGATCTGCTTTACCGTTGTTATGCTGGTCGTGGATTTGATTTATGCGATGATCGACCCTCGCATTCGCGCCAAATACACAAAATCTGGGAGGAAGTGAGCAAATGGCGGCCCAAAAAAGCTTGAATGAAGACTACAAAAGTGACGGGAAATGGAAAGAGATATGGCGCAGATTCAAAAAGAATAAGGGAGCCGTGATTGGACTGGTGCTACTGGTCGTGCTGACGGTGATCTTGGTGGGCGCGCCACTGTTTATCTCCTATGATAAGGCAATTACACAGAATATGGATTTAATGCTTGCAAAGCCCTCCGTAGGGAATCTTTTCGGCAACGACGGATACGGGCGCGACATTTTCGCGCGTATTATCTACGGTGGACGTGTTTCCATTGCTATTGCGATTCTTGCGACGATTTCTTCATGCCTGTTTGGCAGCCTTCTCGGTGCAGTCGCTGGCTATTTTGGCGGCAAGGTAGACAGCATTATCATGCGGTCCCTGGATATTTTTATGTCGGTTCCTGACATTCTTTTTACCATGGCGGTCGTATATGCGTTGGGTGCCAGCTTTACCAATTTGATCATTGCGCTGACTTTGGCGTATTTTACCAACTATGTTCGGCTGGTTCGCTCTGAGGTACTTACGCTTTCTGAACAGGACTATGTCGAGGCGGCAAAGGCTGGCGGTTCGAGCGGATTTCGCATCATTCTCTCACATATTATCCCCAATGCAATTGGCGTTATTATTGTCAACACCACGTTGAACATCGCAAAAATTATTATCTATGAATCGACGCTGAGTTTCTTGGGCCTCGGTATGCCGGCCCCCCAGCCGGAGTGGGGGCAGATGCTTTCGGAGGCTCGCGAATTTATGAGAAAAGCGCCTCATTTGATGGCATTCCCCGCACTATCTATCATTGTTACGGCCTGCTCAGTGAATCTTATCGGCGATGGTCTGCGCGATGCGTTGGACCCGCATTTGAAGTCATAAGGTACGCCACGGGAGAGGAGCTATAATGGAAAATGAAAAAAGCCCGATTTTGGAGATTAAGGATCTTCGGGTTACTTATGAAACTGACATAGAGGTTGTGGAGGCTGTCAACGGTATCAGCTTTCAAATCGAAAAGGGAAAAACACTCGGTCTCGTCGGCGAGACCGGCGCTGGCAAGACGACAACAGCGCTGAGTATTCTTCGCCTTTTGCCGGAAACGACAGGTCGTATTAAAGGCGGAGAAATCCGCTTTGAAGGCGAAGACTTGCTCCATGTTGACGAGGAGCAAATGCGGGTCGTGAGAGGAAACCGCATCTCTATGGTATTTCAAGACCCGATGTCTTCGCTGAATCCGGTCTACACAGTCGGCGATCAAATTGGAGAGGCAATTCGACTTCACAGGCCTGAACTATCTAATGATGCCGTAGAGCAGCGAATCGACGAGATCCTCCAGTTGGTCGGCATTATGCCATCGCGAAAGCACGAGTATCCACATCAGTTTTCAGGCGGTATGAAGCAGCGCGTTGTTATCGCTATGGCGTTGTGCTGCGAGCCAGAGCTGCTCATTGCGGATGAACCGACAACTGCATTGGATGTCACGATACAGGCTCAGGTTCTGGCCATGATCGCGGAACTTCGGAGTCGGCTCGGAACCTCAATGCTGATGATTACACATGATTTGGGCATTGTTGCGCGAACCTGTGATGATGTGTGCGTGATGTATGCAGGAAAAATCGTAGAGGCTGGTACCGTAGAGGATATTTTTCTCGCGCCGTCGCACCACCCCTATACAGAGGGCCTCTTTGGTTCCATTCCAAATCTGACAACAAAGGCACGCCGACTTAAACCTATTTTAGGTCTTATGCCGGATCCTACAAATTTACCAAAGGGATGCGAATTCGCACCGCGCTGTGAAAAGTGCATGGAGATTTGTCGAACGGAAAAGCCAAAAATATGCGGCGAGGGGAGTCATAAGCTCTACTGCCATCTATTTGATCCGGATAGGCAAAAAACAGATGTAGGAGGGAATACGAATGGATGATAAGGGCAACGCCCCTCTGTTAGAAACAATAGACCTGAAAAAGTATTTTAAGGTGGGAGGTGGCACACTGCATGCTGTTGATTCAATCAACATTAAGCTCTATCAGGGTGAAACGCTTGGTGTTGTTGGCGAGTCAGGCTGCGGAAAGTCCACATTGGGCCGTACAATCCTCAAGCTTATTGAGCCGACCGCCGGTCATATTATCTACGACGGAAAAGACATTACCAGCCTCAATATCCGTAAGATGCGGCCGTTGCGCCGCGAAATGCAGATCATCTTTCAAGATCCTTACTCAAGCATTGATCCACGAAAATCCGTGATTGAAACGATCTCGGAATATATGTTCATCCATAAGTCTTATCCGACGCGGCGCGAAATTATGAACCGGGCGGTTGAGCTGATGGATATGGTTGGGCTTGCCAGACGTTACGCTGATGCTTACCCTCACGAACTTGACGGAGGGCGCCGTCAACGTATCGGCATTGCGCGTGCGCTGTCGCTGCAGCCACGCTTCATCGTTTGTGATGAGCCTGTTTCTGCACTTGATATGTCAATTCAGGCCCAAATACTAAACCTTTTGATGGACCTTCAGGATGAACTAAATCTGTCCTATATGTTCGTCACGCACGATTTATCCGTTGTCAAGCATATCTCAGACCAAATTATGGTCATGTATCTAGGAACCTGCATTGAGTTTGCAAGCTCTGACGAATTGTTTCAAAAGCCGCTCCACCCTTATACAAAGGCCCTCTTGGCCGCTATCCCGGAGCCTGATTTGGAGAGTCGCAAAAAGGGTTTCCAGCTCATTCGGGGTGAGGTATCCAGCCCGATCGACCCAAAACCAGGCTGCCGATTTGCTGGCCGCTGCGAGCACTGCATGGCGCAGTGCCTTGAAAAGACACCTGAATATGTGGAGACGGAACCGGGTCACTTTGTGGCTTGCCACTTGGTGAACGGGCGATAACAATACAACTCATAGGAGAATACATAACATGATGGACACCTTGAAAATGGACATTGACGCGTTGCTCGGTGAGCGATGGTTCCCAAAGGAAACATCCTTTGAGGAGGATATTACAGAGTATTGGGGTGAATGGGGCGTTTGCTCTGAGGTTGAAACGCTGCGTGCAGTTTTGATGCGTCGCCCCGGGAAGGAAGTTGAAAGCTTTGATCCAAAAGCAGTTCGTTTTTCAGACGAGCCGATCGACGTTGAGCTTATGCGCCGACAACACGATAATGTGGCTAAGGTCTATACGGACTTTGGCGCAAAGGTTTACTATGTAGAGCATCAGCTTGAAGACAGGCCAAATGCTGTTTTCTGCCGTGATTTGATGTTTATGACGCCGGAGGGGGCAATCATTACCCGCCCCGGCATGGCAGCTCGTCGCGGCGAGGAACGCTATGTTGCCGAAGCTCTTGCTAAAATCGGAGTTCCAATCCTCAAAACAATTGCCGGTGATGGTATGTTTGAGGGAGCAAATGCTATGTGGGTCGATCGACATACCTGTGTTGTTTCAACGGGGTCACGCTGCAATCGCAGCGGCTATGAGCAGGTTAAAACTGAGCTTGAGCGTATGGGCGTTACTGTTTATCATATGCAGCAGCCGTATAGCAACATCCACATTGATGGTATTATGAACGCAATTAGTCATGACAAGGTCCTTGTTCATGCAGCGCAGGTGCCTTATGACATCATTGATATGCTCAAGAAAAAGGGCTACGAGATTCTTGAGATTCCCTCCCGCACGGAGCAATTCAGAACATTGGCATGCAACTTTGTTGCGTTGGAGCCTAATCACATTCTTATGGCACAAGGGAATCCCCGTACACAGGAAATGTTGGACAAGCATGGCGTAAATATTGATACCGTGGATATCTCAGAAATTCTCAAGGGTCGTGGTTCTCTACACTGCATCACTGCGTTTTTAAAGAGAGGATAGGGTAAGCAATAATTAGCTTGCTCACCCGTGCGCTGCAGGGATGGATTGGAGCTGCAATACCACACACACAAGCACTTGGGTCGTAACCGTCAAGGCTGACGGTGGCTGGATTACGCATGGGACAATAGTGTCGGGAAGCTTCTCAGCTTCCCGACACTATAATGTTCAGGGGCGCGCAATAAACGACGATCAATGAACTGAAACACAGGTCGCCTTTTTGCTCTCATAGGTGTGAATCGTCTTGAGCACTTTTGCTACAATTTTGACCTTGGATTTAGGCACAACAGAGAAAACATTGCGGTAGAAATGCACCGTGCAGCGCTGGTATTTGTCGTCCGGGAACACCTCGCCCACGGCCTCCTTCATGCCCTCAGCGGCGCCTAAAACCTCACGAAAACAATCCTATTTCACGGCGATTGCCACCAGAATCGCCACATTTTCGTGCTCTCCGCCCCAGTTGCGGCGCGGGTAGATGCTCTCCATGTAGACGTATGGATAGCGCCCGCCCTGCAATGGGCGGTTGCGCCAGTCCTCGATGTGAACGCAATCTTTCTTACTGAGGTAAAGAACATTGCCATCAATATCGGCATGGGAAAAATCCGAACCTGCCGTTTACACTGATTGACGAGGGTAATACAGCTTCTGCCAATACTGCTGCCCTCTATACAGATTCACTTACCGGCGGTTCAAACTGGTATAAGGACATTTCTAGCATGAAGGTTCTGGACATAGGTAACAAACGAAAAGGTTATTACCTCAATGGTTTGAAAGGCCGCAATAGGCAAAACCTTAGAGCTAAAATCTGTCAAATAGTTATCTGCTTTTTATCGAAGTGCTCGAGCATTGCTTGGGCGTTTCAGTCTGTTAAAAAACAGCATTGGCTGAACTTCGCAGGTAGCGGTGTTGGTTTACTTTGTAGGCCTTATTATATAGGTGAAAACTCAAGGGTTCCGTCAATACACCATTTATACGGCAGCAATACGTATTGTCGAATTCATAAATCAGTAATACGCATGGAATACGTACATAATACGCATTGCGAAAATCCGCCTCGGTCTAACAGGCGCTACATTTTGAAGATTTACTTCTTGACATATACCGTATATTGTAGTATATAAGAATTGTTATTGAGTTTTGCACGATTTCCTCCTCGGAGGCGTAGGCCGTCCGGCCTATGTGCGGAGAGATCCGCCTGTGCACGTTTGTTAGGTTTGTACGTTATGTAATTACTACGATAAGGGCTTGTTATGCCCTTTTGCGGAGCAGATCTGCTCTGTGTTTGTATGGATTTTGCCGAATGGCTTTGCAGCTGCTCGGCACATTGGAGAGACGAAGGGGCGCTTTGTGTCCGTTCGCCTTTTTGCTCACTATGGAAAAACTCCAACTATACAGCCCTCGAAGGCTCTGCTACAATAGCCTTGTATTAGGAGTCTCGCGGTGCACTGGGCAGGAAATATCTGCTTGCCGCGAAGCATCCCTTGGGCGAAGTAAGTTAGGGCGGAGTAAGTTAGGGAGGAACGGCGACTGTAGTGGGACAAGTGCGCCCATTCGTCTGAAAAAAGAAGATTGGAAAGAAAAAAGATTCCGCAGAAACCTTAACCGTTTTCGGCGGTATAATACTTAAAACGATAAGAAGTAATTTCGCGGCGGGCGCTCGCGCTGTGCCGCTGAAGCAAAGAGACGAAGAATGCCTTTCGGCAAACTGCGTCTCTTTTTGCGTTTTTGTATGGAGCCTCGCTCGTCGGAGCAGCCACCGGCTTTGCCGGCCGGTGGCCACGAGGCGGCAGGAAGGATGGAAGAATAGGCAGAAAACAGCATGGATTCCTCTCAGATCGGGGCGGTTTGAGATGCAGGAGAAACGCCCCCGAGACCGCGGCAAAGGTCTCTCCCCTGCGCCCGGGCAGTGTGTCCGAACCGGCGGCGCAGGAACAGCACACCACCGATCCGCAGCCGGTGCGGATCAAAGAACACCGGCAGCTGCTTCCGATTTGTCAGCAGCTGCAGCCGAGTTCAGCGGTTTGGTGTTCACCGCCGCCATCGCAGATGGCAGGGCGCACGCCCCACGCGGTATCGTACTGACCGAGGCAAAAGTAAAAAGAGACAGGTTTCGGGCCGCACCGCAAAACGGTAGACGCCGCAAGGCTTTTTCACCGTTCAAGGGCTTCCATTCCGTGGAAAGGAAGCGGAAACGGAATTTTTTGCCAATGGGTGAAGTGCGCCCATCTGAACACGATTACAATTTCTAAGGAGATTTTTGGATATGTCTGCCATTCAAAATAGAGGCATCTTTCTCACCCTCGTCGCACAGCTTGACAGGCTGGCGCGGCATAACCGGCAAGGCAGCTTTCGTACGAAGGAGCGCTACTACGAAGCCTGCAAACGGTTCTGCGCTTACCTCGCCGCAGAGTACCATCTGCAAAAGCTGGAGAACATCAGCGGCAAGCATCTAGTGAGCTATGTGCTGTACCTACAGGACAATGGCAAGTCTGCCAGTACCGTAAAAACCGACCTTGCTGCCATTCGTTTCTTCCACGATAAGATGTCCCACCCAAAGTATACGCTGCCAACGAACAGCGAGTTAGGCGTCGAGCTGGAGCGCCGCCGGTTCGGGCAGCTCGACCGGACATGGAGTGGGCCGGAGTTCAACCGTCTGCTCGGCAAGGCAATGGCGGAAAACCGTGATGACTTCATTCTTGCCCTCTACCTTGGGCGCTATGCAGGATTTCGTATCCACGAGTGCTTCCGTATGGACACCGCAGCGGCGGAGCAGGCGCTGCGCGAAAACGCCCTCACCGTGAAGGGCAAGGGCGGCAAGGTGCGCACCGTCCCCATCGAGGACGAGCGTATCCTGATGATGCTCCGTAAGTTGCTAGCTCAGACCGAGCGCGGTCACAAGCTGTTGGTGCCGGACGGTATGCCTACCGACCGTGCCATCAACGCCTTGGAGCTGTTTATCTATCGTCATCGCAACGAGATCAGCGACGAGGGCTCGGACCGCCGTCTGACCTTCCACGGGCTTCGGCACACCTATGCCGCGGAGAAGTACACAAGGCTGACGGAGGACGGCATGAGCGCCATTGACGCGCACTATGCGGTCTCCCGTCTGTTGGGCCACGAGCGTGCCGACGTAACGAACATTTACCTTGCGTCGGTCAGAAAGCGGGGCCGCGATGGAGAATAAGTACTGTTCCCTTGACGACCTCCCCGTGACGCTGCGTGTGGAGGAGCTGATGCCGATCCTCGGCATCGGGCGCAACACAGCCTATGAGCTGGTGCGCAGCGGCAGGCTCCGCAGCATCCGCGTCGGTCGGCAGGTGCGCATCCCCAAGAACGCGCTGATCGAGTTCTTGGAGGATACCGAGAAATAGAGACCTAAGTCTCTCAAATAAAGCTTTGCATTTCTGCTGCGCAGGGCGTATCATATTATTTAGGTATGTCCTGCGCGGCGGAAAGGAGGATATATGTCGCGCAAGAATGAAAATAAAAAAGGCGCTAACGGCGCCGGTTCTATCCGAAAGATTACAACCACTCGCAACGGAAAAGAATACACTTACTGGCAGGGGCGCTATACCGAGGGGTACGACGCTTGTACCGGCAAGCAGATCCAGCGCAGCATCACGGGGAAAACGCAGAAGGAGGTCGCGCAGAATCTTCGGCAGATCACAGCCGAAATTGATGCAAAGACCTATGTTGCTCCCTGTAAGCTCAGTGTCGCTGAATGGATGGCCGTTTGGGCACAGGACTATCTTGTTGGAATCAAGGCGTCTACCGCATATCTTTACAAGCGCACCATTGAGTTGTATATTGAACCGCATCTTGGTCACATCCGGCTTGACACACTGAATGCACATACAGTGCAGCACTTCTACAACGAGCTTGCCAAGCCGTCAAAACCTGATGCTGCTCCTCTCTCCGCAAAGTCCATCAAGAACATTCACGGCGTGCTGCACAAGGCGTTGAAGCAAGCTGTTCTGATTGGCTATCTTCGTACAAACCCGACCGAAGCGTGCATTCTCCCACGCATCATCAGAAAAGAGATGCACCCCTTGGAGGAAGATCAGGTCGCTGTGTTTCTGCGCGAGGTGCAGGGGCATCCGCACGAATACCTCTATAAGATTGCTCTGTTCACTGGCCTGCGCGAGGGTGAAGTGCTCGGTCTCGGTTGGGAACACATTGACTTTCAGGCAGGTACTCTCACGGTAAAACGACAGCTTCGCAGGGAGCAGAAAAAAGGTGGAGGGTATTATTTCTCTCCACCAAAGAATAACAAGAGCCGCTGTCTGACGCTGGCCCCCTCGGTGATTCAGTTGTTCCGACTTCAAAAGCTGGAGCAAAACAGTATGAGAATGGAGGCCAGCGATGCATGGGAAGAGCACGGCCTCATATTCACCAACCAAACCGGCGGCTATCTGTCTTATCGAACTGTGTACGACTGCTTCAAGCGTATCGTCCGAAACATCGGCGCACCGGCCACGCGCTTCCACGATCTGCGTCACACCTTCGCCGTTGCCTCTATCAAGAGCGGCGACGACATTAAGACCGTGCAGGAAAATCTCGGTCACGCCACCGCAGCGTTTACATTAGACGTTTACGGACACGTTACGAAGCAGATGAAGCAGGACAGTGCAGAGCGTATGGAGCAGTTTATCAAGAGCGTTTCGGATGCTTGAGGGACAATAAGGCTAAAAATAAGGCTAAACAGGGTTTCAGGGCAACAAAAAAACCTTGAAGCCATTGAAGCTTCAAGGTTTTTCCGTGGTGCGCGGTACAGGACTCGAACCTGTGACCCCATGCACGTCAAGCATGTGCTCTACCAGCTGAGCTAACCGCGCAGACAACAATGGTATATTACCGCAAAGTACCGCAATTGTCAACACTTTTCTTGCCATGCCGCCGAAAATTTGTTATACTGGCGGCAAGACTACACAAGGAGATGGTGCTACATGGAAAAGATCGCACTGGTGACGGGCTCCTCCCGCGGCATCGGACGCGCCGCGGTGCGGAAGCTGGCGGCGGCGGGCTACGCCGTCTGCATCAACTATCGGGAACGGCAGGACTGTGCTGACGCGCTGGTGGAGGAGCTGACGGCGGCGGGACAGCGGGCCATGGCCGTGCAGGCCGACGTGTCCGTCCGGCAGCAGGTCAACGACATGGTGCGGCGGGTGGAAGACGCCTTCGGTCCCGTGTCGCTGCTGGTGAACAACGCCGGTGTGGCGGGACAGGCGCTGTTTCAGGACATCAGCGACGAGCTGTGGCACCGATACTTCTCCGTCAACGTGGATGGCGCGTTCCACACCATCCAGGCCGTGCTGCCCCGGATGCTGCATGAGCACGAGGGCTGCATCGTCAATATCTCCTCCATCTGGGGGCTGCGCGGCGCCAGCTGCGAGGTGACGTATGCCGCCACCAAGGCGGCGCTGATCGGGTTGACCCGTTCACTGGCGGCGGAGCTGGCGCCCTCCGGCATCCGCGTCAACTGCGTGGCGCCCGGTGTTATCCGCACCGATATGCTGAACGCCCTGCCGCCCGCGGTGCTGCCGCAGCTGGCGGAGGAGACGCCGCTGGGACGGCTGGGCACGCCGGAGGACATCGCCGAGGCGGTGGCATTCCTGGCGGACCAACGGGCGTCCTTCATCACGGGACAGGTGCTTACCGTCGACGGCGGCTTCATTTTGTAATTCACAACAATGCAAAGGCGTACGGCTTGGCCGTGCGCCTTTTTCTTTACATATGCTGCTGGGGCAGGGGCTGGCCGTGGATCATGACGCGGCCGAAGCAGGTGAGGCTGCGGCCGCTGTCGCGGTGGAACGTTACGTCCATATCGGCCCGGGCGCGGTTCAGAGAGAACAGATAGACCATGCCGAAGCCATCGCGGTAATACTGCTTGCACAGCATGTCGCCGTCCACGCAGAAGATGCCTACGTCGCCGTTCTGCAGGGGATCGTGATTCACGTAGACCACGTCGCCGTCGGCGATCTGGGGCATCATGGAGTCACCCTGGATGCGGACGGCGAGCTCTGCTCCGGGGGGCACGTCACCTTCCACGGGGACGAGGGTATAGTCCTCGCCGAATACAGGGGCGGCAAAGCCTGCCGCCGCCGGAGACTGGTACAGCGGGATGGTGCGCCGCTCCTGACGGGGACGGAGCCGCTGCTCCTCTGCCACCATGATGTCCAGTGCGTCCACCAGCGTGTGGACCGTCTGACGACCGGACAGCGGCAGGCGGCGGTATTTCTCCAGCAGCTTCCGCTCCTCATCGGACTGGATGCCGCCAATGTGGCGGAAGCTGCCGCGGTACAGGTAGTTGGGGTCCACCTCCAGCGCGTCAAACAGCCGCAGCAGTACCTCCTCCTTAGGGGCGCTGACGCCGGTCTCGTAGTTGCCCACCGCTGAGGGGGAAACGCCCAGGCGGGCGGCCAGCTCCGTGCGGCTCAGGCCCAGTTCCTTCCGCCGCTTCTGCAGCTGCTCACAAAAACTCATGGGAAACGCCTCCTCGCCAGATTTCGACAAATTCTGTCCCTATCCTAACCCAGATCCTTGGTTTTGTCAATCTATTTTAACAAGAAACTTGAGAAAATAGACTTGACATTACAAGATTCTTGTGATACGCTGTACAAGTCAACAAGAAAACTGGTTTTCGAAATAGAGGAGAACCGCTGCGCCGTGACGGGCGCAGCGGTATTGGGAGGGGAAAATAAAAATACCGACCGCTCAGATGCGCAATCGGTATTTTTGACGAGGATGGTGGATTTACCCCTGCGGGGCATAAACTCCGACTCCACCTATCCCCACCAAAAAAATATCCCCGCCGGTCAAACGACCGTCGGGAATATTTGGTGGGGGATGGTGGATTTACCCCTGCGGGGCATAAACTTCGACTCCACCTATCCCCACCAAATAAAAAGTACCAACCACCTGACGGTGATCGGTACTTTTTGGTGGGGGATGGTGGATTCGAACCACCGAAGGCGTTGCCAGCAGATTTACAGTCTGTCCCCTTTGGCCACTCGGGAAATCCCCCATATTCACTTGGAGCTGGTGGACGGATTCGAACCCCCGACCTGCTGATTACAAATCAGCTGCTCTACCAGCTGAGCTACACCAGC
>ERZ1673704.739-NODE-739-length-18625-cov-6.050081_pt1 | contig 18625 bp, 19 predicted proteins | sample MGYA00580234_ERZ1673704 | MGnify/ENA primary metagenome ERZ1673704 (study PRJEB41218, sample SAMN15661757) | gut metagenome | host: Homo sapiens | place: Canada: London | collected 2015-08-20/2019-03-30 | study: EMG produced TPA metagenomics assembly of...
TGCCCGGACGCACAAGGCACTCCCACACCTTTTCGCCCTTGTCCTGCAGCAGCAGCACCTCGCAGGCTCCGCCGCCGGGCAAACGGTGTCCCAGCAATCGCGCCGGCAGGACGCGGGAGTTATTCAGGATCAGGCAGTCCCCCGCCCTCAAAAAATCCGGCAGCTCATAAAAATGATGGTGCGACCACTCCCCCGTCGCCTTATCGAGACACAGCAGGCGCGACTCGTCGCGTTTTTCCAGCGGCGTCTGTGCGATCAGCTCCGGCGGGAGGTCGTAGTAAAAATCGCTTGTTTTCATCTTGCTTCTTTCCGCATCAGCTCAGCGTGATGCCCGTGTAGTAGAAATTCAGAATGTCGCGATAGGTATAGCCCTTCTCCGCCATGGCAAACGCGCCCCACTGGCTCATGCCGACGTTGTGGCCCCAGCCCGAGCCGGAGAAGGTGAAGGTATTACTCGTGTTCGCACTCTTGCGCTCGAGCGACTGCACGCCGCCCGATGTAATGACGTAGGTATCCTTCGCGCCGGCATTGTTCGGCGTGACCGTGCCGTCGCCGTCGATCACATACAGCCCGCCCGTGCCGGTCACCGTGCTCTGTGCGTCGTTGACGTAGTAGGTGCTCGCGTCACCGCCGGTGACGGTATAGCGCATACTGCGCACGTTGATATGGTCGTACACGCCGTTGAGGAGCGTGCGGCACTTCTCGCGCCGCGCGGTGTAGCTGCCCCGGGTCCCCTCATAGGTGACGGCAATGACGTTGCCCGTGTCGCTGTATTCGGACACATAGACGTTCTGCACCTGCCCGATGTCGGTATTGGCCTCGGACTTGAGCACCTCGCGCAGCTCGTCGCCGGTCGCGGTGAACGACCAGTAGTAGCGGGAGAAGCGCCACGCGACGCTTGCCTCGTAAGGATCGAGCTTGCCCTGCAGATACGGCACCTCGCTGCCCCAGACGTTCTTGCAGCTCTCGCTCGCGCCGCCGTTGCAGGAGTAGTAGACCGCGTTGGTCACCAGCTCGCCGTTGTAGTAGAGATAGACGCCGCGCGTCTCCTCCGCCGCCGCGTCGGAGCGCTCATTGGAGAGTGCCGCGCCGCGATAGGCCTGACAGTCTGTTGTTGAACAGACGTCAAAGCCTGCGCTGCGGTGCCGCGTCTGAGATGCGGCATAGGTGCGCGCGCAGACTGTCTGCGCCTTGAGCGCCTCGAGCGGCCAGTCGTTCGACATCTCCGCCGCAATGACGCACTTGACGTAATCCTCGATATCCAGCACGTTGATGACGCTGATGTAGCCGCCGGTCGTGCGCTGGTATTCAAAACCGCCGTAGTAGCGGTAGCCGGAGAACCATGTCACCGTCTTCTCCCCGCTCACCGAGCGTGGGCGGACGCCGAGGCTGCGAAGGCCCGAGCAGTCGAACTCAAAGAGGACGGTGTCCGTATCCGTGACCGACACGACCACGCCGGTGCTGCTCGGCGTTACGACCTGCGCACCATAGGCCAGCACATCCGTCTCCGACAGCACGCGCGCGGACTCATCGTAGCTCGCGTGGTTGCCGACGCGCACACGATACGCCCCGTCGATGTAGGCGACGAAGCCCTTCGGGTAGCTCTGCGCCACCGAAAGCGCCTCCTCGTAGCTGCCGAACGCCGTGAGCAGCTCAATGTGGTAGGCGCCGAGGATGGTGGAGTAATTCGTCGGCCGCGTCTCATAGCACACGCCGCCGGAAACGTAGGCGTTGCTGTCCACCGTAACGGTGATCCTCTGCTCATCCGTCGCGGCGAGCGGAACGAAGCTGCGGTCGGCATCGTAATAGCCGAACTCGTAGCCGGAGCCGCTGAGCGTATCGTTGTAGTTTTGCAGCCGCGCCGTAAAAAGAGCGTTCGTGCCGTATTTTAAGCCGACCTTGAGCATAGTATTCTCTGCGGCCTGCGCGCCGACGCACAGCGTGAGCGCAAGCAGCACACTCAAGATGATCGTATTCCGGAATCGTTTCATAGGGGTCCTCCATTGGCCGCATTTCCCTGCGTTTCTACATTATAGGATAAAATGCGCAAGGATTCAAGGAAAACCGTTCTTTTTCTCCCGGCAATATTTTCCACGCTGCTATCAAAAAAGAGAGGAGCTTCCATCATGTCCCGATCCTTATTCCACGGCTCCGGCGTTGCGCTCGTGACGCCAATGACGCCCGACGGCATCGACTTCCCCGCCCTTGAGCAACTGATCGAATGGCATATCGCCTCCGGCACCGATGCGCTCGTCCTCTGCGCGACGACCGGCGAGGGCGCGACGCTGACCTATGCCGAACGCGCCGAGATCATCGAGCGGTCCGTCCGGCAGGTAAACGGCCGCGTCCCCGTCATCGTCGGCACCGGCTCGAACAACACCGCCTCCGCCATCGCACTCTCGCGTGAGGCCTGTGCAGCGGGCGCGGACGGCGTTCTGGTCGTCACGCCCTACTACAACAAGGCGACGCAGCGCGGGCTCGTGCGTCACTTCACCGCCGTCGCCGACGCCGTCGACCGCCCGCTCATCGTCTACAACGTCCCCTCCCGCACCGGCGTGAGCTGCACCGCCGAGACCTACGCCGTGCTCGCGCAGCACCCGAACATCGTCGGCGTCAAGGAGGCCTCCGGCAGCTTCGCCCTGATCCAGGAGACCCTTAACCTCTGCGGCGACGGCTTCTCCGTCTGGTCCGGCAACGACGAGGACACCGCCGCCGTCTGCGCGCTCGGCGGCGCGGGGGTGATCTCCGTCGCGGCAAACATCGTTCCGCGCGAAATGCACAGGCTGGTGGAGCTGTGCCTTGCCGACCGCATTTTGGAGGCAGGACGCGAACAGCTTCGCCTTGCTCCGCTCATCCGGGCGCTCTTCTGTGAGGTCAATCCCATTCCGGTCAAGACCGCGATGGCGCGCATGGGACTGTGCAGCGATCTTCTCCGCCTGCCGTTGTGCGAAATGAGCGAAGAAAACCGCGCACGGCTCTTCGCCGCGATGGACGCCTGCGGCGTGAGCACATGAAGCTTCACGCACAAGCACCGCACCACAAAAATGCACGAAGACCGGTGCGTGAAGCTTTGTGCATTCTTTCCGGTTGCCCCGCAGGGGCGAGGAAAGGGCACATATCTATTTTTGCCATGCGTTTGCATAGCAAAAAAGGACGGCTTCAGCCGTCCTTTTTCTTATCCTATTTTCTCAAGCAGCGCGACCGCGTGCGCCGCGATGCCAAGTCCCTCTCCGGTAAAGCCGAGTCCCTCCTCGGTCGTCGCCTTGACGCTGACGCGGGAAGCATCAAGCGCAAGCACGTGGGCAAGGTTTTCCCGCATCCGCTCACGGTAGGGCGCGAGCTTCGGAGCCTGCGCCAAAACCGTCGCATCAAGGTTGACGACGGCATATCCCGCCTCACGCAGCCGCTCCGCCACACGCTCGAGCAGCAGGATGCTCGAGATCCCGGCGTAAGCCGCGTCCGTATCGGGAAAGAGCTTGCCGATATCGCCCAGCGCCGCCGCGCCGAGCAGAGCGTCCATGACGGCGTGCGTCAGCACATCGGCGTCGCTGTGGCCGAGCAAGCCCTTTTCATACGGCACCTCTACGCCGCCGAGAATGAGCCTCCGCCCCTCCGTCAGGCGGTGGACGTCATAGCCGTGTCCTATGCGCAGACCCGTCATTCCTCCGCCTCCCGTTCCTCCCGTCGGCGCAGGATCGTCTCTGCGACGATCAGGTCGAGCGGTGTGGTGATCTTGATGTTTTCCTCGTCACCATCTGTCAAGTAGACTGCCTTGCCAAGGCGCTCTACCGCGGAGCAATCGTCCGTCAGCGCCGCGTGCTCCGTCAGCGCGGATTGCAGCGCTGCTTTCAGAAGTCCGGCGTCAAAAACCTGCGGCGTCTGCACCGCAAAGAGCATGGAGCGATCCGGCGTTTCCGTCACGCGGCGATCCCGTGCGAGCTTGATGGTGTCATGCACCGGCACGGCGGGAGCCGCCGCGGCGCACACCGCTGCGCGCAGTACCACCGCGTCGAACAGCTCCGGCGTCACGAGCGGACGCGCTCCGTCCTGGACAGCAAGCAGCTTCGCGTCGGCTCTTGCCTCCAGTGCCGCGCGCAGCACGGATTCCTGTCTTGTCGCGCCGCCTACGACCACCTTGACCGGCTTGCGAATGCCATAGGTCTTACAGAGCTCCGCGTAGGTCAGCAGGTCCTCCTCCCGCGCCGCGATCACGATCTCGTCCACGCTCTGCGCCGCGTCGACCGCGCGCAGCGTGTGCGCCAGCACCGGCATCCCATCCAGCGGCAGCAAGAGCTTATTTTCGCTGCCCATCCGCTGCGAGCTGCCCGCCGCGGCAAGGATCGCCGTGCAGGTCGGACGAACGGCGGAAACGCCTTTGCCCAGCAGCCTCCCAAGCAGCTTTTTCATGCGCTCTCCTCCGCCATCATGGCCGCATTGACACGCGCCTCCGCGTCGGCGTACTCCACATCCTCGGCCAGCACGACCTCCGAAAGCAGGATCTGTCTGGCGTTGTGCAGCATCTTGCGCTCGCCGGTGGAGAGCCCGCGCTCGCCGTCGCGGTGCATCAGCGCCTTGATCACGCCTGCGACCTCCAGCAGGTCGCCGCTCTTGATGCGCTCCATATTCTCGCGGTAGCGGTGGTTCCAGTTCGTCGTCATGTCCACGCTCAGCTTCGGGAGCTCCGCGAGCACGCGCTCGATCGTCTCTGCCGACGAGACTGCGCGGACTCCGATCATCTCGCTGTTCGCCGTCGGGATCTTGAGCGTCAGGCCGGAGACAGGCATCCGGAACACATAAAACCGGACAAGGTCCCTGCCGATCTTCTCGTCCACGATGCTTTCGATCACACCGGCTCCGTGCATCGGATGCACGATCTTATCCCCTACGCAGAACATGACGCCCGCCTCCTGTCAAAAATTTTCAGTCACACAACATAGAAAACCGCAAAAGGGTCATTTCCCCTCTGTATATAGTATAGCTCAAGTCCGAATATTTTTCAAGTTTTTTCTGCCTCCTGCTCAAAAATTGCGCCCGATCCCGCACCTACGGCAGGAAAAAGGGCGGCCCCTTCGGGCCGCCCTTTTGTATCAAACAGCAGGCTTACTTGTTGCTTCTGCGCCAGATGTGCATCTTCTCCGCGTCGGCGATGAGCTGCTCGCGGAAGTCAGGATGTGCCACGGAGATCAGCGCCTCGGCGCGCTCCCATGTGGACAGGCCCTTGAGGTTGACCATGCCGTACTCGGTGACGATATAGTGCGTGCAGGAGCGCGGATCGGTGCAGATGGAGCCGGGCGTCAGCGTGGGAACGATGCGGCTCTTGACCGTGCCGTCCTTGCCGGTGACGGTCGAGGACATGCAGATGAAGCTCTTGCCGCCCTTGGAAAGATATGCACCCATGGCGAAGTCAAGCTGGCCGCCTGTGCCGGAGATGTGCTTGATGCCGGCGGACTCGGCGTTGACCTGACCGAAGAGATCGCAGTCGATGGCGTTGTTGATGGAAATGAAGTTGTCGATCTGCGAGATGACGTGAACATCGTTCGTGTAATCGACCGGCGCGCCCATGACGTCCGGGTTGCGGTCCATGTAATCATAGAGCTTCTGCGTACCGGCGGCAAACGCGAAGACCTGACGGCCCTTGTCGAGTTGCTTGTGCTTGCCGGTGATCTTGCCGGCCATTGCCATATCCACAAAGCCGTCCACATACATCTCGGTGTGAACGGAGAGGTCCTTGAGGTCGGACTGCGCGATCATCGAGCCGATGGTGTTCGGCATACCGCCGATGCCGAGCTGCAGGCAGGCACCGTTCGGGATCTGCGGCACGACGAGGTTCGCCACCGCGGTGTCGACCTCGGTCGGCGCGCCGCCCACGCCGAGCTGAGCCACGGGCGGGTTCTCGCCCTCAACGACCATATCGACGTCGGCAATGTTGATCTCGCAGCCGTTCAGGCCATAGACCCACGGCAGATTCTCGTTGACCTCGACGATGACCGTCTTGGCGTTATCGAGCATATCCGCCAGATGCGAGCAGGCCAGCGCATAGCTGAAGTTGCCGTGCTTATCCATCGGCGTGACCTGGATCATCGCCACATCCACCTTGGCGTTGCCGTCGCGATAGAAGCGCGGCAGCTCGCTGTAGCGCATGGGAGAGAAATAGCCCATTCCCTTGGCGATGATCTTGCGGTCGATGCCGCTGCAATGCCAGGAATGCCATGTAAAGTGCTCGCCGGCGTCCTCCGCCTTGCAGATCTCGGGCATCCACATCGTCACGCCGCCGCGGACCTTGACATCGCACAGCTCGCTCTGACGGGCGGCAAGCGCCTTGTCAAGCGTGTAGGGATGGTTCGTGCACCAGCCGTAATCGACCCAGTCGCCGCTCTTGACGGCCTTGACCGCCTCGGCGGCGGTGGTCAGCTTCTTCTGATAGAGTTCCTGAACGTTCATCGTTGGTCTCCTCCTGAATGAATATGGTAAAGGGGTTTTGTTAAAACTTTGTCAACAGGAGTATTCTACCACACATCTCCCCACTTGAAAAGCCTAATTTCCGAAAGAAGGCAGAAAAAAGGACAGGCAGAGCCTGTCCTTTTTCATTCAGTATGGATTTACTCCTCGACGGGAGCCTCTTCCTCCGCAGCGGGCGTGAGCAGCGCACGGATGCTCAGAGAGATCTTCTTCTTGTCCTCGTCGATGGCGATGATCTTAGCATCGACCTTGTCGCCTTCGGCCAGAACGTCGGAGGGCTTGTCGATACGGCGGTCCGCGATCTGGGAAATGTGGATCAGACCGTCCACGCCGGGAACGACCTCAGCAAACGCGCCGAAGGTCATCAGCTTGACGATGCGGACGTTGGCCACGTCGCCGACCTTGTAGGTGTTCATGAACACATCCCAGGGATTCTGGGTGCGGTCCTTCACGCCGAGAGAGATCTTGTGCTTCTCGGGATCGAAGGAGAGAACGTACACGTCGAGATGATCGCCGACAGAGACGACCTCGGCGGGATTCTTGATGCGGCTCCAGCTCAGCTCGGAGATGTGGACCATACCGTCCACGCCGCCGATATCGACGAACACGCCGTAGCTGGTCATGGACTTGACCACGCCGTCATAGTGCTTGCCGACCTCGATGTTGGCCCAGATCTCAGCCTGCGCGGCCGCACGGGCCTCGTTCTGCACAGCCTTGATGGAGCCGACGACGCGGCGGCGGGCACGGTTGACCTCGGTGACGCGGAGCTGAACGCGCTGCTTGATGAGCTGGCTCAGGTCGCTGTCCTTGGGCAGACCGCTCTGGGAAGCGGGAACGAACACACGCACGCCCTTGACGGAAACGACGATGCCGCCCTTGTTTTCTTCGGTGACGATGCCCTCGAGAACAGTCTTGTTCTCAACGGCATTCTCGATGTCCTCCCAGACCTTGACCGCGTCGAGGCGCTTCTTGGAAAGGGTGGCATAGCCCTCCACGTCGTTGACGCGGACGATGTAGGTCTCGATCTCGTCGCCGACATGGACGATGTCCTCGACCTTGGCGTCGGGATCGCTGGAAAGCTCGCTGACGGGAATGTAGCCCGCCTGCTTGCAGCCCAGGTCGACCTGGATCTCGGTCGTACCGATGGCCGTGACGATACCGGTCACCTTATCTCCTGTATTTAAAGTCTTAAAAGATTTGTCGAGCATTTCTTCGAAGGTCTCGTTACCTTCAATGGTCTTGATTTCTTCCGTCATGGTTGCATATACCTCCTTAATGATGCCCGCAGGAGTGGAGGCACCAGCCGTCAGGCCCGCAACAGTACAGCCATGAAACATGTCCGGCGAGAGCTCGTCGGCGTCCTCAATCTGATAGACGCGCGTGCAGTTCTCTTTGCAGATTTCCGTCAAATGTCTGGTGTTAGCGCTTTTCCGGTCTCCGACCACCACCATCACGTCCGCCGAAGAAGCGATCTCCGCCGCCTCCGATTGACGCTTTTGCGTAGCATTGCATATTGTATCATCAATTTTCAGATTTGTACACTCTTTTTTTAGAAATTTCACGCAACTTTCCCAAAGCGCACGAATACAGGTGGTCTGCGCGACCATCGTTATGGGCAAATCGGCAATTTCCGCCGTTTCCTCCGCCCATTTCTCAACTTCTTCGGCGTTTCCGAAGATCCTTGCGTCCCTGCACCAGCTTGCGATGCCCTGCACCTCGGGGTGGTCGTGCTCGCCGATGATGACGACCTGCCTCCCCGCGGTCTCGGCCTCGGTGACAAGTATTTGGATGTGCCGCACGTTCGGGCACGTCGCGCTGACGATCTCCGCGCCGCGTGCCTGCAGCTCCTCCAGCACCTCCCGGCTCTCGCCGTGGGAGCGGATGAGCACCGTCTCCCCCGCTGCCGCCTCCTCGGGCGACGCGATCAGACGCATCCCCTCGCGCTCCAGCTCCGCGACGACATTGGCGTTGTGGATAACGCTCCCGAGCATCGCGCCGCCATGCGCCTTGGCCGTTTCGTGCGCGAGCGAAACCGCGCGCTCCACGCCGTAGCAGAAGCCTGCGGTCTTAGCAAGAATGACCCTCACAGCGGCGCGCCTCCCACCGCCTGACCGCCGAGCGCATACGCCTCGCGCAGCACATCGTCCGCGACCTTCTGCAGCTCCTCGGAGGTCCCGCGCCGTCCCGTGATCTGCGGCACATACGGCTCGCCGAAAATGATCGTCGTCTTGCGGAACATTCTCTTCTTCCCGTCCGCGAATACCGGAACGAGCGTCGCGCCCGAGCGCACGCCGATCATCGCGATGCCGGAATGGGCGTGCGCCGGCAGACCGTCGTGGCAGCCCACGCCATCGTGAATGGTCGTTCCCTCCGGGAAAATGAGCAGATTCTCGCCCTCGTGGATGACCTTCATCGCGGTCTTGACCGCTTGGATGTCCGCTCCCTCGCGGTTGACCGGAAACGCCCCCAGCGCGCGGAGGATGCGGCCGAACAAGCGGTTCTGGAACAGTTCCTCCTTCGCCATGAAATGCAGGCGGTAGTTGATCGGCAGGCAGATGCCGATGAGCACGGGGTCGAGGTCGCTCGCATGGTTCGGGCAGAGCAGCACGCCGTTCCGCGGCAGGTTCTCCAGTCCCTTCACCTCGATGCGGTACAGCAGCCGCAGTATCTGCGCGAGCACCCAGATGATGCCAAAAAAAACATGGTTCATTGCAGCTTCTCCCGGATCAGGGCGAGCAGCGCTTCCCTGCTCGCGTCGAAATCGAGCGCGGAGGTATCGACGACCATTGCGTCCTCCGCCGCCCGGAGCGGCGCGGCGGCGCGGTGGGAGTCGTTGTAGTCCCGCTCATTGAGCTCACGCAGCACCTCGTCGTAGGGCTTCGGCGTGCCGCGCTGTTCCAGCTCGAGGCAGCGCCGCTGCGCGCGCACCTCGGCGGACGCCGTCAGAAAGATCTTCACCTCGGCGTCCGGCAGCACCACCGTGCCGATGTCACGCCCGTCCATAATGACGCTGTGCTTCCGCGCCAGATCGCGCTGCATTTCCAGCAGGAACGCGCGCACCGACGGCAGCGCCGACACGGCGCTCGCGTACATGGAGATCTCCGGCAGCCGGATCTCGCGCGTCACATCCTGCCCATTGAGCAGCATGTGCTGCTCTCCGTCCGCCTCGTAGCGCATACCGATCTCCAGCTCCGGCAGGATCGCGCGGACAGCGGCTTCGTCGCGCGGCTCAATGCCGCGCCGCTTCACCGCGTAGCCGATCGTGCGGTAGATCGCGCCGGTATCCACATACAAAATGCCGAGCTTCGCCGCGATCGCCTTGGCCAGCGTGCTTTTCCCCGCGCCGGAGGGGCCGTCCACCGCGACGGCATAGTGCTTTTCGGGTATCATCGTCTGCATTTCCCTCATTCTATGTGTAAAGTATATTTCCTTTATTGTTCCGTCAAATACTCCCCTGCCGCTTCACCAGCAGCCTTGCCGGTCGCCCACGCGATCTGCAGATTGAAGCCGCCCGTATAGGCGTCCACGTCAATGATCTCACCGGCAAAATACAGCCCCGGCACCTTCTTCGACGCCATCGTTTTCGGGTCGATCTCCCCGACCTTGACGCCGCCGGAGGTGATGATGGCATTCTCCACCGGCATGGGCGATAGAACGTCGATGCTCCAATGCTTCAAAAGCGTCCGCAGCGCGGCGCGCTGCTCGCGCGTGAGATCGTGTACCTTCTCGTGCGGCGGGATGCCGGAGCGCTCCACCGCCGCGGGAATGAGCTTCTGCGGCAGAAGCTCGCCGAGCGCGTTGCAGAAGTCGCTGTTCGCGTGCTTTTGAAAATCCGACAGCAGACGCTTATCGAGCTGCTGCTCGTCCAGCGCCGGCTTGAGGTCAAGCTCCAACCGATAGCTCTTTTTATCAAAGTGCCGCATATGCGCCGAGGACGAGAGCACCAGTGGGCCGGACACGCCGAAATGCGTGAAGAGCAGCTCCCCGAAATCGGTGTAGATCCTCTTTCCGTTCTCGTAGACCGTCAGCCCCACGTTCCGCAGGCTCAAGCCCTGCAGCTCCGCGCAGCCGTCCGCGCGCAGCGGCACGAGCGAGCCTGTGAGCGGCGTGACCGTATGCCCGAGCATCGCCGCCATGCGATGCCCCTCGCCGGTCGAGCCGGTACCCCGATAGCTCACGCCGCCGGTCGCCAGCACGACCGCCTGCGCGGGATATGTACCCTTCTCGCCCTTGACGCCGCGCACCGCGCCGGTCTCGTCCGTCAGCACGCACACCGCGCGGTCACGCACAAGCGTGACGCGCAGCCGTCTGAGCTCCCGCTCCAGCGCGGCGGACACGTCGAACGCGCGGTCCGACACCGGGAACACGCGCCGCCCGCGCTCGACCTTGAGCGGCACGCCGAGCTCCTCAAAGAACGCCATCGTGCCGCGCCCGTCGAAGCGGGAGAATGCGGAATACAGAAACCGCCCGTTTTGCGGCACGTTTGCCAGCAGCTCCTCACAGCCCGCGTCGTTTGTCACATTGCACCGGCCCTTGCCGGTGATGTTGAGCTTCTTGCCCAGCCGCTCGTTCGGCTCGAGCAGCGTGACGGCTGTTCCTCTGCGCGCCGCGCAGATCGCCGCCATCATTCCGGCGGCTCCGCCGCCGATCACCGTAAGCTGCTTATTCATCCTCGACCTTCCCGAAAATGCCGAAGCGATCCCAGACGTGCTCCAGCTCGTTGAAGGTCGCGGAGATGTCCGTTCCCTGCTTGTGCGCGGCGGCAAGGATCAATGCGTTGAGCATACTCATCGGCGCAGCGAGCGAGTCCACGAACGAGATCATCTCGTTGCGCACCAGCAGCGAGCCGGAGGACATCTGATACACCGGCGACATCTCGCTGTCGGTCACGCCGATGATGGTCGCGCCCCGATCCTTGGCATACTGCACCGTCTTGAGCGCCAGCTCGGAGTAGCGCGGGAAGCAGATGGCGATAACCACATCGCCGGGACCCACGCGGAAGAGCTGGTCGAAGGTGCCGGCAGCGCCGCCCTGCACCTGCGTCACATTGTCGTAGATCAGGCGGAAATAGAAATTGAGATAGCCCGCCAGGAACGACGAGGAACGGAAGCCCACGATGTAGATATGCTTCGCCTGCGCGATGATGTCCACCACATGGCTGAACTCCGAGCCGTCGGTCTGGTCCATCGCCATACGGATCTTTTCCATATCGCGCTGGAGCACGTTCGTCACCAGGTCGCTGCCGCTCAGCTCCCCCTCCGACGCCTTGATGCGCTGGATGCTCGTGAGCTTGCCGCGGATCATCTCCTGCAAAGCTCGCTGCATACTCGGGTAGCCATCGTAGCCGAGCTGCGTCGCAAAACGCACCACGGTCGACTCGCTCACCTGCACGGTCTTGCCGAGCTTGCTGGCCGTCATGAACGCCGCCTTGTCGTAATCCTCCAGAATAAAACGGGCAATGAGCTTCTGCCCCTTGGAAAAGCTGCTCATGTTCTTCTCGATGGTATGTAAAATGTTCTTCGGCATGGGTGTTTTCCTCACTTCTCTTGCTCAAATGCGCGGACCTCGTCCGCAGTCAGCTCGCGCCAGCTGCCCTCCGGCAGCGCGCCGAGCGATAGGGTGTGCTCCCGCACGCGGCGCAGGCGCTTGACGTGCAGCCCGACCGCTGCACACATCCGCCGGATCTGGCGGTTTTTCCCCTCGTGGATGGTGACGGACAGCTCCGCTGTTTCCTTCCCCTTTCGCAGCAGACGCACCCGCGCGGGCGCGATCGGCTCTCCGTCGACGGAGCGCACCGCGGCGAGCTCTGCCGCCGCGTTCTCGACCGCTCCCGCCACCGTGACCTCATAGGTCTTTTCGATCTCGTGGCTCGGGTGCAGGATGCGCTGCATCCATGCCCCGTCGTTGGTAAAGAGCAGCAGTCCCTCGCTGTCGAGGTCCAGCCGCCCGACCGGATAGACGCGCGTCCCGCAGTCCGCCACCAGCTCCGCCGCCGTGGGCCGTCCCCGCTCGTCGCTGAGCGTGGTGACATAGCCGCGCGGCTTATTGAGCATCAGGTAGACCCTCCGCTCCGGCGGCGTGACCGGCACGCCGTCCACGCAGATCGTATCCGTTTCCGGGTCGGCGCTCTGTCCGACCGTCGCCGTCTCTCCGTTGACGCGCACGCGCCCCGCGGCGATCCATTCCTCCGCCGTCCGGCGGGAGCACAGCCCCGCCGCGGCGATCAGCTTCTGCAAACGCTCTGCCAGCGCAAAGCACCTCTTTTCCTCAGCCTGTCCGGTCAAGCAGCCGCTCGAACAGGCTCTGCTTTTTTTCGGCCGCCGCGACCGTCTCCGCGCATACGAGCGGCACCCGCGCGAGCTCCCTTCCGTCCATGGAAACGATCAGCTCGCCGACCGCCTGCCCCGCCGTGAGCGGAGCGGTCAGCTCCTCCGGCAGCCTGGCCGATACGAGCAGCTCCTCCCCCGCCGTCACCGGATAGAAGAAGCTCTCCCCCGCCGCGAGCGACACGCTCGTCTGCGTTCCGCCGCGCACCGGCGCGAGGGTGTATTCCTCGCCGCGCGTCACCGCGCGCTTTCGCGCAAAGGCGGCGAAGCCGTACTCATACAGCGCCGCGTGATCCGCCCAGTCGCTGCGGTCGTTGAGCGTCACGGCGATGAGACGCATCCCGTCTCTTTCGCAGCAGGTCACAAGCGTGCGGCCCGCATTGTCCGTATAGCCGGTCTTGAGACCGGTGCAGCCCTCAAGCGACGCGAGCAGCTTGTTGTGGTTGCCCAGCATCCGCTCGCCCACCGCCGCCGTTCTGGTCGCGGCGATGCGCGCAAAGGTCGGCTCGCGCATGGCATACGCCGCGAGCCGCGCCATGTCGAGCGCGCAGGAATAGTGCCCCTGCGCGTCCAGTCCGCTCGGGTTCGCGAACGAGGTGTGCGTCATGCCGAGCGCCGCGGCCTTCTCATTCATTCTCGCGACGAAGCGCTCTACCCCGCCGCTGCAATGGTCGGCGATACACTCCGCCGCGTCGTTTCCCGACGGCAGCAGCAACCCGTAGAGCAGCTCCTCGAGCGTCAACACCTCGCCGGCGCGCAGGTACATGGACGAGCCTTCCTTCAAGTGGTTCTGCTTTACAGTCACCTTGTCCGAAAGGTTTCTTGTCTCAAGTGCCACGAGCGCCGTCATGATCTTCGTCGTGCTCGCAATCGCAAGCTCCCGTTCGGTGTTTTTTCCGGTCAGCACTCGGCCGCTGCCGGCGTCCATCAGAATGAACGCCTCCGCGCCGGTCTGCGGCGCGCTCTGCGCCGCCGCGCAGTCCACGCAGCCGAGCAGGCTGCATACCATCAGCACAAGCGCCGTCCTTCGTTGCACGACACGAGTCAACTTCCATCACCCTTTTTTACAGAATGACTTCAGTATGCCCGCTTTTACACAAATTCTTTCTCTTCCTTTTTCTTGTTGACGAAGCCCTCGACGCGGTCGATGAGCTGCGGTGCCATCTCCAGCACGCGGTCCATCGTCGCGGTTGCCGGCACGGCGACCGGCATCATGCGCGTCTGCCCGTCCTTGATGACGAGGAACGCCACGGGGTCGATCTTCACGCCCGCGCCACCGCCGCCACCGAAGCGCTCGCTGGTCTGGCCATAGGTCCCGCCGCCGCTGCCGAAGCCAAGGCTCACGCGGGACACGGGGATGAGCGTCACGCCGTCCGGCGTGGTGATCGGCTCGCCGATGACGGAATTGGAATCCACCATTTCGCGGATCTTCGTCATCGTAGTCTCCATCAGCTCGCTTACCGAGTTCTTTTCCTTGTTCTCCATCTTGATCTTCCTTTCTATGCAGTCCGTTTTTCCGGTTCGTTCGTTTCCGGCGCAGCCGCGCGCTCCGCCGGCGGCTCCGCTTTTGCCTCGCCCCCGTGCGCCCTGCGCCAACGCAGGAACCATTTTCCCACCGGCACCGCCAACGTAAAGAGAATGGCAAAGAGGTCGCACACGCGCAGCGATACGCCTACCGTCCCCTCCGCCGAGGTCGCCGCCTTTGTGAAGTCCATCCCCAGATAGACGGACGGCTTCGGGATATAGAACAGCTCCTCGAGCTTCGGCATCAGAGTCCACAGCGCGGCGTTGGCATAGCCGTAGGTCTGCGCCGTGTCCGCCGGATCGTCGCCCGCAAAAATCACGCCGACCTCCAGCGGGTCGATGCGCGTGCGGCGGCAGGTGCGGCGAAGCGTCCGCATCAGCGCGCCGAGCACCGTCCCCGCAAGCTCGCGCAGCTCGGGAAAGCTGAGCTTCGGCAGGCGGTGTCCGCCCGCCGCCTTCGGCTTTGTCTTCTCCTCCGGCGTTTTCCCGGCTGCTTCCGCTGCCTTCTTCTGTGCTTTCTTTTCCTTCCTCGGCAGGACCGTCCGCTTGACCGGACCGACGCGCAGCCGCACGCGCAGCTCCCCGCCGAAATCGACGATCGCGCCCACGCGCAGCAGCGAAAGGAGAAGAAAGAGCAGCAGAATCATGCCGATGATCTCCAGCGCCGTCATGGTCAAGCCTCCTTCCCCGTTCGCTGTCCGCTCCGCTTATTCCTCCGCGTCCGGCTCGCTTTCCGCCGCAGCCGTGAGCTGCGTCGGGTCAAGGATCGCACCGTCCGTATCCAGCCGCAGCTGGCCGTCCGCCTCAAGTCCCGGCATCTCGGGCAGCTCCTCGAGCGAGCTCAAATGGAACACGCGCAGGAATTCCTTCGTCGTGCGGTAGAGCCTGGGCCGTCCCGGCACCTGGAGCCGTCCGCACTCCTCGATGAGCTTACGCTCCTGCAAAAGTCCCATCGTGTACGAGCTGTCCACACCGCGCACCTGATCGACATAGGCGCGCGTGGTCGGCTGATAATAAGCGATGATGGTCAGCACCTCCAGCGCGGGCTGAGAGAGCTTCGCGGGCTTTCGGATCTCAAACGCTTTGCGGATGATGTCCGCGTAATCCGGCGCAGAGCAGAGCTGATAGCAGTTCTCCATCCGCACCAGACGGATGCCGCGGCGCTCGAAGGCGTAGTAGTCGCCAAGCTCCTGCAAAACCTGCTCCGCCGTCGGCTTGTCCAACTCGAGCGCCAGACAGATGCGGTCGATATTCACCGGCTCGCCGGCGGCAAAGAGAATGCCCTCCATCGCCGAGCGGACCTCATGTAAGTCCATCGTTTCCAGTGCCATACGTTCCTCACAATGTAAAAGTTTCCGATGCGTCCTGCTCGCAGTCCACCGTGCAGTCGGTCTCGCCGCCCGCGAGACGGATCACGCTCGCGCGGCACAGCTCCAGCACCGCCATAAAGGTCGCCACGATCTCGCTGCGGCTCCTCGCGCCGCGGAACAGCAGCAAAAAGCGCGTGATACCGAAGCTCTTGAGCCGCCGCACGATCTCGCCCGCCTTGTCGGAGACGGAATATGGCTCGCGCTGCACGATCTGCTCAAAGGCCGCGCGCGGCGGCGGCGCCAGCTTCTCCGCGCGATCGAAGATCGACTGCATGGCCAGCACCAGGTCCGCCTTCTCGTGGTCGTATTCGTAGATCTTCCCGCGCTCCATCGGCTCGGGATTCTTCGTCATCGTGTTGCGTCCGAACTCACTCATCGGCCCCAGCGTCTCGGTCAGCGTGCGGATGCGCAGATAGGTGTCCTTCTGCTGGCGCTCCTTCAGGGATTGAATGAGCTGCTCCATCTCGTTCTGCGCTTCCTCGTCCTCGATGGACAGCAGCATCCGCGTCTTGATGTACATCAGGTGCGCCGCCATCGTGATGAACTCGCTCGCCACCTCAAGGTCAAGCTGCTTGCGCTGCTCGAGGTAGGCAAGGTATTGCTCTAAGATGAGCGCGATGGGAATGTCCTGTATTTCGATCTTATTTTTTGAGAGCAGGAAAAGGATGAGGTCGAGCGGGCCTTCAAAATCCTGAAGCGTCTCCGCCGAGCGCTCATGCACCACGCCCTCGAGCTTAAAAATAGGGTTGTCCATTCGTTTCTCCGTTCACTCTCCGCGCTCAAACGATGCCGCGGAAAACGAAATTGATCATAGCAGCGTATACGTTATAGATCGCTGTGCTGAGCACATTATCGCCCACGCCGAGCCACACGAGGATCAGCAGCGCGATCATACCGTATTTTTCGTAGCGCATCAGCTTCTCATACGCGCTGTCCGGCAGGAAGGCAAAGAGTACCTTCGAGCCGTCGAGCGGCGAGATGGGAATGAGGTTGAAAAGCCCGAGACCGACGCTCAGATACGCCGTCGTCAGCAGCAGGTCAAAGATGAAATCCCACAGCGCGCCGTATTGATGATAGACGAGCCGCGCGCACAGCAGAGCAAGCAGCGCCAGCACAAAATTCGATACCGGCCCGGCCAGCGCCGTCAGCGCCATGCCCTGCTTCGGCTTCTTGAAATAGCGCATATCCACCGGCACGGGCTTCGCCCAGCCGAAGCCAAGCACCAGCATACACGCAAGACCCACCCAGTCGATGTGGTGCAGCGGGTTCAGGCTCAGCCGATGCTCCCGCTTCGCGGTCGGGTCGCCGAGCGCATAGGCCGCAAGGCCGTGGCAGGTCTCGTGGACCGTCAGGCATAAAAATACGGCAATCAGGCGCATCAGCGCCGACAGCATTGCCGAAAAATCAAGTGAATTCCAAAGGTCGGACAGGGTACCCAACGCAATCTCTCCTGCGAAAAAATTCATTCTCGGGTGGATTTACCCGATAAGTTTAATTATTATAGCATTTTTCACGTCTCTTTACAAGGATTTTTGCAATTTTTGTTGCATTGCTCCTGCAAAAATAAACCTGCGTTTTTTCGTCGTTCTGCACAAGAAAAGAGGCCGGACACTTCCGTGTCCGGCCTCTGTGTTATTTGCTCTCGGGAGCCTTAGCCCTTGATCATGGAAGCGATCTCTTCGGCGAAGTTCTCCTGCTTCTTCTCGATGCCCTCGCCCTTCTCGAAACGAACGGCGTCCACGAAGTCGATCTTGCCGCCGAGCTTCTTGGCGGCGTCGGTGATATACTGCTCGACCGTGCCGGTGAACACATCGCCGCGGACGAACTCCTGCTGGAGCAGGCAGTTCTCGGAATAGAACTTGTTGAGCTTACCCATGACGATCTTCTCGCGGACCTGCTCGGGCTTGCTGGCCATCTTGGGGTCGTTGGCCATCTGAGCCATCATAATCTTCTTCTCCTCGTCGAGAACGTCCTGAGAGACCTGGCTCTTATCCCAGAAGCGGGGATTGAGGGCCGCGATCTGCATGGCAACGTCCTTGGCGATCTCGGTGGCGTCGATGCCGCCGTCGACCTTGAAGTTGACGAGCACGCCGATCTTGCCGCCGGCATGGATATACGGGGTGGAGGTGTTGGCCGCGAAGCGGGCAAAGCGGCGGACCTGGATGTTCTCGCCGATGACGAGGACCATCTCCTGACGCTCCTGCTCAACGGTACGGCCATTGCCGTAGGGAGCCGCCATCAGAGCCTCGAGATCCTTGGGGTCTTCCTTGGCGACGACAGCGGCGACGCCCTTGACGAAGTTCTGGAACTTCTCGTTCTTGCCGACGAAGTCGGTCTCGGCGTTGACCTCGACCACGACGCCCACGCCGTCGATGACGGTGGCGTAAGCCATACCCTCGGCAGCGATGCGGCCGGCCTTCTTCGCGGAAGCGGCGAGACCCTTTTCACGCAGGTACTCGATCGCCTTGTCGATGTCGCCGTCGCACTCGGTCAGAGCCTTCTTGCAGTCCATCATGCCCACGCCGGTCATTTCGCGCAGGTTCTTCACATCAGCAGCACTAATAGCCATATTCTTGTCCTCCTCGTAAAATTAGGCTTCGGCCTGAGCCTCGCCCTCGGCCTTCTCCGCCGCGGCGTCCTCGGTGACTTCGCCCTGCTTGCCCTCGATCATGGCGTTGGCCATCACGGAGGCGATGAGCTTGATGGCGCGGATAGCGTCATCGTTGCCGGGGATGGGATAGTCGATCTCGTCGGGATCGCAGTTGGTATCGGCGATGGCGACAACGGGAATGCCGAGCTTGTGCGCCTCGGCGATGGCGTTGCGCTCCTTGCGGGTGTCAACGATGAACAGGGCGCCGGGCAGCTTCTTCATGTCCTTCACGCCGCCGAGGTACTTCTCGAGCTTCTCCATCTCGCCGAGCAGCTTCATGACTTCCTTCTTCGGGA
>ERZ1673704.743-NODE-743-length-18582-cov-10.803422_pt1 | contig 18582 bp, 8 predicted proteins | sample MGYA00580234_ERZ1673704 | MGnify/ENA primary metagenome ERZ1673704 (study PRJEB41218, sample SAMN15661757) | gut metagenome | host: Homo sapiens | place: Canada: London | collected 2015-08-20/2019-03-30 | study: EMG produced TPA metagenomics assembly of...
CAAGACACGCTGCGATCTTGCGCCGTGCGCTTTCGTAAATCTCCTGCACGGTAGAGCGGGAAATATCCATTTGCACGGCACACTGCTCGTGGGTTTGCTGCTCCAAGTCAACCAGCCGAATGACCTCGTATACGTCCAGCGTCAGCAGGATCGGCTCGGTATTCTCGCACTCGTTGGGATAGAATGTATCGACCTGTGGTACGCCACAAATTCGACGGCACCGTGGAGGTCTTGGCATGGGAGCTTTCCTCCCTTTGTATTCGGTATATTCCGATAATAGCACTTTGAGCAGAAAAAAGCAATTTTTTCAAAAGCTGCTACATTTTCCGTCCTCATATGTGTGCTGGCTGATATTCGGAGTCGAATGCTACGTGTGAGCCATGTTCGTAATTCCAGATTATCTAAGGCTGCTGTAAAGCGACAGCGTCTTTTCTTTTTCGGGAAGTAATCAAGAAGTCATAAAGTTCTGTGAGTAATGGAAGGAGGCAGCATTTGCGAAAATGTCACAATTCAACGCAACGCAGAAAAGCCTCAAATACCACCTGCCTTTTCATTCTCGAGATGTTATTATTAGTACGAATACTAACACTTTTATGGTGAGGTGATTTATTTGCGGAGAAGCAGCAGCGAAACAAGGAAGAAAATTCTGACCGCGTGCGTTCGTCTTTTTTTGGAGCAGGGGTATAAAAACACCTCGGTCAGTCAGATTGTTGACGAAGCGGGCGTTGCAAGAGGAAGCTATTTGAATCTGTTTCCGACCAAGGATAAAATTTTGCTGGATTTGACCGAAACGATGTTCGACGGTCAGTTCGGTGTGGCACGGAGCATTACGGACAGCAAGCTGCCGCCGGTTTATGCCTATGCGGTGGATACGGCGATCCAGCTCACCCTCACCGAGTTGAACGAGAATCTGCGGGAGATTTATATCGAAGCCTATACCGCCCCGGATACGGCGGAATATATCTATGTACATACCACGGCGGAATTAAAAGAGATTTTCGGCGGGAATTTCCCCGATTACACCGACAGCGATTTTTATGAAATGGACATCGGCACGGCGGGGCTGATGCGCAGCTATATGGCACGCAAATGTGACATTCATTTCCCGCTGGAGCGAAAAATCAGCCGCTTTCTGACGGCGGAACTGAGAGTGTACAAGGTGCCGGAGGAGGAGCAGGCCAAAGTTGCTTGCCTTTATTCAGACACTGGATATCAAGGCGATTGCCACAGAGGTTATGTATAAGCTGTTTGCCATGCTGGAAATGAAATACGATTTTAAGCTGTCAAGAGACGGCGAAACGGAGGAAGCAACATGAAAAAACGCATATTCAGCACCCTGCTTGCCCTGTGTATGCTGCTGTGCCTTATGCCAACAGCGGCTTTTGCAGAGGACAGCACGGAAACCCCGCCCGTGTGCAGCTGTGAAACAGCCTGCACGGCGGAAAGCATGAATATGGAATGCCCTGTCTGTGGAGCGGAGAATGCCATACCGCAGAACTGCGGTCAATACATCCCTGTTGAGGACCGAACCGGCGAAAACGGCAGCACCGAGGGAGCCGATGATCCGAATGGTCCCACAGAGCTGAGTGCCGCAGATCAGGTACAGGCCATGATTGACGGTTTACCGAACGCAGAAGAAATCACTGAAGATAACGCCGAAGAAGTCAAGGCGCAGCTTGAGGCCATCGACGAGGCGAAGGAGAAGCTCTCCGACGAGGAAACCGACGAGCTGGATATGACCCGGTATGCGGAAGCTGCCGCTGCATTGGGGGCGCTGGCTGCGCCAATGCTATTGGCTAATGATTCGCCTGACGAGCAGTTTTCCCTCGCTCCCGGCGGCACCTATTACTTTGACCTCTCCGGCGCGAGCATTCCCGGCACGGTGAACACCGGAAACATCTTTGGCGCGACTTCCTTGCCGGATACGACGCTGCACTATGTTCCCTTTACCTACGCAGGGACGGTGAACGCCTACAAGCTCACAACGGAGATGGCAACCACCGAGGAGTATGCACATCCCCACAGCCTGTTCGTGGCGGATTATGCCGTAACGAATAATGTAAGCTGGGATGCCCTGAATACCGCAGATCTGATTTTCGGCAAAAATTATGCCAGCGGCGGCGTGGACTATACCCTGCGCACACCGTCTGCGGGAAGTGACTGTACGGGTTTAGACGATTCCCAACGCGGCGTGCCCCAAAGCAACGAATGGGACACGATGCTGAACAAGGACAGCGGATATATCCAAAACTGGAATGGAATGTTTTCGTGGGGACAGGATGTTTCTTCTGGCGGCGCGTCGCGCCGTGCGATTCGTGGGTACAATTCGGCCCGCATCTGGAGCAGCAACGATGCTACGTACTCCTACCCGATCGTCGGTTTCCGCCCTGTCCTTGAAGTCCTGAACTCTGACACACTGGGTTCTGGCGGACTGAAGGTCGTTACCCTTGACCTTGGCGGCGGCACGCTGGGTAATAGCTCCGAGGATATTCAAATCATCGTGAAAACCGGCAGCGAGTTTACCGCGCCTGCGTCCGATGGTCTGACCCGCCCGGACGGAAATACAGGCAGCTACTTCATGTGGCTTGGCAGCAACGGCAAGCTCTACGCGCCCGGCGACAGTGTTCCGGCGGACGTTACCAATCTCACGGCGCAGTTTGCTTTATCAGAACAGTTTTCCCTCACCCCCGGCGGCAGATATTATTTTGACCTCTCCGGCGAGAACGTACCCGGAACGGTGAATGACGCTTTGCCGGACAAAACAATGCATTATGTGCCCTTTACCTACGCAGGGACGGTGGACGCCTACAAGCTCACATCGGAGATGGCGACCACCGAGGAATATGCACAGCAGAACAAATACGCCCACAGTCTGTTTGTGGCGGACTATGTCGTAACGCATACGGTAAGCTGGAATGACTTAGATACTGCGAGTCTGATTTTCGGCAAAAATTATGCCAGCGGCGGCGTGGACTATACCCTGCGCGCACCGTCTGTGGGAAGTAGTTATACAGGCTCAGGTGATTCAGAACGCGGCACGCCCAAAAGCAACGAATGGGATAAGATACTGGATAAGGACGACGGATATATCAAAAACTGGGGGAAGATGCTTTCGTGTGGACAAGATACTACTATAAGAATTTCGGCGTTGTTCCGTGCGGTTCGCGGGTGGAAGCGTTCGGCCCGTTTCTGGACCAGCTACAATACCTCTTACCTGACCTTCGGCTTCCGCCCCGTCCTTGAAGTCCCGAACCCTGACACACTGGGCTCTGGCGGACTGAAGGTCGTTACCCTTGACCTTGGCGGCGGCACGCTGGGCGGCAGCTCCGATGCTATTCACATCATCGTGAAAACCGGCAGCGAGTTTACCGCGCCCGCGTCCGGCGGTTTGACCCGCCCGGCCGGAGATACAGGCAGTTACTTTATGTGGCTTGACAGCAATGGCAATTCCTACGCCCCCGGTGCCAGTGTTCCTGCTGATGTGACGGAACTGACGGTGCAGTGGACAGCCCCGACCTATGCCGTAACCCTGAATACGAACGGCGGAACGATCAACAACGGCAATGTCACCTCCTACACCTACGGCGTGGGCGCAACACTCCCGACAGATGTGACGCGCACCGGGTACACCTTCAAGGGCTGGTATGACAACGAAAATCTGACCAGCTCTCCTGTTACGGCAATCAGCAACACCGAAACGGGCAACAAGGAATATTGGGCGAAGTGGGAAATCAATCAATATACCGTCACAGTCAAGCCCGAAAACGGCGAAGCGGATATTACCATCACACAGGACTACGGCACAGCGATTGCCGCCCCTGCCGACCCGACAAGAGAGGGCTACACCTTTACAGGTTGGGACAGGGATATTCCCGCGACCATGCCTGCCGAAAATATGACTGTCACGGCGAAGTGGAAGGTAAATCAATACACCATCACCTTTGATACAAACGGTGGAAGTGAGATTACACCCATTACACAGGATTACGGCACGGCAATTACCGCTCCCGCCAGCCCGACAAGAGAAGGCTACACCTTCATCGGCTGGGATAAGGCGATTCCCGCGACCATGCCTGCCGAAAATATGACTATCACGGCAAAGTGGAAGGTAAATCAATACACAATTACCTTTGACTCCAACGGCGGCAGCGAAATTGCACCCATCACACAGGACTACGGCACGGCAATCACCGCCCCTGCCGACCCGACAAGAGAAGGCTACACCTTTATCGGCTGGGATAAAGCGATTCCCGCGACCATGCCCGCCGAGGATTTGACGATCACGGCTCAGTGGCGTGATATTGCAGTGCCTACAGGCGAAATCAAGATTGCCGAAAACGGCTGGAAGTCTTTCCTCAACACCATCACCTTCCGTTTGTTCTTTAAGGATACGCAGACGGTAACCGTTACCGCCGCGGACAACAGCGGCAAAGCGGTTAAGATCGAATACCTGCTGAGCGATAAGGCGCTTACCGAATCGGAACTTGCGGGCATGACTTTCACGGCATATTCCGCACCGTTCAGTATCAATCCCGATAACGAGTATGTTATTTATGCAAAACTGACCGATACCAGCGGAAACTTTGCCTACATTAACACAAACGGCATCGTGCTGGACGCAACAGTCCCCGTTATCTCCGGCATTGAAGCCGGCAAAACCTATTGCGCAGCACAGACGGTGACGGTTACCGAAAAATATATCAGCACCGTGAAGGTGAACGACACGGAAGTCAGCCTTGATGAAAACGGTCAACTTGTTCTTTCCCACGCAAGCGGCAAGCAGACGATTGTTGTGACCGACAAGGCAGGCAACGAGACAAGGGTTACCGTGACCGTAAATAACGGCCATACCTACGAGTGGCAGAGCGGAAACGGACAGTATTGGCAGAAGTGCAAATTCTGCAATCACGAAACTGCGAAAAAGGATATTCCGACCATTAACATCAGCGGTGCCGACAAGGTTTGCCGGACGCAGGATTACAAATTCAACTTTACTTTGCCGGAAGGAGCGACGGATGCAGCCTATGGGTATGAGTTTATCGGACTTGGCGGTGGTCCTCTTACGCCGACCGTTGAGAATGGTTTGTACAGCGGTATCATAAAAGCATCCACATATCCGGCGAAGAAAACAGCTTTAAGCTGATTGTGAGTGCAAAGACCGCTGACGGCTTTGCGTTCTCTGCCGAAAAGAAGGTTACCATTCAAAACGAGCACACCGGCGGCACGGCTACCTGCAAGGATAAGGCAAAGTGCGAGGTCTGCGGCGAGAGCTACGGAAAGCTTGACCCGAACAACCACGCCAACCTCAAGCATATAGATGCAAAGGCGGCAACAAAGACTTCTGAGGGTAATATCGAATACTGGTACTGCGACGGCTGCAACAAGTATTACAAGGACGCCAAAGCAACACAGGAAATCACCAAGGCTCAAACCGTAACGGCAAAGCTGCCCCCGAAAATCACGGCCGGTGATGGTGCAACGGTCACACAGGGCGAGAAAAAGGAGCTGTCTTTCACTTCTGACGCATCCTTCGCCGATTTCCTTCGTGTAGAGCTTGATGGCACTACGCTGGACGAAAAGAACTATACGAAGAAGGAGGGCAGCACGATAATCACGCTGAACCGTGATTTTGTTGCCACGCTTTCCGTGGGTGAGCATACGCTTTCGATTGTTTCCAAAAGCGGTACGGCTACGGCTAAGTTCACCGTCAAGGCAAAGCCGGCTGAAACGGCAACTCCGCAGCCTACTGTGACACCGCAGCCCACGGCACAGCCCCAGCCGACGGTGCAGCCTGTTTCCCCGATTCCGAGCACCGGTGACACTGCCAACCCTGCATTGTGGTTTGCGTTGCTGATTGTCAGCGGCTCCGCACTGGCGGCAATTTTTGTACTGCACAGGAAAGACAATCGCAAGTAAAAAAATTGGTACCGGCCTATATCAGCGCACGGAAATCATATCCATAGGATTCACACGCACACCATTCTGCATAACCTCAAAATGCAGATGGTTGCCGGTGCTGTCGCCGGTGTTGCCTACATACCCAATAACCTGCCCTGCCGTTACCGCTTCCCCTGCGGTAACGGCAGTTTGCGTCATAAAGAGATCATAACCTCGCACTCTTTCTGCGTCAGCTTGTGCAGATACTTTTTGATCCCTTCCCACATCAGCTTGGACTCGACGCTTTCCTCAATCGGGTTCATCAGGCGTCTATACACTGTGTCTACCTCGTCACGGCATTCCTCAATGGAAATCTCATGCTTTGCCTTAACCATCAGTGCACGAATGTAAGAAGCGCGCCGGGCATACAACACCTTGGTCATGAACTTTGTAAAGCGTGCAGCCAGTTGCGCGTCCTCACCACTAAACCATAGCTTATTTTTCTTTGCCATCGTAAACCTCCTGAATTTTGGGTTTCATTGAATAGACCTCAAAATTCGGAGGCGCGCGGGTCGGGTAAGAATTACGGCAACGCATCTTACATTAAGCGAACGCAAAAAAGGCCCGACAGCCGTTGTGGCTGTCGGGCCAAAAACAATCTGTAATTGTCTTTATAACCGATTACTTATCGTTTCTTTTCTTGCAGACAAATACAACTGCAAGTCCGAGCAGGGATGCCACCAGAAGCACGACGTACAGCGTGGGGTTGGAGGTATCGCCCGTTTGCGGCATTGCCGTTATGGTGGACGGCTTTGAAGTGCTTGCCGGGGTGGGGGCCGGTGTGGGAGCAGCAACTTCGTTCTTCTTGGTTTCGCTGTCGTTTGAACTGTTGTTGCTGCCCGGATTGCTGCCGATGCCCGGCACGGCGGTGTCCTTATAGGCGATCGCGTAGTCGGAGAAGCGGTCGGTCTTAAAGGTCAGCGTCTTGCTGGCTGCGTCAAACGCGGCATCCAGCACAGTAATTGCACCGTCATGGCGGCGCACAATGCAGTAAGTGCGGTTGACCGCACTGTCCGTATGGATAAGCGCGTCCGGCACCACAACGGAAATCGTCAATGCATCCTTGGTCGTGTGCAGGGCAACACCGGCCTGTTGGTTGCCGTTTACCGTCATGTACTTGAACAGACTGATGTCAAGATACTGCCCGATAGTGCAGCCCTTGGCGGCCTGTGCCATCGCCGTTTTGATTTCAGCGGAAACATTGGCCTCTTTCACGGTCAGCACAATGTCCATGATTGCGCCGTCGGCAATCTGTGCCAGTTCATCGGCGGTAATGTCGCCGCTGTCCACCAGCATGGCAAGCAATTCAGCTTTGTCGGTCAGCAGGGTGGCGGGCGGTACAGTGCCCTCAAACTTAATATCCACTTTCACCTTGCCGTTGCCGATCGTAATCTCCTTGTCGGGGGCATCCTCCGCCTTGGCGGGGACAATCACGTAGGTCTGTTCAACAGCGCCGGTATAGTTGCCCTTGGCGGTGATGGTCAGTGTGTGGCTGCCGGGGTCGGTGGCGGTGTTGCCCGCCACGGTGTAGGAATCTGCGGGGAGTTCTTTGTCGTTCAGCAGGACTTTCTCGACCGTTTGGGTCTGTTCCGCGCCGTTGGCAGTAAGCGCCTTGCCCAGCTTGACGGTTGCGCCGTCAATAGACTTGGGATTGATGGTGAATTTGCCCTCGGCAAACGTGACCTCGTAGTTCGGGTTTGCGCCTGCATCGGCGGTGGCGGTGATGTCATATTCGCCGGCATTCTCGCCCTCAGCACGCGCCAGCGTGATACCTTTCAGCGTTTCACCACTCAGTACACCACTGACTATGTAAGTCAGTTTGGGGTCTTTTTCCTCATATACCTTGGACTTGTTGTCCGGGGTGACGGTGACTTCCTTGGCGGTGATGGTTGCAGTGGTTTCGGTCTGATTTCCGCTTTCAGCCAGCACATAGTTGGCGGCAGAATCGCCGCCCAGCGTCAAATCGGAGATGGCAACATTCTGCTTGCCTGCCTCAGCCTTTTCAAACATACCCTTAGCCGCAACGGTCAGCTTGTCGTTTTCCAGAATACCGTCAAACTGGGCATTGCTGTAATCCAGCACAGCATTGGTCGTGCCGTCATAGACTTTGTCGTTTGCCGTAATGCCGGAAACGGTAACAGCCTTCGGGGTAATCACAAAGTCGGCTGTCGTATTTCCGGTAAGCGTGTAATTGCTGTTGGCAATCGAGGCTGTAACTGTGTAGCTGCCTGCATTAACGGGAACGGCTGTGTCATTGTATCCGTTGCCGGTGTAGGTAAGCGTTACAGGAACGTTTTCCCCGTCCACAGCGCCGGAAAGTTCGGCAGCGGCGGCAGTGACACTGCCGTAAGTGCCGCCGTTCGGGGTAATGGTAGCAGTGACTTCCTTGGCGGTGATGGTTGCAGTGGTTTCGGTCTGATTTCCGCTTTCAGCCAGCACATAGTTGGCGGCAGAATCGCCGCCCAGCGTCAAATTGGAAATCGTGACTTTCTTCTCACCGACATCAGCGCTTTCCATTGTACCTGTGGCAGTAACGGTTAAGGTGTCATTTTCCAGAACACCGCCAAGGGTCACCGCGCTGTAATCCAGCCCAGCATTGGTCGTGCCGTCATAGACTTTGTCGTTTGCGGTGATACCCGAAACCGTAACCGCCTTGGGGTTGACCGTAACGGTTGCAGTGCCGGTGTTCGTCGTGTATTTTCCACCGTAGGACTTATCGGGGGTGAATGTCCACTTGGCATTATGGCTACCCGCGTTGAGTTTCACGGCAGGTGTGTCCCATGTAAACGTGCCGTTGACCGCTACACCAGTGACGGGGTCTTGCATCGTGCCTGTGATGGTGCTCGCGCTCAGCTCGTTGCCGTAGGTAATCGGCGTTGCGGTGATTGTGCCGTCCGGCACGGGTTTGATTTGGTTCACCGCGCTGACCTTGACAGTCAGAGTGAAGTCCTTATAGTTTATGCTCTTGATTACCACGGTCACTGTGCCCACAGAGCCGGTGGTTTCCACGTCGTTTTTCTGAATGGGCAGGGTCAGCTCGCCATTTTCCACCTTCGCGCCGCTGGTGTAGTAGCCGTCATTTAGTTTGATTTCGCCGATCTCATAGGTGAGCGCACCGTACGCTTTGGGAGTTTCCAGCGTGGGCAGGGCTGGGAGCGTCACAGTGTAGGTCTTTTCGTGGCCGTTTACAATGGTCAGCGCGGTTTCCTTGGTGAAGTCAGGCGCAGCGGCCTTGGTGATGCTGCCAGTGGTAGGGAAGCTGCTCTGCTCCAGGGCGTAATTCTTCGCGGTCTGCTCCGTCAAGGTCACTGTGGCAGTGACGTTCTTGCCGTTGCCCACACCGGCATCGTCAAAGCTGGCGGTGACGGTGTAGTCTGTGCCTCGGTTCAAGGTCACGTTGTCGAAGGTCACGCTGGAGATGTCCGCGTTTGTCGTGCCATCATAAGGCTTGGGCGCAACCGTTACCCCGGTGATCGTCAGCGGCTTCTTCCCAATGCTGACCGCCACGCTGGCGGGTGCGGTATCGTTGTGGTTTGCATCGCCAATCACCCGATACCACACGGTATATGCTCCGGCATCGGTGCCGGTAGGGATGTCCTGGCTGTATGTGCCGTTCTCGGTCAGGCTGTACAGCATGGTGCCATGGTCCGTCATGCCCGCAGTAATCAGCGCCTGCTCCTGTCCGGTATAGGTCAGATTTTCCTGCGCCGTGGGAGCGGTGAAGGTGGGGGTAGCCTTGTTCACCTTGATGGTCACAGTTCCGGTCGCGGGGGCGTATTCCTCGTAGCCCGCAGCCGGGGTGAACGTCCACGAAGCCGTATAGTCGCCAGCTGCGCCGGGTTTGGCTTCAGGGTTCGTCCACGCGAACGTGCCCTTGACCTCTTCTCCGGTGCCGGGGTGTTTCATCGTGCCGGTGGCCGTAAGCTTACTTTCGTTCAGCATCTGGCCGTAGGTGATATCCGACGCGCTGACGGTGACGCCCGATGCATTGGGGGGAATCCTTGCGCTAATGTAGACCTTGATGGTAAACTCGAAATTCTGATAGTTCGTGGTCACAACCGGGACGGTTATCGTGCCGATTTGTGTGTTAACATCTGAGGTGTGCGCAGACACAGTGGGCAGAGTCAGAATGCCTTCCTCTGACACGGACATACCGTTGTTGCTGTCGAGGTAGGTGCTATCCGTAAAATGGTAATCACACCCTTGATACTGGATATCGCCATACTCGCAGCCCTCAGACAGCTTCGGCAGGAGCTTGGCCAGATCGATCGTGTAGGTCTTTGCCAGATCGTTGAAAACAAGCTGCGTGATCTCACCCGGTGAGGTCACAGTGGCTTGCTTGATGGTAAAGGTCGCGCCGCCGGATTGTGTGATTACCTTCGATGTTGAAGGAGTGTCCTCACCATAGGTCTGAAGCACATAGTTGTCGTCGTTGAGTGTTATTTTGAAGGTGATCCCATACTTCTCACCGGCATCCGGCGAATAGATGGTTTCTTCACCACTCTTCTTAACAAAGTACGCATCCGAAATGGTGTAGGCTTCACTCGGAACATCGACGACGCCAGAAGCAGAAAGCGTTTTGAATTTCAGAGCCGTTGCCCATTCGTTTGCGCTCATGTTAATTTCCGCCGTGCCGTCATAGACTTTGGAAATGGCAGAGGAAACCATGACGCTGTCGATCTTCATCGGCTCGATCTTCCATTCCACGTTTTCAATCTTGCCAGAGTAGTTGCCGTTGCCATTGACAGTCAGCGTATAGCTGCCCGCGTTGGCCTGCATCGTGGCATCCACGTAGAAGTCTGTGCCTTTGGTCAACGTTGTATTTTCGTCGAGCTTGACCGTGACCGCCGGGAATTGTTTTTGACCGTTATAGGTCGGGTTCTCGACTGTTACCTCCGCGCCCTCAAGGCTGACCGGCGTAACGGTGATGGTGATCTCCGCGCTCTTGGAATAGCCGCCGCTGGTGCAGATGAGGAGATAGGTGTGCGTTCCCGCGGCGAGATTGTCGGGCAGTGTGTAATTTGCGCCAGTTGCCCCTTCCAGCAGTGCTGTCGCCGCAGCCCCCTCGAGCTTATACCACAAATAGCTAAGGTCCGCTCCGCTCGTTTCGCCCATTCGGCAGCTTGAGACCAGCGTTACCTCTCCCGTCGTGCCATATGCCATGGTCGTCGGGACTTCTTTATGATTCTTATCCTTCGCGTATATCTTGACACTCTGGATGGGCGCTTTCTCCACGGTGACTTTAAGCCCACTTATTGTTTCCTTGTGGCTGTCATCCGCCCAATAACCGGTTTCGTACTTGAAGGCATAGCCCTCCTCCAGCAGGTCGCCGAGGGTCAGATCGGTCACCTTTTCATTGGAAACCGTCACCTTACCAATTCTGCCCTTCGTCGTACCGGAGTCCTTGATCGTCGCTCTGGCGTCCACGCTCAGCGCATCGACGTTGTGACCGTTCAGATCGAAGAGGAACGGATTGTTGATCATCACCGTAGTTCCGGTCACGTCCGCCAGCAGCTTCAGTGTGCAGCCGTTGTTTTTGGTCGCGTAAACGAGCGCATCGGTGAAGCTCGGGAAATACTTTGCGTCCGAACCGGTGATATCGACCTGTGCTGCGGCTTTCATCCCACAGGTGTGGCAGGGATCCTCCGTCATGGATTTTCCATCCGCCGAGCCGTGATCGCAGACCTTCTGGCAGACGGTACACTTGCCGTTTTCCCAGTTGTGCTCGCACGGGCGCACGGTCACTTCGTCTGCCGTTTGGGTCTCGCTGCTCAGATCGAGCACTGTGTCACCATTCCAGAACAGGCTTTCGTCCAGATAGTCGGAAAGATGCTTGCCGCTATCCTCTGTTTTGATGCTGTAGTTGTTAGTGCCCTTCCGGAACGTGCCGCTTTTCAGCACGGCGTTGCCATCTGTTTTTAACAGCACACCGCCGGTGTACGTGCCGCCGTCAAACACCACCGTGCCATAGGTCACATATGCCAGCAAGACAGACCGTTGATCATACAAGAAATCCGCTACAGATCCGCTCTTTGCGGTCACATTTTCCAGTGTCAGCTTCGGGCCGCTATTGGAGGAGATGTAAAGAACACCCTCATAGCTCGTGCATCTGCTGCCATCCAGCGTTCCATTTTTCAGCGTCAGCTGGCTTCCGTTGTGCAGCATGATCAGGCAGTCGCCGTCGGCACTCAGGGTATGGTTGTCCAGATCAATGGTGAAGTCCTTTTTGGAAGAACCAACCTGCAGCACCGCGCCGCTGCCCAAATCCAGATCATCCAGCAGCGTGATGGTTCCACCGTTCTGAACAGCATTGATCGCCTTCGACAGAGAAGCGTATTCCACATTTCCGATCTTTGCAACCGGCGCATCTATGGCCGTACCCTGCTGAACGGTCACGACCGTGTTGAAGCCGCCGCCGGTGCGCACCTGTGTTCTGTTCTCATCTACATAGACACAGCCATCTCCCAGAAGTTCCATGCAGTCGCGGCTGGTGGCGTCGGTGGTCTCGTTCACCTTCCAGAAAATGCTTTTGACATTCTCGTTTGTTATGTTATCCATGTAGGGGCGGAACGTACCGCCTTCCAGTGTGACTTGACTTTTTGCACCTACGTACAGTCCCTGATAGTCGCCGCTTTTGATGACAGCCGAGCCGAAGTCGCCCACCGTCACACTGCTTTTATCGCTCGTTACTGTGGCGGTCACGTCTTCCAGCGTCATGCTCGCACCGGATCTGTACGCGCGGATGGCGCAGCTGCCGATTCCTGTGGCTTTTACTTTACCGTTCTTCACCGTTACGGTGGCATCTTTGACCACCAGAACGCCGTAAGATAACCACGCTTTGGAGCTGGACAGCGTTTTGTCGCCCAGGTCGAAGGTGATGCTCTTGTCGATGGTCACGTATGTCTCGCCCAGGTCTACGTCGCTTAGCAGTGTGACGGTGTCGCCGTCCTGCGCCGCGTTCAGTGCTGCCGGGAGAGAGGCGTATGTGCCGCCGTCCGTTCCGTCCGCTTTTGTTACCGAAGCGGCCTCAACGACAGCCTCGTTGACTGTGAGTTCCGCAGTTGTTGACCGTTCCTCTTTGTAGTTCGTGGTCTCGCCGGTCTTGGCGTAGACGTAATATGTGCCGGGGTCGCTGATTGCGGTGCTTTCGTCGATTGCGGGAACGGCCTCGCTGCCTTCAAATTCCAAATATCCGGAATTTATCGGAGCATAGTAGTACGTCACCGCAGCATTTTCCTGCACGCCGCTGACAGACAACAGCGGCAGAATCTTTTCGCCCGCCGTGCAAGCCGTCTTGGAAAGAGTTACGGTCAGATCGGGATAGGCCTTGTTGATGTTGCCGCCGATCGTAAACGTTTCTTCGCCCGCCTTGAGCTTGTACTTTACCGCGGCTTCGCCGATTAGCGCGATTTCCACAGTGACGGTATGCCATCCCGCGTCCGCGGAATCGAACGTCTTCTTGGCGGTAAAGTCCGTTTTTTCCGTGAGTTTGATTTCATTTGTGCCGTCTGTAAACGTCAAGTCGATTGGAATCGTGCCGCCGTCCGTCGTGCCGTCATAGCCGCGGCCAATGGAATCGGGCTTGCTGACGCACCAAATCTCCGTCCGCGTGTCTTCTCCGGAGATATACGTGCCGCCCGCTTCGCCGTTCCCGCCGCCTTCGCCGTTCTGCCCCGCATCGTCAAGGCCAAGGGCGAGGGGTTCGTTTTCCCCCTCCACAGTCGGCTCATTCTGCCCGGCTTCTTTGCCGGCTTCTTTGCCGGTTTCTTTGCCGGTTTCTTTGCCTACGGTATTCTTCTCGGCAGCCGCAGGCGCATCCTCTGTCGGGTTTTCTTCGGGTTTCGCGGGCGAGGCATTCTCATCCGCGCCGGTTTCCGCTACCTGCGTTACACTAACCGTCTGTTCCGGCGGCTGTCCCTCTGCTGCCAGCGCCCCGGTGGGGGTCAGGGTCAGGCAGAGGGTAATCGCCAGAAACAGGCTCAATACACGTTTTTTCATCAGGTTTTCCTCCGTTTGACATCAGTGGTTGGAAATAAGCCACAGCTTTTTGGCTGCGGTTTTGGCTTCGCTGCGCCGTTTTACACCCAGTTTTTCTAAAATATGGCTCACATGGGTCTTTACCGTGGGCAACTTCACGTCCATGATCTGCGCGATCTCGGCATTGCTTTTGTCCGCGCAAATCAAGCGTAGTATCTGTAATTCCGTAGGGGTAAGCTCCTTCGCCGCCCTCATGCGCGGGGCAAGAAAGCGCGGATAATAGGTCGCCTGTGTCCGCACGGCGGCCATAAGGCGCTTGTACCATTTTGTATCGTCGTTTCGGTTCAGCTTTTCCAAAAGGGGCAGCACGGCGGCGCTGTACACGCTGACGGGCGTGATAAAGCTGTATTCTGCCGCCGTATCCAGCGCGGCCGTAAGCCGCGCCCGCCATGCGTTGTCCTTTTTCCGATACAGGGCAAGGGCGCACAGAATGTTCAGGTGGATGCCGTCAATATGCCGCCCGCAGCCCTGTATGTAGCGTTCCAGCGGCGAAAGCGTCAGCAGGGCGGCGTCCGGGCGGTTCTGCTCAATTTCAACCATGGCTTGCGTCAGGTATTGATACCGCTTCATTACATTTAGGTGCATGGGGTCGCGGGGTGCTTTCGTGCGGTACCACTCGTCGGCACTGTCCTGGTCGTCACAGTGCAGGGCCATCCGGCAGAGCATCGCGTCCATATTCGGCAAAAAGCGGGTCAGCCCCTGCGCTTCAAACCGGGCACGCAGCGTTTCGATCGTGCGGCGGGCATCTGCCGCCTGCCCCTTGGCCAGCTGGCAGCGCGCCAGCAGCCCGTTCACGGCAAACTCTATATCCGGCGTTCCCTTTTGCTGGATCTCACTCACCTGCGGGATCAGCGCAAGCATACGCTCGGTGATGTTCTCGCCCTTTTCAAATTTGCTTTCGGCAACGGCGCAGTCCGCCAGCCCCACGCCGTCTTTTTTCAGCACGGCCTCTACCGGGGTGCGAAGCGTCCGATACAAAAGATCGTCCTTTTTGCTCCACTCTGAAAAATCCTTGCCGCCGTTCATAATGCTGGGCAAGGTACTGGTCACGGAAAAAGACGGCAGCGTTATTTCTTTATCGGTCAGCAGCCGGAACACGGCCGGGATTGTTTTTATCAGCCCCTCCACACCGCGCTGCGGCAGGGAAATATCCAGCCACGCAAGGCGGCTGCGAGCCTGTCTGGCGGCAGGGTCCTGTTTTTTGCGGCAGTCGGCAAAGTTCTTTAGCGCCCCGTACCACCGTTCCGAGCCTTCATAGTCCATTGCCAGGGCGCAAAGCATACTCATTCCCTGCATCAGGGAAGGCGAAGCCAAGATTTCGCTTTCCGGCAGAGCGCGGTAATACTTTTCCATCTCGCTGTAATGTCCCATGCCGGGGTGCAGCTCGGAATTGCGGATCAGCAGCTCGGATATTTTGGCGTGATCCCCGCTTTTGGTGTAGCATTCCAGCGCGTGGGCATAATCCTCTTTCAGCTCGTAGTAAAGCGCCCCGCGGCTGAAAACGGCGCGGCGCTTTTCCTCGCTGCATTCTTTTTCCATCTCCCAGAGAAGGAAGGCGCGGAACTGCGGCCAGAAGTGGAAGTGCCGCACATCGTCATAACGCAGCATCGTTGTGTTGTGCAGAAGCCAGTCCAGCAGATTCCCGGTGCGGGGGTCGCCGCTGACCATTCGCGCCATTTCCAAATCAAAGCGCTCAAAGGGGGCAAGATCCAGCAAAAAATGCCGCACCGGAAGATCGAACCGGCGATAGATGGCATCCTCGAAGTAGCTGAACACCTCCCGGTAAGCCTGCGCTACGATTTCCGGGGCGAACGGCTTGCCGCCGGACATACACCGCGCCGTAACAGCGACGCCCAGCGGGTAGCCGATGGATTCTTTCAGGATGCCGTTGATTTCGCTTTCCGTCACGGCTGCCTTGCGGGCAGCAAAAAAGCCGCGTATATCCTCGCGGTCAAAAAGAAGGTCGTCCGGCTCCAGCGTGGTCATAAGACCCGTGTACTGGAAGGCCGTCAAGTACGACGGCGGCACCCCGCGGGAGAGGAACACAAACCGGCGCGCCGGGTTGGCACGGATCAGTTCACAGAGCGTCTGCGCGGTTTCCTGCTCCTGCAAAAGCTGAAAGTCGTCGATCAAAAGGACATCCCAGTTTTCCGGCAGTGTGCGCAGCGTGAAATCCGGCGCATTGGCCAGCGCCGTTTTGCCAAAGCCGCAGGGCGCACTGAAAAAAAGAATGCGGCCGCTTTGCATAACGCTGTCAAATTTTTGCTGCACAGATGGTTTTATCAGAATATTTCCGGTCAATTTTAACTCCTTTTCGGTGAGGAACGGGAAAATGCCACACTATAATAGTTAAATTATATCATCCGAAGGGGAAAAGTAAATCATTCCAAAGTATGAAATTTGGCCCTTTTGAAGGGGGCGTGCAGCGCGCTTATCTTCGGTTTTACGATATATTCTCCCGAAAAAAAGCACTTGACAATTCGAGCGGTTCACCCCATAAAGCGGTTCACCCCATAATTTATATAATTAGTGTGGTGCTGTCAGCGGACAGCAAAGAACGAAGGAGACAAGATGAAAAAGCAAATCGTAAGCACCCTTATGATGGCTGTTTTCACGCTTGTGTTTCTGCTGTCTGCGGGAATGTTGCTGGCATATTATGGGGAAGGTGTGCGGCAGCAGCAGGCATTTCGTGCGCTTGAAAGGATAACAGAGCAGGCAAATAACCATGACGGAGAAAACTCCAAGACCGCAGCCGTACAAACAGAGCAGTCCGCAAAGAAAAACGCGGCGCAGGAATATAACGCCCTGAAGGAAAAGAACCCGGACTTTTGGGGATGGATAAAAATTAACGACACGGCGTTGAGCTATCCTGTCATGCACACGCCTGAGGAACCGGAGTATTATCTTCGCAGAGATTTTGAGGGGGCTTATTCACTGCGCGGCGTACCGTTTTTGGACGCCAGATGTTACGACGGCTGCGGCAACTACATCATCTATGGCCATTATATGAAGGATGGAACCATGTTCGGCTCGCTGCAAGCCTATGCAAAGCCTGCCTACTGCGAGGCACACCCCACCATTACGCTGAATACCGCAACCGGATGTGCGGATTACACGGTAATGGCGGCATTTTATTCACAGGTTTACAGCCAAGAGGATAGCAGGGTGTTTCGGTATTACCAATACGCCGACCTGTCGAACGAGGCGGACTTTGCAACCTATGTGGAGCAGGTGCAAAAAGCGGCGCTGTATGACACCGGAGTAAATGCGCAGTATGGGGAACAGCTGCTTACACTTTCCACCTGCAGTTACCACACAGACGAGGGAAGATTTGTCGTTGTGGCAAAGAAACAGGAATGATTTTGTGCAATGGCAGCCTTCGACTTGCCTTGGCGCTTTATGCTCAAGGCTTTTGGGGCGAAAACATTTAACACACCAAACTCAGCGGATCAACCCGAACCCCGCCCTGCATTACCTCAAAATGCAGGTGGTTGCCGGTGCTGTCGCCTGTGCTGCCCACATACCCAATCACCTGCCCTGCCGTTACCGCTTCCCCTGCGGTAACGGCAGTTTGCGTCATATGGGCATACCGCGTGGAAAGTCCAGCGCCGTTATCCAGCAACACCTGATTGCCGTAGCTGTCGTTCCAGCCGCTGACCAGTACCGTGCCGCTGTGGGCAGCCAAGATTGGCGTACCCTCCGGCGCGGGAATATCCGTGCCGCGATGCCCGGCACTGCCAAAAGCGTCCACTTCCCCGAAGTGGCAGGATATATAGGTGTGCCCCGGCAGCGGCCAGCACAATTCACCGTCCGCAACAGCGATCCCGCCGCACAGGGCAAGCAGGCTGGGGCGCATTTCCTCGGATAACAGCTGGTGCAAAATGTCCCGTTGGTCTTGCGTAAAGTGGTACAAATCTGCCAGCGCGTCCACCGATTTGCTGCTGACCGTGATGTGCAGAATGTGCTCCGTGACCGGCTCCGGGTCGGGTTCGTCTTCGGTCGGTTCCAGCGTGGCGGTCACTTCCTCCACCTCGGCATCTATTTCGTGCATCGCCCAAAAGGTGTCCTGAATCAACCGCTTCTTGCTTTCGTCTATGACGACCACATCGCCGTCGTTGTTCAGGTTGTTCTGCACAGCAAAGACGGCCAGCACTTCGGGCCAGTAGCTCGCCCAAGTGTGACCGTCCTCGTAGTCGTATTCCATCGTGGTTTCGCTGCATTCCGGGTGCGCCGACACAATGTCGTTGATTGCCGTGCCGAAGTCGGCATTAGTTTCCGCAACGATTCCGGCAATGCGGATGCTGTTCGGGTCACCGGATTCATCGGCAAACAAAATGCCCATCGGTGAGCCGATCACCGCCGCAGCCGCGCCTATGACCATCGCCATCAACAGCACCACGCCGCCTGCGCCAAGCAGCGCCAACAGAGAACCGGCTGCGCGGCGTATCGTGTGCGCCAGCACCGCTTTCAGCCGCAGCCACGCAGCTTGTAACACCGTGCGAACTCTGCCCAGCGCGGCTTGCTTGATGCCGCCACCGGAAAAGACAGGGACGGTGTCGGGCAGTCTGACGCCGCTGCCAAGCACCGTGCCGCCCGCCTGCTTTTGCA
>ERZ1673704.746-NODE-746-length-18573-cov-5.323847_pt1 | contig 18573 bp, 18 predicted proteins | sample MGYA00580234_ERZ1673704 | MGnify/ENA primary metagenome ERZ1673704 (study PRJEB41218, sample SAMN15661757) | gut metagenome | host: Homo sapiens | place: Canada: London | collected 2015-08-20/2019-03-30 | study: EMG produced TPA metagenomics assembly of...
TGATGTAGTCCACCAGGACAATGCCGTTGTTGACGATGACGCCCACCAGCATCACGAAGCCGATAAGACTGACGACCGACACCTCGATACCGGAGACCAGCAGTGCCAGGAAGCCGCCGGTGAAGGCCAGCGGAATGGTAAACATCACGATAAACGGGGACTTCAGGGACTGGAACTGAGCCACCATGATGAGGTACACCAGCACCACGCCCAGCATCAGCATCAGCATCAGCTGGCTCATGGCATCCATGATCTGTTCGTTCTCGCCGTTGAACTCCACGGTGACGCCCTCCGGCAGCGCCAGCGGCGCCACGGCCTGCTGCACCGCCGATGTCACCTTGGTAACGTTGTAGCCATCGGCCAGCGTGGCGGTCACGGTGATGCACCGCCGCTGCTGGTCGCGCTGGATGCTGTTGAGGGACACGGTCTCGCGGATCTCCGCTACCTCGCCCAGCTTGAAGGAGCCATCGTCGTCCTCCTCCGTCTCCTCGCCGGTGAGCTGGCTCAGGCCGGAGGTATCGCTGCTGCCGCTCATGGCGGCGGACATGGAGCTGTCCGGTGTGATGGTCAGATCCAGCAGCTTCTCGCGGGTCAGCTTGCTGTCCGCCGCCGCGTCCACCATCAGCTCCATGCTCTCGCCGTCCAGCGTCACATCCGCCACCGTGGTGGTATCCTGCAGCGCCGCCGCCAGCTGCATGTAGATCTGGGCCACGGTGACACCGCGGGTCATGGCCGCGTTGCGGTCCACCACCACCTGTAAGGCAGGCGCCGCGTCCTCCAGGCCGTCGGACACATCCTTGACGCCCTCCACCTGTCCGATGCGCTGGCCCAGCGCACGGGCGGCGGTCTGCAGGCCCTCCATATCGTCGCCGTAGACCTGCAAAGAGATGCCGCTGCCGGTCATATAGCTCATCATACCGCTCATGACGCCGGAGGCCTTCACCGTGCAGGGCAGGTCGGCGCACAGCGCCTCGATCTCCCGCCCTGCGTCGGAGCCGAAGGTGCCCTCCGTCATGGTGAGGTAGCCGGTAACATCATAGTCGCCGTTGTCGCTGCTGGTCATGCTGAGGCCGCCCATGTTGCCGCTGCCCATCATGAAGCCCACAGCTTCCACATTCTCCACGGACATGGCCCGTTCCATCACCTGGTCGGCCGCCTCCACCGCTTCCTCGCGGGTGGTGCCCTCCGGCATGGTGATCTCCAGCGAGAGGTTATTCATGTCGATCTCCGGCATGAACGTAAAGCCGCGGCTCAGTGCGCCCCAGGCCGACGTCACCAGCAGCACCAGCGACAGCAGCAGCACGAAGGCCTTGTGGTCCAGCGACCAGGAGATGGCCTTGCGGTAGGCAGGGTAGAGCTTATCCAGCAGACCGGCCTTGGGTGTGAAGTCCCGCCGCAGCATGCCGGACGCCATGGCCGGCACCAGCGTCAGCGCCACCAGCAGGCTGGCCAGCAGGGAATATGTAATGGTCAGGGCCAGATCGGTGAACAGCTGCTTCGTCAGGCCCTCCACGAACACGATAGGCGCGAACACGCACACCGTGGTGAGAGTAGACGCCGTCACCGCGCCCAGCACCTGTCCCGCGCCGGACACCGCCGCCTGGATGATGGTAGCGCCCTTGGCCCGCAGGCGGTAAATGTTTTCGATGACCACCACCGAGTTGTCCACCAGCATACCCACCGATACGGCCAGGCCGCTGAGGGAGATCATGTTGATGGTGACACCGGTGAAGTACATCAGCACCACCGCGAAAATGACGCTGACGGGGATGGAGATCAGGGTGATGAGGGTGGGCCGCCAGTCACGCAGGAACAGGAACAGCACCACCACAGAGAACACCGCGCCCCACAGCAGGGACGAGAGGATGGTCTCCACAATGAGATAGATATAGTCGCCCTGATCCATCAGGGCCACGAATTTCAGGCCGTCGTACTGGGCCTCCAGCGTCTCGAACCGGTCGGCGATGTTGTTGGACACCTCCGCCGTGGCGTAGTTGGACTGCTTGGTAAAGGACAGCAGGATGCCGTTGTCGCCGTTGAGCTTGGTGTAGAGCTGGTCGCCGTTGTCCGTCACCACCACCGTGGCCACGTCACCCAGCGTGATGGGCTCCACGCCGTCCAGTCCCAGGTCGAACAGCACCATGTCCTCCAGCTCGCCGCTGTTCTCAAATTTCTGGCCCACCGACACCATATAGCTGATGCCGCTGTTGTCGTCGATGTACCCCGCGGGCATGGAGAAGTTCTGGGCCGTCAGCAGCCCGCTGATGGTGGAGATGGACAGCAGTCCCCCCAGATCAGTCTGTTCGGCCACCTTGTCATAGGCCGCCTGTATCTGCTTCAGCCCGCTTTCGATCTGGGCCTTGGCCTCGCTGAGCTGCAATTCCGCGCCGGTCATCTGGGTCATACCGTCCATCAGCTCCACCAGCAGGTCGGACACGTCGCCCTCCACCTGTGCGCGCAGGTGACCGCTCTTCAGCGCTTTCATCAGCTTCTCCATGCTGCCCTGCAGCGTCTTCAGATCGTCGCTCAGCTTCTTCAGCGTCCCATCCGGGTCGGTAATAAAGCCGCCCACGATGTCATCGATATCCGTGTCCTCCAGCACACCGTAGATATCCTTCAGCTTGTCGTACACTTTATCCACCGCGTCGCCGACAGACTCGGCTACGCCGTCAGCAGCGGCGCGCTTGGCGTCCGCCAGCGCCTGCTGTCCGTCCGTCACCTTCTTCTCCGCGTCGCGGAGCTTGCCCTCCGCCTTCTTCAGCTGGTCCTTCACCGCGTCCTCCAGTGTGGCGGACAGGGCGTCCATCTTCTCCTGATCCAGTATCACGTGGGCCTCGCGGGTCAGCGCGCCGGACACCGTGACGCCGGCCACGCCGCTGACGCCCTCCAGCTTGCCGGTAAGCTCATCGGTGACGAAGTCGCTGAGCGTGTAAACATCCTTCCCCTCCTGGGACACCGCCGCCACCATGACCGGGATCATGGAGGGATTGATCTTCAGCACGTAGGGCGCACCCACCGAGTCGGACCACTGGCCCTGCAAAATCGAAATTTTCTGTTGGATGTCCACACTGATGGTGTCCATGTTCACGCCGTCCTCGAACTCCAGCATCACCATGGAAACACTGTTCTGCGTGGTGGAGGTGACAGTCTTGATGCGGTCCAGCGTGGCCATGGACTGCTCCATGGGCCGCGTGATGGTCTCCTCCACGGACTCGGGGCTGGCGCCCGGGTCGGTGGTGACGATGACCACATAGGGAAAGTCCATGTTGGGCAGCAGATCCGGTGTCATCCTCAGATACGCCACCACACCAAGCACAACAATAGCCAGCACCACCACGAAGACGGTCAGCGGCTTTTTTACGCTGAATTTCGCCATACTCCTGCTCCTTTGCGGGCATACACCCCAAAATACCATAATAGAGAAGTGTATCACGCTGCCGCCGTTTCTGCAAGAGCCGTACCAGAAAATTCACGAAAGCGTTACAATATCCCACAGTTTCCGGTAAAAAAGTTCGCATGCCGAACAAATTAAGAAATCGTAAAGCGATGGGACGGGAGAGTTTCCTCTCCCGTCCCATTTGTCGTTTATTTGTCCTCACACAACGCGGAAATCGCCCTCCGCGGCGGCGGCCAGACGGGCCGCCTTCTGTTGGCCCAGCGCCTCCTGCAGGGCCGCGATGATGCTGTTGGACACCAGGAAGCCCTTGGGCGTCAGCCGCCAGCCTCCCTCCGTCCGGACGGCCAGCCCCGCTCCCTCGTACTGCAAAAACAGCTCCTCCATGGGCTCGAACCGCTGGCGGTAGCGGTTTTCGAAGGTGCGGCGGTCGATGCCCGCCGCCGTCCGCAGCGACAGCATCACGTATTCGTAGTCCCGGGCCAGTGTGCTCTCCCCCTCGGACTCCGACAGCACCAGCCGCCCCGCGATGTACCCGTCCAGATCCCGCACGTAGCCGTACCGGACGCCGCCGAAATCGGAGTGCGCCCCGGGGCCGAAACCGGCGTACTCCTCCATGCTCCAGTATTTCAGGTTGTGGCGGGACTCCCGCCCGGGCTTTGCGAAGTTGGAGATCTCGTACTGCCGGTAGCCCGCCTCCTCCAGCGCCGCCACAGTGTAAAGATACATATCCGCCTGCGCGTCGTCATCCGGCAGCGTCAGCTGCTGCCGCTGCTGCCACAGGGGCGTGCCCTCCTCCACCTTCAGCCCGTAGCAGGACAGGTGCTCCGGTCCCAGAGCCACGGCGTCCGCCAGCGTCCGCTGCCAGTCCTCCATGGTCTGGTCCGGCAGACCGTAGATCAGGTCCAGACTGAGATTTTCGATCTTCGCCTTCCGCGCCGCCGTCACCGCCTGCTGCACCTGCTCATAGGTGTGTACCCGCCCGATGCGCCGCAGCAGCGCGTCATCGGTGGACTGCACCCCCAGCGACAGCCGGTTGAATCCCGCTCGCCGCAGCTTCCGCAGCTCGCGCCAGTCGCCGGCGCTGTCAGGATTGGCCTCCAGCGTGATCTCCGCGCCTCTGGCCACGTCGTACCTCCGCAGCACCGTCTGCAAAAGGCGTGTCAGCCGGGACACACCCAGATAGCTGGGGGTGCCGCCGCCGAAATACACCGTGTCCACCTGCATACCGGCGGCGCGGGGCGCCACCTCCTCCAGATGCCGCACCAGCGCCGCGGTGTAGGCGTCCATCTTCTCCTCGCTGTGGGCCAGGGAGTAAAAATCGCAGTAGGCGCACTTGGCCTTGCAGAACGGGATGTGGACATACAGCCCCAGCACGGGCCTTTCTGCGGGCCGCCTCATGGCCGCACCTGGGGCGGCAGCATGGTCACTGCGCCGTAAAAGCAGTTGACCTTACAGCTGCGGCAGCCGATGCACTGCTCCGCGTCCACGGTGTAGATACCGTCCTCCCGCAGAAGGATACACTTCACCGGACAGAACATGGCGCACCAGCCGCAGCCGGTGCAGCTCACCTCGTCAATGACCGCCAGCTGTATGGCTTTTCGTCCAAAGGGATGTGCAGGGTCTGTCATGGACTCACCCGCCTTTCCTGAATTCGTCACATGTATTATATCCGCATCGGCTATATTTGACAACCCCGCATAGTTTGCCGCGCACCGGCGCACACTACGCGGGAAAGGATGTGACTGCCATGACCCCCGAGGAATATCAGGCGCTGGTAAAGCGCATGGCGCCCCGCTCCCCCATCCTGCGGGACACGGCGCTGGCCTTTCTGGTGGGCGGCGCCATCTGCGTGGTGGGCCAGCTGCTGTCCCACTGGTACGGCACGCTGGGGCTGGACGACTCCGACGCCGGCACCGCCACCTCCGTGACGCTGGTGTTCCTGTCGGCGCTGGCCACGGGGCTGGGCCTTTACCATAAGCTGGCCCGCTGGGCCGGAGCCGGTACGCTGGTTCCCATCACCGGCTTTGCCAACGCCGTGGCATCCCCCGCCGTGGACTTTCAGGCGGAGGGCCTCATCACCGGCACCGCCGTGAAGATGTTCACCGTGGCAGGACCGGTCATCGTGTTCGGCACCGCCGCCAGCGTGGTCTACGGTCTGGTGCTGTGGCTGGTGCAGCTGGTGTAAAAAAGAGGGAGACGCGCTGCGTCTCCCTCTTTCGTTGTCTCAGGCTCAGTTGTCCACGCGGTTGCGCCACTCCAGCTCCTGCTCCAGCTCGAACTTCAGCTTCTTGTTCTCCTCCACCAGCGTATCGTAGTGCGTACCCTGTACGTAGTACTTCACGAAGGCGAAGGTGGCCTCGTTGAACTCCTCCTCGGAGTACTCCGGCAGCAGGGAGCCGTTCTTGCGGCGCAGGCCCGTGACCTCCACCACCACCAGACGGCGCTGCTCCTCGCTGAGCTGGAACAGCTTCAGCGTCTCGGGGATATCCAGCTCCAGATCGTACCGCTCGTTGACGATCTCCAGCAGGCGGCGCTGCTCCGGCTTGGCGGAGACGATGACGCCGTGCTCGGCGAACAGGCGCTTGAGGTAGGACACGGAGACCTCCTCGCGGGTAATGGTGCCCTTGCCGATGCCGGTGAGCATGGTGTTGGACAGGTTCAGGCTGACATAGACCTCGTGGCCAGTGGTGGGATAGCTCATGTGGTACCTCCTGCATTGCTGCGTCAAATTGGTTTTCCGCCGCTCAAAGCGGCCTTTTTTGTTCTGCTGTTAGCATACCACACGTCGCGGCAAATAGCAACACAAAGTTGTACCAAGTACGTTTATTTATACGAAAAAATGGCCTATTTTTTCGAAACTATGGCACTTTCTTCTACCAAATGTACCATACAACCCAAACGGTCCAAAAGCCACCCATGACAGGCCCGTTCCCCTCCCGCCGCAGTGCCGGATGGGCGAAAGAGGCGCCGCTCCTGAGCGGATGGAGCTTTCGTCAAGACAAGGCGCGGCGACGACGGCATACTGGGTGTATGTCGAGGAGCCGCAACGCCGTATTGGCGGAGGAAACACCGCTCAGACGCCGGTAAGGTCAAATGGCGGCGTATATTCCTCCTTCGCCGCCGTCCGCTCCTGGGTGAATCCGTCCACAATACCGCAGTTACGCATGTACTCTGCGGCGGCGCGATACTCGGCGCGGGTGACGCGGCGGGCCAGACGCCCCTGTGCGTCGGGCTGGGGGGTATACTGGCTCATCAGCGAGAACAGCACGTCCCCGGGCCGGAACGTCCGGGCCACCCAGTCCATGACGCGGCGGCTGTTGTCCGGATATCCCGGCAGCACCAGATGGCGGATGACCACGCCCCGCCGCAGCAGGCCGTTCTCTATGACATAGGGTCCCGTCTGGCGGAACATCTCCTGAATGGCCGCAGCGGCCACGGGGAAATAGTCCGGTGCGGCGGACAGCTCCGCCGCCAGACTGCCGTCGGCGTACTTCATATCCGGCAGCCAGATGTCCACCAGTCCCTCCAGCCGCCGCAGCGTCTCCACCTTTTCATACCCGCCGCAGTTATACACCAGCGGCACGGGGAGCTTCGGCTCCAGCGCCGGCAGGATCCAGGGCAGGAAGTGGGTGGCGGTGATGAGGTCGATGTTGTGCGCGCCCTGGGCGATCAGCTCTTCAAAGATGGCGCGGAGACGCTGGGGGGTCACATCCTTGCCGAAGCCCTCCGCCGAGATGGCGTGATTCTGGCAGTAGCAGCACCGCAGGGTGCAGCCGGAGAAAAACACCGCGCCGGAGCCGTTGGTGCCGGAGATGGGCGGCTCCTCCCAGCGGTGCAGGGCGGCCCGGGCCACTCGAATGCCTGCGGGCATGCCGCAGAAGCCGCTGCCCCCCTGCTCGGTGCGCTGCGCCCCGCATTCGCGGGGACAGAGACGGCAGATCATACGGCGTGGATGTCGAAGTCCGGCCCCAGATCACCGACGATCCAGTGGCGGCGGCACAGGCCGATATACTTGTCGTTGGCGCCCAGCACCACCTGCGCGCCCTCCTTCACCACGCGGCCCGTCTCATCGAAGCGGGCATTGAACGCCGCCTTCTTGCCGCACCAGCAGATGGTCTTGACCTCCTCCAGCTTGTCCGCCAGCACCAGCAGGTGGTAGCTGCCCTCGAACAGCTCGCCCTTGAAGTCCGCCCGCAGGCCGTAGCAGATGACGGGGATGCCGCAGTCGTCCACCAGATGCACCAGATAATAGACCTCCTCCTTGGTGAGGAACTGGGCCTCGTCGATGATGATGCAGGCGTAGCGCTGTAAATCTGCGTCCGCCATGGCCCGCATCTCGTCAAAGTAGATGCAGGGGTGCTTCAGGCCGATGCGGGAGTAGACCATGTGGTCGCCGTCCCGGGTGTCCAGCCGCGGCTTGACCAGCAGTGTCTCCTGTCCCCGCTCCTCATAGTTGAAGCGGGCCATCAGAGCGTTGGCCGTCTTGCTGGAGCCCATGGCGCCGTATTTGAAGTAAAGCTGAGCCATTGTCATTTCTCCTTTTTTATCTCATTCCTCTGCGGTACTGCCGTCCAGCGCCGCCGTAAATACCTGAAAGGCCGAGGGGATGGCCCGCTGCTGCCGCGCCGCTGCATCGGCCCACAGCCAGTCCGGCTCCCCCTCCCCCGCCGCCGTCAGCAGGTAGCCGGTCATGCGCCAGCGGAGATGGGTAAATTCGTGCTTGGCGTGGAGGATCTGCTCCCACCGCAGCGGCGTCACGTGCCACTCCGCCAGCTGTGCAGCGGCGGCCGCCTCGTCCAGCTCCCCCTCCACGTGGGGGAACTCCCACAGCCCCGCCAGCAATCCCGTGTCCGGCCGCTGCCGCAGGGCCGCGGTGCCGTCCTCTTTCTTCATGATGAACAGGGTCAGACGCACCTCGCGCTTCTCTTTTTTCTTCTCCCGCAACGGCAGGAGCGCCTGTTTCCCGTCCCGCTTCGCGGTGCAGAAGCCTGCGGCGGGACACCGGTCACACAGGGGCTTTCCGTTGGGCAGGCACACTGCCGCCCCCAGATCCATCAGGGCCTGGTTGAAGTCCCCGGGCCGGTCCTGGGGCATGGTATCGGCCATGGCCTGCCGGAACGCGGCGCGTACCTTTGTCTCCAGCACGTTGCGGCTGTCGCCGGTGAGCCGCGCCGCCACCCGCAGCACGTTGCCGTCCACGGCGGGCACGGCCTGTCCGAAGGCGATGGACAGGATGGCCCCCGCCGTGTAGTCCCCGATGCCTGCCAGACGCCGCAGGTCGTCATAACTGTCAGGGAATTCGCCGCCGAAATCCTGCACCACGGTCTGCGCCGCTCTTTTCAGATTGCGGGCGCGGCTGTAATAGCCCAGCCCCTGCCACAGCCGCATCAGCTGCTGCTCCGGCATGGCGGCCAGCGCCGCCACATCCGGCGCGGCATCCATAAACCGTTGAAAATAGGGCAGTACCGCCTGGACGCGCGTCTGCTGGAGCATGATCTCCGACACCCACGTGCGGTAGGGGGACACCTCCTCCCGCCAGGGCAGCACCCGCCGGTTGGCGTCGTACCACGCCAGCAGCGGGGCCGGTAATTTTTGTAAGCTCATCAGTTCCATTGTTACCTGTTAAAGCGCGCGGCGTAGCCGCAGCGGCGGCACAGCTCCTCGGCGGGGCGGCGGGCATCGAAGCCCTTCTGAATGGCCCGGGCCCGGGGCGATGCCAGTATGTCGTCCATCTCCTGTGACAAAAGGTTCCCCAGTGCCAGCCGTCCCTCGCTGTCCAGACAGCAGGGCACCACCGTCCCGTCGCACAGCACGGCGATCTGCTGGCGCAGACCGTAGCAGAACTGGGTATCCTGCGGGGCCTGCCGGGGGTCGGGCCAGTCGAACTTCTCCCCCTCCTCCAGATAGAGATTTTCCGCCAGCCTGCGGTTACCGCGGCGGTCTCTTGGCAGGGTCTCCGTATTCTTCTTCATCATGCGGTCCAAAACACGAAGTATCCGAAAATTTTCCGCGTCCGCGCCCCCCTGATTCCACAGGCGCAGGGCGCAGATGACTCCCCCGCCCGCCAATGAAAGACAGCTATCCGCGACGCGCTCCACGTACTCCTCCAGCCCATCGCTGCGGCCGTTGCCCTCGAAGGAATGGAGGGAGACGCTGACCTTGTGGATGGCAGAGCTTTCCAGCAGCAGAGGCAGCTTTTCCGGCAGCAGCGTACCGTTGGTGGTGAGACAGACGCGGAAGCCAAGCTCCTCACAAATGTGCAGAATTTCCGCCAATTGTGGATGCAGGAGCGGCTCTCCCATGACGTGGAGGTACAGAAAATCGGTGTGAGGCCGGAGCTTTCCCGCCAACAGGGCAAAGGTCTCCGGCGTCATAAAGCGCTTTTCCCGCGCCGTGCCCGGACAGAAAGCGCAGGCCAAATTGCACACGTTGGTTATCTCCACATAGGCGCGGCTGAACACGGCGCTTCCCCCCTCTCCGGTGTTTTTGCCTCAGTCTTTGGGACAGTGTACCACAAATAGCCCCGTTTGAAAAGTGAAAATCCTTATAGGAAAGCCGTAGGTGCAAGCAAAAAAAACGGCAGTCCGCCGGACTGCCGTTTTTTGGTGCTTATCTGCATTGTTTCCCGTGAAACATGGGAAAAGCGGAACGTTTATTTGCCCTCACGGTCGTAGGCCACCACCACGCGGCGATTGGGCTCCGTGCCGATGGAGTAGGTGGTGACGCCCTTCACATCCTGCAGGGCGGCGTGGATGACATGACGCTCGTAGGCGTTCATGGGCTCCAGCGTCACGCTGCGGCGGTACTTGGCCACCTTGGCAGCCACCTTACCGGCCAGACTCTCCAGACTCTGCTCCCGCTTGGCGCGGTAGTTCTCCGCGTCCATCTGGATGCGGATGCGCTTGTCACTGCCGGTGTTGACGGCGTAGTTGGTCAGCTGCTGGATGGCGTCCAGCGTTTCGCCGCGGCGGCCAATGAGCTGACCCAGCTTGTCGCCCTCGAGAATGACCTTATAACGGCCCTTCTCCACCTCGTAGACCTTGACCTGGGCCACGCTGTCCATATGCTCCAGCAGACCGGTGACAAAAGCCACGATGCGCTGGGCGTTCTCGTCCTCGCACAGGGGCAGGTCAATGGTGGGGATATCCTTCTTTTCGGGGCGCTCCGTCTGCTGGGGACGGTCCGTGCGGGGAGGACGGGCAGGCCGGTCATTCCGTTCAGGGCGGTCGTTACGGGGACGGGCGGGGCGGTCCTCCGCCTTGGGAGCGGCAGGCACCGCGGGCTTTTCCTCGGCGGGCTTCTTCACAACAGGCTTGACAATGGGAGCCGGCTCGGCCACAGGGGCCTCCTCCGGACCGTAGGTCAGGCGAACGCGGGCAGGGCTGCTGCCGATGCCCAGAAAGCCGCTCTTGGCCCGCTCCAGGATCTCCACAGACACGTCGTCGCGGTCCATGCCCAGCTGCTCCAGGCCCTTTCGAATGGCCTCCTCCTCAGTCTTGCCCGTTACATCGATATAACTCATAGACAAAACTCCTTATCAGTTGTCGTTGTAGTGATCCTCGCTGAAGGCGCGGCCCCGTGCGTAGGGGCGCTGGCCCACGCGGCCGGCTTCCGTGGTGCTGCCGCCGTACTCGCCGTCGGAGGACTTTTTCTTCTTCTGGGGCTGGGGCTTCTTTTCGCCCTTGCCCGACACCATCTGCTGGTTATAGTTCTCGCGGGCCGCCTGCATCTTGGCATAGCGCTTCTCCCGCTTCTCCCGCTCCTTGTCGGTCTCCTCACGGTCCAGGATCTTATTGAAGTACTTGTTCAGGAACAGCTCCTGGATGCAGGAGAACGCGGCGTTGCAGATCCAGTACACGCACAGAGCGGCGGGCAGGATGTAGCCCATCCACACGGTCATCAGGGGCATCATGTACATCATGGCCTTGCCGGAGCCGTTCATCTGGGTGTTTCCATTGCTCTTCATGGAGATCATGGTCATCAGGAACTGCAGACCGGCGGAGATCAGCGGCATGATCAGGATGCCGATGACGGGCCAGCCGCCGGAGGGGAACTGGCTGAACAGGTCCTTGCCCACAGCGGACAGATCCATGCCCAGGAAGTTGTAGTTCAGGTCGATGAGGCCGGCAAACTTACCGTCAAAGTCGGCCCAGTGCTCGTGGATGAATTTGGCCAGATAGATCTGCTCGTAGGCAGCGGCCTGACCGTCTGTGGCGGCGGCGTAGCCCAGAGACGTGGCCAGAGTGGTGATCTCGGCGATCACGCTCTGGGACAGGCTCATGAAGTAGCGCAGCGGCGTGCGGATGATATAGTACAGTGCGATCAGAATGGGGAACGGCAGGAAAGACCACAGACAGCCGGACATGGGGTTCACGCCCTCCCGGGCGTAGAGATCCGCCATCTCCTGCTGCTGCTTCTCCCGATTGTTGGCATACCGCGTCTGGATGTCCTTGATCTTGCTCTGCATGCGGTTCATGCGCAGCATGCTCTTCTTGCTCTTGAGCTGGAAGGGCAGCAGCACCAGCTTCACCAGCAGGGTGAACAGGATCAGGGCCACGCCATAGGAACCCGTCCAGGTGTAGAACAGACGGGTCAGCCACGCGAACGGTACGCAGATGTAGTATCCGAGTTGTGCAAACATGGATGATCTCCTTCGTTGTGAAATAAAACGAGGCTTTCAGGATTTTCAGGGCACCGGATCATACCAGCCGCCCTTGTGGAAAGGATGGCACCGCAGAAAGCGCTTCAAGGCCAGCCAGCCGCCTCTGGCCGCGCCGTACTTCTCAATGGCTTCCAGCGCGTATTGAGAGCAGGTGGGCACAAAGCGGCATCTTGGGGGAAACAGAGGTGAGATGGAACGGCGGTAAAACCGGATCAGGGACAGCAGCAGCTTTTTCATGCGTCCTCCCGCAGCAGCTCCAGTTGGGAAAGGCAGTGCAGATACTGCTTTTCCAGCTTGGCATACGGCATGTCCACCGCCCGTACACGGGCCACCACGATCAGGTCGTAGCCCGGGATCAGCTCCGCCTTATGCAGGCGGTACAGCTCCCGCAGGCGGCGGCGGACGCGGTTGCGCACCACGGCATGACCCAGCTTGGTGGACACAGTGACCCCCAGGCGGCTCATGCCCTTTCGGTTCTTCAGGCAGTAAACCACCACGCCGCCGGAGACGGCGGAGCGGCCCCTGCGATAGATGCGGCGGAAGTCGCCGTTCTCTTTTACCGTAACTCGCGCGTCCATACGTTCCCTCTTTTTCTTCAGCGCAGTCTTTTGGAGAAACACCAGTAGGGACGGCAGATATCCACCGTCCCTCAAGGCTTTATCTCACTGTGCGATGCACTTTCCGCGACCTCAATGGGTCAGGCGAGCGCGGCCCTTGGCACGACGGCGAGCCAGCACCTTGCGGCCATTGCGGGTGGCCATTCTCTTGCGGAAGCCGTGCTCCTTGGAGCGCTGGCGCTTCTTGGGCTGATAGGTACGGAACATTGCATGACACCTCCATCTTCAAAAAAATATCCGGCGGCGGAACAGAGCCGCCGCTCTTACTCGACAGCAGAGGACGTTGTTCCCTGCCGCAGTCGACACATCAGACGCCATAAAACGGCGCGGAATACATTATACATAACGAAAACTGTCATGTCAACATAAAATTGCCCACTGCCGCCGCATTTCACACCCTGCCCCGCCGCAGAAAAACTGCTTTATATTTAGAATATGTAGTAGCTTTTTTCCACAGGGTCTGGTATAATGTAGTGGGATATTCTGCGCCCTCACGGGTGCATTTCCGCGCGTACACAGAAAACACATCGCAGGAAAGGAGAGCTTCCTTTGAAATCACTGTCAGATCTGTGGGACAGTATCCTCGCCCGTCTCAGCGGCGAGCTGTCCGACATGACTATCAAGACCTGGTTTGACGAGATCACCGTGGTGACCATGGAGGATTCGGCGCTGGTGCTGCACTGCAGCAATCCGTTCAAGAAGAACACGGTGGAGGCCCGGTTCCTCCCCCACATCAAGGCGGCGCTGAAGGACATCTTCTCCACCGATCTGGAGGTAAAGATCCTCAGCGACGAGCAGCTGGCGGCCTATCACGGCGTGGCGCCGGACCGGCCGGGAAACCTGTTTGATTCCGACGCCTTCACCTTTGAGACCTACGTGGTGGGCCCCCAGAACAAGCTGGCCTACGCCGCGGCCAAGGCGGTGGCGGAAAAGCCGGCGGAGGGCTTCAACCCCCTGTTCATTTACGGCGAGTCGGGACTGGGCAAGACCCACCTGCTCTACGCCATCGCACACCTGATGCGCAGCCGCCGTCCAGAGTCCCGCATCGTCTATATCAAGGGCGATGACTTCACCAATGAACTGGTCAGCTCCATCCGCGAGAACCGCAACGCCGAGTTCCGCGAGAAGTACCGGCAGGCCGACATCCTGCTGGTGGACGATATCCAGTTCATCGCCGGCAAGATCCAGACCCAGGAGGAATTCTTCCATACGTTCAACACACTGTATGAATCCGGCAAGCAGATCGTGCTGACCTCCGACCGGCCGCCGCGGGAGATGACACAGCTCAGCGACCGCCTGATGTCCCGCTTCGAGTCCGGCCTGATGGTGGACGTAGCCCCGCCGGACTTTGAGACACGTCTGGCCATCATCCACAACAAGGCGGCGCTGCTGGGTGTGAAGCTGCCCAACGAGGTAATGGACTACATCGCGGAGAACGTCACCACCAACGTCCGGCAGCTGGAGGGCACCCTCAATAAAATACTGGCCTACCGCGATCTGCTGGGAGACCAGGTGGACGAGGAATCCGTGGGCCGCGCCGTCCGCGATATGCTCAAGCGCAGCAACGAGTACGTTCCTTCTCCCAAGGTCATCATCAGCTATATCTGCAGCTACTACAACATCGACGAGGAGACACTGCGGGGACAGAGCCGCAGCCGCGACGTGGTGGCAGCCCGTCAGCTGGCCATGTATCTCATCCGGCGGATGCACGCCACGTCGCTGGACGGCATCGGCAAGGAGTTCGGCAACCGTGACCACTCCACCATCCTCCACTCCCTGGACAAGGTGGAAAAGCAGATGCAGACCGATCCCAAGTTCGCCGAGCGGGTCAAGGAGATCACCACCAACATCAGCAGCAAGCGATAAGGTTTTTTCCACAGGGATCGTGGTATCCACGTGGAAGAACAGTGGAAAAAAAGAGAATGGAGGGGAACGGTGGAAAAACTCCCTTCCTTTTCCAGAGAAGGAGTGGAAAATAAATCTCTGTCCCACAAGGGCTTCGGGGAAATTTCCACAAAAATTCTCTCTACTACTAACGCTACTAAAAATAAATGATTAGTTTATGATTTGTCCGTGAAAAGTATGCCTGCGAAATACGAGAAAGGAACGAGATAGAGATGCTGAAATTTTCCTGCGAAAAAACGCTGCTCCAGCAGGCCGTCAGTACCGTGTCCCGGGCGGTGGCGGCCAAGAGCTCCATCCCCGCGCTGGAGGGTGTGCTGCTGGAGGGCGACACGCAGCTGACGCTGTCCGGCTACAATATGCAGACCGGTATCCGCACCGCCATCTCCGCCGAGATCCATCAGGAGGGCCGCATCGTGCTGAATGCCCGCCTGTTCGGCGAGATGATCCGCCGCCTGCCTGACGATATCGTGGTGTTCTCCGCCGACGAGAAATATGTGGTGAAGCTGGTGTGCGGCGATGCCAGCTTTGAGCTGCCCGGGCTGTCCGCAGACGACTATCCGGAGCTGCCCACGGTGGACGACGAGTTCTCCGTGTCCATCCAGCAGAATACCATGAAGGCCATGATCAACCAGACCAGCTTCGCCGTGTCCACCAACGAGGCACGTCCCATCCACACCGGTGCGCTGTTTGAGATCAGCGACACGGGGCTGACCATGGTGGCGGTGGACGGCTTCCGCCTGGCTCTGCGGCGGGAGCCGCTGGAGCGCATCGACGGCGGCGCGTTCCGTTTTGTGGCGCCGGGCGCCGCCCTCAACGAGGTGGAGAAGATCTGCGCCGACACCGACGCGCTGCTGACGGTGGTGCAGGGTAAGCGGCACCTGATGTTCGAGGCCGAAAATACCCAGCTCATCTGCCGCCGTCTGGAGGGCGAGTTCCTGGACTACCGCAATGCTATCCCGAAAAACAATCCCATCTGCGTGGAGGTGGAGACCAAGGCGCTGCTGGAGAGTCTGGACCGCGTTTCCGTTGTCATCAGCGAGAAGCTGAAAAGTCCCGTGCGCTGCCTGTTCGATGCAGATCGGGTGTATCTCTCCGCCCGCACCGGCAACGGCGAGGCCAAGGACATCTGCCCCATCAGCGGTGACGGCCAGCAGCTGGAGATCGGCTTCAACAACCGCTATCTTATGGACGCGCTGCGCTATGCGCCGGCGGACAAGGTGAAGATGCAGCTGAATACCGGCATTTCCCCCTGCATCATCACGCCGGTGGACGGAGGGGACGAGTTCCTCTATATGGTACTGCCCGTAAGATTGAAGGCACAATAAAAGGGGATCTTTTTCGTCCCGCCTGCGGCCGGCGGACGCAGGCTATCGGCGGAACGCAAAATCTCTCCCTGTTCTATCACAGTGGATTCGAACGCGAGGAAAAAATATTATATGGAAAACATCGAGATCACAACGGAATATATCAAATTGCAGGACCTGCTGAAGTTTGCGGCGGCAGTGCAGACCGGCGGCGAGGCCAAGATCGTCATCCAGGAGGGTGATGTCACGGTGAACGGCGAGGTGTGTACCATGCGGGGCAGGAAGCTCCGCCCCGGGGACGATGTGTGCTTTCAGGGAAAGCACTACACGGTGACGTATGCGGGTCGATAGGCTGACGCTGGACGGCTTCCGCAACTATCGGCGTCAGGCGCTGGAGCTGGATGAGAGCTGCAACGTCATCTACGGCGAGAACGCTCAGGGTAAGACCAACCTGCTGGAGGCGGTGGTATACCTGTCCTGCGGCAGAAGTCCCCGTGCCCACGGGGACAGGGAGCTTATCGGCTTCGAGCGGCAGGACGCCTCCGTCACGGGACATATTTATTCCCGTGAGCGGGAGTTCACCACGGAGATACAGCTTTTTCGGGAAAAACGGCGGAGGATGACGGTGAACGGCGTGCCTGCCAGGACCAACGCGGCGCTGTCCGACGTGCTGCACACTGTGTTCTTCTGCCCGGAGGATCTGTTCCTCATCCGGGCGGGAGCGGCGGAACGGCGGCGGTTCATGGATCAGTCCCTGTGCCAGCTGCGGCCACGCTACGCCGAGGCGCTGGCGGAGTACGGCAGGCTGTACGACCACAAGACCCGCATCCTGCGGGACAGCGAGGAGCACCCCCACTTGCTGGATATGCTGCCGGACTTCAACGAGCGGCTGTGCCGCGTGGGCGCGGTGCTCATCGGTTATCGGGCGCGGTACTGCGCGGCGCTGGCGGACTATGCCGGTCAGGCCCACGGAGAATGCTCCGGTGAAAAGGAGGAGCTGACGCTGACATATCAGACCGTCAGGACCGTGACGGACCCCTTCGGGCCGCAGATGGACATCTATCAGGCCCTGCGGCAGCACATGGAGGACCACGCGGCGGCGGAGCGGGCCAGCAGACTGTGTCTCTCCGGCCCCCATAAGGACGATCTGGAGGTACTCATCAATGGCCGCAGCGCCAGACAGTTTGCTTCCCAGGGACAGGTGCGGACAGCGGCGCTGAGTCTGAAGCTGGCGGAGCGGGAGATCCATAAGAACGCCGTGGGCGAATACCCCGTGATGCTGCTGGACGACGTACTCAGTGAGCTGGATCCCAGGCGGCAGGAGTATGTGCTCAACCGGATACGGGGCGGGCAGGTGTTCATCACCTGCTGCGAGAACGACCGGCTGGATACCATGCTGCGGGGCCGCGTGTTCCATATTCGGAACGGGGAGGTGCTGTGATGGCGTACCTGCATATCGGACAGAACGTGATGCTGGAGGACAAGCGCATCATCGGCATCTTCGATCTGGACAACACGTCTACCTCTAAAATCACACGAGAGTTTCTGAATACGGCGGAGCAGGACAGCGTGGTGCAGACCGCCTGCGAGGACATCCCCAAGTCCTTCGTGGTGTGCGACCACCCCTACCACCGGCAGATCATCTATATATCCCAGCTGAATTCCCAGACGCTGCTCAAGCGGGCTCAGGGGAAAGGAGAATAACATATGGCAGATATGGAAAAGACCGTCGCCGCCAACGAGTATAACGCGGCGGAAATTCAGGTGCTGGAGGGACTGGAGGCCGTCCGCAAGCGGCCGGGCATGTATATCGGCTCCACCAGCGCCAGCGGCCTGCACCATTTGGTGTACGAGATCGTGGACAACTCCATCGACGAGGCGCTGGCGGGCTTCTGCACCGACATCACCGTCACCATCAACGAGGGCAACACCATCACCGTTACCGACAATGGCCGCGGCATCCCCGTGGACATTCAGGCCCAGACGGGGCGGCCCGCGCTGGAGGTGGTGTTCACTGTGCTGCACGCCGGCGGCAAGTTCGGCGGCGGAGGCTATAAGGTGTCCGGCGGCCTCCACGGCGTGGGCGCCAGCGTGGTCAACGCCCTGTCGGAGTGGCTGACCGTGCAGGTACACAAGGACGGCAAGATCTACGAAATGCGGTTCTCCCGGGGACACATCACTCAGGAGATGCAGATCGTGGGCGACACGGACCATACCGGTACCACCGTGACCTTCAAGCCCGACCCTGAGATGTTCGACACGCTGGACTACGACTACGAGACGCTGCACACCCGTATGCGGGAGCAGGCGTTCCTCAACGCCGGCCTGCGCATCACCATCACCGATGCCCGGACGGGACAGGAGCAGTCCGAGGCCATGTGCTACGAGGGCGGCATCCGCGAATTCGTCACCTATATCAACCGCAACAAGACCCCGCTGCACGAGGAGGTCATCTATCTCTCCGGCGCCAAGGGCGACAGCACCGCCGAGGTGGCCATGCAGTACAACGACGGCTACAACGAGACGCTGGTGTCCTTCGCCAACGACATCCACACGCCGGAGGGCGGCATGCACGAGACCGGCTTCAAGGCGGCTCTGACCCGCGTGCTCAACGCCTACGGCCTGAAGTACGGCCTTATCAAGGAGGGCGATAAGGTGTCCGGCGAGGACGTCCGCGAGGGCATTACC
>ERZ1673704.765-NODE-765-length-18108-cov-6.679444_pt1 | contig 18108 bp, 13 predicted proteins | sample MGYA00580234_ERZ1673704 | MGnify/ENA primary metagenome ERZ1673704 (study PRJEB41218, sample SAMN15661757) | gut metagenome | host: Homo sapiens | place: Canada: London | collected 2015-08-20/2019-03-30 | study: EMG produced TPA metagenomics assembly of...
GCACACAGTTGCGCACGACGAAGATGAAGCCGAGGAAGAGGTAGAGCGACAGGTCGACATAGAGGTAGGTGTTGCCGTAGCGCATCGTCTCCGCCGTGACCTTATCGGGTGAGAGGAAGATATAGAGATACCCGCCGCCGCGCGAGAGCAGCAGTCCGGCCGCGATGGAGATGAGGCACATCGTCCAGACAATGATGAGCGCCTGCACCGTTCCCTTCTTGATGCGCGCGTGGTCGCCCGCACCGAGGTTCTGCGCGGTGAAGCTGGTCATCGCCGCGCCGAGGCCGTTGAGCGGCGTCATAAGGAGGTTATTGAGCTTGTTCGCCGCGCCGAAGCCGTTCTGCGCCGCGTTGGAGACCATCTCGCCGCCAAGCGTATCGAACTGCACGATGACGCTCTGCATCACGATGATGCCGATGGCAAGGACGGAGAACTGCAGACCGAGCGGGATGCCCTGAATGAGATGGCGCGTAACGTCGCGCCTTGTGATGCGCCAGTCCTCGCGGTGCAATCGCAGCTCGGGATACTTCAAAAAGGCGTAGAGAAAGCAGCCGAGCGTGCTGATGAGCTGCGCCGCAACGGTGGCGATGGCTGCGCCCGCGACGCCCCAGTGGAACGAGAGGATGAAGAGCAGATCCAGCCCCACGTTGAGGATCGTCGAGAAAAGCAGGAACGCGAGCGGCGTGGCGCTGTCGCCCATGCTGCGCAGGAAAGAGCAGATGAAATTATAGAAAAGCTGCGCGCCGATGCCGCCGAAGAGGATGGCGCAGTAGGTATAGGCCGCGCGGTAGACCTCCCTGCTCGCGGGCGTGACGTTGATCCACGCGAGCATGGGGTCGAGCAGCGCCAGCGCCAGCGCCGTGAGCACGGCGGTCAGCACCGCGGAGAGGACGATCTGCGTCGCCATGGAGCGGCGGACGCCCGCGCTGTCGCGCGCACCGACAAAGCACGATGTCACGGTGCAGAAGCCCGCGCTCGCGCCGAAGGCGAACTGCAGGAAGATCATCGCGAGCGAGGTGGTGTCGTTCACACCGGCGACCTCGCTCGCCGTCAGCGTCTGACCGACAATGGCGGCGTCGCTGATGGAATAGACCTGCTGGAGCAGGTAGGAAACGATAATGGGGAACGCGAACACGAGCAGCGTCTTCCAGCACGTTCCCTGCGTGAGGTCCACGGGCTGAAAGAACGAACGAAGCGAAAACGACGACTGATGATTCATAAGCCTCACCTTTTACCACGGTGTATTTTGATATCTTTCATACGAGATTGTGATTATAAATTTGTAGGAAAGGGTTGTCAATGTCACTTTTGTCCAAAAAAAGTGTGCGCTTCGCGCCGCATCTTTTCTCTTGCGCCAAGGGCGTAAAGGGAGTAGAATAGCGCCGAAAACAAAGGGTGTCTCCCCTTTCGGAAAGGAGCGCGGAACGCGCCATGCTTGCCTTCCTCCTCGCACCGTTTTACCTGCTTTTCAATCTCTATCTGTTCCGCCGTATCATGGGCTGGGTGCGGGCGTGGTTCCCGTGGTTCCGCAAGCGAAAGCATTGGGCCGTGCCCGCCGCGCTGTACGCCTTCTTTGCGCTCTCCTTTGTTCTGGCCTTTCCGCTGCCTGCCGGACGGCTGAAGCGCGCGCTCATGCTCATCGGGAACTATTGGCTCGGCGTGCTGCTCTATCTGCTGCTGGCAGTCCTGCTCGCGGACGGACTGCGGCTGCTGCTCGTCCACGGTCTGAAGCTCCGCTCTCTGCGCTCGGCGCGGATGCACCGCATCGCGGGCTGTCTGTGCGCGGCGGTCATTCTGGCGACCTCCGTCGGCGGCGTGATCAACGCCCGCGTCGTGCGCGTCACGCCCTACGAGATCACCGTAAACAAGTCCGCCGGCAGCATGGAGAGCATGAAGGTCGTGCTGCTCGCCGATCTCCACCTCGGCTACAACGTGGGCCTTGCGCAGATGGAACGCATGGTCGCGCGCGTGAACGAGCAGGACGCCGATGCGGTCGTCATCGCGGGCGACATTTTTGATAACGCCTGGGAGGCCGTGGAGGAGCCGGAGCAGATCGCTGCGGTGCTGCGCGGCATCCGGTCGAGGTACGGCGTCTACGCCGTCTACGGCAACCACGACATCGAGGAGCCCATCCTGGCGGGCTTCACCTTCCGAAGCGACGGGAAAAAGCAGAGCAGCCCCGAGATGGACGCCTTTCTCGCGTCCGCGAACATCCGCCTCCTGCGCGACGAGGCCGTGCTGCTCGGCGGCGAGGTTTATCTTTACGGTCGCCCCGACGCGCAGCGCCCGGGGCGCGGCATCGAGGTGCGCAAAACGCCTGCGGAGCTCGTCGAGGGGCTGGATACGGACAAGCCCATTCTGGTCCTTGACCATCAGCCGCGCGAGCTGGAGGCGCTGGCCGCGGCGGGCGTGGACGTCGATCTCTGCGGGCACACGCACGACGGGCAGATGTTCCCCGGCAACCTTACCGTCCGGCTATTTTGGGAGAATGCCTGCGGCTGTCTCCGCGTGGGGTCGATGCACAGCATCGTGACCTCGGGCGTCGGTCTCTTCGGACCGAATATGCGCGTGGCGACCAGGGCCGAGATCTGCCCCATCACCATTCACTTTATGAACTGAAAAAGGGAAGCGGTTCAGTGAAAGCCGCTTCCCTTTTTCTTATTTTTTCTCCGGCAGCTCGTTCCAGAGCGTGAAGCCGAGGATCAGCGCACCGCCGGCGAGCTGCGGCGCCGTGACCGGCACCAGTCCCAGCGTGGACATCACGAAGCAGACGATCTGCTTTCCCGTCAGTCTTTCGTGAAAGAGCAGAGGGCAGGCAGCGGTGACGAGCACGGGCGCAAAATAGTAGCTCAGCGTCGCGACGGACACGGTGGTGTAGCGGTAGGCCTCGAAAAGCAAGATCCAGTTCACGCCCATCGCCGTGCCGGAGAGGAGCAGCAGCGCGGCCTCGCGCCGATTCGCGCGCAGCGCGAGCTTCTGCCCGCTCACGAGCAGATAGCCGCCGACGAGCAGCGCCGCCATCACCGCGCGGTAAAGCGCCAGCTCGCCCGAGGAAACGGAAATGCCGCGCACGAACGGCGCAAGCGTACCGAAGATAACGGCCGCGGCTGCAAGCATCCCACGCGACCTTCGCTGTTCCATGAGTCCTTCCTCCCTGCGAAAAAGAATGTCATCATTATAAAGGCTTCGCTGCAAAATGCAAGCTGCGGAGCGCACAAATCGCGGCATTTACTTTCACCCCGCCATCGGATAAGATAGAGGAAGAAAAAATTTTTTGCGTGTTCCGCGCGACCTTCGCGCCGCGTTTGCGGTAAATAGAGTGAAAGGAGGCGGGGCCAAATGAAGGACGAGCAGATCATCGCGCTGTATTTTGCGCGCAATGAGGATGCCATCGGCGAGACCGACAAAAAATACGGAGCGCGGCTCCTGCAGCTCGCGCAGCGCATTCTCCTCGACCAGTTTGCCTGCGAGGAGGTGCGCTCGGACACCTATCTGAAAACGTGGAACGCCATTCCTCCGCAGCGCCCGCCGGTGTTTCCGGCTTTTCTCAGCCGTTTGACGCGGCAGGGTGCCATCGACCGCTATCGCCGCGACGGCGCGCAGAAGCGCGGCGCGCGGGAATATCTTCTCTCCCTTGAAGAGCTGGGCGACGCGGTCGACGGCGAGGCGGACGAAGCGCTGGACGCGAGGCTGCTCGCCGAGAGCATCGAGCGCTACCTGCGCACGCTCTCGCCGCGCGAGCGCGGCGTCTTCCTCGCCCGCTATTTCTACGTCGATCCGCTTGCCGACGTCGCGCGGCAGTACGGCACGAGCATCGGCGCGGTCAAAAGCCTCCTCTACCGTACGCGGCAGGGTCTGCGCGCACATCTGGAACAGGAGGGCTTTACGGTATGACGAACGAACAGCTCAGTGCTTCCCTCAGCTATCTTGGCGACGAGCTGCTGGCGGAGTGCGGCGCGCGGCGGCAGAGGCCGAAGCGCTCATGGCGGACGGCGCTGATCAAGGCCGCGTGCATCGCACTGGTGCTTTTCAGCGGCATCTACGTCGCCGGACGCTTCGACTACTCGCTCGGCGCGGGCTGCGCCTCCAGCCCCGGCACGATCGCGGACGGCCGCTATTATTACCACGTCCGCCACAGCGGCGTCTGGTGCTACGATCCCGCCATGGGCACGAGCGAGCGGGTGCTCAGCACCTTCTGGTACGATGGCTACGCGGTGAACGGCTACGGCATTTACTACCTTCGGGGCGAAACGCTCTATGTGCAGGTACACGAGACGGGCGAGCGGATAAAGCTCTACACCGCACCGCAGGACTGCACGCGGCTTTTCTTCTCGCTGCTCGGCGACGGGCGCATCGACGTCCGGCTCCGCTTCAACAGCTATACCATTCATCAGGACAAAGTCCCAACCGACACAGAGCCCAATGTACCGTCCTGGAGCTATAATGACACCATCGTCTGGAGCGAATACCTGCTCGACGGCAGGACCGGCGAGCTGCTGGAGGTCCGGCAGGAGTACGCATCCTCCGGCGCGGGCTTCGAGCAGTTCTATGAAAACACGCACCTCACGTTCGGCGGGTACGAATTTACCCTCGTGCCGAGCGGTCAGCGGGCGGACGGGGTCGCCCTCTACCGGCTTCTCCGCGACGGCGAGGACGTGACACCCGAGGGGACGCTGTTCGATCAGGGCTTCTTCGTGCTCCGCGGCGGCCAATACGCTCTGGTCGAGTGTGTGAGAGGCGGAAAGCTGACACACAATATGCTCTGCCTCGGTGCGGACGGCTCGGTCACAACGCTGCGCTGCCCGAACACACGCAGCTACGTCGCCGCGGCAGACGGGTTCGTTTTCTACGACCAGTACGAATGGCAGCTTGCCGAACAGCGGTACGTCGGCGTCGGTTGCCATGACATCGCGACCGGCGAGGAATGGCTCCTCACCGTCGACCGCACGGACCTCACGCGGGAGCTCTACGACTACACGACCGACGGGGTCTATCTCTACGCCTGCGCGCCGTGGAGCAGCGCGCACACGGTCTGGCGGCTCATCTCTGACGAGGACGGCAGGCATACCGCGCTGGAATACGTTGACACGGTGGGCCCCGCACGGCATTGAGACAGAGGAAACGGCAGCAGAGCGGGGGAGCTTCCTGATGGAAGCTCCCCCGCTTTTTGCGCGCACGGCGCGTTATTCCTTTTTCTGCGCGTCCTCCGCGCCGTTCTTCTCCTTCCGCTCGCGCAGGATGCGCCCCACGCACACGAGCGCAAGGAACGCCCACAGGGCGATGCCCGCCGTCCAGCCCTTGAGGTAGCAGCCCACCGCCATCAGGATCGTAAGCGGCAGAACGATATATAGCGTCCGAATTTTGATCATGGTTTCTTCCTCCCTGTTATTCCAGCTCGTCGAGCGTCATGGAAAAGCTCTCCATGCAGTGCTCCATAAAGTAATCCAGCTCGGGCAGATGCATCGCGTCGAGCGCGGCGCGGGTCTGCTCGGCGGCGCGGCGAAACTCCGCGTTGCCCGCCTTGAGCTCCTCGACGCACTTGATGTAGGCGGATAGCTTGTCCGCCGCCTTGACCAGCTCGAGCACCTCGCCGTCCGCGCAGTCGAGCACGTCGTCGTAGTCCGGCCTGAGCTCGTCGGGCAGCATGGCAAGGAGCCGTCCGCAGGCGACCGCCTCGACCTTCTTGTAGGCGTCGCGGATCTCGGGCGCGTAATACTTGATAGGCGTGGGCATATCGCCGGTGATGATCTCGCTCGCGTCATGGTAGAGCGCGGCCGCGGCGACCTGTCCCGCGTCGATCTGCCCGCCGTACACGCGGTTTCGGATCACCGCGAGCGCGTGCGCGAGCACCGCGACCATGTGGCTGTGCTCCTGCACGTTTTCGGAAAAGGTGTTGCGCATGAGCGCCCAGCGTGTGATGTAGCGCATCCGCGCGATGTAGGCAAAAAAGTGGCTTTTCATGTCTCCTCCGGTTCCCCGCGCAGGCCGTCGCCGTCGACGGCGGTGATGCGCACGTTTTGCACAGTGTTATGTAACCCTTTCATCCCCACCGTGACGGGCATATAGTTCGGCGCGTGGCCGACGCTGCCCTCGCCCCTGTCCTGCTCAAAGAGCACGGGAAAGCTCTTTCCCACGCAGCGGGCGAGATAGCCTTGGTGCATCCGCTCCGCGACGGCGGCGGCGCGCGCCGCGCGCTCCTCGCGCACGCTCATGTCCACCTGCGCCATCGCCGCGGCCTTCGTGCCGGGGCGGACGGAATAGGGGAAGATGTGCATGGCGGCGAAGCCGCACTTTTCAATGAAGGCGAGCGTCTCGCCGAACTCCTCCTCCGTCTCCTCCGGAAAGCCGGTGATGAGGTCGGTGGTAATGGCGGGGTCGTCAAAATATTCGCGCAGCAGCTCCACAGACTCATAATAACGCGCGGTGTCGTACCGGCGGTTCATGCGCTTGAGCGTCGCATCGCAGCCGGACTGCATCGAGAGATGGAAGTGCGGGCAGAGGGTCGGGAGCTTTTTCGCCCGCTCGCAGAATTTCCGCGTCACCGTGCGCGGCTCGAGCGAGCCGAGGCGAATACGCATCTCCCCGCCCTCTCGGGCGATGATCTCCAAAAGGTCGATGAGCGTCGTGCCGTCCTTGAGGTCGTGACCGTAGGAGGAAATTTCGATGCCCGTGACCACAAGCTCACGGTAGCCCTGTGAGCGCAGGGCGCGCACCTGCTCCGCCGCCTTGTCCATCGGCAGCGAGCGCACGGGGCCGCGCGCGTAGGGAATGATGCAGTAGGTGCAGAAGTTCACGCAGCCGTCCTCGACCTTGAGCATCGCGCGGGTGCGGTTCGCCATGCCGCCCGCCGGCAGCACCTCGAACGTGCGGCGGCGCAGCGCGTCGTCGATGTCCGCGACCGTCTCGCGCGTTTTCACGGCCTCCTCCAGCCGGTCAAGGAATCGCGCGCGGTCGTTCGTGCCCATCAAAAGGTCGATGCCGAGGCTCTTCGCCTCCTCCTCGTGCGTCTGGACGTAGCAGCCGCAGGCGGCGACCACCGCGTCGGGACTGTTCTTCTTCGCGCGGCGGATCATCTGGCGCGACTTCTTGTCGCTCACCGCCGTGACCGAGCAGGTGTTGATGATGTAGGCATCGGCGGGAGACTCAAAATCCACCAGCTCGTGCCCGCGGGCGGTCAGCTCCTGCTCCATCGCCTGCGTCTCGTATTGATTCACCTTGCAGCCCAGGGTGTAAATACCGATCTTCATGCTTTCTCCTTGCTTTTCGTGGATTTTCCGCATATAATCATACCATGTTTTCGCTTGATTGCAAGTGCAAAGAAAGGAATGCTTTGCTATGATCTATCTCGACCATGCCGCCACCACGCCCGTCGCGCGCGAGGTGGCGGATACGATGTACGATGTTTTACTAAACGGCAGCGGCAACCCCAGCTCGCAGTACCCTTACGGCGCCGCCGCGAAAAAGCGTCTGGAGGCGGACCGTGCGGTCATCGCCGCCGCGCTCGGCTGCAAGCCGGACGAGCTGTACTTCACCTCCTGCGGCACGGAGAGCGACAACTGGGCCATCCGCCTTGCCGCCCACCAGAACCGCCGCGTCGGAAAGCACATCATCACCACCGCCGTGGAGCACAGCGCCGTGCTTGAGCCTTGTAAACAGCTGGAGCAGGAGGGCTATGCCGTCACCTATCTCGCGCCCGACCGTCAGGGGAATATCACCGCGCAGCAGGTCGTGGACGCGCTACGCGAGGACACGGCGCTCGTCTCCGTGATGCTCGTGAACAACGAGACCGGCTGTGTGTTCCCCGTCGGCGAGATCGCGCGGCTCCTGCGCGAGCGCGGCTCCAAGGCGCTGCTGCACACCGACGCCGTGCAGGCGTTTTTGAAGCTCCCGTTCCGCGCGGATACGCTGGGCGCGGACCTCATTTCCGTCAGCGGACACAAGCTCAACGCCCCCAAGGGCGTCGGCGCGCTTTACATCGGTCCGCGCTGCCGCGCGGTGCGTCCGCTGCTCGCGGGCGGCGGGCAGGAGCACGGCCTGCGCTCGGGCACCGAGGCCACGGCGCAGATCGCGGGCTTCGCCAAGGCGGTGGAGCTGCGGCTGGCGGGCTATGAGGAAAAGCTCGCCCGCATGGCGCAGCTCAAGCAGTACGCGCTCGAGCAGCTTCTCACCATCGACGGCGTGGTGCGCATCGGGAACGGCGACGCCCCGCATATCCTCTCCGTCTCGCTCGTCGGCTATCCGAGCGCGAACGTTGTCACCGACCTCGGCGCGCAGGGCATCTGCATCTCCGCCGGTTCGGCCTGCCACCGCGGCAAGCTCAGCCACGTCTACGCCGCGATGAAGCTCGACAAAAAGACGGCTGCGGGCGTTCTGCGCGTCAGCTTCGCGCCCGAAACGACCAAAGCGGACATCGACGCGCTCGTTTCCGCCCTCCGCAGGCACAGGGAAACGCGCTTTCCCATGCTGTAATTTTTCCATTCGAGGTCGCTCATGTTCTCCTATCTTCGTCAGCCCGCGGGCTTTTACCGACGTCTTTTTCTGCTCGCCCTGCCCATCATCGTGCAGAATCTCATCACCACCTCGCTCGGCTTCCTCGATACCTTCATGGTCGGTCTGCTCGGCAGCGAGCAGATGTCCGCCGTCACGGTGGCAAATGTGCCCATCTTCATCATCCAGCTCATCGTCTTTGGATTGCAGAGCGGGTCGAGCGTGCTCATCAGCCAATACTGGGGCCGCGGCGACCGCGAGAGCATCAACCGCGTCATCGGCATTGGCTTGTGCATTGCCGGCAGCGTCTCGACGCTCTTCGCGCTCATCATGGCGTTCTTCCCGGCGGATGTTCTGCTGCTGGTGACGGACAATCTCCGTCTCGTCGCGATCGGCACGCCGTATATCCGCATCGTCGGCTTCTCGTATATCCTCAATTCCCTCTCGTCCATCTACATCGGGATGCAGCGCAGCATCGAAAATCCGCGCTTCGGTATGCTGGTGTTCGGCGCGTCCATGCTCTGCAATACCGTGGGCAATTATGTGCTCATCTTCGGCAAGCTCGGCTTCCCCGCGCTCGGCGTCACAGGCGCAGCGGCCGCCACACTGCTCTCGCGCGTGGTGGAATTTGTGCTCGCCTTCGGCTACGCCCTGCGCTGCCGCACCGTGCCGCTCCAATGGAGCGCCCTTCTCCGCCCGGGCCGCGAGATGCTGCGCCGCTTCGTGCATTACAGTGCGCCGGTGCTGGCGAACGAAACGCTCTGGGGCGTGGGCTACTCGCTCATCACCGTCATCATGGGCCACATGGCCGCGAGCGGCGACCTCATCGCCGCCTACACCGTGGCGGGCAGCATCGACAAGCTCTCTACCGCCGGCATCTACGGCATCGCCAACGCAGCCGCCGTCATCGTCGGCAAGGAGATCGGCATCGGCAGCAGCCGCGAGAGCGTCGTGCGCATCGGCAAGGCCGTGTGCCTCACGGCATTTCTCTTCGCGCTCGCCCTTGGCGGCGTGGAGCTTCTGGCCTTTCTCACGCTGCTCCGGCCGTATGTGCTGCCGCTTTTCTCCCTCTCGGCGGGCGCGGCGGCGATGTGCGCGGTCATGGTGTACTGCTACGCGGGCGTGATGCCCCTCCACGGCTTTTCGTCCACGATGGTCGTGGGTGTGCTGCGCGGCGGCGGCGACGTACGCGCCTCGCTGCTCATCGACAACTTCCCTCTCTGGTGCGTGGAGCTGCCGCTGATGTGCCTGCTCGGTCTTGTCCTTAAGGTGCCGAACGAGATGTTCTGCCTGTGCATCGCCATCGAGCACCTGGCAAAGGCCCCCGTCGGCCTCTGGCGCATCCACAGCGGCAAATGGGTGCATGACATCACACGAAGCGATTAAAAGGAGCTGCCGGACAAAATGTCCGGCAGCTCTTTTTCACTTTTTGCCCGCATTGATGCGCTTGACGTCGAAGCATGTCTCCTTCAGGATATTCCCCTGCGCGTCCGCGATGGCAAAGGAAACGGTAAAGATTCCTGTTTCGGCGCTGTAGCTGATGAAGCCCGTTTCCCCCGTGCCGGTCGTCCGCACCCGCAGGCCCTGCGGGTAGGAGGCCGAGCCGAGGAGCCGGAACTCCTCGCTGTCGGTCGTCTGAATGACGACCTCGCCGTCGTCGCTGATTGCAAACGAGCCTCCGCCGCCGCTGTCCGTCGTGCCAACGCCCTGGATGAACATATTCTGTCCCACCTCGCCGCTGTAGCGCAGCTTGTCGCTGATGGCTGCCGTCAGCGTGGAGCAGAGCAGCTCCGTCTCCGACAGCTCCATCGACTCGCGGTACGTCCGCACGGCAAAGCGCACGCCCACCGCCAGCATCGCGCTGATGAGCAGCACGATCAGCACCGTACACAGCGTTTCGGTGAGCGTCACGCCGCGGCTGCCGCGCAGTTTTTTCATGGCGTCACCCCCGATGAGGTCGTGTCCGTATAATATTGATATCCGTTGTCCGTTGTATAGAGCGTGACATTCCTTCTGCCGGTCTTTTGGCTCGTACCCGGGCCGGCTCCCTTTGCCGTTACAGTTACCGTCTTTCCCTGCTCCGCGGTGTAGCGGAAGGAAACGTCCTCGCGCGCGGCGGCGTTGATCCGCGCCGCGGTCACCGCGGCGGTCGAGAGAAGGGCGAACGCCAGCGCCGCGATGAGCACGGAGACCAGCGTCTCCACCAGCGTCTCACCGGCCTTGCTTCTGCGTTTTTTCATGCGTTCCCCTCCGCTCCCTTGGTGATCTTTGGATTGCTCCAGGTGATGGTCAATTCGTCGATCCTGCTCCAGCCCGCGGTGTTCGCATAAACGTCTGTACTTTCGCTGACGCTTCCGCTCAGCCTGAGCGTCATGCGGCAGTCGTCCGCGTCCCCGGCGTCGGCCAGAGAAAAGGCGATCCGGATATCATAGCCCCCGCTTCCCGTTCCCCGTCCTGTCATGGAAAAGCTTGCCTTGACCGGCGGGAGCGCTTCATCCGGCAGCGTGATGGTGATGGTATCGGTGCAGCCGCCGTTCCGCGCGCCGTCCGTGAGCCAGTCTCCCATCAGGCCGGTCGGCAGCTTCTCTGTGGAGGAGCTGCCGGTTTGTACATAGCCTTCACTCTCCTCGTCCCATTCGTAAGTCGTGGTGGTAGTCTCGGTATACCGCATCCGGTCGATGCTGTCGCGTACGAGCTCCGCCGCCGAGCTGACGGCAAGGTAGTTCTGCTGCGCGGTGCGGTCGCCGTTCACGCGCCGCGCGGCGCTGAGCGCCGCGGAGAGAATGACCGCGCTGACCACCGCCGCGGTCAGGACCAGCAGGAGGGCCATCAGAATGGTCACGCCCTGTTCGTTCTTCAGTTTTTTCATCCCGATGCCCCTCCTTTCCTTTTTACGCCGTGCCGTCGGCTGCCTTCGCCAGCACCGTCACCGGCACGATGCGGCTCACCGTGACCGTCTCGGTCTCATTGATCCGATAGCTCGCCGTGATGAGCAGCGTCGTCTCGCCCGCGCCGATGCCCCGGACGCTCTGCGGAACGCTGTTTTTCCAGACGATCTGTGCAGCGCCCGTCTCGGCATTGGCGACCGTCCAGCTGAGGTCTTTCGTCAGAGCCTTGCCGCCGCGGTCCAGCGCGGCGAGTCCGAGCGGCACCGTCGCGGCCTCATTCACCGTGATCTGCTTCGCGCACTCGATCTTGTCGCTCATCCGGATCGTCAGCTCCGCGGTGACGCTTACCATCAAGCGCGCCACATGGCCGTCCAGCGCCGCGGTGATCTCCACCGAGCCATTCGCCAGACCCTCCAGCGTCACACGGCAGGTCTTTTCATCGACCTTTTGGAAGCCCGTCACCCTTGCGATGCTCTCATTGGTCGAGCGGAACGATTCGGGCGTCAGCCCGTCGAGCTTTCCGTCCTCCATGTTCTCCAGCTTCAGCACCGCGGTAATAACCGCGCTGCCGATTCCGGCATCGTAGTCGGTGATGCGGTCGATCGTCACGCTGCTCTTCTCCCAGACCGGACCGACGAGCGGCCAGTCGCCGTAGTGCAGGTTCGCCCTGCCGCTGTCGGTGTGCTCGCTCGCCTGTGTGAGCACGGTCGGGAACGGGTAGTCCTGCCCGTCGAGCACGGCGATGTTTTTGCCCGGGAAGCTGTATTTCCCGTGGACCTCGGCCTGCGCCTCCTCGACGGTGACCCAGCCGAAGACGCTGTCCCCGTTTTGATTCAGCAGCTCCAGGATCCTTTTGTCCTGCCCGTTCTTCGTGACGTCCTTCCTGCCTGCCATCTGCTCATAGCTGAGCTTTGTCAGGTCGATCGAATAGCTCGGTCGATGATCTCTTCCACCGATGTATTCACTGAGATACGAAAGATCGCCCTGCAGCATCTTTTCCTTCTCCGCATCGCTCGCCAGGATCGTCGCAAGACTCTTTTTGCCGCAGTGATACTTCGGCAGGTTGTACTGGACATCTGACTCCGCATAATAGTAGCAGTTGGTAATGGTCACGCTCGGCGCCCATTCATAGCGGTCGGCAACACTGCCGATGCGGGAGATCGACATGATCGTGCCCTGCATGGTCGGCAGCCCCGTATAGGTATAGCAGTTCTCATACTCCGGCTCTCCATCGTCCGTGCCGTTCTTGTTGGAAAAGTTGCGGAAGTTGGAGGAAAAGCCGCTGCCGCCGATTCCGCCGATGTAGACATAGGTCCCCCTCGCGTTCTCGACCTCTGTCTCCTTCTCTGTACTGGTCTTCACGGTGACAAGGCTTCCGCTCTTGTCCACGCGCTCATTAAGCGTATCGCTGCCGATCGTGATTGTTCCGCCGGTGTAGCAATTCGTCACCTTGTACTGCACGCCGCCGACCAGACCGCCCACGCGGACAAAGTTGCCGTATTGAGCTCTGGTCAGTTTGCCGCTGTCGCCGGCTTCCCAGTGCGTGCAGTTGACCTTGATATCGACCACCGCCGAGCAGCTGTTCAAATCGACCTTGGATACGCCGATCAATCCGCCCACCACCGCCTCGCCGAGCTGGAGCGGGTTGGTGCTGTTATCCTCGATGGTATAGCCCGCAATGGCGCAGTTGGCGATCTCCGCAGCGCGGTTTTCAACATTGACCCAATTTCCGTTCGCGTCGTAAAGGTAGTCATACGCGATGCCCACCAGACCGCCGAGCGCATAGGCGCAGCGGTAGTTACGGTAGTCCGTGCCCGCCGGTGTACTGCGCTCGATCGTTCCGCCGTTGTCGCTGTAGAGCACGATGTTTCGGATCTCCGCGCCCGCCGTCGTGCCGAAAACGCCGACATTGTAGCAGGGCGAGTCGATGTTGATGTTCTTGATGTAGTAGTTATCGCCGTCGTACACACCGCCGAACCAACTGTAGAGGTCTACCGCATAGCCCTCGTTGTTTGGATTCTCCGCCGCGTTGTTAAAAACCGCACCGGCGATGGGCTGGAACGAGGTATTTTTCGCGCCGACCTTCGGAAATTCCCGGTCTGTGCCGTTGAGGTCATGCGACTGCTTCCAGCTGCGCCGCGGACGATCCCGCTCCGCCGCACTCTGTGACTGACGGCTCACGCCTGTGATCGTGGCGTATTGCAGATAGGGGAACTGCTGGTAGGTCGCCGCCGTTACCTCGCGGTCTGTGCCGGTCTCATAGGTAAACGTGTAGTTTGGGTCCCGTCGGCTTCCTATGTACTTCGACGTGGCCCCGCAGCTCCAGTTGATGAACTGCAGCTGCTGCACTGAGCGGACCTGATAGGCCGCCTGGTCCGTACCCGGCTCCGCATCGCCCGCATAGCCGAAGGCGTCCGCGAAAAACGGACAAATCGTGTAGATATACTTTTCATTCAGCGTCCATGTGCCATTTGCCTGGAGCGTATAACTGCCGTTTCGGCTGTTGGTCTCTGCCTGCAGGCGCAGGCCGGCCTCGCCGGTCTCGTAGGCGGTGAAGGTATACTCCGGCATCTGCGCTCCCAGCGCCGACGCCGCCGCCCTGGCCTCCTCCGTATCACCGCCGTCCATGACGAAGCCGCCGCTCGCCGCCAGCTCCGGTTCCTTCGAACTGCTCTCCCAATAGTAGCCGTAGCCGTAGGCGGTGATCACGCCGCCGTCGTCATGCGCGGTGCAGAGGGTACTGCCCTCCTTGCGCTCCGTGCCGACAAAGCCGATGTAGGAGAGGTGATAGCCGCTGTTCGCGCCGTCCTCCTCCTTTTCCCAGTAGAACACGCCGACCTCGCCGACATTCGTCGGCACCGGCCAGTCGCCGTAGTGGACGAGTACGCCGCTCGCGTCCTGCATACAGGCGGGATAGGGGTAGCTGTCCTCCGCATTTTTCCGACTATACCGCGCTTCCGCCTCCGCTTGCGTTTCGAAGCCAGACAGCTTGAGCTCCTCCAACTCCGCCGCGGTCATGGGCTGCGCGCCGCCCGCGGTCTCCGCGCTGTACAGCCGGTCCTCCTCCCAGAAGCGGTAGGTGCCGCCGTTGAGGTAATAGCAGTCCTGCACGCTGCCGGAGGCAGTAAAGCCGTCCGCCTCGGCGCCCGCCGAGGACATAGCCGTCGCGCAGTAGGCTCTGCGGATGATGCCGCCGTTGTGCGCGGCGAAGCCGCCAAGCTCTACCTCGCCGCCGCGGACGGTCGGGACATTGATCGCCGCGATGCCATAGCAGCCCTCGATGCGCCCGTCGTTCCGTCCGGCGAAGCCGCCCACGCTGAGCTGCGCGAACACGTTCTCGGCATAGACCGAGGGGCTGCTCACGCTGCACTGCTCCACGTAGCCCTCATTGTAGCCGATGAAGCCGCCGACATAGACTGCGCTGCCGCTGTTGGCCAGCGCCTTGGCGCGGTAGCCCGCGGCCGCGCAGCCGCGCACCGTGCCGGAGTTGTAGCCGACAAGCGCGCCGATGTAGGCGCTCCTGCGCTGGATGCCGCGGTCAAAGCCGACGATCGTGTCCTCCGCGCCGGCAATGAGCACGATGTCGCGCAGCTCGCCCGCGTTGCAGCCGAACAGGCCCGCATAGACCTCGCCCGCAGTCTCCGTGCCGCCGCGCCCGAGACCGTTTCCGGTGATCGGCGCGCTGATGATCTCGTGCCGCTGACCGTTGTAGGTGTGGATGAACGGCTTAGCCGTGCTGTCGCCGATGGGGAACTGGGGGAGGTTCGCCGAGGGCTCGGTGCCGTTTCTGCCATAGTTCTTCCAGTCGTAGCTGACATAGTCGATGCCGCGCTCCTGCGCAAAAACGCTGCTCTCATCGAGCCGCTCCCGGTATTCGTCGTAGTAAAGGCTCAACGCGTAGAGCTGGCGCGCCGTGCGGATGGAAACGCCCGTCGGGCTCCCCACCGTGCCGTCCTCGCCGGGCGTCGTCACCGTGTGGGCAAAGTGCGGCGCGTAGAGATACGCCGCGCCGTCGACCCTGACCTCCTGATAGAAGCTGTTCGGATCGACATATTCCGTATTCACCGCCCCGGTCGGCAGCGGCAGGAGGTAATAGCTCCTCCCGTTGTAGGTGACCTGCACCGCGGCATCCGCGGCAAGCATTTCTGTCTTTTGTACCGCGACGCCCGTTGCCGTCCAGGTCCAATAGGTGACCGTGACCGACGCGGTCGGCTTGCTGTCGTAAATCATGCCGTAGCCGTCGCCCAGCACCGTTTCGTCGTCCCGCAGGGACGACACGTTGCCGCCGAGGAAGCCATAGCCTGCCGCCGTGCCGTTTTGATAATGCTCGTAGTACGCCAGCGAGCCGGACTCAAACTCCGCCCTCCAGTCGCCGTAGTGAGGGATCCCCTGCAGCTTCGGGTAAGAGTAGTCGGTCAGGCCCATGCCCTCCATGAGGTTGTAGGCGTTGGTGCTTCCGCCGCCCGTCACGGCGGTAAATGCGGTGCCAAGTCTCTGCGCCGCGGCGGGGCGGCTGGCGCCGCTCCATTCTCCGTAGCCGACATCGGTCGTCCCGGCGATATGCTTTGCCGTCGCCGCCCGCTCTTTCAGATAAAAGGTCCCCGCCGCCGCGGTCTGGACCTGTGCATCCGGCTTCGCCGTCGAGTAGGTCAGATTAATGTCCGCATTGAGCGGAACGCTCACGCTGTAGCATCCCGTCATAGCTTTGACCGGTCCGGCGGACAGGCCCGCCGTGACCGCTGCCTCCTGGAAGCCCGCGGCGTAGCAGCTCGTCAGACGGATCGTGCTCGTCCCGATGCTCCCGCCAAACAGACCGCCGGTCTGTCCGTTCGTCTTATCGCTGTTGTAGAGGTAGCAGTCGGCGTAGCAGCGCTCCGCCGTCACAGCGCCGTCCGCCTGTCCGATCAGTCCGCCCGCCGCCGTCGTACCCCGAAGGACCGAGGCGGCAAAGCTGCTGTCGATGGAGACCTCCGCGTTCCCGCTCACATAGCCGACCAGACCGCCGGTCACATTGCCGACGAGCCAAATATCCCGCTCCGTTTTTGTGCTTAGACCGTCGCTCGCCGGGTCCAGATAGACGCGGCAGCCGGTAACGCTCACCGTACCGGACAGCGTGCCGGCAAGACCGCCAACCCTTCCCGTGCCGCGGATCTGCGCGCCGGTGAGCGTGATGTCCGCCAGCGTGCCGCCGGAAAAGCTCTCAAACAGGCCCGCGTCGTCGTTCGTATCCACCGGCAGATGCGCGATCACCGGACGGTACGTCGTGCCGTCCACGGTATAGCTGCCCCGGTATTCACGCAGCGCCGTGTTAACAATGGGGCGGAACTTCTTCTCGCCGTAGACCGACGCCCAGCCGCTCGCGCCGGTGAAGTCAATGTTCTTCTCCTGCACCGCGCGGGTGATGACCGGCGCCAACTTGGAGGTCTCGTCCAGATTCTGCAGGTGGCGGGCGCAGGTGACGACCGCCGTATCGCCGCCGCGCAGCGTATGGAACAGACCATTTGTCTTTTCGGGCACAAATCGCGCGCCCTCCACCAGCGGGTCGTCGCTGGTGACCTCAACGGTGACGGTCAGATTCTCCCCGGGCGTCAGCATTTTCAGCCATTCCTGCTGCGCAAAGCGGCGGCTGCCGTCGCCGCTCAGGTCGTCGAGCGTCACCGTCACCTCGTAGTCCCGGAAGCTCTTCTCGATCGTGGTGAACGTCTTGGTATCATTTTTCAGCTCGGTGCGCGCCGTCTCATTTCCTTTGTCGTCGCGGATGGTGATGAAGAAATGGAGCGGACGGTCATTCGGTGCCTTGCAGGTGATGCGCACCTCCAGCGTCTCCCCGTTGAGGATCTCCGCCCGCGGCGCGAGCACGCCGGTGTCATTGACCGCCGCCGCGTCGCCGCCATAGTAGCCGACCTTCGCCGTTTTCACGCGCTGGCTGCGGTAGCGCAGCACGTCGAGCCCGGTATGCACGCCCAGCGCCTCCTCGCTGTAAAACACCGCGTAGACGCTGCCGCTGTCCGCGTTGTACTCCACGAGCCAATGGCCCTCGCGCAGCTCGGCGTCGGTCTGCTCCCGCGGCAGGATGTAATACGCCGCGGCGGAGGCGTTGTCCTTTTCCGCGTCGGTCACATACCAGAGCGGAAGCCTGCCGACATCGGTCTCGTCGTACTTGTCCTCTTCCGCGTCGAGAGGGATATAGGTAAAGCGCTTCACGTCGCCGCCGCTCTTGTATTTCTCCTCCATACCGGCGGCCAGAAGCTGCGTCATGCGGTTCTGCGCGGTCTGGAATAAGATCTCCGCCTTGCTGTCCAGCTCCGTCTGGCGCAGCTCGCGCCGCATCTTCGAGACGGGAACGGCGGCAAGGGCAAACAGCACCACAAGGATCGCCACCGTCAGAAGGACCTCCGAGAGGGTGAAGCCGCGGTCATTGTGTCTGTTTGCCCTGTTGTTTTTCATGGTGCTCTGCTCCTCTGTGCGTTACGGCGCGACCTCGAAATAGGTCACCGTCAGCACGGTCTGATAGCCCTGTCCGCCGCCGCTCCGTTCGTCGCGGCGGATGCTCAGGTCGGATATCCGGTTGATGTTGTCGCTCGCGCTGAGGCGGTCAATGATCGCGCGCGACTGCTCGTAGGTGCTCGTGCGGTAGGTCATGGAGACGGGGCGCAGGACGATATAGCCCTGCTGCGTCGTGCCGTCGCCGAAATCGAGGGAGTATTCCCCCGTGCCCGCGAGCAGGCCGCGC
>ERZ1673704.768-NODE-768-length-18020-cov-4.898803_pt1 | contig 18020 bp, 20 predicted proteins | sample MGYA00580234_ERZ1673704 | MGnify/ENA primary metagenome ERZ1673704 (study PRJEB41218, sample SAMN15661757) | gut metagenome | host: Homo sapiens | place: Canada: London | collected 2015-08-20/2019-03-30 | study: EMG produced TPA metagenomics assembly of...
GGTACACTAACACGACTCTACCCGCCGCTAGCCCAGCGCACACGCCGCCGCTTATCTCTTTGCGCGCCGGGACGGAAGATATTTTTATCCGGCGGTAACAACGACAATTTTTTTCCTGCCCGCTCGCAGAACGCCCCGCAGACAGGCGTCAGCGGGCGTGCTATAAACCCCTATCCCCTTCGCTAAGGAGCCTTTCGTGAACCATACGCGCGATATCCTGCAAACCTTCTGGCGCGACGAGCAGCTGCCCTGGCTGGAACTACGTAGCACCCGGCAAAGCCGCCAGGCCTATAAACGGCACCGCCATTCGCAGCTCTCTGTGGGGGCGATTATCGAAGGGGAAACGTGCTGTCTGTGCAACGGGCGGGAATATCTGCTGCGTCCCGGCGATCTGATCATTATCCCCGCTCAAGCGCCGCACAGCTGTAACCCGCGCGATGGCCGGCCGCGCAGCTACCATATGCTGTACCTCGATATGACGTGGTGCCGGCAACAGCTGCCGCTTTTCCCGAGTCAGGCGCAGGTACACGCGCCGCAGCCCGTGATCCGCGATCCTGAGCTTTTCAAACGATATCAGCAGATTGTGGCGCTGATGGAGCGGCAGAAAACGGCAGCGCTCCCCGAACAGGTCGCGCAACTGCTGCGGGCGCTCCCGCTATCCGCCGCCCCGCCACTACCGCTGCGCGCGACCAGTTCACGGATCTTCAGTCGCCTGGCGGCCGATTTACAAGAACCGCCCTCTCTTGATGCGCTGGCCCACGAGTTCGCCCTGCGCAAAGAGACGTTGATTCGCACCTTTAAGCAGGACACTGGCCTGACGCCCGCCAGCTTTATGAATATGGCACGCATCGAATTTGCCAAAACGCGCCTGCGCGCCGGAGATGAGATCGCCGACGTCGGCTACCAGGCCGGGTTTGCCGACCAGAGTCATTTCCACAAAACCTTTGTCAGCTACACCGCCGCTACGCCGCGCCAGTATGCACTTGGCCGATCAATATCAGACAATAATTAGCGCCCCGCTTGCCATAGGCTGATCTCAGGTTCTTTGTGAGGTCGCTATGGATATGCTTACGTCGTTTTTCCCGCCCGCGTTTCCGGCGCTGGCGCTCTCCCACTTCGTTGCTCTGCTTAGCCCGGGGCCAGATTTCTTTTTACTGATGGGCTACGCCATTCGCTATCGCCTGCGCGGCAGCGTCGGCCTGTGCGTCGGTATTGCCGCCGGGAACGGGCTGTACATTATGCTGGCGATTATCGGCTGGGGCGTACTGCGTCAGGCGCCGATACTGTTCACCGTCGTCGAGCTGCTGGGCGCCGCATATCTGCTGTGGATTGGCAGCCTGCTGCTGAGAAGCCGCCCAACGACGCTGGATGTCCGCAGCGCCTCGGCTTCACGCCCGTCGCGGGTAAAACAGCTTCTTCTCGGGCTGGGTTCTTCGCTACTCAATCCTAAAAATGCCTTGTTTTATCTGGCGCTGATGACCTCGTTGCTGGGTCCGGACGTCACGCTGGTGCAGCAGGCCGTCAGCGGAGTCTGGATGACCAGTATCGTGCTGCTGTGGGATCTCTTACTGGTGACGATGATTGCCCTGCCGGCGGTGCAGCGTCGCCTTTCCACCGTCGTCTGGCGCGTTGAGCGGGCGGCCGGCGGCGTACTGATGGCTTTTGGCTGCTGGATTGTGTGGCAGTTTTTGCACGAGTCCGCCGTCAGGCTATATGCTTAAGCCTATGGAAAAAATCGCTGAACTGAAACGCGCCAAACTGCTGGCGCTGTCGCTACTGCTGATTGCGGTCGCCATTTTTATCACCACCCTGCTGCTACCGCCGACGCCGTGGGTCAGCGCACTCAAAGCCATCTCCGAAGCGGCGATGGTCGGGGCGCTGGCCGACTGGTTCGCGGTGGTGGCTCTGTTTCGCCGTATCCCGCTGCCGTTTATCTCCCGACATACGGCGATTATTCCCCGCAATAAGGACAGGATCGCCGATAATCTTGGTTATTTCGTGCAGGAAAAATTTCTCGATACGCCCTCGCTGGTGGCGCTCATCCGTCGCTATGAACCTGCCCTGATGCTCGGCAACTGGTTCAGCCAGCCGGAAAACGCCCGCCGAGTGGGCCATCATCTGCTGCAGGTCATGAGCGGTTTTCTGGAACTGACCGACGACGCCCGTATCCAGCGTCTGCTGCGCCGGGCGGTACATAAGGCGATTGATAAGGTCGATCTGACGCAGACCAGCGCCATGATGCTGGAGGGATTAACCCGCAACAATCGCCATCAGAAGCTGCTGGACTCGCTCATTACCCAGCTCATTGCGTTGCTGCAGCGCGACAGTTCGCGCGCGTTTATTGCCCGCGGCATTGTCCACTGGCTGGAGACCGAGCATCCGCTGAAGGCCAAAATTCTGCCCACCGAATGGTTGGGCGAACACAGCGCCGACATGGTGACCGACGCGGTGAATACGCTGCTCGACGAAGTCACCCAGGATCGCAGCCATCAGATCCGCCAGGCGTTCGATCGCGCCACCTTAAAACTGATCGATAACCTGAAAACCGATCCGCTGCTGGCGGAAAAAGCGGAGGGCATCAAGGCGTACCTGAAAAATGATGAGGCCTTTAACCGCTATCTCAGCGAGGTATGGGCCGACCTGCGGGCGTGGATCAAGAACGATGTCACCCGCGACGACTCACGGATTCAACAGCGGATTGCCGATGCCGGGCAGTGGTTTGGCGAAACGCTGCTCCACGATGACGCGCTGCGCGAGTCGCTAAACGAACACCTGGAGCAGGCGGCCCATCGGGTGGCGCCAGAGTTTGCCGCCTTCCTGACTCGTCATATCAGCGATACGGTCAAAAGCTGGGATGCGCGGGATATGTCGCGGCAAATTGAACTCAATATCGGCAAAGACCTGCAGTTTATCCGTATCAACGGCACCCTGGTCGGCGGCTCTATCGGCCTGATACTGTGGCTGTTCTCGCAGATCCCGACCCTGTTTCTGCATTAAGCGAGCGCAAAACAGCGGCCCCGCGCGCTGGCGGGGCCCTGTGTTTAGCCGATGCGGGTAAACCCGGCCTCCAGATCGGCAATCAAATCGCCGACATCCTCCAGCCCGATATGTACCCTGACCAGCGTCCCGCTGAAATCCACCTCACCGGCCGGACGAATACTGTTCAGCTCTTCCGGCTGGTTTGCCAGAATCAACGACTCGAACCCGCCCCACGAGTAGGCCATATGGAACAATGAGAAGTTATCGAGAAACGTCGACATTTGCTCATCCGTCAGGCGCTTTTTCAATACGAAGGAGAACAGGCCCGAGCTGCCGGTAAAATCCCGCTGAAAATATTCGTGGCCCGGACACTCTGCTAAAGCCGGATGATTCACCCGCGCCACTTCCGGCCTCGCCGACAGCCAGCGAGCAATGTGGATACTGCTCTCTTGATGCTGTCTGAGGCGCACCGCCAGCGTGCGCAGCCCGCGGCTGCCGTTATAGGCGGTATCCGCATCCAGCGTCTGGCCCATCAGATAGGAGTTTTCGCGCAGACGATCCCAGCAGCGGGCGTTGGAGACCGCCGTGCCCAGCATGGCGTCGGAATGGCCAATGGTGTACTTGGTGCCAGCCTGAATCGAAATATCCACCCCGTAGTCCAGCGCCTTAAACAGCACTCCCGCCGCCCAGGTGTTATCGATCATGATAACGATCTGCGGATTTACCGCGCGGATCGCGTTGACCATTCCCGGCACATCCTGGACTTCCATGGTGATTGAGCTGGGGGACTCGAGAAAGACCACTTTCGTCTCCGGGCGGATCAATTCGGCAATCCCGGCGCCGATCAGCGGATCGTAATAGGTGGTTTCAACGTTGAATTTGCTGAGGATCTTATTGCAGAAGTCCTGGGTTGGCTCATAGGCCGCGCCGGTCATCAGGATATGGTCGCCGCTTTGCACGAACGCCAGAATCGCATTGGTCACCGCCGCTGCCCCGCACGGATAGAGCGCGCAGCCCGCGCCGCCTTCCAGTTCACTCATCGCTTTCTGAAATGCGAAATGGGTGTAGGTCCCGCGGCGGCCATAGAACAGCTCGCCGTTGGCGCGATTGGCGGTAGCAAACTTTTTATCTTTTACCGTCTCAAAGACCAGCGAAGAGGCGCGCTGGATAACCGGGTTTACCGCCCCCTGAGTGTAGCGTTTGTCGCGTCCGGCGATAATTAACTGCGTGTCGAGCTTGAGTGAGTTCTTCATAACGTCTCCTGTAACATCCTTATATCCGTGCGAAAGCTTATACGGCGGCAGCCGTGGATTTCAGTTCAGCCTGTGCCGGCTTTTTTCCGGCGAAGCGTTCCACAATCTGCGCGGCGTTCAAATCATGAATCACGTTGATCAGGGTCGCCGGGGCATCGGTGATGGTGCCCAATACCACCAGCATCGGGATCGCCTCCATCGGCAGCCCCAGCGTGGTGACGATAAAAATTTCACCGAGGAATGCGCCGCCCGGTACGCCGCCGACGATAATGGCGGAGAGCACGGCGATCAGCATGGTCAGGAAGAAGGTCTCGGTGGTGAATTCCATCCCCAGCACCGAATAGATAAAAACAATCTTCAGTGCGGCGATCATGGCCACGCCGCCCTTATTCAGGTTAACCAGCAGCGGAATAGAGACATCGACGATTTCCGGGTTAATGCCCATCGCTTTACCGGCGCGCAGGGTGACGGGCAGCGTCCCTAATGAGGAGCAGGTCCCGAGCGCGGTCGCCGATGGTTCAACCGCATTACGCCAGAATGCTTTCACCGCCGGCATGCCGCCGCCGATCCAGGAATAGAGAATCGAACCGAAAATAAAATAGGCCAGCGTGGCAACCATAAACAGGCCGATCGCCCGGGCAAAGGTCAGCAGCAGCCCCGAGTCCTGGCTGGCCATCGTCGCGGCAAAATAGCAGCCAAGACCTATCGGCGCGACTTTCATAATGATCGAGACGATCTTCATGATGACGGTATTGGCATCTTCCAGCAGCGAGGCAATACGTTTACCCGCCTGTTCCGATTGCCCGATGGCCACACCGGCAATAATCGCCATCACGATCAGCGCCAGAATATTGGACTTCGAGAACAGCCCGAGAAAATCGCTGGTGGTGATCATACTGACAAAATCCATCTTCCCGCTGCCCGCCTGCACCGACTGCGACAGATCGATGGTGACCCCCTGCGCCGGGTTGTACCATAAGGCGAGCGCGACGATGCCGGCCGCGGGAATAAAGGCCATCGCAATCGAGACAATAAAGATAATCGCCATAATGCGTCCCAGCCTTTTCAGGTCGGTCATACTGGCGATCGATGACATCACGCTGATTCCCACCAGCGGGACAATAATCATGAATAGCAGGTTAAGGAATATCTGACCTATCGGCTGTAATTTACCCGCCAGTCCCGGGGCGTAAATACCTGTCAGGCCGCCGATCACCAGGGCAATTAATAAAATAATAGAGGATTTGTAGGGTTCGAGTCGTGACCACATAACCGGTACCTTTTAATTAAAATTATATTAAATGAGATTAAATTCACAATTTAATGACTTTATGCGACGCCTCCTTTTATTTTGTGATGCAACTCACTTAAGTTGTTATTTTTTCATTTTGCCAGCAAGTTGTTTCCTGTGATTCAATAGTTGCATGTTTCAGATACGAATGTAACGGCTCATTCGTACCGTTTTTGCAAATCACTTGTGAATTAAAGGAAAAAATGAGCACGCCAATTTCACTCAAGCATCTGGAGTTTTTTATCAAAATTGTCGACTGCGGGGGATTATCTGAAGCCGCCGTACAGCTTAACGTCTCGCCCTCCGCGGTCAGTAAAAGCCTCTCGGCAATGGAAGATACGCTGGGCACAACATTAATTAAGCGTACCACCCGCAGTATTACGCTGACCGATGCCGGGCAATATCTCTTTAATCGCGCCAATAAGTTACTAAAAGAGTTTGATGATACGTTAAATACCACGTCCGGCTATTATCACAACCCGCAGGGTGAATTACGAATTACCTGCTCCATTGCCTTTGGCTACTCCCGGTTAGTCAACCTGGTGGATAAATATCGCCAGCAATACCCGGATGTGAATCTGTATATCGATTTGAACGATAATTTCGTCAACCTCAATGAAACCGACTTCGATATCGCTCTGCGTATCTCCACCGCACCGCCGCAAAACTACGCCATGCGCAAACTGGTTTCGATTCGCTGGGCCTATTGTGCATCCCCCGGCTATCTGGCTAAAAAAGGGATGCCGGTACGGCGCAGCGATCTGGTGAATCATGATTGCCTGGTTTATCCCGGTTTAACGCCGGTGCTGAAGGTGACCGACGAACACGATCGCCCGCATCAGCTCAAGCTGCACATGCCTATCCAGGCCAACAGCAGCCTGGTGCTGTTAAAATCGGTGCTGGAAGATCAGGGCGTTGCCTACCTGCCGACCTACCTGATCGGCGATCATATTCAGAAAGAGGAGATCACGCCGCTGATCCTCGATGGGACGATCGCCTGCGAAACCCACGCACTGTATGCGCTCTATTTCCCCAGCAAATACAGCAATCCTAAAGTACGATCGTTTATCGATTTCCTGGTGGCAGAACTCGGCCCGGTGCCCACGTGGGATAGCTGGATCCCCAGCTAGCCTTATCTCCTCTGCCATTTGATTTATTCAGAGTCCATTTAAGGAGCAAAAATGGCTGATATTACCCTGACGACCGGCGAGCGCGATCTGCTGCGCGAAAAGCTATGCGCATACTGCGAACAGAATTTTGACCTTGAACTGGAGCAGTTTGACGCCGAGTTCTTTGTCGATTTTATCGCGAAAGAGCTCGGCCCTATGTTCTATAACGCCGGGATTGAGGAGGCGATCCGCACCCACGTGGCTTACAGCGAGCGCATTCAGGAAGAGATGGATTTGAAGAAGGTCTACTAACGCCGCGGGATGGGTGGAAGATCAACAAATACACACAAACAACATGGTTATAATGGCGACTCTTTCATCATCTCCCGTGTACGGGGAAGGATAATCATGTCGCTCATCACCGATCTACCCGCCATCTTCGACCAATTCTCGGACGCTCGTCAGAAGGGTTTTCTCACCGTCATGGACCTTAAAGAACAGAATGTGCCGCTAGTCGGCACCTACTGTACCTTTATGCCACAGGAGATAGCCATGGCGGCGGGCGCTGTCGTCGTCTCGCTGTGTTCCACTTCCGATGAGACCATTGAAGAGGCGGAGAAAGACCTGCCGCGCAACCTCTGCCCGCTGATTAAAAGCAGCTATGGCTTCGGCAAAACCGATAAATGCCCCTACTTTTATTTCTCTGACCTGGTGGTTGGCGAAACCACCTGCGATGGCAAAAAAAAGATGTACGAATACATGGCCGAGTTCAAGCCGGTGCACGTGATGCAGCTACCGAACAGCGCCAGCGACGCCGCCTCCCGGGCGTTGTGGAAAGCGGAGATCAAGCGTCTGCAGCAGGTGATTGAAACGCGTTTCGCAACACCAATCAGCGAAACGGCGCTGCGTGAAGCCATCGTGTTGAAAAATCGCGAACGCCGGGCGCTGGCCAATTTCTATCGCCTCGGGCAGTTAAATCCACCGGCGCTCAGCGGCGGCGAGATACTGAAAGTGGTTTACGGCGCGACCTTCCGTTTCGACAAAACCGCGCTGATTGATGAACTCAACGCGATGGCAGAACGTATCCATCAACAATGGCGGGAAGGTCAACGACTGGAGGCCCGCCCGCGTATTCTGATCACCGGCTGCCCGATCGGCGGAGCGGCGGAAAAAGTGGTCCGCGCCATCGAAGACAACGGCGGCTGGGTGGTGGGTTATGAGAACTGCACCGGCGCGAAAGCTACCGAGCACTGTGTGGCGGAAGATGGCGACGTCTACGATGCCTTAACCGATAAATATCTCGCTATTGGCTGCTCCTGCATTTCGCCCAACGATCGGCGCCTGCAGCTGCTGAGCCAGATGGTCGAGGAGTATCAGGCCGATGGCGTGGTCGACGTCATCCTGCAGGCCTGCCATACCTACGCCGTTGAATCGCTGGCGATTAAGCGTCACGTACGTCAGCGGCACGACATCCCCTATATCGCGATTGAAACCGACTATTCGACGGCAGATCTCGGCCAGCTCAGTACCCGCGTCGCCGCATTTATCGAAATGCTGTAAGGAGCGCGCGTGATCTACACGGTAGGTATTGACTCTGGTTCCACCGCGACAAAAGGCATCCTGCTGGCAGACGGCGTCATTACGCGCCGTTTCCTCTGCCCGACCCCTTTTCGCCCCGCCGACGCCATCAACGACGCCTGGGAGACCCTGCGCGCGGGCCTCGCGGAACCCCCTTTTTTAACCCTCACCGGCTATGGTCGCCAACTGGTTGATTTTGCCGATAAACAGGTGACGGAGATTTCCTGTCACGGGCTCGGCGCACGTCTGCTGGCGCCGGAAACCCGCACGGTTATTGATATCGGCGGCCAGGACAGCAAAGTCATCCAGCTGGATGCGCAGGGCAACCTCAGCGACTTTCTGATGAATGACAAATGCGCGGCCGGCACCGGTCGCTTTCTGGAGGTGATTTCGCGAACCCTCGGCACCAGCGTCGAGCAGCTGGACGCCATTACCGAAGGCGTTGAAGCGCACGCCATCACCAGCATGTGCACGGTATTCGCCGAATCGGAAGTTATCAGCCTGCGTTCAGCCGGAGTCGCGCCGGAGGCGATTCTGGCCGGGGTGATCAACGCCATGGCCCGGCGCAGCGCAAACTTTATCGGCCGCTTGTCCGCGCAGGGGCCATTGCTGTTTACCGGCGGCGTCAGCCACTGCGCCGCCTTCGCCCGCATGCTGGAGACGCATGTCGGTATGCCGGTCGCCACCCATCCCGACGCCCAGTTCGCCGGGGCGCTCGGCGCGGCGCTAATCGGCCAGCGTCTGCGGAGGCGCGAATGAGCAGTTGGCTGTATCTGTTTCATTCAACCGTTGGCGTGGTACAGACCCGCAAGGCGCTGCAGGCCGCCGGGGTTGCCTTTCAAATCAAAGATATTCCGCGCCAGCTGCGCAGCGGCTGCGGTCTGTGCGTGTTGATTGAGGGAACGGAAGACGCGGCGCGAAGCTGGATAATCGCGGGGCATACGGCGGCGCTGTATCAGCAGAGTGGGGAAGCGTGGCAGTGCATCGCCAGCTTCCCGCAGAAGGATTAATCGGTAATCACGAACCGCGTCGGCGCAAAACAGTTCAGAATCCGGTGCACGAGGAAAACCAGCGTCAGCGTGACGATAAGCGAGGTGGTCACCGAGGTAATCCGGTATAGATCGCTGAAGATCAGATCCTGGTCCGGATGCAGGTTCTGGCCGAACATGATCCCGATGGTGGTGATGCTGGCGAAGCCCACCCCGGCGCCTACCTTTTCCATCACGTGCAGGCGAGCGCTAAAGGCCAGACCCAGGCCAATCAACGGCATCATCAATACCATATGATTGCTGAAATCGTAGATAAGCAGCTGCACCACCAGAATATACAGGCAGGACAGCACCACCCCCGCGACGCGCCACACCGAGCTTATCACCGCGCCGCGGTAGTGCATCGGGAACAGGATCAGGATCCCCGCCATCAGCGCCGAAAGGGAATCGCTGAGATCGCAGATCTGGAAGACCACGAAAATCAGGGTGGCAACGGTGCCGGAGAGCAGCGATTCATGCCGCACCCTGGCGGCGTCTTTCTCGATTCGCGGCGGCGGCTTACGCGGTTCGACGTCCGGAATCAGGTAATTCATTAACGCGCTGAGCGCCACCGCCATCACGCAGGCTTCCATATTAGAGAACAGCAGCGTGTGCCAGTTGCTGGTGGGATAGCTCATAAAGTTGAGCATCGTGCTCTGACAGACCACCCCCATCGATCCCAGCAGAAACAGCGGTCCCTGGCTCATGAAGCGAAAACGCATCACGTAGAGGCCAAAAACCACCAGCGTCATCACAATCGGCCATTGCGACAGATAGCCGACGATCAATACCATTTCAACGCAGTTTACTGCCGCACTAAAGATAAACTGCCTGGCGACGTGACGATTAAAAACCGGCACCAGCGACAGCAGCATCAGCGGATAGACTACAAAGAAGACGCCGTACTGCACATCGTAGAAGGTCGAGATACTCAGCGCTATCATCCCGGCAAAGGCGATCCGCAGCGTCTGACGAAAGTCATTCGCCGTGTAAACGATATTACCGTGCGGGGTGAAAACGCGAGCCAGCGTATTAATAGACATAGTGCAGCAGGCTCACCAGATGGATCTGCAGGCCGGCAAAGGTGCGGGCGAACGGACCCTCGCTGTTATAGAGCTGAACCGTGGCACGGGCGCCGGTCGGCAGCGGTTTGTCCAGCGGTTCATCAAGCGCGACGTGGATCCGCATCCGCTGGGCATCGCGCACCCAGCGGGTGGACTGCTCCGGCTGCGACAGCTGGCCGTTAACCTCTTCCTGGCCGGCTAAAATCCCGGCGTCGCTGCTGGTCACGTGCGCCGGAAATACTCTCCCCGGCAGCGCATCGAAAACCACCGCAGCGTCGGTATTCACCCCGGTGTGGCGCAGGCTCTTCTCACGAAAATCAGCGACGATATCAGTATGGTTGCTGACCAGCGCCAGCAGCGGCGTGGCGGCGGTAGCATACAGACCCGGATTGAGCTGCAGGTTGCTCACCATCCCGTCCGTTTCGGCATAGACTTTACTCCAGCCAAGGTTGAGCTGCGCCTCTTCCAGCGCGTTGCGGTATTTTTGCAGCGTCACGTTACGGTTATCGTCGCGCTCTCCGCGCTGGATCAGCAGATTCTGGATGCTGGCATTCAGCGCGCTGACCGACTGTTCACTGGTCTGCCAGGTTGTGCGCACCTTATCGAGATCCGATTGCGAAACGTTCTGCATGGTGCTCAGCCGCTGATAGCGATCCAGAGTCACTTTATCGTTGCGGGCGGTGAACTGCGCGGTGCGCAGGTTGGCGCGTGCGGCGGCAAGCTGGGCATCAAGCTGCTGATTACTCAGTTTTGCTTGCTCATAGGCGATCTGCGCGGCCTGGACTTTGTTGATAAACGGCGTCGGATCCAGCTCATAGAGCAGATCCCCTTTCTTCACCTGGCTATTGTTGTGCACATAGACCTGCGACACATAGCCGGAGACACGCGGTGAAACGGGCGTCACGACCCGCATGACGGTCGAGTCCGGCGTCAGCGGGATCCAGATATCGGCAACGATAAACCAGGCGAATATCGTCAGGAACGCGACAATACTTACCCTTACCCAGCGGGCAAATTTTTGTTCAGGGGTCATCATAGTTTTTTAGATCTTGTTATCTTCTTCGCGGATTGTCCGCAAATTGCAGGCGATGTGATTTAAGGTGGCGCTGAAGGTGGCGAGATCCGCCGCAGGAATGGTCCGGGTGACGCGGGATTGATAGGTCTCAATCACACGATTCAGTTCTTCCAGTATCGACCGGCCTTCCGCCGTCAGCGTCAGCAGGCGTATGCGTTTGTCATATGGCGATGTGGAACGCACCAGATAGCCCTGGTTTTCCAGCTGCGTGAGGGTGCGCATCAGCGGCGGCAGTTCAATACCCTGCACCTCCGCCAGTTCGCTGACCGAGACGTTATCCCCCAGCTGATGCAGCTGCATCAGCACCGTCCAGCTTGACTGGGTCAGGCCGGTATCGGTGATAGCAGAGTCAATAGTCGCGCGCCACTGGCGTACCACCATCGCCATCCGCATTCCCATCGGGCGGCGGGCGAACAGTTCGTCTTCGGTCATGTTTCTTTCCTCAGTTAGCTGAGAAGAAAATAATACTTATCAGGATAAGTATCAAGAAACGGTGGACGCAGAAGCATTAATTGATAAATATTGTGAATGTAATAACCCTGGCGGACATTTCCCCGGTCGCGTTACCGCTTACCGGGGCTATGAATTGGTCGCCCGGATAGCACGTTTACGCCGTCATCCGGGGAAAAGCGCATTTTTTAATTGAGCTGATCTCGCCTCAGCCCGACATCCTTGAGCTGTTCATCGCTCATTCGCTGCAAAATCCGTCGCGTTTGCTGCCGTAACCACCATTTTCTTATCATTCGGCCCAGTAATACGAAGCCGATAAACGGCTGTTTTGCCCGGTTCTCGTGAAATTCCATCCTCTACCTCCTCGCCTTGCCAGAGGCTTTATCTTCGCGGATCTGAAGCCCAACAATACAGATGCACAAAATACTTTTCTTTAACATACAGATTGATTAAAACGATATCTGCGTGGCTTTTTTTTCATCCATCTGTACTGGTTTATCTATCTGTATGGCGGCAATAAAGGATACAGCATGACGCGTTACCAACATCTGGCCAGTCTGCTGGCAGAACGTATTGAGCAAGGGCTGTATCGCGACGGCGAAAAACTGCCGTCGGTACGCAGCCTGAGTCAGGAGCACGGGGTGAGCATCAGCACCGTCCAGCAGGCCTACCAGACGCTGGAACAGCAGCGGCTGATCACCCCGCAGCCGCGTTCCGGCTATTTTGTCGCCCCGCGTAAAGCCCAGCCGCCGGTACCGCCGATGTCGCGCCCGGTTCAGCGCCCGGTGGAGATCACCCAGTGGGATCAGGTGCTGACCATGCTCGACGCGCGCAATGATAAAACCATCATCCCCTTCGGCGGCGGCTCGCCGGACGTCACTCAGCCCAGCCTGAAACCGTTGTGGCGTGAGCTTAGCCGGGTGATTCAGCATAACCTCAGCGAGGTGCTGAACTACGACGAGCTGGCCGGGCGCCGCGAACTGCGTGAACAAATTGCCCGCCTGATGCTCGACGGCGGTTCCGTGGTGACCGCCGATGATTTAGTGATCACCAGCGGCTGCCATAGCGCCCTGTCGCTGGCCCTGCTGTCGGTGTGCCAGCCCGGCGATATCGTTGCCGTCGAATCTCCGTCCTATTACGGCACCATGCAGCTGCTGCGCGGTCTGGGGATCAAAGCCATTGAGATCCCTACCGATCCGGACAGCGGGATCAGTATCGAAGCGCTGGAGCTGGCGCTGGAGCAGTGGCCGATCAAAGGCGTTATCCTGGTGCCGAACTGCAATAACCCGCAGGGTTTTATCATGCCGGATGCCCGCAAGCGCGCGGTGCTGACCCTCGCCCAGCGTCACGATATTGTCATTTTCGAAGATGATATTTACGGCGAGCTGGCCACCGATTACCCGCGTCCGCGCACCATTCACTCGTGGGATATCGACGGCCGGGTGATGCTCTGCAGCTCGTTTACCAAAACTATCGCGCCGGGCCTGCGCATCGGCTGGATCGCGCCAGGCCGCTACTACGATCGTCTGCTGCAGATGAAATACGCCGCCAGCGGGACCAACGTTCCTTCAACCCAGCTGGCCGCCTGTAACTTCATCCGCGAAGGCCACTACCATCGCCACGTGCGGCGGATGCGGCAGATCTACCAGCGCAATATGGAGATCTACACCTGCTGGCTGCGGGAATACTTCCCCTGCGGCATCTGCGTTACCCGGCCGAAGGGCGGCTATATGCTGTGGGTTGAGCTCCCCGAGCACGTCGATATGGTCTGCGTCGCGAAGCAGCTGTGCCGCCTGAAAATCCAGGTCGCGCCGGGTTCGCTGTTCTCGGCGTCCGGGAAATACCGCAACTGTTTAAGGATCAACTGCGCCCTGCCGCCGATCGATAAGCACCGTGAGGTGATGGTGAAGCTGGGGGAGGCGGTGAAGGTGGCGATGGAGTGAGTTTTTCACCGTAGAGAACCGGCTTGTCCTCCGGCGGCGCTGCGCTGACCGGGGCTACGGGTTCCCGGCCGCCTGCGGACTCGTCGCTCCAACAAGACGCGGCAAGCAAAGCACCAGCGGGGCAATCTCTATCGCGCGCCGAACGTCGGGAATAGTTACGATTTCTTATTCTGCTCGCGCAGCATGGCTTCCCGCAGAATCGCGTTCAGCCGGGTCTGATAGCCTTTTCCCGGGCGTTTAAGCCACTCCATCACATCTGCATCGATGCGCACAGAGGCCTGCGTTTTTAATGGCCGATAAAATTTACCGCGAACCGCCTCTGACCACAGCCCATCGTCCGAAGAGGGGATATCGCTGTAATCAATGTCATCATCTGATTTTTTCGCCAGCGCTTTGAGTTCGTCTTCACGCTGAGCGGTAAGCGCTGTCGGGTTATCGCGTTTATGTTTAACCATGCTCATAACGACTCCTCTCTTTTTTGTCCGCCTTCCGGGCGCTGATAATACGAATGACCTCCGTTCCACTTTCAAAACGGATCGAATGCGCCACAAGAACAACAATCACGCCATGAACAAGCCCGATGGTTTGCCATCGATACTCACCATTTTCATAGCGATCATGTCGGGAAAGATGCTGCGGATCGTCAAAAACCAGTACCGCCTCCTCGAAGCGAATCCCATGTTTTCTTAGATTTCTTGCTGCCTTGTTTGCATCCCATTCAAACTCCATTGGCATAGCATTCATCCCGATTGTATATACAAAAAAGTATAGACAATTATCAGGCAAGTATACTATCAATGTTGGAAAAAACCTCACATTTCCAGAGGCTAATTTGTAAAGGTTATGCCCATTCACTCGTCATAAAACACCATCCCTTTATACGGCTGCTCGCGACACGCCGCCAGGCGCAGGGCGAGGCTGCCGACGTGCAGCTCCAGCTTGTGGCCGTCAGGGTCGAGGAAATAATACGACGCCCCTTCGCTGCGGTTCACCTTCCACACCGCCACCCCGGCCGTTTCCAGCCGCGCGCTGAACCCGGCGAAGTCGGCTTCGGCGACGCTAAAGGCGTAGTGGGTATAGTCGCTCTCTTCCGGCGGAGTGACGCGCCGCTGCGGATCCAGCGACAGGCACAGCCACAGATCGCCGCAGGAGAGATAGGCCCCGCCGTCCCAGCGCGCGTGCAGCGTCATCCCCAGCAGCTGGTGATAAAACGCCACGCTCGGCGCCAGGCTGCTGACCGCCAGGGTCAGATGATTCAATCCGCTTAACATGACTTATCCTCCAATGACATCACGATTTGCTGACGCAGCCATTGGTGGGCCGGGTCGCGATGCCAGCGCTCGTGCCACAGCATCAGCATATCAAACCCGGCCACCGCCAGCGGCGGCTCGACGACCATCAGGCCACTTACCCCACGCGCCAGCCGTTCCGGTACCACCGCCACCAGATCGCTATTGCGCAGCGTTTCCAGCATAAACAGGAAATGTGGCACCGAGAGGACAACCCGCCGCGAAAGCCCAAGGTTGGCCAGCGCAGTATCGGTTGCGGCATGAAAACCGCCGCCGTCAGGGGAGACAATAACCTGATCCAGCTGGCAAAACTGCGCCAGGCTCAACGGCGCCCGCAGCGCCGGATGCCCCGCTCTGCCCGCCAGCACGTAGCGCTCGCTGAACAGCAGCCGCTGATGCAGCTCCGCCGGTGCGCCATCCCGGGTATGGAAAAACAGATCCACTTCGTCACGCTCTGCCTGCGACACCAGCCGCGAGGGCTGCAGCTCAAAGACCGCCAGGCGGCTGCCCGGGGAAGCCCGACGCAGCGTGTGCAGCGCCGGGAGCAAAATCGCCGAGGCCATATAATCCGTGGCGGCCACCCGCCAGGTCTGCGCCGCCGTCGCCGGATCAAAATGGCTGGCAGGCGCCACCGCCAGTTCGAGCGCGGTGAGCGCATCGCGCAGCGGTCCGCGCAGTTCATCGGCGCGGGCGGTCGGCAGCATCCCGCGCGGCCCGGGCAGCAGCAGCGGGTCGGCAAAAATGTCCCGCAGGCGCGCCAGCTGGATGCTGACCGACGGCTGCGACAGGTTGAGCCGCTGCGCCGCTCGCGTAACGTTATGCTCACTCAGCAACACGTCGAGGGTGCGCAGCAGGTTGAGATCCAGACGATGTAAATTAATCACGGCTATACCTGAGATTTAAGCAATTAATTTCTACTATAGCGGCCAGCCGCTTACTCTGCAGCTCTCCATGACTCAGAGGTGATTTCCATGAAAGTACTGCTGATTTACGCCCATCCGGAACCGCGCTCGTTGAACGGCGCGCTAAAAGATTTTGCCGTCCGGCATCTACAAAATGCCGGTCATGAGGTGCAGGTTTCCGATCTCTACGCCATGCGCTGGAAAGCAGGTTTTGATGCCGACGACAGCAGCGCCCCGCCGGTCGGCGAGTTCTGGCGCTCGACGCTCGATTCAAAGCAGGCCTTTGAACAGGGAACCCAAAGCGCAGATATCGTTGCGGAACAGGAGAAGCTGCTGTGGGCGGATACGGTGATTTTTCAGTTCCCGCTGTGGTGGTTCTCGATGCCCGCCATTATGAAGGGCTGGATCGATCGGGTTTACGCCTACGGTTTCGCCTACGGCGTCGGGGAGCACAGCGACCGCCACTGGGGCGACCGCTACGGCGAAGGCACCCTGGCGGGCAAACGGGCGATGCTGGTTGTCACCACCGGTGGCTGGGAGGAGCACTACGCCCCGCGCGGCATTAACGGGCCGATTAACGATATCCTGTTTCCGATCCAGCACGGGATGCTGTTTTACCCCGGCTTTGCGGTGCTGCCACCGCTGGTGTTCTACCGCACGGAGAAAACGGACGAGCAGCGCTTTGCGCAGCAGTGCCGCGAGTTGGGGCAGCGGCTGGATACGCTGGCGAGCACCGCGCCAATCCCCTTCCGCCGGCAAAACCACGGCGACTATCTGATCCCGTCCCTGACGCTGCGCCCGGAGCTGGCGGTCGGGGAAAGCGGGCTGGCAATCCATCAGCAGGTGGATTAAGCGCAGCAAGGCGATGCCCGGCCGCCCGGCGTCGCCGTTCAAATACGCTGATTTAGTCCCTGACACGCTTATTTATCCCGAAACGGCTATTTGTTGTAGTCAGACGCCCGCAACTTCGCTTCTCGTCTCTTTCTCATCGGCCAGGATGGTGTATGTTCTCAAACATCACCTTTAAGCAATCCGGTAACGAGATGAGACGTATTGAGGTAGTACTGCGTGAACTGGAGCGGCTGACGAAGACCATCAGCCGGGACGACCTGGCCGCTGGCGCTGGCGCCTTCACCGCAGAGCAAATCGGTTTTAACCTCGGCCTGGCGCGCAACTCCGTCAGCAAGGATTTAAACCAGCTGTGGAGCGACGGGCTGGTTATCAAAACCCGCGGACGCCCGGTATTCTTTCTGCATCTGCAGGCGACTCAAACCCTGCTGGATCGGCCGCTGGCTGAATCGGAGCGCGAAATCGGCGCCATTAGCGACCTGCTGCCTGATCGGGATCAGCCATCGGTTAGCGATCCGTTCTCGCTGCTAATCGGCCACGATCGCAGCCTGCGGGATGCGGTGGAAAAAGGTAAAGCGGCGGTGCTCTATCCGCATGGGCTGCACGTGCTGCTGACCGGCCCCTCCGGCGTCGGGAAGACTTTTTTCGCCGAGCTGATGCACCGCTACGCCTGCGAACATAGCGACGATAGCCCTCCGCCGCTCGTGTACTTTAACTGCGCCGAGTACGCCAACAACCCGGAGCTGCTCTCCTCCCATCTCTTTGGCCATCGACAGGGGGCGTTTACCGGCGCAACGGAGAGCAAGACCGGCCTGATTGAACAGGCCGACGGCGGCTATCTGCTACTCGACGAAGTCCATCGCCTGCCCTATGAAGGTCAGGAAAAACTCTTCTCGCTGCTGGATAAAGGCGAGTATCGCCCGCTGGGCGCCAGCGGCCCGGCGCGAAGCATCACCGTACGCCTTATCTGCGCCACCACCGAGCCGGTGAGCTCGTCGCTGCTGCGCACTTTTCAACGCCGCATTCAGGTCGCCATCGATCTCCCCGGCATCCGCCAGCGCTCGCTGGAGGAGCAGATCGAACTGATTATCGGCTTCCTGCAGCGGGAGAGCCGCAAGATTGAGCGCTCGGTAAGCATCGATAAAACGCTGCTGCTGTGGCTGCTGAATAAGCCGCTGGAAGGCAATATCGGTCAGCTAAAAAGCGATAT
>ERZ1673704.776-NODE-776-length-17823-cov-33.796094_pt1 | contig 17823 bp, 21 predicted proteins | sample MGYA00580234_ERZ1673704 | MGnify/ENA primary metagenome ERZ1673704 (study PRJEB41218, sample SAMN15661757) | gut metagenome | host: Homo sapiens | place: Canada: London | collected 2015-08-20/2019-03-30 | study: EMG produced TPA metagenomics assembly of...
ATAATTATTCTAGAACGATTGTATATTGTTCTAAAACAATCTTTCCAAACATTCGGAATACCGCTGGACTTTACCCTTTCTCGTCTGGCGGTGTTTTCATGCGGAGTATAGCATCAATGGTAGATGCGCAGGGTCGCGCCCTGTGTCCTTGGTTCGATTCCAAGTGCTCCGCTTTGTGATGTGAGTATGCAGGCTGCACAGCTGAGGTCTGTTCTGGGAGTGCACACCGGACTTACATTGCAATGGTACCAAAACGCAGATATCCGCAGATCTGCAAAGCAAACAAAAATAGATTCAGCAATCTATATTTAGTGTCAGTACCCGAGTGCGGATAGGGTAAAGGATGTCAATAAAAGGCATCCTACGGGTGTATAGCTCAGTTGGTAGAGCGATCGGCTGTTAACCGATGTGTCGCAGGTTCGAGTCCTGCTATACCCGTTGTGGACTACTGCAAGGTTCCTCCTTTTTCTTATAAATTTTGATTGTGTATTTGGTTATTTTTGTTTTTGTTGGCATTTGTAATTCTTTCGAGCAGTAATCCTAAATTCTTGGCATCCAGAGATGGGTGCTTTTATTATGTCCAGAAAAGGAGAAGAGCATGGAAATTGTTAAAAGATTGTTATGCAAGCATGACAAGACGGAATATGTCAGTACAGATCTTGCAAGACAGAATGATGGTAGCTTTATCACGAAGCACACGTGGAGATGTAAGAACTGTGGGAAGCTGATTGAAGGGAAGAAACATGGGAAAGTTTTACGAAAGTCGAAAGTGGAAAAAGAAAAGAGAAAACATATTAAGGCGTGATAACTATCAATGTCAAGAGTCTAAGAGATACGGCAAGTATGCGGAAGCTACGACAGTACACCATATCTATCCTCTGGAAGAGTATCCAGAGCTTGCACTTGTGGACTGGAATCTTATCGGCATGTCCACTGCGCAACATGATCGGATGCACGACAGGAAGACGGACAAGGTGACAAGCCTTGGAATGTACTGGCAGAGGAAAAGAAGAAGGGAGTTTGAAGCATGGAAGAAATCAAGATGTATAAAATCCAATGGGAAGGACAAGTAAGTGACTACGAGCGTGGAGTGCTGAATGTAATCGAGGATATTGTCAAGACATGCATGGAGTGTTGCGAAGGAGATATATACACCAGCTACAGTGTAAGCGGCGAACCTGTATCCAAAAAAGTGTGGGTAAACATAGTTACGCTTGACAAGGAAAAGGCAGACGGAATGGCCGAATGGCTTAGAGATAGAGTGGGAATGGAAATGGAAGTCAAAGAGATCAGGGTATCCCCCCCTCCATTTTGAGAATTAAAAATGTCTCAGGAGAATCGGGAGAGAGGACTCTTTCCAATAGAGCGGATTTGTGAAAATAAATTTTCCGGCAGATAAGGAGGTGAGAATAGATGGCGAGATATATACCACAAAGGCAAACAATTATTGACAGGACAGTCAAGTACATGAAAGAACTGGGAACCTATAAAGTGCAGTATAAACAGGTGATTGAGATCTACGCAGACATGATCTATCAGTATAATGTCTTAAGTAAGCAGTTCGAAGATTCCGGATATGAAGTGATTTTGGACACGGAGAAAAGCGGGGGTAAAAAAAGCCCTATTCTCGTGAGTCTCGAAAATCTACGGAAAGACATCGGAACGTATTCTGACAGACTGATGTTAAATGCAAAAACGTACAATGCGGAGATTGAACAGCCGAAAAAAGAGAAATCTGCATTTGCATTATTACTGGAAAAACAACAGGGAAAGTAAATGGACTTATCCCATATTAGCAGTCCGCATTTCGATACGGCTGTGCGTTATGCGGAGGATATCGTAAGTAAAAAAGTCTTGGCAAATATAGACAGAGTGCTTGCGTGCAAGAGATTTCTGAAAGATCTGGAGCGTGATGATCTGGATTTTCGCAGCGATCAATTTGATTTTGTGATTGATCTGATTGAGGGAACTATCCACCACGTACAAGGTGAGGACAAGAATGGAGTCAGTTTTAAAGGCACTCCAATGTTATTGACGGACTGGCAGAAGTTTGTATGTGTAAATTTGTTTGGATTTTTCCGAAAAGGAACAGATATTAGGCGTTTTAACGAAGCGCTTATTTTTTTACCAAGAAAACAGGGGAAAACATCTTTCAGTGCTGCACTTGCAGAAGCAAAAAGCGTTCTAGACAGAGGATCTGGAGCAAAGACGTACATTGTTGCGAACTCTGTAAAGCAGACCATGGAAAGTTTTGGATTTTTGAAGGATAACGTTGAAACCTTGCGCGGAGATGTTGATAAGTTGAGAATCCGAGACAACAATCAAGAGCATTCCATTAGTATTGATTTTGGCGACGGTACCGCAGAAATGTATGCGATTGCCAATCAAGAAGATAAGCTGGACTCCTTAAACTGTAACTGCCTGATTCTGGACGAGCTGCATTCTTGGAAAAGAGCCGGCGCAAAAAAATACATCTTGATGAAAAATGCCATGAAAGCATATAGAAACAAACTGTTGATCGGTATTTCTACGGCGGGTGATATTCCGGACGGATTCCTTGCGAACAGAATCAAAACATTACATGAAGTTTTAAACGGGACAATTACAGATAAGGCGTATGACTCCTATTTTATTTTTATTTGCAAAGCAGATCAGGATAAAGAGGGAAATGTTCTGAATAGCAAAGGAGAAATCACGACACTGGATGATCCGGAAGTGCTACAGATGTGTACGCCGTCAATTGGAGTTACTGTTACAGTAGATGAGTTGCTGGATGATGCAGCACAGGCAATGAATGAACCGCAGTTAAGGGCGGAGTACCTGAATAAAACTCTGAATATCTTTACAAATGCTCTGAATGCATACTTTGACATTAACGAGTTCAGATCATCCGATGATGAATACAACTGGACACTGGAAGAATTGGCAAAACTGCCGATTACATGGTATGGCGGCGCTGACTTGTCAAAACTTCACGATCTGACAGCCGGCGCTATTTATGGAACATACAAAGATGTGGATATCTGCATCACACATGCGTTCTTTCCGAGAGCGGCGGCAATTAAAAAAGGTGACGAGGATGGAATACCACTATTTGGCTGGGAAGAGGATGGATGGCTGACGATGAGCAATACAGCCACGGTACTTCCAGATGACATTGTGAACTGGTTCATCTCCATGAAGAAGATGGGATTCAAAATCAAAATTGTCGGATTCGATAAGAAATTCGGGCGAGAATTTTTCTTGAAAATGAAAAAAGCAGGATTTAAAATTCAAGATCAGCCACAGTACTTCTATGTAAAATCCGAGGGATTCCGACATATTGAGGTAAAAGTAAAGAATAAGAAATTCTATTACCTGCATTCGGATGCTTTTGAGTACTGCGTACAGAATGTACGGGCGATTGAAAAAGTGGATGACATGATCCAGTACGAAAAGGTAGACGGAGACGGCGGCGTAAGACGAATTGACTTGTTTGATGCAGGGGTATTTTCGTGTTGCCAGATGTTGACTGACATGGCACTTGGAAATGCAGCAAATAAATGGTTAAAGAGAGAGTAGGAGAAAGAATGGGCGTGAAAGCAGAATGCGAAATCCTTTATTTATGTGATGGGAAAAGATGCGAGAAATGTAGTGGAAATTGCAAACATACGACTGATATATCTCACGCTAAAAATAAGGATGATTTTATTGACAGAAAATGTACTTGCCTTGGAAGAGCTGAAAACGGGAGACTGATTTTTGCAGAAGACGAAGGATAGGAGGCTAAAATGGCAAAGAAAAAGAAGCAGAAGAGTATTAGATCAGAACCACAGAATAAAGTATTTGTGTATCAGGGAGCTACGTTCTCTGATTTTTTATTGCCTTCCGGGTACACAACGCTGGCGCAGAACCCGGAAATTCGGGCGGCGTGTCAGAAAATTGCGGATCTGGTTTCCGGTATGACAATTCACCTGATGGAGAATGGCCCGCATGGAGACATCCGGATTAAGAATGAGCTATCACGGAAGATTGACATTAATCCGTATTCGCTGATGACGAGAAAAGCGTGGGTTTACAACATTGTTTACTCAATGCTCTTGCCAGGTGACGGGAACGCAGTCGTCCTTCCGGTGATGAGGGATGGATACATTGATGAGTTGATTCCGCTGAAGCCGTCCATGACGAGTTTTGAAGAAACGCAGACAGGATACAAGGTGATCTATGGAAGTGAGGAATATGATCCGAGCGAAGTGTTGCACTTTGCGATCAACCCGAATCCGGAGTATCCGTGGAAGGGTACGGGCTACAGGCTTGCTTTAAAGGATATTGCATCTAATTTGAAACAGGCGAATGCGACTAAGAAATCTTTTATGAGCGGACAGTACATGCCAAACGTCATTGTTAAGGTAGATGCAATGTCGGAAGATTTTGCAAGCGAAGCCGGAAGAAAGCAAATTAAAGAAAAATATTTGAAAGAATCGAAACCGGGTGAGCCGTGGATCATACCTGCGGAATTTCTGGAGGTATCCGAGGTAAAACCACTATCCCTTAAGGATATCGCAATCAATGAATCGGTCGAGATTGATAAGAGGACGGTAGCATCCCTGTTGGATGTGCCGCCTTTTTTTCTTGGGGTCGGAAGTTTTAACAAGGATGAGTATAACAACTTTGTCAGAACAAGGGTAAAATCCATTGCTGATGTATTTCAACAGACATTGACGAAAGGGCTGATTCAGAGCCCGCATTGGTACTTTAAATGTAACTCAAAGAGCTTGATGGCTTACGACACCAAAGAACTTGCGGAAATCGGAATGAACCTATATATCCGAGGAATTTATACAGGAAATGATGTATTGAACTTGATTGGTGACTCTCCGAAAGATGGATTAAACGATCTGATCATCCTTGAAAACTTTATTCCACAGGGGATGATTGGAGAACAGAAGAAATTGAGGACGGGAGGTGATGAATAGTGGAACGAAAGAAAGAAAACCTAACCAGATCGTGGAAAGCGGAGTTTGAAACACGAGAAGCGGAGGACGGAAAGAAAACAATTTCCGGATACTTCGCTGTTTTTAATTCCGAAACAGAGTTGTGGCCGGGAGCTTACGAAGAAATCGCACCAGAAGCGTTTGCAAATACCATGAGCAACGACATCCGCGCTCTGACAAACCATGATGACACACTTGTACTTGGACGGACAAAAGTTGGAACTTTACGCCTGAGAACCGATACAAGAGGTCTATGGGGCGAAATTGATATCAACGAAAATGATTCAGACGCAATGAACCTGTATGAGAGGGTAAAACGTGGAGATGTGGATCAGTGCTCGTTTGGATTCAATATAGTTCGGGAAGAAACCGATTGGAGAGATGACGGCACTGTGAAATGGACAATACGAGAAGTTGATCTGCACGAAGTGTCTGTATGCACATTCCCGGCTTATGAAGATACGGGCGTACAGGCGAGACATGCACAGGTGGAACAGTATCGGGAGAAACAGTTGGTGCAGTGGCGAAGTAATGCCACGAGGAGATTGAAAGGAGAAAAATAATGGCTTTAAGACAGTTAATGCTTGCGAAACAGATCGCAGACAAAGAAAAGGAACTGGAAGAAATGCGTGGAAAAGACGCAGATTTTGAGACAAGAGAAAAGGAACTGGAAGAATCAATCAATGAAGCAAATACCGAAGAAGATCGCTCTTTGGTAGACGATGCTATCACAAAGTTTACTGAGGAGAATGATGCTCATAATGAGAGAAAAAGCAAATTGGAAACCGAATTATCAGAACTCCGTGAGCAGATGAAGGAGTATGAAAAAACACCGGAAAGAAGGGAGAAGAAAAAAGACATGGGTAGAAGAAATGAAGAAGAAATTGAAGAAATGAGAAGTGCGATTAACGCATTTGTAAAGTCCAAAGGACAGGTGAGAGCAGAAGGATTTAAAGAAGCAGATGCAGGTGCTCTGATCCCACAGGAACTCCTTGCACCACAGGAGAAACCAGAGGACATCGTTGATTTGAGAAACTATGTAAAAGTAGTAGGCGTAAACAGTGCATCTGGAAAATATCCAGTAATTGCGAAATCTGGAAGCAAAATGAACACTGTAGAAGAACTTGCGCAGAACCCAGAACTTTCCAAACCAAAAATTACTGAAATTAGCTACAACATCGAAACAAGAAGAGGATATATCCCGATTTCACAGGAGGCGATCGATGACGCTGACTATGATGTAACAGGTCTGATCCGAGATGAAATCAATGACCAGTCCGGAAACACAATCAACACAGACGTTGCGACTGTATTAAAAAGTGCAACACCTAAGACTGTGAACGGGCTGGATGGATTGAAAGATTTAATTAACAAGGATATTAAGAAAGTCTATCCAGTGAAGCTTATCATTTCAGCGTCTCTTTACGCAGAACTGGACAAGCTGAAAGATAAAAATGGAAGATATCTGTTGCAGGATTCTATCACTTCCTCAAGCGGAAAGGTGCTGTCTGGCAAAGAGGTAATCGTTTTGGATGACGAAATGATCGCAGGAGCTGGCGAATTAAAAGGTTTTGTCGGTGATCCGAAATCATTCTGCACATTCTTCGACCGCAAACGGACAAGCGTTGAATGGGTAGATAACCAGATTTACGGCAAACTGCTTGCCGGAGTTGTAAGATACGATGTGAAGAAAACGGATACAGACGCCGGATTCTACATTACATACACACAGGGGGAATAGTTCCCTCTGACGATGTAGCCTTAGTTGGCAGAGGGAAAGTAGGCAAGGCAAAAGCAGGTAAAGCAAAATAGTATAATGGAGGTATTCAAAATGGCATACGAACCAACTACATGGAATAATGATGACGTTATTACAGCAGAGAAACTGAATAAGTTAGAGCAGGGCGTGAAGAATGAGCAGGTTGGACCAGCAGGACCAGCAGGACCAGTAGGCAAAAAAGGCGATCAAGGAGTAGCAGGACCGAAAGGAGACAAGGGAGAACCGGGCGCACAGGGACCAGCAGGACCAAGTTACACTCTTCCAGCGGCGAACAAAACAACGCTGGGCGGTGTGAGACAGATGGCTTTGATCGAAGATTTGTCCACAGAAACAGCAACTGACCTGAAAGATAAAATCAATGCGATTCTTGCGGAGATGAAAAAACAGGGGATCATGGCGAATTCATAAGGAGTATGCTTATGAGAGTGATTGTATTGCAACTATTAAAAGGCAGACTTGGAATCTCTACAGATAGTAGGGATTCCGTCCTTTATGCGATCATAGATGGTATTCTTGACGAATGCAAAAATGTACACGGCGTTCGCATCACGGAAGAGAGATATGACCACATCCTGTTTGTGCTGGATTGGGCTACGTGGAAGTACAATCATCCAGAAGACGGTGTGATTCCAAGAAGTATACGGTTTCGGTTGAACAATCTGATGATTAAGGCGGTGCAGAATGAATCGAACATGGGATGAAAAAGTAGTATTGATATCTTCCAATGGGTATGAAGAGGACGAACTCGGTCAGCAAGTACCGATTGAAACGGAACAGGAGATCTGGTGCTGTAAAGAGCAAGTGTCCAGAAATGAGTTCTACCTTGCTGGACAGAACAACATGGAAATTTCAGAGATTTTGATCGTGCATCCTTATGAATATGGAGGACAGAGGTATATCCGATTCCACGGAAAGAAACTGAAAGTGGTGAAAACGTATCAGATCAGCATGGAAGAGTTGGAACTGACCTGTACGGAAAGGATTGAAAAATGAGCGAAAGCATAAGTGCTGACAAACTCGCAAGAGAAATTATGCGGCAGATTGAAGAATACACGGAAGAAGTAAAAGAAACCACACAGAAAGTCGCAATGGAAGTGTCCGGAAAAGCTGCGAAAAAACTAAGAGAAAATAGTCCAAAGAGCAAGAATGGCGGTACTTATGCAAAGAACTGGACGAGAACGACCGATAAATATGGAATAACGGTGTACAATAAATCTCCAACATACCGCATAGCACATTTACTGGAAAAAGGACACCAGTTGAAACGTGGTGGAAGAAAAATCGGTGAAGTACGAGCATATCCGCATATCGAAGAAGTGGAACAGGAATGCATAAAAGAATATGTAGAAGAATTGGAAAGGAGACTGTGAAATGACATTGCCAGAATTAAAAGACAAGTTAAAAACGCTAAATCTTCCGATTGCGTATCGTTGTTTTGCAGTCGGTCAAGTACCAGAATTACCGTACATCGTATACTATGTTGACGAGGATATCGGATTTTATGCGGATGACACCGTGTATTACGAGGGATACGCCGTCACGATCGAGGTATACACAGATCAGAAAGACTTGCAGTTGGAAGAAAAAGTAAAGGAACTATTAAACAGTAATGAACTCACGTATGAATCGTACGAGAGTTTTTTAGATTCTGAAAATATGTATTTGAAAGCATATGAAATTGAAATATAGGAGGTAAAGAACATGGCAGGAAAAGAAAACAAAGTAGAATTCGGGTTAAGAAACTGTTATTACGCTGTTGTTACAGTGAATGAGAGTGGAAAAATCACGTACGGTGCACCGAAGAAATTGCCGGGTGCGGTAAGCATCACATTCGACAAGAGTGGTGATCTGATCCGATTTAAAGCTGATGACATTGATTATTACACAAACGCAAACAATCAGGGATATGAAGGTACTCTGACACTTGCGAGAGTTCCAGAAGATTTCCGCACAGAAGTGTTAAAAGAGGAGAAAACAGAAAAAGGTGTGATTCTCGAAAACTCTGACGCACAGGTGGCAAATATCGCACTGATGTTCGAATTTCAGGGAGATGTCAAGGCGACAAGACACCTCTTTTATTACTGCTCTGTAAACAGACCATCTGTTGGAAGTACAACAAAAGATAGCGGAGAACCGAACACAACAGAACTTTCGCTTGTGGCAAGTCCGAGACCGACAGACAACTTAGTTAAGGCATCCACAGCGGCAGGAGTTGACGAAACAACATATAACTCTTGGTATACAACAGTGTATGAAAAATTGGGGGAATAGCACCCCCTGAAGACCTCGCCTTGGTAGGCAGGGGGAAGATTGGAAAGGCAAAAGTAGGAAAAGCGAAATAAAGGGGTGGATCGATCTGCCCCAATAGAAAAAGTGGAGGATGTTATGGAAAAAACAATTTACATTGACGAAAAACCAGTGAAGCTGAAATCGACAGCAGCACTTCCCAAAAGGTATAAGGCGCAGTTTGGAAGGGACTATTTTGCAGACTTGATGAAAGTAGCGAAAGTGTTTGGAAAAGGAATGAAAAGGAATTTTGGAATACAGGATATTTCTTTTGCATCGTTGGATCATATGGACATGGAGGTGTTTTACGACATCATCTGGACAATGGCGAAAACGGCAGACAGAACGATTCCAGATCCACTGGAGTGGCTGGATGGATTCGAAGTATTCCCGCTCAATGAAATCATGGGAGAAGTAAAGGATCTGCTTACAGACACCATGCCAACAAGTAAAAAAAAATAAATGATAAAGATTCATCGAGTGGCGAACCGTTCACAAATGAGTCTTTTTTTTATGTTTGCAGACAGGTTGGACTGACCAGCGAAGACATGGAAGAAATGACGATCGGAGACTGTCTGGACTATGTACAAGAGTATATAGACAACCAGAAAAAAGATGAAAATCCTACTGCGAGAAAAGCAACACAGGAAGATTTTGATAACTTTTAATTCTACGGGTAGGGTAGAAAAAACCTCTTGACAAGTTTGTTGCTACAATGTAAAATAAAGAATGTAGCAACAAAGAAAGAGAGGTGATTAGAGATGGCTGCTATGAAAAAAGGCACTAAACTTACTGACAATCCAAAAGATTATATGCTTAGAGTACGAATGGATAAGAAGACGGTAGATAAGTTAGATATTATTTGCAAAAATCAAGAAATAAGCCGTTCGGAAGTAGTAAGAAATGGAATTGAATTGCAGTATCAGAAGCTAAAAAAATAGAAGTTCGCCGCACCTACCACAGTATAACGAACTTCTAAAAACATCGAGGAAATCCCTCTGTAGAATATAATAACACAGATGTGGATTTCCTTCAATTCAAAATTGGAGGGAAAATAAAATGGAAAATAAAGTAGTAAAAATCGAAAATCAGGAAGTAGTAGTAAAAGAGCATGAAGGGCAGAGAGTAGTAACTTTTAAGGATATTGATATCGTTCATGAAAGAACGGATGGAACTGCAAGAAGAAATTTCAACAATCACAAAGAACAGCTTATTGAAGGAGAAGATTACTTCGTACGAAATTCGTACGAAGCGAAAAAAGAGTATGGAATTACAGCACCTAATGGATTAGTTCTGCTCACGGAATCCGGCTATCTAATGCTTGTAAAATCATTTACTGATGAACTTGCATGGAAAGTGCAGAGACGGTTGGTAAAATCATATTTTGCAGTGCAGGATATCAAGAAGATTACAGAAAAGAAGAAAGAAAAGCTCCCATCCGTCAATCAGATGGTAAAGAACATCAAAGGTGCTCTCAATGATGCAGGAGTAGACTCTAAGTACATAGCTGCTGAAATTATCCGCATTTATTCAGACAACGGGTATCCAGTGAAAGTGCCGCTGATTTCAGAAGTTCCGGTCTTGTGGGATTGCACCACGATGGCGAAAGAGTTTGGTATTTTATCGGAAAGTGGCAGACCACACGATAAGGCAGTAAGTGCTATCATTCAGAAGTTGGATGTTTCAGAAGAGGAAATGGTAAAGACAGCTTATAGCAGGAATGGACATGACGGCGTTACTGTTCAATATAAAGATTCCGTTTTCCAGAAAGTAAAAGAATGGCTGGAGGAAAATGGGTATCCCACACTTATTGAGCATCAGTTATCAAATGGAAATACAAATAAATGCAAAGTTGTATATCAGGAGGTGGCGTAATGAAAGAGGAAAGAGAGAAATTAAGTACAGCGGCTAAACATAAGAAGAATTTCATTATTAGTAGGTTGAAAGAAATGGACGAATGTCATATAAATCGTATATATGCCTTCATGCAAGGTTGTACTGGAAATCTGGTCAAATAACTAAATGCAATAATCAGAGCATCTATCAGAAATGGTAGGTGCTCTTTTATTACGCAAAAGTGAGGTGAGACAGTGGCAAAGAAAATTAAAGGAATCACAATAAAATTCGGTGCGGATACAACGGCACTCAGCAAAGCTTTGAAATCCGCGGAAGATACATCAAAAAGTCTTGGTAGCGAATTAAGCTCTGTAAATAAATTATTAAAATTTGACCCGAAGAATACGCAGTTGCTTGCACAGAAACAGGAGTTATTAAGTAAACAGGTCGAAAATACCAAGGAAAAGCTGGAAGCCTTAAAGCAGGCACAGGGAGAAGTAGAAAAGAAGTTTAAATCTGGTGACATCGGAGCGGAAGAGTACCGAGAATTTCAGAGGGAAATTGCGAAAACGGAACAGGATTTAAAATCTTACACCACGCAGATTAGCCGGATGGAGACTGAGCAGAAATCCCTAAAGGAAAGCACGAAGCAGTTGCAGACGCTGTTCGAAGCAACTGGAAAGTCTCTGGATGATTTTCAAGATATTCTGGGAACGAGATTAACAAACGCTCTGAGAAACGGAACTGCAAGCGCAGATGACATGACGGTTGCGCTCAATAAAATCGGTCAGGCAGTACTCGGAGCTGATTCCGACATCGGAAAACTAAAAGCTGCGCTGAATCAGATTGATGAGTCTGGAATCGATCAAGTGAGACTTGCAATCGACAAGCTCAAAACAAGTTCTGATGATGCCACAGATGCTATCGAGGGAGTTGGAGATGCAGTAACATCTGGTAATTTACTGGAAGCAGCCGATCAGCTTTCTGGCGTTGGGGACAAGGTCTTTGAAATTGGAGAAAAAGCAGTTGAAAGTTTCCAGAATATGGAAGATGCAACTGCGAAAGTAAACGCAAGGTTTGATGAAACCGGAAAGGTTGCAGAAAACAGTGCAGATTTGATTAAGCGGGTCTACGAACAGGGACTCGGAGATTCCATGGATGCCGTAGCAGATGCGGTTATCCTTGTGAAAGACAACTTAAAAGGCTTAGATGATGTGACGCTCGAAAAGATTGTTGAGCAGTCACTTGTACTGGAAGAAACATATGGCATCGATATGGCTGAGAGTCTACGTGGTATCAATGGGTTAATGCAGCATTTCGGAACAGATGCTCAGACAGCGATGGATATGCTTGTTGCTGGTACTCAAAACGGACTGGATAAGACGAATGAACTCGGGGACAATTTGGCTGAGTTTTCCGGTAAGTTTGCAGAAGCTGGATATTCTACGGAAGATTATTTTCAGTTACTGCAAAATGGAGTAGATAATGGAGCGTATAGCTTGAATTTAGTGAATGATGCAATCCATGAAATATCTATTAAACTGGCAGATGGAAGTATAGCCGATTCGATGTCGAAAATAAATGAGGAAACCGGTCAACTTGAAGAGGGTACTGGAAAGTGGAGTCAATCTGTAGAAGATACGTTCAAAAAATGGCAAAACGGAGAAGCGACACAAAAACAAGTCATAGATGCTATCGTAGAAGATATTAAGAGCACTGAAAATCAGCAAGATAAGCTAAACAAAGCCGCTCTTGCGTTTGGATCTATGGGGGAAGATGGGGGTGCTAAATTTGTTGAGTCATTAAGCTCTGTCGGTGACGCGTATACAGATGTAACGGGAAAAGCGCAGGAATTGCAAGATAACACAACCACATCTGCGCAGAAGATGGAAGCAGCTATGCGAAAGGTTTCTGATGCATTCGCTCCGATCGGAGAGGATATCGCGGAAATATTGACTCCGGTGTTTGAAATGATAGCTGACCTGATGGAGAAATTCAGCGAGTTGCCAGAACCTATTCGAAATTTTATAGAAGTTATCGGCGGTATTGCAGCAATAACAGCGATCATCGCACCTGTGGTTGGAGCAATTATGGTTCTAAACGGTGCGCTCGTTGAATTAGTAGGGGTTGGACTGTTGCCGATTATAGGGGTTGTTGCCGGAGTAGCTGCTGTAATTGCTGGAATTATCGCAGTAATAAAAAACTGGGGAGACATTACAGACTGGCTCTCGGAAAAATGGAGTGCATTTAAGGACTGGATGTCTGGGTTATGGGATACCATATCCGAGAAAATCCAAGAAGTATGGAACGGAATTAAAGATTTCTTTGCCGATATTTGGCAACAGATTTATAACGTGATAGAAGGGCCACTAAAATTCATTGAGGGAACAATTGGTGCTGTCATGTACGCAATATACGCCGTTATTTACACAGTGTGGGAAGTGATCAAGTTCGCGCTTGAAAAGGCGTGGAAATGGATCAGTGATACTGCAAGCGCTGTTTTTGTTCCAGTAGCTAATTTCTTTTCCGGCATCTGGAATGGAATCAAGGATACAGCAACCGGAATCTGGAACAGCATTAAGGATACGCTCGGAGGAATCTGGAACACTATCAAAGAAAATGCTATGGACGCTTTCTCGTCTGTATGGAAGTTTATTAAAGATGGATTCAATGATTTAAAAAATACGCTCGGTGGGATTGTAAAGAAAATTGCACAGGCAATTGTGGATCCGATTGGAAATGCAGTAAATGGAGTAATTCGTGGAGTAAATTGGATTTTAAAAGCAGTAGGTTCTGATATGCGATTCGATGAATGGAGTGTGCCAAAATTTGCATCAGGAACGGGTGGACTGCCAAGAGATACAATTGGAGTAGTAAACGACCAAAAAGGTTCTACGTACAAAGAAATGATTATTCCGCCAGATGGAAAGCCATTTATTCCGGAGGGACGAGACGTAGTGCTGCCGATGAAAAAAGGAACAAAGATAATGCCAGCGAACCAGACGAAAAGTTTTCTGGAGGAACTCCCGCATTTCGCGAGCGGAATCGGTGACTTTTTTGGTGGAATCTGGGATACGGTTAAAGATTTTACCGGAAGTGTGTGGGACTATATCACTCACCCGAGTAAAATTGTGCAGATTGCAATCGATAAATTTACGGATTTGTCTGGAGCATTCGAACCTTGGATTTCCGTGGCAAAAGGAGCGGTTAATACGGTGTTTGACAGCGTGGTCGGATTTGTAAAAGGAATTTTTGATACGCAATCGAACGTTAATTACAATCCAAGTGCAGGAGTAGAGCAGTGGAGAACTCTGGCAACAAGGGCACTACAGATGACAGGGCAGTATTCCGAAGCGAACTTGGAACGTCTGTTATACCAGATGCAGACAGAATCCGGTGGAAATCCGAATGCGATCAACAACTGGGATATCAACGCGATTAATGGAACGCCATCTAAGGGACTCATGCAGGTCATTGACCCAACATTTAGAGCCTATGCGATGGCTGGATATGACAAAAATATATACGATCCACTATCTAATATGCTTGCATCCATCCGGTACGCAGTGTCTACGTATGGAAGCCTTGCGGCTGCTTATCGTGGAGTTGGGTACGAGGATGGTATCGGAGATATCAATCTGTCCGATTTATTACCGAGTCTGCCGATGTTGGACGTGAAATGGTTTAAAGATGGTGGAATCCTTACGAAACCAGCATTATTCCAGATGCCGTCTGGAGGAATCGGTGGTGCTGCGGAAAGAGAAGCAGAAGCAATCACTCCACTGAGATCGCTAAAAGGTTATATTAAGGAATCCATCTTAGAGATTATGGGAGAAAAGGATATCAATCTAAATATCAATCTGACAACGACGCTGGACGGAAGAGTTGTCGCACAGCAGACGGTTGGATACGCCAGACCAATGATAAAAAAGATGGATGATTTTGAGAAACTATTAGGAGGTGAGAGAGTTGGGCTTGCTTAAAGCAACATACGGTGGCGTAGAGATTCCGGTTAAGATTACAAGACTTGACCGGAACTTATCACCTTCCATCACAAATAATACAAGGATCATTGAGAATGTAAATGGAGGAGAGTTTACGCATTCCACGTACTCTCCAAAACAGATTGTAATGGAGTTTCGTATTTCAAACTCTACAGCAAGGGAACTCAGTGAGTTCCGCAGAAAAATGTCAGAAATTCTGTATAGTAAAGAACCAAAGAGACTGATTTTTTCCGATGAACCAAGCATTTACTATGACGCAATCGTGGACGGAGAGCCGGCACTGGAAGAGGATGATATGTACAGTAGCGGAACAATCACATGGCTAATCCCTGACGGGGTAGCATACTCCACCGCAGAATTCGACTTTTATGGAGTCCAACAGAACGGATACCAGACCATTACCATTCAAAACAACGGCACCGAATGGGCAGATGTGGACTACGAGATCACACACAATCATGAAAACGGATTTATCGGACTTGTGAGCCAGTACGGAGTGATCCAGCTAGGGAAAGAGGAAGAAGCAGACGGAGAGAATTACAAAGCGTCTGAAAACCTGTTTGATGGATACAACCTGTTTCAAGACGATCATGGAACGTCTTACCAAAATCCAGAGAATACCACACAGGGGACGCTCGAAGTCAAGAATGTTGCCGGATACAACGTGATGGCATTAAAAGGTGGACAAGTCACATCTGGATACTGGAACGGTGGAATGAAAACACTTACTATTCCGGTGGACAGCGAGGGCAGACGTGGTGCGAAGAATTTTTATTGTTATACCCAGCACTGGTTCGAAACTGGTTTGATGGGGCAGACAGGAGCGCAGACCATTGCATTTCTGACGGGAGATAACAAGGTGATTTGCGCCATGTCTATTAACAAAAGTGATGCCGCGGGGAACACGGCTCGTGTCGAGTGGTTTGCCCCAGGGAACACCTTAATCAGACGAGAGGAATTCCAGCCGACAGCCTACGAGGGCAATCCGTTTAACCTAAAAATGGGATGCCATAATGACTTTTTAAAAGAGGGAGAAAAGCTGCGGATTTTCTGGTATGGCACTTACAGGGATCTCACGATCCCGGAAATTAAGGACATGGAATGCGAAAAAATCCAAATCTGGATCGGACAGTGGGGAGACCGAAATCTATCAAACCAGTACGTCACACACAACTATTTAAAAAGCATCCGATTCCGGAAAGACAATGTCGATAAGTATAAGGATGTGCCGAACCGGTATCGTGCCGGAGATGTGGTGTCTATAGATGGAGAGAGTACAAAGGTCTATGTAAACGGGATGCCGGCAAAAGGAGATGAGATTAATGGATCCAATTATCCAAAAGTTCCACCGGGGACAACGGAAGTCCAGTTCTGCTATTCTTCCTTTTCATCTCCACCGCCGCATATTAAAGCAAAAATACGGGAGGTATATTTGTAATGGATAACATCAGAATTGCGATTCTAAGCACAAATAACACGCCAGTAGCATACATGGACAACGGGCATAAAAAGTCCATGCATTACTGGAATGATGATCTGCACGAATACTTGCAGGGTACAGCGAATGCGTACACCTTTACTGTCAATGCAAAGCATCCAGACGCGCAGCATGTCACCGCTGGGAATAAGGTGGCGTTTAATTATAGGAGGAAATCCTATTATCTAAATATCGTAAATACCCACCAGACAGAGCAGACGATTACTGCCACGGCGTGGTCACTGTCGTTTGAGTTAATCAATGAGGATGCCGGCGAATACAAAGCTGGAAAAGCAATGAGCTTTGAAGAGTACCTTACCGTATTTGACGCGGAGAGGACACTTAAATTGGGTCTCAACGAGGTGTCAGATAAGCGGATCACCAACGAATGGACAGGTACAACGTCCGTATTAAAGAGATTATTCTCCCTGGCTAATGTATTTTCTGCGGAGATCGAGTTTGAGACAGTGCTTAACAGCGATTACTCCTTAAAAGAGATTGTGCTGAATGTATATCGGAAACACTCCGATACAGACAGCGGAGTCGGAGAATACCGGAATGACATTGTACTGCGGTACGGGAAAGGAATTACCGGAATTCGAAAAACCACAGATGCCGAGAAGCTTTACACCTGCATCCAGCCGACCGGGAAAGACGGGCTGACGATCAATGGACTGGACAAAAAAGAATACGATGAGAACGGGAATATCGAGTACTTTACAGACGGCGCAATCATCCGGGCACCACAGGCAAGAGACCGGTTCCCATCCAACATCGTAAATAAGGCTGATGCTTATATCCTGATGCGTAAAGAGTACGATACAGACAGCAAGGACAAGCTCTATAGCATGGCTCTGTCTGATCTTAAAACAGCATCTGAACCGGTGGTGACTTACGAGGTGGACGGATATTTTGACACCAACATCGGGGATACGGTAAGGATGCAGGATCAGGAGTGGACACCAGTGCTTTATCTACAGGCAAGAGTGTCCGAACAGGTGCGCAGTCTTACCAATCCAAAAACTGCAAAGACGGTATTTACAAACTACAAAGAGCTTACATCCGAAATTTCGGATAGCTTGTTGCAGAGGATGGAAGATCTTATCAACAAAAATAAGGTCTACACTTGTTCCATCTCCACCAACAATGGCATCATCTTTAAAAATGGCATTGGTAGCACTACTCTGACAGCTTACGCTTACGATAACGGCGTGGACGTGGCAGACAAGCTACAATTCCGGTGGAGCAAAGATGGCACAGAGTTTTATGTTGGTAAGAGTGTTACGGTAAATGCTACTGACGTGGATACAAAGGCGGTGTACTCATTTGAGGCTCTAGAAAATGGGATAAAACGTGGGTATTACGAGGTCACAATCACGGATGTAATGGATGGAGAGGATGGAAAAGACGGGGAACAGGGTCCGCAAGGTGAGAAAGGAGAGCAAGGCGAACAGGGACCTCCGGGTC
>ERZ1673704.817-NODE-817-length-17006-cov-111.322813_pt1 | contig 17006 bp, 10 predicted proteins | sample MGYA00580234_ERZ1673704 | MGnify/ENA primary metagenome ERZ1673704 (study PRJEB41218, sample SAMN15661757) | gut metagenome | host: Homo sapiens | place: Canada: London | collected 2015-08-20/2019-03-30 | study: EMG produced TPA metagenomics assembly of...
CGAAAAGATACTCTGTAATCACTCTGTTGGAAGCACATTTTTCAGGGAGAAGAAGCGGTTTATTTTCCTCTTTTGGCTGTGGCTTTTCATAGACCGGAGCCTGAATCGCTGTGTGTCCGATAATGGTTTCCACTGCTTCAAGGAAGCTGTAACCTTTGACCTTAATCAGATAATCCAAGGCACTCCTGCCGCCAATTCCTCTCGACCACCATATCCATTTCCCGTTTGAAATTTTCAAACTGTCGTGGGTTCTGGTGCAATAGGTATTACCTGAAAACTTAACCAGCTCATACGGTTCATAATTTTTCAGGTAGGTTAATAAGTCCATCTGCTTCGCCTGAATGATTAACTCAGGTGCGATAAAAGGCATATCGACCACCGCCTTTCAGTTTATCTCTCATACGATTTCTCCTTTCTGCCGCCGACTGCTTCGCCCTCATCAGGCTCTCCGCCGACAATCTCATTTTCCTTTTTATCCATATTGAGCAGGATATTCAGCTCATCAAGTCGGGCAGTTTTTGCCCTCAATTCTTCCTCCTTTGCAAACGGCTTTTCGATTTCCTGCTTCGCTGTTTCAAACTGCTTTTCCGTATTTTCAAGACTGTTTTTCGTATCAGCAAGTGCTTCCTCAAAGCGTTCAATACCGTTATCTATTCTCACGATATTACCGTGAGCGTCGTCGCCAAGCGGTACATCTCTGCTTGTTTCGCCTTTTAATTTCACAACATAATTACGCTGCACCGTATCAAAATACAGTTCCATTTGAAAGCCACGGTACTCGCCAAGTGGTATCGCATCGGGACTATTCATTGACTTGCAGGCATTGATGATTGCCTGACCTGCTTCGGCTTTTTCGGAATAAGAAACACCCGATACCATCATTCCAAGCGGCTGCTCGTCTGTCGGTTTCGGGTGTAATTTTGCTGTTTCAACATCTTTGGTAAGTCCCTCTACACGGGATTTCAAGTAAGCAATCTGCTGTGGGTAGAACTTGATGACCTTATCCTCCAGTCCGTATTTCTCCGATAAGAAATTGGATTTTAACATCTTCAGCTTCTGCACCTGAATGTCTAAGTCCATCTTTTCTTTGATATATGGATTACCTGTTGCAAGCATTTTTATCTCCGCATAGGACAGTGCAGTTTCATCAATATCCTCTGCCGACCTGACCGGAGATTTGCTCGTCATAATCTGACTTGCGAACTTCTGCTTACCTTCCACAAGCTGATAGAGGTATGCATCAAAGGTCTGCTCTGTTACATAGCGGTAAATATCTACCTGCGGATTTTCATTGCCCTGACGGACAATTCTACCGGAACGCTGCTCCAAATCTGAAGGTCGCCACGGACAATCCACGTCGTGAAGTGCAATAAGTTTGTCTTGCACGTTCGTCCCGGCACCCATCTTCTGAGTAGAGCCAAGAAGCACCCTGACTTCTCCCTTGCGGGTCTTTTGGAACAGTTCTTTTTTCTTCATATCCGTGTCGGCTTCGTGTATGAACTTCACTTCACTTTCAGGAATACCTCTCTCAATCAGCTTCTTTCTGATGTCGTTATAGACGGAAAATGTTCCGTCATTCTTCGGCGTGGAAAGGTCACAAAACACAAGCTGTGCCGATTTCTTGTCGGCATTTTCTTTCCATATCCGATAGATGTTATCAACGCAGGCATTGATTTTACTGCCCTCAAAATCAGGCAGCATATCGTTTAGCATACGCTGGTCAAGAGCCAGTTTTCTTCCGTCATTCGTGATTTTCAGCATATTATCTACGCTTGAATCCACACCGCCGCCACGCACCTGCTCGGCTCTCTCTGCAAGGGAAGCAACCATTTCCTTCTGCATTTCCGACGGCTTTACTGCAATGTTATGGTACTTTGCTTCCGGTACTGGCAGGTTCAACATATCTGCTGTTTTAATGTCCGCTATCTCCTTGAACATCGCCATTAGTTCAGGCAAGTTATAGAATTTTGCGAACCTTGTCTTTGCTCTGTATCCCGTTCCTTCCGGTGTAAGTTCCACTGCTGTAATGGTTTCTCCGAAAGTGGAAGCCCAGGCATCAAAGTGCTGCAACCCGTTTTTCACAAGCGTGTTGTACTGCAAATATCGCTGTATCGTATAGAGTTCCACCATACTGTTTGAGATAGGTGTACCCGTTGCGAATACGGTTCCTCGTCCTCCGGTAATCTCGTCAAGGTAACGACACTTCATAAAGAGGTCGGAAGATTTCTGTGCTTCCGTCTGTGCGATACCACCCACATTACGCATTTTTGTATAAAGATAAAGGTTCTTGTAATAATGGCTTTCATCAACAAAAAGCCTGTCTACACCAAGTTCCTCAAAGGTTACAACATCATCTTTTTTCGTCTGGTCATTGAGTTTATCAAGTTTCTGCTTGATAGATTTCTTTGACTTTTCAAGCTGCTTTATGGAGAAGTTTTCCCCTCGGTTTCGCTTGAGTTCTGCAATTCCTCCCGTTATCTCCTCAAGCTGCTGTTCTAAGATTGCCCTCTGTCTTTCAATGGACATTGGGATTTTCTCAAACTGTGAATGTCCGATGATAACTGCGTCATAATCTCCGGTTGCAATCCTGCCACAGAACTTTTTACGGTTCTTGGTTTCAAAATCTTTCTTTGTTGCGACAAGGATATTCGCCGCCGGATAGAGTTGCAAATACTCAGCCGCCCATTGTTCGGTCAAGTGATTTGGTACAACAAACAGTGACTTGTTACAAAGTCCAAGCCTTTTCGACTCCTGTGCTGCCGCTACCATTTCAAAAGTTTTTCCTGCTCCGACTGCGTGTGCAAGAAGCGTATTTCCTCCGTAAAGAATATGGGCAACCGCATTTTTCTGATGTTCCCTGAGTTCAATTTCAGGGTTCATACCATTGAAGATGATATGACTTCCATCATACTCACGAGGTCTGACGCTATTGAATTTCTCATTATAGGATTTGCAAAGTCTTTCCCTTCGTTCAGGGTCAGACCATATCCAGTCCTGAAATTCCTGCTTAATCATTTCCTGCTTCGACTGAGCAATCGCTGTTTCCTTTTTGTTCAGGACAGCCTTCTTCTTTCCCTCATCATCTTCGATATAATCAAAGATACGCACATCTTTTAAGTTCAGCGTTTCCTCGATAATCTTATAGGCATTGATGCGGGAAGTTCCGTAAGTGTTATATGCCCTTACATTTCCTTTGTCATAGGATTTGCCCTCAATATTCCACTCACTCGTAAATGGAGAGAAGTGAACTTTGATATTCCACTGTGCATAGCGTGGTGTTTCAAGCAAATGAAAGATAAACTCCTGCACATCGTCCGGTGGCAACCAAGTTGCACCAAGTCGCACGGAAATTTCACTTGCAGTCAGGTCTTTCGGCTGCACCTTTTGAAGTGCTTCTACATTGACCTTATAATCTTCCGGATAGAGTTCTGCCGAGTTCTTTGCAATCTTCAGCTTTTCCCTGACATTACCCGAAAGGTATTCATCAGCCATCAGATACTTCGGTTCGTAAGAATTTCCATACTCATAAAGCGGGTTTAGGAAGATAACACCCTTTAAGTCCTCAAAGATTTCATTCTCCGATTTACCGGAAAGCTCCATCATATAGTCCATATCAATCGTGGCTTTTTCTCCAAGAGATACCGCCAACGCTTCGCTTGCCGTATCAACAGAAGTAACCGGAGTATGCGGCTTAATTGTCCTCTTAGAAAACATATCAGCCTTACGTTCCAGTTCTCCGTCCTCTCCGATTATCTCCAATGCGGAAAGCAAAGAAAATGAACTGTCCTGCGAAAAAGCAGAGGTATTTGCACGGCTGTTAATGAGTCCGTACTTATCTGAAAAGGTATCATAAAGTCTGTTTAATCGCTCCTGCTCCGCTTTGATTTCGCTGTCAGGGTAATCTTCTGTCTGCAATTCAATCAGCGTTCTGACGGAATTTCTAATAGCAATCATACCCTTAATTCGGTTCTCTGCGGTTGCCGACACTTCCACCGGAGTCATACGGGAATTTTCACGATAATAGATTTTATCGTCTACCACCGTATATGAAAAGTTTCTCACTGTCGGGTCTGCCGGAATAGAATTATCTTCCTCCTCCAGTTCTTCCTCGGCTTCATATTCCGTGATTTCTCCGTGAATGTTTGCTACTGCTTCATCAAGCTGTGCTGCAAGGTCTGCATTTTCATACGGCACACAAGTTGCTTCCATACCGAAACGCCCCGATACCATTTTCATTTCTCCAAGTATCATTTCGGGGTGCTGCACAAAATAAGAGTTCATCTTAATTCCGTTCTCATCGGTATCAAGATGAACCCAATCCGGCTCAATATCTATCAGTCTGTCACGCTTTTGCAGGATAAGAATATCCGAAACGACTTCTGTTCCTGCATTACCCTTAAAGGTATTATTCGGCAATCGAATTGCTCCAAGAAGCTCTGCTCTCTGTGCAATATACTTTCGTACTGCTAAAGTTTCCTTATCCATTGTGCCTTTGCTCGTTACAAGAGCCATCACACCGCCGGGTCTTAACTTATCAAGGGACTTGGCAAAAAAGTAATCGTGTATCAGGAACTTATGCTTGTCGTATCTTTTATCCGATACCTTAAAATCTCCAAAAGGCACATTACCAACCACTCCATCAAAGAAGCTGTCCGGCAGATTTGTTTCTTCAAATCCTTGTGCCGCAATGGTTGTTTTCTGATAAAGCTGCTGTGCAATCCCTGCGGAAATCGTATCAAGTTCCACACCGTAAATCTTACTGTCCTGCATTGCGTCCGGCAGCATACCGATGAAATTACCGATACCGCAGGACGGCTCTAACAAGTTGCCTTCCTTAAAGCCCATCTGCTCCATTGCCTTATAAATGGCTGTTATTACTTCGGGCGGCGTGTAGAACGCAGTCAATGTGCTTTCTCTTGCCGAAGCATATTCCTCCGGTGTTAATACCGAAGAAAGTTCCAGATATTCAGTTGCCCACGCTGAATTATTTTCATCAAAGGCTTCTGAAAGCCCACCCCAACCGACATACTTTGATAAGATAATCTGTTCTTCAGGAGTGGCAAATCTGTTTTCTTCCTGACATTTTTTAAGAAGCTGTATCGCCATAATATTTCTGCGGAAGCGTTCCTTTTTACCAACCGTTTCAACCTCATTTTCTCTAAGATTAAAGGTGTGACGGTCTGCCATAGGCACATCAGGGTGCAAGTCAAAGCCTTTGACTTTTTTCTTCTGCTCCCAAGCGGGAACTACCGGCTCAGGCTCTTTTTCATTTCTTTCTTCGGCAGGTTCTTCCTTTACAATCAAATGCTCATTCATCGGATTCTCTCGCACTTTTCTGTCAAACTCTGTGCGTGAAAATTCCTTATTGAACAGTGGCACATCATAGTCATAGAGCATTACTCTCTCATCATCAACAGATAAGATTTCGTACTCAGAAGCACCGATATACACCTTATCGCCAAGATGATATTCATATTTCACATCTTGCGATATTTCCGCTTCTTCAGGTTCTTTTTCGGCTAGTTCGACCTCCTGCTCCGGTGGTGCATTAGAGAGTATCTCACGGTTTCTTTTCGTTTCCTCGATTTTGGCTCTGCGTTCCTCTTGACTTTCGAGCCACTGAGGATAGTGTTCTTTTTCCTTTGGATTTAAGTATCTGTCCATTCGGATAAGTTCCCCGATACGCTTCTCCACCTGCGACCACGAAAGCGTGATATGTGGCTTCTCTTTACCGATGCCTTTCGTAATCGTAATACCTTTTCCATCGTGGCTCTCATCAATGCCTGCCCCGATTATGACGGGATAAGAACCGCCCCAACCGTATTCATTTTTCAAGAAGTCGGCATTTTCTTTTGTAGAAAGGCTTTTTTCAAACTGCTCATAGATACGCATTTTTCCCTCAGAGAATCCACTTCCATTCGCAAGAACAGCGTCGATAATCTCCTGAGAAAAAGTAAAGGCAGAGGTTTTCTTTTCCTCTGCCCGACCGTCTAATATGAATGTCATCTGACCGTCCATTGACGGTAATGGTTTTATGCTGTCACTTAATTCTCCCAGTAATCGCATAGCTTCAAAATGACGGGCAATAACAGCCCAATCATAATAGCTCTGTGCGGTTCTGCTGTCGTATTTGCCCTCCCACAAATGCAGAACGTTTTCAAAGGTCTTGTACCCTACTGTCCTGCCGTCCTCTAAAGTAAGTTCGGTATAATCATTATTGAAAATACTCTTTATATACTCTGTGCGGTCTTTGTTATCAGGATTACGTTCATAATAATCTTTGATTTCTTCCAGACTTGCTGACAAATGTGGTGTCGTTCTGAGAATTTCATTGATTACTTCATCACGTCCAAAGAACGGAAGGCTTTTATCCTCGTGCGTTCTGTCGTAATACTCTAAGCGAATATCACTTCCGCTTTCACGATTTCCTGTGCCGAGCTGCGAAGGGAGTTCATCAGACGAACCCATTTCATCATATCCTCCGCTTTCATCTGTTCGGTCACTCCCTCTTTCTGTGCCATCTGGCTCAGGATTGTTTCCTCCATCTTGCTGGCTCTCTGTTCCACTTCCGCCAAGTGCTGTGTCAGTTCGCCCCTCGTCAGGAGATTGTAGTAAAGGACTCTGTGATGTTCCTTCAGAAACTCTCTCCTCATCTGAGCGTACCTGCCCAGCGTCACTTCCGGCTGCTGTGGAAGTTTCAGGTTCGGAAGGCTGTAATCGCCCACCATCGTGTAGGTCAGTTCGTTCATTGTCCAAACTCCTTTCGTCGTTATTTTCAACCTTATTGTATTCATTTCTGTCCTGACCGACAATTATGCGATTTTGACGGTTGAGTGCAGTAATTGTTTTAGATATTTCCGTTAATCCCATTTCTGCAATATCACTGGTAGCAAATCCAAGTGCATTGAGTGTTTCCTGCGTATTGAAGTTAGTAACATCTCTGAAATCATCAAGTTCAAAATAACCGTCCGTATCAACGCCAAGCCTTGACATCATCATATATGCCACACTATTTTTCACGACATTTTTATAAATGAAAGCCACAATATCCTCTTCCACTTCCTCAAAGGAACTGCCCTCGGTTGCATAGTAAAGGTCTTGCAGATAATCAGGGATATTATCCTCTGCCGCATTTCTTGCTGCTCCCATAATTGCTTCGGCAAGACTGCTCTTATTCTCAATCTCTCCGAAAGTGCTTTCCAATGTTTCAATCACATCAGCTTCGTATTCCTGACGCATATCCCAAATCGGGACTGTTCTTGAATATCTGCTTTCGTGAGTATCTGAAATATCAAAGTAATGTGTCAGTCTTTGCCGTGAACGGTTCTCATCAGCAAAAACAGCAATACCTCTAGCACCTCGGTTGACCCATCTGCCAAAAATTTTGTTCCACTGCTCTATCTCAAGAACCGCTGTTGCATCGGGTCGCTGTGCATATACAAGAAGCTGTTCGTCATAGCGTAACTTATAATTTCGGCAAGCCGAAGCTAAGAATGCCTGCCAGTTCTGAGGATTTGACGCAACCGTTTTGCAGGTGCGGTTGTAAAGCTCAGAAATAAGGTCATATTTTCGTGCCATTACTTTTGCACCTCCTTATCGCTGTTTTTCTCTGTTTCTGGTCTTGTTTTTTGACGGTTCGGATTGATTGACAGGTTCAACTTTGCTTCCACTAAGCTCCATTTTTTCAGCAAACTCGCATATATGATAGCAGCAATTTCCGACGTACAAATGGTAGTCATCAATATACTTGCACACTCTGTCTGCTGTGTGTCCATCACGAAAAGTAATCCTGATTTTCCCTCCATCGGGAATATAGAATTTCAAATTGTAATGACTGTCTATAAATCGAATTTGCTTTTCCTGCGGCTCTGCTCTATTCTCCTGTTGCTTCATTTTCCTTACCTCTCATTTTTGTTGCTTCATCAGAACCGCCGCCCAAATACGAAAAGAGTTTACCGGACTTTGTATTCTTCTGAAGCTCCATAATCACACCCATATCAGGAATCGTGATATTCGGGATTTTCAGGATTGCTTCCATATCAAGCTGCTGCAACTTTTTCTCCGTATCACAACCGGAGTCAAAGAGTTTATTCAGCACCTTGACCTTATTCTGAAAAGTTGCTTTGTCTTTCACGAAAATACCTCCTTAGCTAATGTTGATTACAATAGAAATACTGCCGCTCTGTTCTTCTTTCTGCGGATTACGTGAATACTCAGGAAAAAGGGACTGTACTCTCTGCCTTGCCCTGCGTATGGTTTCAAAACAAGGAAGTCCGTATGCTCGGTAATTAAATACAATATCCTCAAGCGGAAGATTTCCGGCAGGTATATATCCGTATTGGTTGTAATAATGCAGAATGAGAAGCATATCATCATACCTCGACATCGGGCATTCCTTTAAGATTTCAAGCACTCGGCTCTCCACCGTTTTCTGTTGTTTCATAATGTTCCTCCAAAAAATTAAAGGGACAGAGTTTTTACGCTCTGCCCCGACTGGTTAATGTTCGCTTGTTACTTACTTCTTACGGTTTTTAACCTGAAGAAAGATAAAGCCGCCGACAATAACGGCGACTAATGCGATAGCGATAATTGTCTTTGCTTCCATTACTCGTTACTCTCCTTTTTCTTCTTTTTGTGTGCAACAACAGAAGTTACAGCGATACCGACAGCAGAAAGTCCGGCAAGGACATACCAAAGTTTCATATTGGTATCATCTCCTGTTTTCGGCGTATCTCTTAACTCATTGTGCATTTTTACAACGGCTGTTTCATCAAGTTTGATAGTAACATTCTGGTCGGCAGGTGTGATATATGCGGCAGACGCATTGTTTGCCACTTCTGATACGGTATATTCGCCAATACGAAGTCCCTCAATCACGATTTCGCCATTCTTATCTGTTTCAAATGTCATATCATACCCGTTTGCTCCGGTTACTCTGAACGCAAAACCTTTGACCTTACCGTCTGAAGATGTCTTGACGATTTTCAGTGTTCCACGCATAGCTTCATTGATAAATCCAACTCCAGCCTTATTCTCAACGGAATAAGTTGTTTCGTCTTTCTCAATGAAAACAGAGTATTCTCCCTTATCAAGCAGGAAGCCCTCCGGTGCTTTTGTTTCACGGACAATATATTTTCCGTAAAGCAGCTCTTTCATCTCATAAATTCCGGTTTCGGTTTCTTCAAGATTTCCGATAAGTTCATCGCCATCATCAATCTTTCCATTCTCATTGGTGTCCTTATATACCTCAAAGGTTGCACCCGTAAGCTTGTTATCCGGATATTCAGCGTCCACCTTCGTGAGTCTGATATTGCCGTGAACATACTCATTGACAATCTCAATTTCAACTACCTGCTCGGCTTTGCTGATATTGACCTCATACGCTTTTTCATCAAGAACAAATCCCTTTGGCTGCTCGATTTCTCTTACAATCCATTTGCCATAAGGAACTTTTGCAAAAGAGAAACTACCGTCTTTTGCAGAGGTAGTCGTCATAAGTGCAGTATCCTTTGTAAATTCTGTTTCTTCGGCTTTGAAGATACCGATAACAGCACCCTCAAGTGCTTCTCCATTCTCGTCAATCTTCTTACCTGATACAGAACCATAGATAAGTTCATTCTTGATTTCTTTTCCGTCATTTACTTTGATTTCAACTGTTGCGGTATCCTGACCTGCATATTCAAACATAACCGGATATTTCGTATCAGAGAGAACATAATGCTCATCGGTTGCAATCTCCTTGACATAGTATTTGCCAAACGGAAGGTCTGACTTCATAACAGCAGTTCCATTTTCATTTACGCTGACAATCTCAATCAGTCCATCAGCCGGAATAACTGTACCGCTTGCAGATACAATATCTTCTGCGGCATAAAGACCAAAGCTGATGTTTTTGATTTCTCCGTTGTCGCCAATACCAAATGTCTTATCCTTTTCAATGGCTTTTACAAGGCTTACCTGCACTTTCTGTCTTTCGTTATAGAATGATGTGGAAGTTTCGGTAACAGAGATATTCTGACCTGCATAAGTAAGCTCAACCGTATGGGTTTCGCCACTGACTACCATTCCGTAAGGTGCTGTAATTTCCTTGACCTCGTATTTTCCGAGATAAAGTTCTTTGCTCTTCACAAATCCATCGGAGCTTGTTGTGATAGTATCTACCACTTCGCCCTTTGAACAGCGGAGCGTACCGTCCGGTGTGCTAATATCTTCCGCAGCACGGACTTCATAAACTGCTCCCTCAAGTCCTGCCACTTCATAAACAGGCTGATAGATAACATCACTGTCCTCAGAACCACTTACATTGACCCCGCTAAATACTTCTCCGGTCTTTTCAACCGTGATAGTACCTTTCTGTGCCATATTCGGCTTATTGACTTTCACAACAGTTACGCCGCCTTCCTCTGTGGAATTTTCTTCGGTAATATCAAAATATACCGGAGTATCATCAAGTACATATCCGTATGGAGCTTGTACCTCTACGATAGAATATCCCTTGCCGTAATCCAGTTTCTCAGGTGTGACAAGAGAACCATTTGCGTCGGTATAGAACACATCAATCGTGGTCGGTGTCGGATAAGTAAAGGTCATTTTGACCTGATTGCCCTGTGGGTCGTAAATCTTAAATCCTGCTCCTGCATACGGAATACTCTTTCCGCTTTCTGCGTCCACCTTGACTACATTGACAAAGCTCTCAAAGTTACGGTTATTGATAAGATAACGGTAGGTCTGTGCGTTCTGTGAAATGAACACATCAAAATCATCCATCATCTCTCTGCCTTCCCAACCGGAAGTCTGGTGTACGGTATAAATACCATATGGCATATCTTTTGTCTGACCGAAGCCATTTTCATCGCAAACAATGGTATCTCTCTCGTCTTTATTGGCTGCGTCATAGCTTCCGGCAGATTTCAAATAAATCTCAAAGGAAGCACCCTTTTCAGGTGTTTCAATCTTTGTTTCTCCGTCATCGGTATGTTTGATGATAGCCACATTGCCTTTGATTACCTGCTCGGTTACATCATTGGAAGTAAGGTTGTGTTCCACCTCATAAAGTTTCGGGTCTGCACCTACTTCATGGATAGTCTTATCAAGCAAATATCCCTCTGACGGTGTGATTTCTCGGATTGTCCAGTCGGTATCACAAACATATTCTTTGGTAGTGAACTGACCGTTTTCATCAGTAACATACTTATCTACAAGCGTTTCTCCCTTATAGATACCGTAAACTGCTCCCGAAAGTTTGGCATTGCCCTGTGCTTCGCCCTTCTCAGCGTCGCTCTTTGTGACTGTTACAGTAAACTTCTTCAAAATGTTATTGAAGTTTCTTGTGGTTACTTCTTTCCACTTCACTGGTGCAGTCTGATTTTTTGGTACGACATAACGGATAGCTGTGTCCACTTCTTCAAGAGTATATGGTTCAGAACCACTGATAAGCACATCTTTGAAAGTTGCCACACCGTTTTTGTCTGTAACTGCATACTGGTCAACAGCAGCACCGGAAAGAGAAGTACCGTAAAGATGGAACTTCACACCTTCAACAAGGTTATCTTCTGAGGACTTCACTACCTGAAGGTCGCCACGCTTCAATTTGTTATTGAAATTGACCTTTGCAACCTGTCCTGCTACAACAGTAACTCTATGTGTTTCCTGCGGCTCGTACTTATCGTATGCCTGCTCGGTTACGGTATAGATACCCGGCATAAGATTATCAATCTGGAACTTACCGCCATTGGCTGTTGTAACCGTCTGATTGATACCGTTTCCGGTAATCGTGAAGTTAATACCGTCAACTTTGCCGTCCTCACTGGTCTTTACAATCTGACAAGAACCATAGCTGACTTTCATCTTCACATAACCGTTGATACTGTCGCTTACTTCCTGAGCATAGCTGACAACATCCTGCACACTGGAGTTCTGACCGTGTTTGCCCTCTGACCATACAACCACACCTCTGCGGACTGCATTTTTCTTGGTTGCGGTAATGGTAAATTCCTTACTCGGTGCAGTATCCATAGAAACAGTAAGTTTGTTACCATTCACTGAAAAACTTACTCCACTGATACTTGCCTTGAAATTATATTTGGACAGCACATTATTGGAGTCTGTCAGAGTAGTTGTGTACTTACTTCCGTTCCACTCAAGTTCTATTGTCTTTGCCGAACCGGATGATTTATTACAAAAGCTCGGTATGGTCGCATGGTTCTGTACACTCTGCACCATACTGTTGTAATAACTGAAAATCTTATTGCGGAGCGGATGCTTTGCATTGATGACATCTTTCACATTGCTGCAACCACTGGCTGCTACATGATTGAAGTTCGCATCACGCTCTCCGATAACAGTTTCCCAGATAAGAAGCTGTGTGGCATAAGCCTGTGCAATGCTGTTTGCTGCCGCTTCATTCTGTGACCTCCAAGATGTCGAGATTGTCCCACGATAGCCATACTGTAAAATACGACCAACGAAAAGACGGATTTCATCTCCGGAAATAACCCCATTGGCTGCAAGGTTATTAAAATAATTTTCGTCATACTTATTCATTGTCTGACCGACCTTGAGCGAAATTCCCGGCTCAATACAATAAGCAACATTGCCTGAGTATGAGCCAATAGCCTTAAGATTGGTAAAATTGGAACGTCCGGTATGCCAACCATTTTTCAAGGTCAAATTGCTGTGTCCCCATACCCCATCGTAATTAGCATCGCCATCACGAGGGAAATCGACCATATAAACATCGGCTTTTTCTCCCGAAGCAGCATATGCTGTTGTCGAGCCAATGCCTGCAAAAGTGGTCACACACATAAGGGTCGCCAAGAAAAGCGACGTGACTCTTTTGAATTTTGACTTTATCATTGCGTTTCCTCCTGTAAAAATTGAAAAACACACCGTATCGCTACGATGTGCCTTTGTGGATTTTCTCTTACGACAAGATTTACCTGCCGAAAAACAAATGCGGATTTTTCGTTAATTTTTCATTTTACCATACACCTCCAGTCCGTTCATACTGTGCGATTGCCCCTTAGAGATAGACATATACTTTGAGATAGTTATATTCAAGTGAGATACTATATATCATTTTCGGTAGGTAAAAGTATAACTAAGAGGTTAGAGTGTGAGAAAGGGGAACTGTAAAACAGGCTATCTGCTGTCACGCTCTGCACGGTTACGCAAGAACTTGTTGTAATGCTCCAATGCTTTGCAGACAAAATCCTCCGTCTGACTGACGGAAATATTTTTCGGGATAAGCTGTCTTACTCTGTCGCCCCTTAACACGATTTTTTCCTTTTGGTTCGGCTTTTCCTCAGACATAACAGCGTGGATTGCTTCGGTTGTAAGGTTGCCCTCGTTGAATAACTTTCGCATACGGATTGTCTGGTCGTGTGACGGGGTTGCGTCATTCAGGTCGATTTCGTCAACCACATCACGCTGACAATCTTCATCAAGGTAAGAAAGTTCTACGGCAGGACGCATTTTAATACGCCCCTCATCAACAAATTCAAGCAGTTCAGGAACAAGGTTTGTCAGACGAACATATCGGTGTATCTGATTTCTGCTGTCCCCTGTTTCCTGTGCAATTTGTTCATCGGTTCGTAAATTCGTCCCCACTGGGGACACATTTTCTTTTCTTGGTCTGCCTGCTTGTCTTTTCATTGCTTCCAAACGCATTTTATAGGCAAAGGCTTTTTCACTTGGCAATATCTCTGACCTCTGGAAATTACTCTCAACCATTAAAATGGTCGCTTCATCTCTGTTCAGGTCTACAATCTCACTTCTCAGTGTTTCAAATCCTGCCAGTTCACACGCTCGCTTTCGTCTGTGTCCTGAAACAAGTTCATATCTGCCGTCCTCTTTCTGCCTTACCGTTGCCGGAGTAATAACCCCTCTTTCCTTGACACTCTCCACAAGCTGCATCATATCTTCATCGTCCCTGACCTTAAACGGGTGGTCGGGAAAATCATCAATCAGCTCCAATGGAATATCTCGGATTTTTGAAAGCTGTTCTTCATCTCTCTGTGCCTGAGTGGTAAATAAATCATCGAGCTTCGTGAGAGTGAAGTCGCTCTTTCTTCCTGCCATCGGCTAACACCTCCTTTGTAAATTCGGCATACGCCTTTGACACCGTACTGTTCGGTTCATAGGCAAAAATGCTCTTGCCTTTTGAAGAAGTCTCTGCGGCTTTTACGGCAATCGGTATATGTGTTCGATACATCTTGATTTGACTGCCGAAGTTTTCTCGCAACGCTTCTACGGTACTTTTGGCGAGGTTGGTACGGCTATCCACCAAAGTAAGAAGCATACCGTCTATCTTAATATCCGGATTGATATACTTCTTTACTTTTGAAATGGTCTGCACAAGCTGTGTCATACCCTTTGCAGGCAAATACTGAGCCTGAACCGGAATAATAACACTGTCTGCCGCCGATAAAGCATTGAGAGTAACCATACCAAGTGAAGGCATACAGTCTATAATTACATAATCATATCTGTTCTTCACTTGACTCAGATAATTCTTGAGTGTAGTTTCTCTGCTCATTGCGTTCACAAGGTTAAATTCCATTGCTGAAAGCTCAAGGTTTGCCGGAACAAGGTCAACACCTTCTTCGTGGTGCAGGATACCAACCATAGGGTCTGTCATCGTTTCATTGATTACATCTGTGAGTTTCGTTGCAAGCGTGATACCCAAGCCGTCTGTATCCTGCCAACCAAGACAAGTCGTTAAATCTCCCTGCGGGTCTGCGTCTATGAGCAATACTTTCTTGCCCTGCATTGCAAGCCCGACTCCGAGATTAACGGTTGTGGTAGTCTTTCCGACTCCGCCTTTCTGGTTACATACGGAAATCGTTTTACAGTTTGACACTTCTTTTTGCCCTCCTTTCTGAAAATTCATAGCCACCGCATTATGGCTATGTACCTGACCGACTCATTTCCTAATCGGTCATAGCAATATTTGTTCTCAACACCCCTTGCCAAGCAAAATGCTTATGGGAAATCACTAAGGAACAGACTGCTTATCTGTATCATAGGGTTCTAACCTCTGCCGGGTACTCCGCCAGCTCCGTAGAGAAGTATCATTATCATTCTGACTGTCATCGCCATATCAGGGGCAACCTGATACTCATAGCCGGAGTTCTCGCTATTCTGAAATACAGAAATCACGGCGTACCTGCTAAAGTGGCTATCATCAGAAATAAAGTCTTAGTGAATGACTTATTCAATTTTCAAGCGAAAAGGCTTCCGTTTTTGCTATCCGGAATGAACCCCTTCACTCATTTGGACAAAGGGGTATGAAATGCACACCCAAAATCTCCTCTTTTCCAAAAAATTCTTCCAAAAAATTTTTGAAATAAAAAAGCCGCCTGCTCCGGTTAGGAAACAGACGGCAAATCACGTTCTAAATGTATTCAATTTTCAATTTCTTTTTCTTTGCTTCAAGCACTTTACATAGAACATCATCTACTGCGTCGGTGTATCGTCCCTGAGCTGCTAAATTGTTCTTCAATTCAATGAGCAATTGTATCACTCGGCTTCGTTCTTCTTCATTTAAGTATAGATGATAGGTTTTCTCTCTCATTGGCTGTCCCTCCATCTTTCAAATGTATTTTTGATTATCTCCACATCTTCCTCGGTATCAGAAGAAATAAATATATGTACGTTCTGAAAAGCTTTCTTTAAATTATTGGCATAATCCAGTTCTGTGCCTTTCATCGGCAACTTAATCAGCCTTATTCCTCTTTGCTTGCACATATATGCTTTCATTATTTCTATATTCTCGTCAGCACTTTCTGACTCAATAGCCAACTTCTCTGAAGCTATGTATGTTTCAAGCGGAACTCCAAGCAATCGGTCAGAACCAAGTTCTGCTTTCAAGCCTTTCTTATTAGAATAATAGCTGACAGCCAAAGCAGGAAACAATGACAAATACTCCTGCTCACAAATTCGGCAGCCTTTATTCAATATCGTTCTTTCATTTATCTTCATACTCCACGAATGACCGTGCCTGCATTTCCACCACGCTCTCTTTGCCGAAGTTCGTGATACCTCTGTAGGTTTCAGTTTATTCTGTTCATAATCCCATTCGCTAAGAAGCTGACTGTCTGTTGTCGCCAAATCATTATATCCGGCAAGGACTTCTCTCTCCGCACAAACGGGGCATACCGTACCTTTCACACGGGCATTGATAACTGATTTCCACTCGTTACCGCATTTTCTGCACTTCCACCAGACATTTTTCCTCGATTTTGCATTTACCTCATCAGGCTTCAATGGTAAGTTCTTCTCCGACCACTCCGAAGCAATTTCAGGGTGTGTTGTCTGCAAATCATTAAACCCTTTCAGGAATATGTACCCACTGCAATACGGGCATTTGCTCCCACCGGAACGAGTAGAAATAAGGGTGTTCCACTCTCTGCCGCAATCCTTACACTTCCACCAAGCCTTACGATTGGCAAAGACCGTAACCTGAGTTGGAAGTAACGGATAATTTCTATCCGACCACTCGGCAGCTATATCCGGCAGAAGTGTTGCAAGGTCATTAAATCCTGCCAACACTTTATTATGAGAGCAGTACGGACAACCTGTTTTATTTATTGTCCTGCTCTTAACGGCAGCTTCCCACTCGTGACCTTTTTTACATCTCCATATCACTTTCTTATGAGAACCAATAGAAACCTCTATCGGTTTTATCTTATTCTTTTTCGACCACTGCTTTACCAATAGTGGCTCTAATGTCGCCAAATCGTTAATACCTGCAATCACTCTCGCACCGGAACATATCGGACATTTCTCTCCATTAGAACGAGCCTTAACGCTTGCCTGCCATTCATGACCGCAAGCACCTCTCCACCATACTTTTTTATTTGAACCGAAAGTAATGTCATCAGGCGTAAGCGTTAAATTCTTTTCCGACCACTCCGAAACAAGCTCCGGGTGTACTTCTGCTAAACTGTTATTCATAGCCAAACCTCAACCTCCTTGTGCTTAGAGTATATGAAGTTTTGGCTTTA
>ERZ1673704.826-NODE-826-length-16822-cov-5.163655_pt1 | contig 16822 bp, 25 predicted proteins | sample MGYA00580234_ERZ1673704 | MGnify/ENA primary metagenome ERZ1673704 (study PRJEB41218, sample SAMN15661757) | gut metagenome | host: Homo sapiens | place: Canada: London | collected 2015-08-20/2019-03-30 | study: EMG produced TPA metagenomics assembly of...
CATAGGAAACATCCGCATCATCTCGTGCTCTTACGCGCAGCAGATAATTACCGCCTATGGGCACCCGCTTGGGGGTTAATTGCACATCCTCAATGACAATCACGCACAATCAGCCTCCCCGTTGTCTTGTAGATCTCTGGCCCGATTGAGCAGGTCAGCAGCAAATGATACCAGCCATGTGCCGGAGCGGACAGCATAAAGGTCAGCAGGTTGCCCTCGGAGATCACACACGACCCCTGATCGACAATCCCGCCGCCGTTATCACTGTGCAGCTCCCAGGTCGCCGACTGCACGACGACCTGCGCAGTCTGATCGCATCCGTAGATACGCACCCGCTGCTGCCTGCGCTCGCCCGGCATCAGGTAGATCGTCGGGTTGTTATCCATCACAGCACACCTCCCACTCTGCCCGATATCCGGGCAGCCAATCCGGCAGGTATCCGCCATCCTGCCAGGCGATACGGATTCCGCCTGCATCCACCATCAGCAGGATGGTAGCGTAATAGGTGCTGTTGCCTGCCGCATCCCAGGCGGTCAGGGTGACGTAATACACGCCATCCTCCAAGTCTGGCGGCACCTGGGCTGTCCAGTACCCGTCCTGCCCCGGCGCAAACACAAGGGCATGGTTATCAGCCATGCCCTCAATGCGCGTAATCATATCAATCCTCCACCTTGACGCGGATCTCAAACGGTGCTCCAACGTGCACACGGTCGGTCACGCCGATGACCTCAACAATGCGCGGCGGGGTGGTGTCCAACACAACATTGCGGGTAATCTCGGCCTCAAGGCCGGTCGCGTCGACCACCTTGACCTTGATGACGTTGGCCCCCTCCTGCATGTGGGAGGGATTGGCGGTCAGGCTAAACGCGCCCGTCTGGCCGTCCACTGTAACCGGGCCCTGGTCGTGCCCATTGACGGTGACAGTCAGGGTGACGGATGTCAGCTGATCATCCGACGTGATGCCCGTAATCTGCACCGCCGCCTGGTTGGTTACAAGGCCCTCCGCAGGTGAGGACAGGCTAATGGTCGGCGCGGTGACTGCGATGGTGCAGGTGATTGACGCGGGGTCGGCGGCGTTGCCATCCATGTCGGATACGCCAACAGAGATTGTCGTCTGGCCCTCATCTAGGGCCGTTGGCACAGCGTAGGAGAGATCATAGCCTCCCTCTACTGGTGTCAGAGTAAGCCCCGGCGCACCCTGTGTGATCTTGCTGCCGCCGTTGATACGCATGTCAAGGGTGGAGGGGTCAACACCGCTGTCATTGTCGCGCAGCTGTGCGGTGATGGTCGGGGTGCAGGTATTGATGCGGCTGTCCGCTGATGGGTAGGTGATCGTAACTGTGGGCTTGACGCCCTCAAAAGCAGGCAGTCGGAGCTCCGTGCCCCATGTGCTGTCGTCCTGGTCGATGGTGGTCTCATTGCCTGCGTTATCGGTGGCAATGATCTGCACGCCGTAATATCCGCCCGACTTGTTGGCGCTGGATAAAGCAGGCGCAGTGCCCTTAAGCGTATAGTACCCGTCATCTGAGAGGGTTAATGGGTAGGTTTGGCCGTCTATTATGGCCTTGATGGTTGCGATTGACATTGGTTAGGCCTCCTTAAGATATACCGATAGCGACATATGATAACGTAACTGTGGATATATTAGTTGCGGTTGTCGTGGCGAGCAAAAACCCCTGCGGACGGGTGATGGTTGGCCCGTTGCTGTCAACAGATAACCAGTATGGGCCGTTGCTGCCAACCGAAATCGATATGAGGCAGCGTGGCGCATAACGATACGCCTTGGGATATCCATTAAAATACATCCTGCCGCTTACGTAGCATCCTGCGTTAGTCTGATTAGTGATCGCCACGTTGGTATATGTCTGCGATCCAAAGCAGATATGCATCCCTCCCGGGAGGTCGATATAGACCCCACTGTCCACACGGGTACAGGCTACCGACGTTTTCCATCCGCTCCAATATCCGTTATCCGGGGTGTGTATGCAGGTGTAGGTGATACCGCTGACTTGCGACGTATATCTCTGCATGATCGCCAATGTTTGGTCGGTCTTTCTGCTGTGATTGTATTCCACAACCTCTAGCATCCCGGGTGACATCTCCGGGCAATTGTCTACACTCATAGCGGTGGTTACGGTAGCAATATGGACACGCTGCCCCGGCGTGATGTAGTTGCGCAGATTATCATAGTGTGGGATCGGGTCTGCTTGGTCAACATATATGATATCCGTAAGCATTGACGGCATGGCCTCCACGTCCGCCGCCGTGGGCATCTGCGCAAGCTTGCCACTGCTGTTGAGGGTGGCGATGCCGGAGGGTTGGCCGAGCTTGCCCTCGACCTGCTCGACAAACGCGACATAGTCTGCCTTGGTCGCCATGTCCGTCAGGCTGTAGCTGACATTGATGCGCCCGGCATTACCGAGCGCAATGTGAAAAGAAAAATTGGATACAAAGTCCGGGCTGTCCGCCTCGCTGGGGATTGTGTCCGGCTGCTCGGACTGCGCGACCAGCATGAGCACCTCGCCGTCATCCGGGTCGGTCGCGTAGATGCCGATCTGGCGTAGCGGATAACCTGCAGTTAATCCCCGGTTATACAGCGTGACCGGGAGTAGCGCCTGCCCGCTACCCTTATAGACCACATTACTGAGCGTCAGGGTTTGCCGGGCCGTTACCTCAGTCAAAGCCGTCAGCGCGTCTGCGCTCGTATGCCCGTCGCCGCCGACCGCCCGCGTGATCTCCAGTGTCGCGCCGGTCTGCAGCTTGGCCATCAGATTGAGGCCCAGCGTGGTGTATACGACGTTATCCCATGTCGCCATTACCGTCTCCTCCTTGGTGTGGGTATAAAGTATAGTGCTTGGCCTCGCCGACCATGACCGCGTACCGCTGCCGGACGTCGATCCCGGAGGGATCGTACTGCTCCACGGTGTAGGTCAGGTGCGCGGGCTTGAGCTCGTCGATGCGCGCCCGCAGGGCGGCAAGGTCGAGCGAGTAGATATCATTGAGGTGGATGCGCAAGGTAAATGCGTAGTTGCCCGGCTGCTCGATGATTGTGACCTGCTGGCCGGTCATCTGCTCCGCCGCGAGCCGGATATACTCGACGCTGGCCGGGGGCCGGGCGTTACGCTTTGCGAGGAGTTGCTCCCGGCGCAGCTCTGCCGGGACGCTGTCGTTGGACGGCAGGCCAAACAGCCGCTCCCAGCGCGCAAGCGTCCATGTTGCCGAATTGATATAGCGCTGATCCGTGGCGTCGCGGATGGCGGCCTCGGTGCGGTCAAGCTCCGCCTGCTCTGTCCGCAGGAGGTCTTGCATCTGCTCCATCGACCTGACAAACGCGGGCAGCATCTGCGGCTCGTTAAGCATTGAGGGCCACCTCCCGCAGGCGGGCAAATTGCTCGGCGGTCAGTGTGAGCGAGGCCGTCTTGCCGTTAAGCGTGTACGCGGAGATATCCACGATCCCAGGCACGCCAAACATCAGGTCGCCCAGCTTATGGTAGCTGAGCGTGGTCAGATCAAACGCGATCTCCGTGCAATATGACTGGATTACAGAGGCGATCTGCGTCCGCACCTCCTCCGGGTTATACCCGGCCTCCAGCGTCGCCGTGACGCTGATCGTCACGTCCACGGGCACGGCCTTGCTGACCGTGACCGACGCGCCGATGGGGCGCTGCGTCTCGATATAGGACTGCGCGGCGGCGATCAGGGCGTCGTCGGGCTCCGCCATCGCGGCGGAGAGGATGACCACCTTGACCGTGCCGGGGCCGTCCCATACGGGGATGCATCGGGCAGCGCCCACGCCCGGCACCTGCCGCGCCCAATAGACGTAATGGTTGGCATTGCCGGAGGTGATCGGCTGCCTGATCTTATCGAGCAGCCGCGCCCGGAATGCGTCGTCCGCCTCGCCGTCGAGGCGCGCCTCATTGTGCTCCAGCGCCTTGCGGTCAAGGTACTCCCCCTCGGCGGTGTCAAGCATCGTCTGCTCGACCGCGTACTCGAGGATCATCGCCCGGTAACGGGCGAGCTCCTCGGCCACGGCCTGCAGGTTATCCGCGCAAAACCCGCCCTGCAGGCGATTGGCGTCGCTCTGAAGGCCGTCCATAAGCCGGGCAAGGATTGACTGCGCGTCGTAATCATAAGGCATAGACCGTGCCCTCCTCGTTGACTGTGATCGTGTCCGTCCCGTAGCCGGTGCGGACGGTAAAAGTGACCTCCACGCCGCTGCGCGTGGAGGCGAACCGAAAATCGCTGAGCTCCTCGATGTATGGATTGACCATCAGCGCCTCCGTGATGTACCGCTTGATCTCGAGGCGCGTCACCTCGCTGCTCATCGGCTCTCCCATGAGGTTGCCGAGCTCGCATCCGTAATCGTCATCATAGGCCGCGTGTGCGTAACGTGGTGTGCGCAGCGCCTTGTAAATCCATATCCTGATCGCCTCGTTGCCCTCAACCAGATAGGTGTTACCGTCCGGCCCGGTCAGGAGGCAGTTGTGCTCGTAATCGTATGCATACTCCCGGTAGAGCGGCAGCGCGTCGCTGGCCGCCTCGTCCGTAACGTCCTCCACCTCAGCGGTGGGGACGAATGGAAAGATGCCGATATCATCGCTCATACGCCACTCACCACCCGCTCCAAAACATAAAACGAGTTGCCGATCTGCGCCGTGAGGACACTGTCGCCCACATGCATCATAAATGTCGAATGAAACGACTGCAAAAAGTCAAAGAGGGCGGCGGGCTCCGGCGCGTCCGCAAAGACCTCCCGCAGCTTGTCGACTGTGTCATATCCCTCCAGCGTATACGCCGGGTTGCAGTAGATATTGCGGGTGATGGCAGCGCCGTTGATGCTGATCCCCAGCGGGTTAACCGAGGTAACGGTCGCGCGGCGCAGGGTGATGCCGTCCGTCCCGTCCGCTCCGCTCTGGCCCCGCAGGGCCTCTGCGAGCTCGATGGCCCATCGTGACATGTGATCCCTCCTTATTTGGCCTTGGCCTTATCCTTATCCGGCTTATCGATCTCATACTCATCCATCAGATTATCAAAGGCGAGCGTCAACTGCATCGTGTATTTGCCCGCCTCCCACGTGTGGGTGTCCGCCTCGACAAAAAATTTGCCGTACAGTCCGCTGACCGGCTCCTGCACGGCGACGGAGTACCCGGACACGGCCCGCACGTCGCCGAGGGCCGTGACGCTGCCCGACCGCTCAAGGCCTTTAAGGAGCGCCCTTGCCTCGGCGGCGTTGTTGACGTCGTCCTGCTGCTTATACACACGCTGGACAGTGCCGTACTTGCGCCGGGATGCCGCGTCCTGCACCGTGTCGACGGTCTTGCCGTCCTTATCGGTTACGATCACGCGGTTGACGAGCTGCTGCAGGCTCGACTTGTAGGTTGCCTCCGTCAGGTTATAGCTGCCGTCGAGCACCACGCCGCAATACGTCCCCTTGACGATGACCTGCAGCTTGTCCCGCCGCATGAGAGGGATATACTTTTTGCCGTTGCGCCGGGAGGCGGCGGTATAGGCCGCCATAATAGCCTCATACGCCTTTTTGCCGAGGCACGGCATGTAGACGCTGATACCGGTCTTAGCGGCGCTGCCAAGCGGCACGCCGAGCTCCGCGCAGATACGCGCGGTGATGCTCTCCGGTGTACCGCTGTAGACGTGGTTGATGTCGGACTGGTTGACATACCAGAGCAGATCAAACGCGGTGTAGCTGACCGTATAGGATGAGACGTTGCGCTCAATGTCCATAACAACGCCGTAAAATAGCTCCTTGCCGTCCACCTGCAAGGTGACGGGATCTCCCTCATTGATGGCAGCCTTGGGCAGATGCTTGTCGCTCTCCATACGAGGGATCGCAAAGCTGAGCTCCCGGGCGACCTGCTTGGTATCTCCGCTCCATGTGATCTTGTCGGCGAGCTTGCTGATATCGTACTTGCCCGCCGCCAGCTTAACCGTCATGCGGGGATCACCAGCCTCTGCCCGGTGTAGATCAGGTTGGGATTTTTAATCTTGCCTCGATTGGCGTTATAGATCTTTTGCCACTTGTTGCCGTTGCCGTAGTACCTCTTTGCAATCGTCCAGAGGCAGTCGCCGGTGCGCACCGTATAGGTGCGGGAGACCACCTTGACGGCGGGGCGCGGGGTCTTGACCGCCACCTTGACGGTCGGCACATTCAGCTGGCGATACTCTGCCAGCTGGATAGTATATGAGATATCCTGGCTACCCTCGTGGTAAACAAATTGCAGGCTCTCGATGGCCATTGCAAGATTGACACCCATGTCCGATATAATCAGCCGCACGGGCTTGCAGGCATCCCGCCAGCGCGTGAGGGTGCTGACATAGGATTGAGGGCTGCGGTCGGCGTAGCGGCCAACCGGCGACCCCTGCGCCGGGAAAAATCCCGAGAGGGTGGCGGAGGCGAGGCCGCGCGGGCCTAAGAGGTTGGCCTCGCCGACCGTGAGCAGCTGCACGTGCTGGTTAAGGCTTGCCGTGTCGATGGAGACCTCCTGCGGGTTGACCGGCAGCACCAGCCGCTCCTTACGGTTGTCGACGCTCAGCTCAATTGTCCTGCTCTTAACTGGCATATATGGCCTCACCTCCTATGCGATGCTATTACGGACGGCGAGCACGACACGCTTGGTGACCGCCTCGCCGATACGGTCGATATCCGCCTCCTCGCGGACAATGATCTGATCCGCGAGCTTAGGGATATTGATATGGATAACGATGCCGCCCTTGCCGCCCTGCGGCTTGGGGCTATCATCCTCCTGTTTGCGCACTTGGCGCTTGGACTGCGGGTTGGACGCGATGCGCGTGCCCTTGGGCAGCGCCATGAGCTCCGGCCCGTGCTCGCCGACCCACGTAGGGCCGCCGCGCCAGTTTGAGGTGCCGGTGGCATTGTTGCCCGCCTTACCGTCGCCCGATCCGACGCCGAGCTTGTCGGCGATCCAGCCGATGCCGCTGGAGATGCCGCCGATGACCGTGCCGATCCCGGAGACGATGGGCTTAATGACCGTCCAGACCTTTTCGATTACCGTCTGGATCGTTGGAAATACTTTTTTGACAACGCCTAATAACACCCTAAACACATTGATGCAGGCGTCCATGATCGGAGAGATCACCGACCAAGCCGTCGAGAGGATGTCCTTGATAACCGGTGCCGCCGTGCTGATGACGTCGGTAATCCAGCCCATGTTGTCGCTGATGATGCCGATAACAGTGCTGACCTTGGACCCAATCCCGTCAAAGATGGTCTTGACGACTGGGGCGATGGTGGTGATCACCGTCCCAAAGGCCGAGATCGCGCTGGCAATGATGGGGGCTGTCTGCCCGACCACTGTGCCGACCGTGCTGATGACGGAGGACAGGATCGGCAGCACGGAGGGCAGCACCTGCTGCACCGTGCCGATGATGCTGGAGACGGCGGGCATGACGCTAGAGGCGACCGTGCCGAGCGTACCCGCTACACTCGCCCCAAAGGTCTTGAGCGGGCCGATCAGAGGCTTAAACCCCTTGGAGATCGTCGCAAACGCGGGGCCGATGCTTGAGGCGACACTCCCGATTTTGCCGACCACCCGGTCGACGACCGGCGTGACATAGGTGATGACCTTGTCAATGACGGGCATGGCGACGTCGGCCACCTTGGAGATGACGCCCATGACCGTGGTGCCGAGCTTTTGGATCGTCGGGATGTTTTTCATGACGACGCCCGCGAGCTTCGCCTTCATGCTGAGGGCAAGCTTACCGACCTCTTCCTTCATGTCTCCATAGGAATTTTCCATCTGTTGGATTTTGCCTTGGTCGGTTTCGGCGAGCGCCTTGTTGACCCCGCCGACATTTTGTTTCAGTACGTCCGCCATGACGGCAGCGCGTTGTGTGGCGTCGCCCGTCTTGATCGCTTCCGCCTGCGCATCGGTAAACGTGATGCCGACGCGCGAAAGCGCGCCGACATTGCCCTGCATGGCCTTGCCGATCATGTTGCCGATATTGACGGCGTCCTGCTGGGTGGCATTGAGCCCCTTTTGCTGCGCCAGCAGGTCGGTCATGCCGCTGGACAAGGTGCTGATCTCCTTATCCGACAGCTGGTATGTGGCTAGTTGCTGCATACCCGCGAGGGTGACCTCGTCTCCGATGACGCCGACCTGTTGCAGGCTGCTCGCCACACCCATGAGGTTAGATTTGGCCTTGGCAGCTGCCCCGGCACCTTGGGACTGGATGGACTTGACATTGCCGAGGACTGCCTCCAGCTTGGTCTCGGCCTCGATCTGTGCTTTTGCGGCGTCGGTGGAGCCGTTAAACAGGGCGGTAAGCCCTGCGGCCCCGGCTGCGGCTACCGCCCCGACGCCTGCGGCGGCCACCTAACCAACCTTAGCGATCCCCATCCCAACAGAGGCTAGTGCCAGACCGCCCTAGACGACGACGCTGACGACGGGCTTGGCGACCGTTTTGCCAACCGCCTTGAGTTTGCTGCTGAGAGCCTTGACCTTGGCTGTCGCGGCGTCCTTGAGCGCCACGGCAGTCACGACCTTTTTGCGCAGGGGCTTGAGTTTGTCGCTCAGCTCCTTGGCCTTTTTGCTGGCCGCCGTCGCGTCCAGCCGCGCCTTATACTTTTTGTCCCATGTTTTGGTGAGGCTCTTTTTGGTGTTGTCGACCTCGCGCTTAAAGGCCGACTGTTCTTTGCGCACCGCCCGCAGTGTGGCGGTCGCGTTATCCTTGAGGGAGATGACGCCGGATAATACATGCATCAGTCGTCACCCCCTAAGCCCCAAAATTGCCGCCGCTCCTCCTGCGCGGTCGCCATCGACGCCGCAAAAAATGCCCTTGACAACGAGACAAGGGACAGGATATAGTCCGGCAAGATCCCGCGCTGCAGATAATAGTGGAGGAGATACGCCTCGTCGTCATGGGCAATCAGTTTTTTGCGGCGTCCACCACACTGATGGAGTCGCCGGTGATGCCGCTGATCTCCATAACCTGCAGCACAATTTCGGCGCGCTCGTGTTGCTCAAAGATATCTGTAACATCCATCGGATCAACGATCTGTCCTGCCTCCTGCAGCTGCTTGGCAAGCGCGTGCAGGTCAGGCTCCACGACTGCGGTATATACCGCCCGCTTATCCTGCCGCAGGGAGTCCGTATCATCGCTGTCCATGACGTCCGCGATCTCGCGGGTAGTCAGGCTGCGGATGGTGATCTCCTCGTCGAGCGAGGGGATGTACAGCCTCCGCTTGCGCGGGACGCGCTTATCCTCGAGGCGCTGAGCCGCCTTGGCCACCCACGCCTCAAAATTGGTTTTGCTTTGCTTATCTGACATGATGCTCCTCCTTATTTGATCCGATCTAAGTTGACAAGATCGGACGGGGTAAACCCGCCCGACACCTCCATCTCAACCAGCGCGCCGCGCTCATAGGAGACGACCGGCAGGTCGTTAACCCAGCAGTTACTCGTCGAGTAGCGCTCGATCTGATGCCCGACCGCGTCCGGGTCGGCGAGCTTGGTAATGATCTGCAGCCGCTTGTCGACGCCCTTGTTGATGCTCTGGCGCACCTCCTCATAACGGGAGTACACCTTGTTGAGCGTCATTGTCCACTCACCAGCCTGACCTGTCACCTTGCTGTCGACGTCAAGTCCCAGCTGGACGTCCTCGCGGTTATATGTGATCTTCATTTCAATTTTTTTGGCCTCTGCGATCAATTCGCCGTCTTGCCAGATCTCTGCGTATGTGCCGGTGAGCGTCCTGTATCCCGGTACCTTACCCATGCCTTACACCCCCTCACATGTTGACGCGGAGAGTAAGATCCTCCATGGCGTCCACAAATTTGACCGAGCAGACCAGATATACCATGCTGCCCGTGTTGGCCTTAGCGATGTCGATATCCTCCATCTCTGAGGTGTCGGTGCCGTGAGCCTCCAGATACGCCCGCTGTGCGTCGATATCGACCGCGACTGTGCTGTCGTAATCCGGGTCGAGCACGTCGCCCGCGAGCTGCTTGTGGTAGTTGTCGATGGCGGCGACCAGCGCCTGCTTATGGTCGTAATTATTGACGACCTTGCCGACATACTGGCCCGCAAACGTCGCGCTGATGTCGTCCCGGTACAGGTCGACGCCCTCGACAATCTTGATCTTGGCCATGTCCTTGCCCTTGTCCTCCGTGTAGGAGGTGAGGGAGTTGACCCCGCGCCCAATCTTGTATGCGCCGTTGTCGTCGATGATCACGAGCTCGCCCTTGTCGATGCGCGCATCCGGGTCGTCCGGGACGGCTGCGGACGTGATGTCCGTCAGCTCATAGTACGTGCTGCTGCGGCTTAAGGGTAGTCCCGCTAGCACGCCCGCAATGCGCGCGCAGTACTCTGCCGCCGTGCAGGTGTCGCTTGGAGCGAGGTCAGTAGCAATGCTGCCGGTCGTCAGGTTGATAATGCCCTCATGATCCGCCGTTGTGTTGGCCAGCACCGCCTTATACGTCTTATGGTCGCTGTCGCGGGCCTGTTTGATCCATGCGACCACCGGGGCTGTCTGCTCCGTTGTCAGTGACGGGATCGTCAGGTAATTCCACACGCGGCTCTTGAGCGTCTTAAGGGCCGCTGTATAGTCCTCCGCATCCTGCTTGATGCGCAGCACGAGCACCTTGCTCGGCGCTCCCTCAAGGATTAGCTTAAGGTACTCATAATTGCGCTGTGACCAATGGCTAAAGTCCACGTCCGCGAGGGATGTGTATACCGTCTCGGCAGCGCCGCCCTCGGTATTATCCTTGAGGACGCAGGCGACGATCCCGCGCGCGCTGCGCTGGATCGCGGTCTGGCCCTTGGTCGCAAATGTGATGTTAATCTCAGGTAATCCCACTCGTTACCCTCCCTTGTGGTGTGATGATATCCGCCTCCAGCGTCTCGGCCAGCGGATACTGCTCCGGCTCCTCGCAGCTGACCATAACGGCCAGCGTAAAGGTGCAGTGCAATATCCGGTCGACGATCTTATACGCAACGCTGGGGACGGTAATCGCCCGGTCGTCCCAACGGATGACCGGGCGGATGGAATGGTCTATCGCATCGGCGAGCGCCCAATATCCGGCGTTGTCCTCGCGGGCCGTATGCACGGCCAGGTCGATGACGACGCTGTGCCGCGTATGGTACGCGCTCACGGTCTCCCGGCTGACGGGCGTCAGGCCGATATAGATGTAATCGGTAATATTGGACTTGCCCCCGTAATCGGTCTTGGCAAGGTGCTCGCTCGTAACGTCCATGTCCGGCAGCGCCGTTTTGAGCGCCCGGACGATGGCGTCCTTGATCTGGTGATATACGTTGCTCATATTGCTCCTATAAGTCGTGGGCTGACATAAAGTCCTGTAGCCACTCGTGCAGGTAGGAGGGCAGCCGCGCCTCGACCTGCGCAAGGGAGATCTCCATCATGTGCGCGCCGGGGACGTAGCCGCCGCCCCGCGTGCGGTGGCCGTAGTTGACAGGGTCGGCATACTCGAGATCGGTGTAGACCTCAACGACGTACTCGCCACCCTTACGGACGATATCGCCCACCGTCCAGCTGCCGCGCAGGTGGCCGGTATCCTTTGGCGTGAGGTCGGAGGAGAGCCGCCCCTGCAGCTCGTGCGCGATGTCGAGCACAAGCTGCTCAAATTCGGCGGGCCACTCCCGCGCGGCCCGCTCAAACAACCCGGCGTACTCGTCGAGGCCGTCAAACCCATAATCCGTGCCGCTCATACCGTGTCCTCCGCGAGCGTCAGCGGAATATTATTGTGGCTCGGCTGCTGCTCCGGCTTGCCCGCGACGGTGCGGTACGTCCGCCCAAGGCGGGTGACAAGCACCGTGTCGCCCGCCCGGATATCCACCTCCGGGCGGGTGAAAAGGAGATAGTCGGTCTTGACGTCGGAGGTAACCTCCCCGTGTTGCAGCTTGCCGCCTGACGGGGAGGACAGGGCGCAGGGGATACCGCTCATCACGATCTCCCCGTCGAGCCCGTCCCGGATGACCGTCTCGAGATTGGGCAGCATCCGCTTGACGGGCCGGTATACCGTACATGCGTCCCCGTAGGTGGCGGCGAGGATATCTGCCTCAGTGTTATGGCTCATCATGGCTCCTCCCTCCTCGGGACGCCCGGCTTACGGTAACGCCACAGGATATCCTCATAGTCCTGCAGGTAATCCCGCGTCGCCTTGGCGTTAGACGTCTTGTCCCGGTAGCTGATGGACGTATCGCCGCGCGTGACGCTTGCGACCTGCTGGGGCGTCTCGATGACGGTATCGTCCCGCAGCATGTCCTCGGCCATCTGTGCGGCCACGATCTCCAGCTCCTCCGGCAGGTCGTCGCGGTTGCAGGAGGAGAGGATGCGCGTGACGGCCATCTGTACGCGCCGCCTGACCATCTCTGCATCGTCGGTGGAGAGGATATGCACGCGCCTAATATTGGATGTGATCCGCTCGATCTGATCATGCACCGTCATGGGTGGCACCCGCTTTCGGGGCGGCCTTGCCGCCACCCTTGGGCTTGGCTGCGGGCTTTGCGGGCTGCTCCTCCTCATCAAGGAGCGACTTGGCGACAGCCTCCCCGGTCAGGGACTCGCCCGCCTTGAGGCGCTCCGCGAGCTTATCTGCCAGCGCGTCGAGGTCGATATTGATCCCGACGGCAGTATTGTCAACCTCGGCGATCCCGCCGGTGCGGGCAAAGCCTTGCTCCTCCAGCTTGCGGGCGGCCTCGTCCGAGGCCACCCTGCGCACGACGTTATCACGCTGTAATATAATCATGTGAGATCCTCCTCTCAGGTTGTCGGCAGCGCCTGCTTGCAGTTAACCCACACCTGCGGCCACTTGTTGTTGGTGATCCACAGATCGTGATACTTACGATAATCGAGCATCCACGAGCGCGCGGTCTGATTGGTCTCCGGATCAAAGATGCGCACCTTGTCGGTGCGGGAGACCGCGATCGGCACCGTGCGCGGGCAGATGATCCAGTTGACGTCGAGCGCGCCGTCGGCGGGGGCAAAGCCGCCCGTCTTTTGCCCCTCGGTCTTACCGTCCGCAAAGATATATGCGCTCTTGAGCCGCCCGGAGCCGACGCGCCGGATCGGGTGCTCGCCGTTGAGGGCGCTGACCTTGAGGGTCACGCCGCCTTGCCGAAAATCGACGATGTCAAGCTTTTTGGCGATCTCCGACGAGGTATCCAGGATTGCCGCGACCAGCGTGGACATGGTGATCACCAGCGGGGTGTCGTTGCCGACCGCGTCCTGCACGGCGGCCACGTCGTAGTATAGCTTGGAGAGGATGTCAGCGGCGGACGGCGTGTATCCGCCGGATGCCCGCTTGTTGGCGATGGCTCCCGCCGCGATCTTGCTGTAGCGGTAGGCGTCGATCTCAGGCACCACTCGGGTGCGCTGGAACTCGCCCATAACCTGCGACGCCGTGGCCACAAAATTGGTGTCGTTAACCTCGTGCTCGTCAAGGCTAAACCTGCGGCCTCGATCCATCGCAAACGTGAGGTCTTGCCACGTCAGGGTAACGTCCCCGTCCACAAACCCGTTATCATAGTCAGCGAGGCCGTCCATAACGATCTGCGGCACCTTGACGGTCTTGCCGCCGTTGTACCGGATCAGGCTGGAGTTGGGCTCCATCCAGCCGGACGTTGCCTGCTCGACCGCCGCCTTGTCGAGCTCGGATTGGAATACGGATGCATACTGTAAGTTGTTGGGCATGGCTTATATCCCTCCTCTGATGTTTTTGGCGATCTCATTGCGGATCGCCTCGTTGGCGTTGGCCCCCTTGCCGAGGCCCTCCGGCGTCTTGCCGCGCAGCCGCTCCTTGACGGTGGCCGCGACCGCCGCGTCAAACGCCTCGGTCAGCTTGTCGCAGGCCGCCGTCATGTCCTGCTCGCTGGTCAGCGGCAGCAGGTCGGCAAGCCCAACCGGATAGCCATCGCCGCTTAAGCGGGCGACCGCCTTATCCTTGAGGTCGTGCGCGAGCAGCTGTGCCTCCAACTGAGCGACCCGGTCGCTGGTCTTGGCCGCCTCCGCCTTGGCCCGCTCCTCCGGGCTGAGCTTGGCGAGACGCGCCTGCTCCTCCTGCTCAGCCTGCCATTGTGCCTTGGCCGCGTCGATGCGCGCCTGCAGGTCGGCCTCTGTGTAGGTCTGGCCATCCTTGGGCGGTGGGTCTGCCTTGCCGTCCTCTTTGGACTTAGCGGCTCCATCCCCATCGTCCTCGCCGTCGCCGCCGATCCCCAGCAGCTTACCGAGCCGCTGGAGGAACTTGCTCTCCGGCTTTGCCTCTTTGCCCTCCGGCTCTTGGCCGGTGGGCGTTGTCTCCGCTGCGGGAGTGGCTTCCGGCTCCGCTGTCTTGGTGACGGTCGTGTCTAATACATCTGCCATGATCATATAACCTCCGGTTAATTTATTGATATCCGGCGTTTAACCGCCGGTTATCCGCGTGTTTTCTTCCTCTCCGTCCTGCGGGACGGGGAGGCCGATGTAGTCGTATGCAGACAGGTAGGTGAGCCCCCGTGGGAGCACGCCCGCCTCGACGAGGCGGATGTGCTCGAAAGCGTCCACGCCTGTCCACCGCTTACCTGTCACAGCGCCCGTCCCTCCCTCGCATACCGCTCGTTATATAGGTCACGCAGCGCGGCCTTGACCGCGTCCGCGCCGTAGGTCTTGGCATAGACGGGCAGGTGCGTCTGGAGGACGTCTAGGGCGGCCTCCGCTCGGTATCCCTTGTATTGCGGGTTGATCCACGTCTGCAGGTAATAGTCATAGATCGCTATCCCGATCTCCGATGGCGCGCATATCTCGCATAGCCCTGTGAGCTCGTGCTCGATCATCAGCCTTGCACCGTCGTAACCGACCGGCTTATCCTCATGTCCCATCACTTACGCCTCCTTGGTGGCCGCTGCGTGTGCGCGACGTAATCGTCGTACCAGTCCTCATACTTGATGCTCTCCGGGATCGGCACCGCCTCATACGGCGCAAACATGCGCCGCGACGGCACCGCCACAATGGTGCAGGTACAATTGGGGTGGATTGGCGGGTAGTCAATCCCTGGCTTAGCCGCATCGACGTCATACTCCTGTCCGTTTAATTCGGCGCAGTGGCAATGTCCGCCCTCGCCGCCGCCCACAAAGCGATAACGCTTGACGCCCGTCTCCTTGTAGGACAGCAATCGAGCCTCCGCCGCAAAATGCGTGCACTCCGTGCGCACAAGGCGCTCCGCCGCGTACCGGCCTGCGCCCATTGCGTCGTTGACGCCCTTGGTCATCTGCTGGATGCTGCTGCCCTTGGTAAGTCCGATGGAGACCTCGCGCCGTGTTACCATCGCCAGATGGTCGGTGTTGCCCCACACCGCCGCCGAAAATGTCCGCTCACTCCACGGCTCATCAAGGACTCGCTTAATGAGCTTATCGTCGAGACGCGCGACGCCAAAGCCCAGCCGCAGCCCGCGCTGCACGCCGTAGCAGCCCTCGTAATAGCTGTTGACCAGCGTGTCGCGCATCATCCGTCTGATCCTGCCGTCCGCGTCCCCGGCAAGGTCAATCATGTGCCGGTAGATGTCGCCGAGCAGCTGCTCCTTGCGGCTGATCCGGCTCTTGGCCGATAAGGTGTTAAGCTCTAGCAGCATCCTGCTATCCTTTGCGGGGCCGGATAAGGCCTTGACATACCGGTCAATCGACATGCGCCACCTGCTGTACTCCTTGCCTGACAGCAGCTGACGTGCCTGCGCGTCTGTCAGGCGGTTATCCTTGGCGTATCGTCCATATAACGCGGCAATCCCCTGCTCGATCTGTGCCGCCGCCTCCTCATAGATGGTCATGAGCTCATTGACATACTGATCCGCCCGGCGCGCGGTCTGGAGCGCCTCGCGCTTGGCGAGATTGATCCAATAGTTATCGCTCATGCGCTGTCACCGTCCTCGGCCCCTTCAGCGGGCGGCTCATTGGCCTCCCGTAGCGCCTTGGCCAACGCCTCATACCCGGTGGTGGGAGCGGCGGCCTTAAGCTGCTCGTCCTCCTCAGCCTTGAGCTTGTCGATCTCATCCTGCACGTTATTGACGACGGGCAGGAGCTTGAGTCGCGTCTCGCGCGAGAGGTCGGCGGCCAGCTTGGTCACCACCTCCGCGAGCTCCGGCAGATTTTGGGGTTGGTTGCGTCTAAATTGGATAGAGATATCGCGATAATCATAGGCGGGATTGCTGGTGATATGCAGGATGTTGGTAATCAGTTCGGCGCGGCGCTGCAGGCTGCGCTTAAACTTGCGCTCCTTGATGGCCGTGACCTGCTCGAGGCCCCACAGCTTATATGAGATGGCGACGCCCGAGAGATTACCCGCAAACTGCTCGTCCGACAATCGCGGCACGCCGCTCAATGCGTGGATGTCCCGCGTCAGCCGATCCTTATAGTGCTCGAGGCCCACGTCGCTGACATCCTTGGTCAGCCAGCTGATCTCGCCGCCGTTGGCAAGGCTGATCGCGCCCTCCTCCTTGATCTGGACGATGTCGTTGGACGTGGCCGCGCCCATGTGCGAGAGCACCATGATCGCGTCGTCGTTATATTGGTACATATTGGCGGTATTGCTCTGCACGCGGTTGTAGGCGTCGATCATGGGGATGACGCTCTCATAATCGCCCATGCGCTCATCGTTATTGCGGTACTCGACCACCGGTACGCCGTGCCAGTAATGATCCTCCGTGCCTGCGAGCTGCAGGGAGCCGCCGTCCGGGGCAGCAAAATACCAGACGTCCTCCTCGCGCCACCACTCGTAACGCGTGATCTTGTTGCCGTCCTTATCCTCGGTGACAATGCGCCGGATCGCGCCCATCGGCTCCTCTGAGCCGGTCGGGTAGATGACG
>ERZ1673704.835-NODE-835-length-16522-cov-4.049675_pt1 | contig 16522 bp, 15 predicted proteins | sample MGYA00580234_ERZ1673704 | MGnify/ENA primary metagenome ERZ1673704 (study PRJEB41218, sample SAMN15661757) | gut metagenome | host: Homo sapiens | place: Canada: London | collected 2015-08-20/2019-03-30 | study: EMG produced TPA metagenomics assembly of...
GCTCCCCCCCGCTTTTTTCTTGAGCAAATGCGCTACCCTGCTCTTCGCCGAGCGGCAGAAGGTTCATATCCGCTGGCTCGCGACGTAGAACAAAGATAGCCAGTGGCACCAGAAAGAGAATGGGCAGAAAACCAAGCAAGAACCAGGTAGAGCGCCAGTCGGAAATAGACAACAGCCAAATGATAACGGGTGACAGCAATATGCCGCCGAGGTTGGCGCCAGATGATACCAGACCGGTCGCACGCCCGCGCTGAGTCGTAAACCATTTGGCAATCAGAGGAAACACTAATGCGTTAGACAGGCCCGCAACTCCGATACCGCCGATTACGCCAAAAATAAGCGCGAACTGCCAGAAAGTTTGTGTGAAAGAGACCACACTGAGGGAGAAGCCAACAAGAATAGCGCCAACCACTATAATAATTCCTGGCCCCCGTCGATCAACTAACCAGCCGACAAGAGGGGCGATAGCGCCTGCGATCAGCTCTCTGAATGCGATGACCCCTGTAATTTGAGTATTGGACCATCCAAGCTCTTCCCGGGCCGGATTTATAATGAAACCCATGGTCTGGAAACCGATTCCGGCACGGATAGACGATATAGCCAAACAGGCAAAAGCAACATACCAGGCATAGTGAACACGCGTTAATCTACACATACACAACATGAACCTTATAAGTTGAATTTCGGCTGGGTCACGAGTGTAGCGATTGATACTACCGCGAGTCCCCTGACCCCGATCCCTTGTTTGTGCTAGCGACGCCCGTTTTCACCTCTATGGGTATCAATAAAAGTAACCATGAAAAATACCAACGATGGCTTAGAAAATCGTTTTATTCTGTGAGTCCTTCACTTTGTATATTGTTACGAAAAAATCCATCTATAAATAAGGTAATAAATGTAGTTAACAATAAAAAACCCTAAACACTATGATGAAAGTGTGAAGATAACGTAAAGTAATACTGTTGTAAGTATCCCGCATAAGGCAAAACGCCAGCGCCAAAACTCGATCTCCTGTAGTAACACACTGAATTTGGCCACAAGCAGAGGATATACCCCAGCCTGTGCGGCCGGGGGCATCGGAGGCGAACTAAATATGCTTATTGAAGAAGACGTCTAACTTTTGCATGGCCTGGTCAACGTATTTAGGAACCCAATATGTTTCGATATGAGTAGCGCCATCGATCAGGAACAGTTCCTTATCCTGCGTACCGGTCGCTTTCGCGAACGCATCTTCAGTCATATAGAGCGTATCCGCTTTTGAACCGGCAATCATCAGCAGCGGTTTATTGATGAGATTGATATGGTCCGTCACGTCAAAGCTCATCAAATCCAACAGGCTGCTGGTGGTGTATTTAAACGTTGAGTTCGGGTGGGCATGGGTTTTCCAGTAGTACTCGTAGCCCTGTCGATAGAGGGCAAAAGGTAATTTAGCGATCTGTTCATCCGTCAGATTTGCATCGCCGGAGTAAAGCACTTCGCCTCCGGCAGCTTCCTGAGCACGGGCGTCAGAAGCCTGCTGAAGCCGCTGCTGGATAGTATCCAGCTGTGAATTCTGAAAACCATTGCGGCGAACAAGCCCTGAATTAAACATGCTGATGGTTGCAATCGATTTGAATCGTTTATCCGTCTCGGCGGCAGCCAGTGAATACCCGCCACCTCCGCAAATACCCAGCAGACCGAGACGGGCGGTATCGACCCCAGGATATTGGCTGATGTAATCCGCCATACCGTGGATATCCTCAATACGATTTGCCGGTTTATCCACGCTACGAGGCATCCCACCGCTAGCGCCCTGATAAGCCGCGTCGGCGGTAATCGTGATGTACCCCTGCTCAGCGAGACGTTGGGCATACAAACCCGCGACCTGCTCTTTTACGCCGCCATTAGGGTGTGCGACCACCACCGCAGGGTATTTTTGGGCGGGATCGTAGTGAGCTGGCGTATAGACATTCGCAGCAATCTGGATGCCGTGCAGATCGTATTTCACCGGATGAATGTTGACCTTACCTTTGATATTTTCAGTAATGGCACCGTCATAAACGAGGGTGAACGGATTTTTCTTGTAATCAGCCGCCTTGACTGAGGTCACTCCGGCGACAGCCGTCAGCAGCATGGCGCTTATAAGCATCAATTTCATGGTCTCTCCCGATGAGTATCAGCCTGGTTATCCAGGCTCGCGGAATTCAATTTGCAGCCTCAGGTTAGGGAGAAAGGGCTGTCAGCAGCGTGACCGAGGAATAACATTTTTGTCAGGAAGCGGACCGGGATGAGAACCTGTTCCTGACAGCGCTGTCAGGTAAGCGTCAGCTTTATGTTGGCTATCAAGGCGCAGAATGGTCTCGGTTAGATGAGATTCATGTTCAATTTTCCGAGTAAAGGAGCGATCGATGAAACGCCAAAACGCCTCAACACGACCAGAGCGACGTAAGCGATTAGTCGCCAGGGCGAGCATTGCCGCCGCCTCGCTGATTCCCCATGTATCGGCAACAAATAAAGACCCTATGCGACAAAATAGAGCGGCGGCCGGCGTATCGCTGACCGCCGCAGAAATGACCGCGCTTACCCGCTCACTGGCAACCCTGACTATCCAGGGTCAACGTCTGCCGGATGCCGGACAGATCTATTCAGATATTGAAGCACCGTTGAAAAGCTTAGAGGAAGTCCCGTTATGCGTCTGTTGTTAGTCGAAGATGAAGAAAAAACGTCAACCTATCTCAGCCGTGCGCTGGGTGAGTCCGGATTTACGGTCGATATCTCTGCCGATGGCGCTGAGGGCCTTCATTACGCGCTGGAGTTTGACTACGACGCCATCATCCTGGATGTGATGCTGCCGGGGATGGATGGCTACCGGGTACTCGAGGGGGTACGAGCCGTCAAACAGACGCCGGTGCTGATGCTCTCTGCACGGGGATCGGTCGACGAACGGGTCAAAGGACTTCGCCTTGGCGCTGATGATTATCTCCCCAAGCCCTTTTCACTTATTGAGCTGGTGGCGCGTATTCAGGCCCTGGTGCGGCGCCGCTCTGTGGACGGTGCAGACATCACCCAGCTGCACATTCACGATCTGCATCTCGACTTACTGGCTCGCCGGGTATTTCGCGCAGGAACGCGACTGGAACTGACCGCAAAAGAGTTTTCCCTGCTGAGCCTTCTCTCCCGCCATCAGGGAGAAATTCTGTCCAAGATGATGATTGCTGAGCAGGTATGGGACATGAATTTTGACAGCGATGCCAACGTGGTTGAAGTCGCCATTAAACGTCTGCGCGCCAAAGTGGATGCCCCGTTCGACATCAAGCTACTTCATACCGTTCGTGGTATGGGGTACGTCCTTGAAGTCCGCGCTGAATAAATGAAGGGGATAAGCATGCTTAAGCGCTCCATCTCAGTCCACCTGGCGCTGATGTTCGCCCTATCCGCGCTGCTGATCGTGTCCGTTATCGGTATCCTGCTAAGAAGCTCTCTGCATGACTCTCTGCAAAAGCAGATGCACAACGAGCTGTTATTCCGGGAATCATTGATGAGTCCATGGATCACCGCGCGGACCTCGGCTGACGGCTGGTCGACGCTTACCAGTAAATTTACCCTGTTAACCAATTCTGAAGGTGAGCGCGTTCGCTACTGGATAGTGAGCGACGATCCGCGCTTTAGTATAGGGGGAACGCCGCCGCTGGGAGTCCAGTGGTCTGCTTTACGGGAGGGGTTTAATCAAGTGCCCGGCGCAGCGGAAGGGGCATGTTCACTGTTCCTGTTAGTGAAAAACATCCCCGCCAACGGTGAAAGGCCTGAGCTGCGCTACGTGGTTGCCATCGACTCCACGCCGTATATGGGCACACTGAATGCCTTCACGCGTACGCTGCTGATTATTGCCGCGCTGGGCGTAGCGATCGTCGCCCTGCTGGGATACGTCGTTTCAAGGATTGGTCTGCGTCCGGTGGGAATGCTCAGTAAACAGGCACAACATCTCGCCCCGGTGGACCATGGCCAACGCCTGGATACCCGCGCATTGCCCGAAGAACTACAGCAGTTAGCCTCATCGTTTAACGGCGTATTAGCGCGTCAGGAGGTCGCCTGGCGACAGCTTGAAAGCTTTAACGCCGATGTTGCCCATGAGCTCCGCACACCGCTGACCAACCTGATTGGTCAGACGCAGCTGGGTCTCTCGCGCCGGCGCTCGCCTGATGAACTGGAAGAGTTGCTGGGTTCAAATCTCGAGGAGCTGGAGCGCATGACGTCAATTGTGAACGACATGCTGTTCCTGTCCCACGCTCACGCAGGTGAACATGCTTCCCAGCTTACCCGGGTCTCCCTGCGAGAAGAAACCCTGAAAACCGCGGAGTATGTTGAGCCCTCCTTTGCTGAAAAACAGCTTTCTCTGGATGTTGAGGGCGATGTCAGCGCGCACATCGACCGGCGGCTGTTCCACCGCTCACTGGCCAATTTACTGGAAAACAGCGCCCGGCATTCGCCATCGAACAGTGCGGTCACCGTGCGACTCAGCGAAAAGGATAATCAAGCCTGTGTTGAAGTTTCAAACCCAGGCGATCCGATAGCACCGGAGCACTTACATCGGCTTTTTGAACGGTTTTATCGTGTCGACACCTCCCGAGCCAGGAGTGATACCCATCATGGGCTGGGGCTGTCGATCGTGCGTGCCGTCGCCATTATGCACCGGGGAGATGTCTTTGCCCGTAGTGAAGGTGGCATCAATACATTTGGACTGACGTTTGCTAAACAACCCGACGCTATCCGAACAGAGAGACTGATTTCAGAGACAACATCGGGACGTCCGCACGCTAAGCCCTCTGACGAAATTGTCAGAGGGCCGTCAGTCTGATGTCAGGTTGCCTGCGCCAGAATCACCGCTAAGACTAACCACTGCTGATGGAAGGAATGAAACAGTGAGAATAAACAAGGTATTTAGCGGGTTTCTGGCGATAATTTTCACGGGGCTTCTGGGACAGCCCGCGTCCGCATCAGAGAATTCATCTGCTCAGTCCCGCACGCTGATTATCTACTTTTCACAACCCGAGGAGATGAAACCTGATGCCGTGGATGGTTTTTCCGGGGCCAGCGTATTACAAAAAAATGCCCCAGAGACCGGCAGCACGCAGTTTATTGCGCAGCTGGTGCAGAAACAGACTCACGGCGATTTGTTTCGCATTGAAACAACCACCGCCTACCCTCGCCAGCATGACGCGCTGTTACGCGTTGCCGAAAAGGAGCAGCAAACTAAAGCCAGGCCCGCGCTAAAAGCGCCGCTCCCCGCACTCAGCGAGTACGACACCATTTACGTCGGCTACCCCATCTGGTGGTACACCATGCCCATGGTGATATATAGCCTTTTTGAGCAAAATGATTTTGCCGGTAAAACGGTCATTCCCTTTACCACCCATGGAGGCAGCCGGTTAGCCGACTCCCTGCGAGAAATTGCCCGCATGCAGCCCCAGGCCAAATTAGTCACTCGCGCGCTCTCGATCTCACGCAACGATATTGCAGATCCTGACGTACCCACGCAAGTTGAGCAATGGGTCAAACAAGTCCAGCCACCGCGTTAAGCCATCGACATGAAGAAAATTTATATTTTCCAGGTCATGCAGGATACGCTCATGACGTTACTTCTGCTGGTGCTGATGGGGTTTCACCTTCAGGGTGAAATCATTCATGAATGGGCGGGTATTATTTTTACGCTGCTCATCATTTTGCATTTATATCTTAACAGGCGGCGCTTGTGGTTATTGTCGATGAAAATTCCGTTATCGATGCGGATAGTTAACAGAGCCATTAATGTGGTGACATTCGTTGTTATTCTGACCGCGATTGTCTCTGGCATGATGCTGTCCCGACATATCCTTCTGGACCTGCCGTTCCACAACCCGGCAAGCTGGGTCAGAAAAATACACATGACGTCGGTCCACTGGGGAATGCTCATTCTGGCACTGCATATTGGGCTGCACTGGAAAATGCTGGCAACGTTTTTCTGCCGGATCCTGAACATCTCCGACGACTCACGCTTTGCCAATGTCATTATGCCGGGGATTTTTTCGATTATTGCGTTACTGGGATTGTACTGGCTTCTGAATCAGAACTATCTCGACTATTTGCTGATGAAGGTGGATTTCTCCTTTTTCGACTACGACGAATCTACCCTTCTGTTTTATTTGCGCTACCTGGCCATTATTGTTTTATTTGCATTAATGACACGGTTTTTGCTTTGGTGCTTTATTTTCAGGAAGTATAAATCGGTGTCACCCTAATAGAGCTTAACTGACATCATTGTCAGGGGGGCGTCAGCCTGACGACATGCCCCCCTGATTACAATCATTGCAGACCATCCCCCTCATCGTAGATAAGGACGCTTTGCATGATCGGACATTTACGTTACCTCGGGCTGTTACTGCCCCTCTTCACTTTTTCATCCTCGGCAGCGGCACAACATTCCGCTGTCCATATCGCCCCCGCCGGGAGCCAGATCGCGGTGTATGGGCCAGCGGAGAACTTTACCGGTCGCGTTCGGGTCGATCCCCTGTTCAAGGCGGATAACGACATCCGGGTTTCCGCGGCTTATGTCACCTTTGAACCTGGTGCCCGCTCCGCCTGGCATACGCATCCGGCAGGTCAGCGGCTGATCGTGACCTCTGGCGTCGGGCTCACCCAGCAAGAAGGCCAGCCGGTGCAGGTCATCCGCACTGGCGATGTTGTCTCTTGTCCGGCGGGCGTCAAACACTGGCACGGAGCTGCCCCCGGCAGTGCAATGACGCATCTGGCGATAACCGGGATTGTGGATGGCAAAAGCGTTAACTGGATGGAGAAAGTGACAGATGAACAATACCACGCCCATTAAGGCATTAACGGCAGCGCTACTGCTGACCTTTGGTTTTGCTCTCACCGCAAATGCTGCCCCCGTCAATACAGGAGCCTCAGAAATGAACCAGCAACAAACCGTTTCAGATACGCTGTCAGCTCGCCAGCAGGCCATCCCGTTGATCGCGGTATCGATGGCCAGCAGTCAGATGGAGAAGCTGAATACGGCCCTGAATCAGGGACTTGACGCTGGGCTCACGGTAAACGAAGCCAAAGAGATTCTCGTCCAGCTTTATGCCTATACGGGCTTCCCCCGTAGCCTGAATGCGCTCAGTGAACTGATGAAGGTCGTCGACGCACGCAAACAACGTGGTATTGAAGACGTTGAGGGCAAAGAACCGGTCGCCACCATCCCAGTCGGGGATGAACTTCGCCGGGTCGGTACCGCAAACCAGACCAAAATCTCAGGCGCTCCCGTCCAGGGGCCGCTGTTTGATTTTGCACCGGTCATTAATCAATTTCTGCAAACGCATCTGTTCGGCGATATTTTCGCCCGCGATAACCTCGACTGGCAGAGCCGCGAGCTGGCAACGGTTGGCGCATTAGCGGCCACTCCGGGCGTCGAAGCCCAGCTGTTATCGCATACGCGAGCCAGCATGCGGGTCGGCCTGACGGCAGCGCAGCTGCGCCAGCTGGCGCAGGTTCTGCGTGAATATGGCGAAAATGATGCGGCTATGCGAGCTGAAAAGGCGCTGCAACAGGCGCTCGCCAACCATTAGGAGTTGATTATGGAGCATGATCCCACCCGCAGAATGTTGCTTACCGCGCTTGCCGGGCTGACGCTGGCGAACGTCTCGCGGTCATCAGCAGCCACCGGAAATGCAAATGTACAGGGTAAAAGTCGAATTCTGGTGGCGTACTTTTCCCGCAGCGGTAACACACGGGTGATTGCCGGCGTCATTCATCGCAGCCTGAACACCGATCTGTTGGCAATCGAACCGGCTACGCCATATCCGGAAGACTATTTTCAGACCGTTGAACAAGCAAAACATGAGCGTGAGCGGGGAGTCAAACCCGCCTTAAAAAATAGCGTCGCAGATATCTCACGCTATGAGACTGTGTACTTAGGCTTTCCCATCTGGGGGACCAGCGTCCCCCCCGTCGTGCAAACGTTTCTCAGCAGCCATAACCTTGCGGGGAAATTACTCATCCCCTTCATTACTCACGGCGGCTACGGTAAAGGAGACAGCGACGACATCCTTGCCAGTCTGGCGCCCACCGCGCGCCGGGAAAAACCGCTGGTCATTGAATGCGACCAGGAGCGCAGAACCACAGAAACGGTCAACCGCTGGTTAGAAACCATCCGCGGCTAATCGTCCGCATTCATGAAGCTGCCAAATAAGGGCAATCAAGGCTGCTAAATAATTAACGCAGACAACTCAGATATGATTGAACGGTAAACATAACAGAGGATGTAATCTTGAAGACGATTTTAAAAACGCTGGCCATCTGCGTCATGGCGGGTGGCCTGGTGGCTCAGTCGGTATATGCCGAGCCATTGGTCATTCAGGAACAAGGAAGCTTTTCTGCCGGTGGCACCCTCGTCACTGCCCCGGGAACCTTCGACGCGAAAAAACCGCTGGATTCTGCTGGTCAAACTTATCATGGCGATCATGCGTCCGTGTTCTACCAAATCCCGGTGAATCCGCATAAATACCCTATTGTTATGCTGCACGGTGCAGGTCAGTTTTCCCGTACCTGGGAAAGCACCCCGGATGGTCGTGAAGGGTTCCAGAACATCTTCCTGCGCCGCGGATTCTCAACCTGGCTTGTCGATCAACCGCGTCGGGGCAGCGCCGGGCGCACGACTGTAGAAGGTACGGTAAGGCCAAAACCGGATGAGCAGATGTGGTTTAATCAGTTCCGCGTCGGCGTGTGGCCGGAGTATTTTAAAGGCGTCCAGTTCTCACACGATAAAGAAGCCCTGAATCAGTATTTCCGTCAGATGACCCCCAATACCGGGCCGTTTGATATCAACGTTATCTCCGATGCGATGTCCGCTGTCGTGGATAAATCCGGCCCGGCGATCCTCTTCACCCACTCTCAGGGTGGCGGACCGGGCTGGTACACGGCGATGAAAAACGACAAGGTCAAAGCCATTGTTGCCTTCGAGCCTGGCAGCAGCTTTGTCTTCCCGGAGCAAGAACTCCCTGCCCCGATGCCAAGCGCATTCGACACGCTGAAGGGTGAGCCTGTGCCGCTGAAACAGTTTATGGCGCTGACTAAAATCCCGATTCTGATTATTTACGGCGATAACATCCCGGATAAACCCGTCGCCATGCCGGCACAGGACAGCTGGCGCGTTCGTCTGGCGATGGCTCGCGAGTGGCGTGACGCGGTGAACAAGCATGGCGGGGATGTCACGGTGACGCATCTGCCTGAGATAGGTATCAAAGGTAATACCCACTTCCCGTTCTCTGATTTAAACAATGTGCAGATTGCTGATTTGGTGAGTCAGTTCCTGAAGGAAAAAGATCTGCAGTAGAAAGAAGTTGTATTGGGCCTTTATTCATGAAGGCTCAATACAAACATCAGAATGAAAAATGGACGACTTTTGGCGGAAAGGTATTGAACGTGGCGGTCAGCTTTGAGCGAGGAGCTGACTTGCAGATGGTAATTGCACAGCAAATGAGACGTGGGATGATGACTCCGATGCCCGGCGCTGCCTGCATCTCATCCGCCCAGTTCAGCAATAGCCAACTCAGCAATTTCAACCTGGACTGATATACGATCATTGCATTCGAGCGACCATATCGCTGAGAGCCCGCACCATGCAATTATCCACTGCAGAAGTCGCTCTCTGTTTATTCCCGCTATCTCAGTAACGATCGCAAGTCGCTGTTTAAAAATACTCGGTACTCTTGCAACATAATGCTCAGGATGACCAAGATCCGGATTGGTGAAAATATTAGCAAAGTCGAATCCTCGTTCGCCGAGTAGCCCTTTGGGATCGATGGCCAGCCAACCAGATGATGCGAAATCCAGCACGTTATCGTGATGCAAGTCACCATGTAATACCACGACATCTTGCGCAGAGGAGAGCAGTTGCTGAGCGATCTCGGCGCAATGTGCCAGAATACCTCCATGCTCAAGGGCTGCGGGTTCTAGCGAAGAAAACCAGCGATGTAGCGGTGTAAGTTGTGGCCAGGGTTTATCTGACTTGCTGTGAAGCCTGTTCGCAGTTGCACACAAAATGCGACAGGCTTCCTTGTCTTGACCTTTTTGGACATCGTTGACAATGATTCAATTCCTGTAGCGCGAGCGAGCAGAATAGCCTCTTTTTCATAAGCCATAACCTGGGCTGCGCCGTTACCTTCCCACCATGCCATCAGTGCGTTTCCGGTTTGCTCATCCGCATCATCGGTCACTTTCAACATAGCTTTAATACCATGCGTTGCTGTTTTTACCGGGAGCAACGTTGATGTATGAGTGATAAATATCTCCCCATCCGGAATAAGTGACCAACGATTTAACCAAAAACTCAACTTATCTGTATCCATAGCGATTCCTTTAAAATCCTTATTACCACCGAGCGGACTGAGGCATACAACCGAACTATTTTAACCTATGACTCCAGATACCCCCTGAAATTGTCCCAGGGATGGAGAACGTCCGCATCTGGTACAAAGCAGGTATCCAGGCAATCTGTCGTATCAGAGTGAGTCGCTCACGCTATATTTATCGCTGCCTGAGTCGCGCAAACCGGTCTTGCGGAATGTCCGCCGTCAGGATGGAGACAAACTGTTAAGGCATAATGGAAACGCTGGCGGATAATCCTGCCACGAGTTCAATTCCCTCCGGTATCTTATCTAACTGGATACGTACAGGTACTCGCTGCGCCAGTCGCACCCAGCTGAAGGTGGGATTGACATCCGGCAGCCCAAGCCCGCCCGTCTGGTCATTGCTATCATCGATCCCCCGGCCAATACTCTCCACATGCCCCGTGATGTGCGGGTCGAACCCCATCAGCGAAATTTGTGCGGCGTTCCCGATACGAATATGACGCAGTTTGGTCTCTTCAAAATAACCCACCACCCAGAAACTGCGGGCATCGACAACGGCGACCTTTGTCTCTCCTACGGTGGCGTAGTCGCCCGGGCGAAGCCGAAGATGCGTGACGTAGCCGGCAACCGGAGCGCGCACGGTAGCATGAGATAAATTAAGCTGCGCCAGTTCCAGCGCCGCCAGCGCCCCCTGATAATTGGCCGCCGCAACGCGTGCTGCACTGCCTGTTTGCTGGATGTCCTCGCCGGAGATGACGCCTTTGATTAGCGCACGTCGCCTGGCCGCATCCTGGCGCATCAGCATCTCATGACGTTTTGCTTCAACGTCGGCCTGCGCGCTGAGCACGGCCAGCTTCAGCCAGCGCGGGTCGATAGCATAAAGCACGTCGCCCTGGTTAACCCACTGATTATCGCGGACAGCCACGCTGCTCACCGGCCCGGAAACATCCGGCGCAATCTGCACCACATCTGCCCTAACCCGTCCATCGCGAGTCCAGGGCGTCTGCGCATACTGTTTCCAGAAAATAAACGCCACGAAAGTCGCCACCGCCACTGCGATTAACGTCAGCGCGTAACGACCCAGCAAAGAGAGTAAAGGTTTCATGCGAATAACCCCGGTGTGGTCAGGCCCTGCAAAAGCAGGAAAAAGGTCAGAATATAGGTTGAGACATCAAGCAACGGGCGCAAGGGTAAACGCCGGTAAAGCCTGCTGAAAGAGAAAAGCGGCACGAGTAACAGCGTACAGACCAGAGCGATGAGCGCGGTCAGCAGTAGTCCGGGGATAAAAACACCCCCGATATTGATGTCATTTATCATGGGTGAGTTCCTTGTTCTGCGTCCGTAACGCGCAGTGCAGATCAACCAGCCTGTCGACAAACTGGCTTGATTGTTCATCTGTCGCGGGCAAGCAGAGAGCGGCCATTGCGGCAACGCGCTCGCGTAAGGCTTCGGTTTCCGTTGTGCGGGTAAGATGATAAAGCACCTCGTTGATATCACTGCCTGCGGGCGTATCGCCACGGCGCAGGCGCATCACACAGAGGCCAATGCGCAGAAAGTGTACCAGGCGTTCAAGCGCCCGTGCGGATGACTGCCCGCTGCGCGGCAAGCGTGGCAGCAACAGGGCTGCCCGGTCAATCATCAGATTGGTCCAGTGCGTTTCATCGCCTTTAAACACCCCGTTCACGCTGCGGCAAATATCGCGTTGGCAAAGTTTTAGCAGACGGTTTATCGCCGCGTCCGCCTGCACGGTTTGCAGCAGACTCATGCCGATAACCGCAAAGCCGGTCGCGAAAAACAGGGCGATAGCGGTGTTGACCGCGTCGGCGAAGTCGCCGCTGTAGTGTGCGCCCAGCTCGCACAGCACAGGCAGCGCCAGGGTGATCCCCATCGCCATAAAGGTCGTGGGCGGCCGCGCCTGCAGTGACCCGGCAAACAGATAGACTGGGGCAAGCACCGCCACCAGCACCGGGAAATCGCTGAGCGGAGGAAGCAGCGCGAAGCTATAGATAAGGCTTATCAATACGCCCCAGACGGAGCCGATAATGTATTTAACAATATGCGGGGCCGGCGTATCGAAACCGCCAAACAGCGTGCAGCAAACCCCAAGAATCGAGACCGCCGTGCCGCCATCGGGCCAGGCGGAGTAAATCCATAACAGACAGCCGCCCAGAATGATGACAAAAGCGCCCAGCGCCGTTCGGGCTGCACTCAGGGGATCGCGATGGAAAACATACCCTTTCGCCGCATGATCTTCCGCCTGCATGGGGGCGGGTCTGGCGTGGTGGATGGCATCCGAAAGACGCTCACACTGTTGCAGGAGGGTAATCAACTCAACAAGATAGCGTAACAAATTTACCCGCAGCGCATCCTCAAACGTCAGCGCCTGCGCAGCGTGCCGCTGTGCTAACTGCGCGCTGCGTTGTTGTAGCGCATCGGCTGAGTTTCTGCGTTTCCCGGTATCGTCGCAGGTCAGCCAGGCCTGAACATCATCCAGCAGCCTCTGCATATCGGCGGGCATCTCCGCGATCGCCTGTAACCGATCGCACAATTCGCCGTTCACAATGACTAACCGCGCCAGCCTGTCATAGAGCGCTTTCCTGGCCTGACGGACCGGAACCGAAAGGGCAAAATCATACGGAATATGGTGGCTGATGCCCTGCAGGAACTGTAGCGCCAGCGCCAGATGCAGAGGCTCTGACCGCGCGTTGGACTTGCCTGCAAGGGTGTCGGCAAGCCGCTGACGCGCGGCCTGCAGCGTCTGCGCTAATTTGCTGTTGAACAGCCCTGATATCCGGGTAGGCAAAATGTAGCGGTGAATCAGCGCGGCGCAGACGATGCCGATGGTGATCTCCTGAACCCGAATGATGGCAATGTTAAACACCGTGCCAGGGTCAGAGACGGCGGGAAAACCAATCAGGCTTGCGGTGTAGCCGGCCAGTACAAAGGCATAGGCGCGGGGCGTGCGTTCAAGCAGGGATAAATAGAGGCAGAAGATGATCCAACCTGTCAGAATCACGCTGCATAAAATCGGCATATTCACAAACGTGGGCACAATCAACACCGTGGCCCCCGCGCCGGCCACGGTCCCTACCAGGCGATACAGGCTCCTGCTCAAGGACGCGCCCACCGAGGTTTGTGAAACGATATAGACGGTGATGATGGCCCATGAGGGTCGTTCAAGGCCAATCGCCAGGGCAATGTAATACGCGAGCATCGCTGCGGCAAAACTCCTGGCGGAATAGAGCAGCGCATGGGCGTCGCTCAGCAGTGCGGGAGAGGCTATACGGCCTGACCAACGGCTTATCGCGTGCAAAACGCGGCGGTGATGGAGAGTTAATTTGCTCATGCCGGGAATTATTCCCGCTTTGCGCCTGCCCTTAAATACTCTATTCTGTCAAAAAATACCTAAATGTTGCCAATAAGATGCCGTCCAGACTTGCCCATACCCTGTTTGATCCCGATAGCACGCCGAGCCCTGCCGTCGCACGGCATATTGATTTCGTTGATTATGCGGCAGAAGTGCCGGTTCATACCCACCGCAAGGGGCAACTGATTATTGCCCTGTATGGGGCAGTGATTTGTCGCGCGGAAAACGATATCTGGATAGTGCCGCCAGATTGCGCGGTGTGGATCCCCGGCGGGATCCCCCATAGCGCCAAAGCCACCTGGAATGCGCATCTCAACTATTTATTTATTGAACCCGGCGCCGCCGCACTGCCGGAGAAATGCTGCACGCTGGCGATTTCTCCGCTGATAAAAGCGTTAGTTGACCGCTTAACGAATGAGGACGTTGATTACGCAGCGCAGAGCCATGTCGGCAGGTTGACCAGAGTGACGCTTGATGAACTGGCCGCCATGCCGCAGCAGAAACTGAGTCTGCCGGTTTCGGCACACCCGAAGATCCGCGCCATGGCGGATGCGCTGGTCAGCCACCCTGAGGATCGCAGTACCTTTAAAGCCTGGGCGAAACGGCTGGCGCTCAGCGAGCGTTCATTAGCACGCCTGATGCTGCGCGAAACCGGGCTGACCTTCGGGCGCTGGCGTCAGCAACTGCATTTGATTATTGCCCTTCGGGAGCTGGCAAGTGGAGTATCGGTGCAAAACGTCGCGGCTAATCTGGGGTATGAGTCGGTAAACGCGTTTATTACCATGTTCCGAAAAACGATGGGTAGCACTCCCGCGCACTATTTTGCCGGTCGAAGAACGACAGATGCCTGAATGACGCACAGAGTGGATACGAAGTAAGGTGCTAAATGTCCGCATCGGGGATAACGCAGTCACGGCAACGGCCAGGGACTGCTTTGAGCGAAGAGCAGAAGCTGACACCTTTGCCTAAACTGATCCCACGGCAGTAGACAAATCCAACCCTCAGGACGAGGGCTGTTTGAAGGCCCGGGTTGTGTGGATCAGTTTTCTGATGCGCTACTTTTTCAGTGAACTAAAACAAGAGTACCGCTGGCAGCAGCGCGGTACTCTTGTTTTAGCGTAGGTCGCCTCTCTGTTTAGATGCAGCTTATGACGTCAGCCGATAGTGCGACTGTACCAGACCCGATGGGAAGCTGCGGCTTGATAACAGAGTCAAATCTATATCCCTACTCAGGGATCCGAACAACGGTTTTCCCGAACCGAGCAGGACAGGAACGGTCGTGATAACGATATCGGCGACCAGACCTTCGCGCAGGAACGACTGTATTACCTGCCCGCCATCTATATAGACGCGATGTGCGTTCTGCTCCGTCAGGTCAGCAAGCACCTCCCTTGGCGTACGGCATGAGAACTGTACTTTGGCCTTCAACGCCTCGGGCACGGAGGTACCGGTTAGCTGTCGGGAGAGAACCAGCACGGGTCGATCATAAGGCCATTCGTCAAAGGTCAGCGCCTTTTCATAGCTGCCTCGCCCCATAACGATCCAATCTTTGTCCGCAATGAATGCTGCATAGCCATGATCTTCTGTAGGGTCATCGCGCTGCACCAGCCAGTCGATATCGCCATCCTGTCGGGCGATATAACCATCAAGACTGACAGCGATAAAAACATGTGTGGTGACCATCAAGTGCTCCGTATTCAGGTTGCATATATCCCATTGAGTTTAGCGATGTTAACGATATTGATATGTGTTCTGTGGAAAAACATAGCATGAGAGCAGCAATATCCCCTTTGTGGATTAAGACAAAAAAATCGCGTGGTGTTGAATCCAGGATGGAATGAAAATCAATAACCTGCTCCCAATTAAGTAACATATCACAATGTTATCAACGGCCGCTCCTGGCACACAGCAGCCGTTCTGACCGAAACTCGTCATTAGAAGGGAGTTATGCGCAAATTTTGTTGACGATGGTGAAGTGACTGGCAAACGGTCGCTATGTTTTGCGAGATGATAAAACCCATCAGGGATGGCTGGAGCCGTATTGTGCGCTGTCACACTGTGAAGTTAAAACCGCGTGACGCCAGCCGTCCATTGAAAACCCGTCACCTCGGGGGATTTGACGGTGTGATATCAGCTTTAAATCTGCGCCATACCGCCGTCAACAAACAGCTCTATGGCATTGATAAAACTGGCGGCATCAGACGCCAGAAACGCAACGGCTTTGCCGACTTCCGCTGGCTCACCAATCCGGCCCAACGGAACCTGCGCTGCCAGTGCATCAAACAGGCCCTGACGCTCTTCCTCGGCAACCAGCCCCCCTAATCCAGGGGTTTTGACCGGACCCGGACTCACGACATTCACCCGAATACCACGCCCCTGCAAGTCCAGCGCCCATGAGCGAGCAAAGTTTCTCACTGCGGCTTTACTGGCACTATACACGCTAAAGTTAGCCGTCCCTTTTACCGAAACGGTGGAAGCGGTGAGGATAATGGATGAACCGGCACCAAGCAGTGGCAGTGCTTTCTGGACGGTGAATAATACTCCGCGAACATTAGTCCCGAAAATCCGGTCAAAATGTTCTTCGGTTATGGCACCCAGCGCCAACATATCTCCGCCACCGGCGTTAGCAAACAAAATGTCCAGACGCCCCGACTCTTCTGCAATCTGCGCGTAAACCTTATCCAGATCGTCAAGACGGGAGACATCGGCCCGAATCCCCTTAGCAGACGTGCCGATCAACGCGATGGCCGCATCCAGTTCCTGCTGACGACGTCCGGTGATGTAGACTTTT